>Ga0308164_10000351_pt1 | contig 88848 bp, 72 predicted proteins | sample PhyTR2_FD_201031 | JGI IMG/M metagenome (GOLD analysis project Ga0308164, IMG submission 201031) | Phyllosphere microbial communities from UC Gill Tract Community Farm, Albany, California, United States - DLSLT.R2 | ecosystem: Host-associated > Plants > Phyllosphere > Unclassified | place: USA... | reverse complement strand
GTTTGATGGGTCTGATGCTACTCTACCCGATACGTCTGTTGATCTTGAAACGCTGTAGTTCAGCTTTAATAATTTCTGACCTTCGCTGCCGTTGAATTTTAAGATTCCTCTTGAATTTGATGCCATGCTAAATAAATTTTAATCGTTAATATTTCGTGTAATGATTTTTTGTATACCCAAAGATAATTACACAAAAACTATTTTTTAAACTTTTAAAGAACTTTTTGAAAATTTGTAGTAATTCTACGATTTGTTGTAGTAATACTACGATAGATAGAAATTCACTTGATTAAAGCTGTCGTCGGTAGCTTATGTACGTTGTTCCCAGTGTTTCAGGAACATTTCCTATACAGTGTGATCTTTTAATTCGTTTTCATATTGGTCTTATCTACGAAGGAAAGACCAGCATCAATTGGCTCGGAGAGAAAATAGGAATCAGCCCAAAAAATAAAAAAATTTACATTCTTGATTAAACTTCAGAACGCCTTTATTTTATAACTACATTGTATCTAGTGAAAAAACCATAAAATTTATTTTTTTAATCGTAAATATGCTTAATTTGATTAAATTTACCTCCATTCCATAACGGAATATTGAAGGGAATTTAACGTTAGTCCAGACTACCTATGACAAAGAAGAATGCCACCATTTATGATATTTCAAGAAAGCTAAACGTAAGTGTGGCAACGGTTTCAAGAGCATTGAATGATAACCCGAGAATAAGCCAGGCTACAAAAGATTTAGTAGTGAAAACTGCGAAGGAAATGAATTACAAGCAGAATAATCTCGCCAAGGCTCTAAAAAGTGGTGAAACCAAAAATGTAGGCATCATTGTTCCCTTTGTAAACACCAATTTTTTTTCGTCTGTCATTCGGGGAATTGAGGAAGAACTTTCCACTTATGGCTATCACGTGATTATCTGTCAAAGCCATGAAGATGTTTTAATAGAAAAAAAGCACCTCAACACATTGCTGAATGCGCAGGTTGACGGAATTTTCATGTCCGTTTCCAAAACGACAGTGGATACGGAACACATTCAGCATATTTTAAATACGACGAATACTCCCATTATTTTCTTTGACAGAAAGAAAGATATTCCGGGAATAAGTACCGTGACTATTGATGACTACCGTGGCGGTTATATGGCGACTGAACACCTCATCGAAGAAGGCTACAAAAACATCTGTCACTTTTCAGGTGACCAAAATCTTGAAATCTATCAAAACCGTCTGAACGGCTATAAACAAGCTCTGATCGATCACAACTTTCAGGTAAAAGAAGAAAATATCATCTTCACCGGAAGTTCAATAGACGCAGGAACTGAAGCCATCAAAACGTTATGGGACAGCCAGTCGATTCCCGATGCGATCTTTTCTGCCAGTGATTTTGCAGCTTTAGGAGCGTGTCAGGAACTGAAAAAACGGAAGATCAAAATACCGCAGGAAGTTGCTGTGATCGGCTTCTCAAACGAACCTTTTACCCAATTTATGGAACTTCCGATGAGCTCTATGGATCAGACGCCTCTGTTGATGGGCAATATGGCCGGGCAGGTTTTTATTGATCATGTGAAAGACAATTCTTCGGGTGTTTCTGTGGAGAAAAAAGTGGTGCTGGCACCGCAGATTTGCGTGAGAAAGTCTTCGAAGAGGAAGTGATTTTTTCTTATACCTTTTTAAATACTCTTTACCACCCCGTCTTCTTTCTTCGAAAAAATCCACCCCTCCAAGGGAGGGGAATTGCATGGCTCATAGAGGGGAAGTGTTATTCACATTATAAAAATGAAAGTCAAATTTTCAAAAAACGACTACACTTAAAAATTCCCCTCCGCTGGAGGGGTGGCGAAAATTCGAAAGAATTTTTGACGGGGTGGTTTGTTTTCGCAGGATAGAGATATTATTTTTGTTATTCGCTGGCGCAGCGTAATCATTTCAAGTTCGTTATTAAAATGATAGCAACTCAACGTTCACTCCTCATTCTTCCAATCGAAGCGACTCGCTTTCTGCATTTAAACGCTTCAAAATAACAGTACGCAAATGCGTTTCGTTTTGATCTCCCCAGATTCCCAGCTGCAAAATTACCGGAATAACGCTTTTACCCAATTCAGTAAGACTATACTCTACTTTTGGTGGCACTACAGGGTAAATTTTCTTGGTAATCAATTCGTGATCTTCCAGTTCTTTTAACTGAATATTCAAAACCCTCCTAGTGGCATCAGGAATTTTGCGCTGCAATTCACTCGGTCGTTGATGTCCCTGATCTATGAACCAGAGCAGACGTATTTTCCATTTGCCGTAAAGTACCTCACCGATCAGATCAAGACCGCAATTGAGGTTCGGGATTATTTTTCTCTCATACATAAAGCAAATTTAAACGTATGTTCCGATTTGCACAATAGGGGAATAATTTATCCCTATCTGAATCGTAATTCCGTACTTGTACAAACTGTTTTTATACCCCAATTTTGTCCTATAAATACATGATAAAAATGGAACAGTTTAATTTCAACAATGAGTTATCAGGCCAAATTGCTTTGGTAACAGGTGGTACAAAAGGAGCCGGAAAAGCGATTGCAGAAAGACTATTGCAAGCCGGCGCAACAGTGATCATTTCCGCAAGAAATGCACCGGAAGAAGAAAACAGCAGTCTGCATTTCATTGCTGCTGATTTGAGTACTGCGGAAGGAACACAGAAAGTAATCACTGAAATAATGTCTACGCATGGCCGACTGGATATTCTGATCAACAACCTCGGCTCTTCAACAACACCTGCCGGTGGTTTTAACGCACTATCTGATGAAGATTGGGAATCTACGCTAAAGGCGAATTTATTGGCTCCGGTACGACTGGACAGAGGATTTTTGCCCCAAATGGTTGAGCGGAAAAGTGGTGTTATTATTCACATTGCTTCCATCCAGGGTAAGCTTCCTTTATATGATTCTACTTTGCCTTACGCCGCTTCAAAAGCAGCATTGAGAAATTACAGTAAAAGCCTGTCGAATGAAGTGACGCCAAAAGGTATTCGTGTTTTGGCTGTTTCACCAGGATGGATTAATACGACAGCATCGAAAGACTGGTTGGGCGAAATTGCAAGAAACGCAAACAGCACTATAGAAGAAGCGCAACAAGGAGTGATGAATGCACTGGGCGGAATTCCTTTTGGCAGACCTTCCGAACCGAGAGAAGTCGCTGAATTTGTAGGTTTTCTTGTATCTCCAAGAGCAAACTATTTAACAGGAACCGAATATGTAATCGACGGAGGAACCGTACCAACTATTTAATAACTCAAAAAATATAATATTATGAACTTACCTAAAGTAATTGCAGAATTAGTAAAGAGCCAAAATAAATTTGACAGCACTGCCTATGCAGACTGTTTCGCCGAAGATGCCCAGGTATTTGATGAAGGCAAAACGCATGATGGAAAGGCAGAAATTGAAAAGTGGATCGACAAATCCAACACATACTATGAGGCCACAATGGAGCCATTAAATTATGATGAAAAAGAAGATATATTATCGGCAAAAATTGCAGGATCATTTCCGGGAAGTCCTGTGATTTTGAAATTCCATTTTAAAATTGCTGACGGAAAAATTCAGAACCTGAAAGTAACAGGATAAAAAATCTGTTCATACAAATCCTATATTTTTATAAAGGGCTGAAGTGAAAATTTCAGCCTTTTTACTTTTTTTGCATGCTTAAGTTTTTAAAAGATTTGGATTTTGTTTACACTCAATAACCACCCCGTCTTCTTTCTGCGAAAGAATCCACCCCTCCAAAGGAGGGGAATTTTTTTAGCGCATAGAGGTGGAAAAGGTATAAGTATCAGAAAAATGAAAGTCAAATTTTCAACTGACATCTACACGTGAAAAATTCCCCTCCAGAGGAGGGGTGGATTAATTTTCAAAGAAAATTAAGACGGGGTGGTTTTCAGCACCCATAATTCTGAACAACAAAATCCTCCAGATCCTTCACCACCTTACCCAAATTATTCTTCACATCGAAATCGCTAGCTCTAAATATTTTCAGTCCTAAAGATTCCAAATACTTTTGCCTCATATCATCGTAATCTTTTTTTTCATCATGACTCCAGCCATCAATTTCAATAACCAATCCTAATTTCTTAACATAAAAATCAACGATATAATTTCCTATAATTCTCTGCCTGTCAAAATCTATCTCATGAAAGCATTTTGCCCGAACTTGATTCCAAAATATCACTTCACTTAAGATTCCTGCTTTTCGTTTTCCGTGTAATAATGGTTTTAGTTTGGGATTGTAAGGGAGATTTTCTACGAAGTTTCTACGGATAGGGATTCCGTTGATTATGGTTAATATTTCTTTCATTGTGTTGCGTTTTTTCTTTTGTGCTGTTTAAACCACCCCGTCTTTTTTCTTCGAAAAAATCCACCCCTCCAAGGGAGGGGAATTGTGTGAGGCATAAACTTGGAAGGGTTATCCACATTTAGAAAAATGAATCTCAAATTTTTAACAAACGACTACACCTGAAAAATTCCCTCCTACGGAGGGGTGGCGAAAATTCGAAAGAATTTTTGACGGGGTGGTTTGTTTTCGCAGAAATATCCAGTGATAGTTTTTTGTAAGCATATAGTTGTATCCTGTATTAACCACCCCGTCTTTTTTCTGCGAAAAAATCCACCCCTCCAAGGGAGGGGAATTGCGTGAGGCATTAACTTGGAAGGATTATCCACATTTAAAAAAATGAATCTCAAATTTTCAAAAAACGATTACACATGAAAAATTCCCCTCCTGTGGAGGGGTGGCGAAAATTCGAAAGAATTTTTGACGGGGTGGTCTGTTTCCGCAGGAATGTAGGAATTGTTTTTCTTTTTCGCTGGTGCGAGAATGGGCTATGTTTTTGTTTTGGTAGGATGAGTGAAAGAATTGGGTGTTACCTATATGCTGTTTTAACCACCCCGTCTTTTTTCTGCGAAAAAATCCACCCCTCCAAGGGAGGGGAATTGCGTGAGGCATTAACTTGGAAGGATTATCATCATTTAGAAAAATGAAAGTCAAATTTTAAACAAAAGTCTACATGTGAAAAATTCCCCTCCTTCGGAGGGGTGGCGAAAATTCGAAAGAATTTTTGACGGGGTGGTCTGTTTCCGCAGGAATGTAGAAACTACTTTTGCTTTTCGCTGGTGCAAGCATCTCTCTTGTACCTTTTCTGTTGATACGAGCGGACTCTCGCGCCATCTTAGGGAAATTTTTGTTACTAAAAGATTTTTATAATTCTCTTTTAGTTACGCTAATCCATGACTTATCAAAACCTAATGCTTCCAAAATATCTTCTTTATTAAGCATTTCAGGTTCTTTAATCTTTATAAGTAAACTGTTTTCGGGAATTTCTTCAACTATTGTAAACTGTGATCCGTGAGGTTGCCAAGTAAAACGATGTTCTGCTGTTGATTTTTCAACACCACGAAGATTCCCATTTTTGTTCCATTCCCACACAAATAATTCAGGGTCATAGCGAATTGTATCAAATTCAAAAATTACAACTTCGGTTAAGTCATTAGATTTTACTAAAACTACAGTTCTTAAATTTTGAAATTTTTCTCTAACTGCAGAAACTCTTTCATTCCAGATTTCTAAAACAGATTGTCCAACTGCATTTGGGTCATGATGTGTATCAATGGTTTCCCCAAATGAATATATGGGAGAATTTCTTCCAGAAATTAATCTTACTTTCTTTTGTGTTGAAGGATTTGTAGCTTTAACAGTTTTTGCTCCCCAAGCTGTATTTCCCAAAATAATATCATCTAGCCCAACATTTGAAGGCTTCCATTCTGCACCAATACAGGTAGCAAAAATGGCTTCAAATTCTGAGCCTTCCAGTATTGGTTTTCCTTTTGAAGCAAGCAGATATACTAACTCTTTGCCAAGAATGTAAGGGAAATCTTTTGGAAACTGATTTAAAGAAAAAGGTGGTAACGATTTTTCTACTGTTCGTAATCTAGGTCTTTTACTCATTGACTGTATCCATCTAATTCATACTCTCTTAAAACACAAGTTGCATCCCAAGTCGTGGCAACATATGGTAGTAACTGTAATATCACAGCTTTTACAAGATTTACAGGAACAGCATTACCAGCTTGTTTTCTCGCTTGGGTATCGTTTTCAATAATTTTATAATCATCCGGAAATCCTTGAAGTCTAAACATTTCTCTCGGTGTTAATCTTCTTTCACCATTTACAAGCAAATAGCTATAAGATGCTCCTGCACGCAAAGCACAAGAATATGGATAGCTAGTAATATTTCCTGATTTATTTTCGTGCCAGATTGATAATTTATAAGCAGATTTATGGCTTTCTTTTCTCTTTTCCCTAATATAATCTGAAGCAAAATATTTTTTATCAACTTTCTTTTCTAAAATTTCTGAAAGAGGTTTAAATGGTCTGAAAGGTAATGGATATGAAAATAAAATTGGTTCTCTATGTCCAACAATGATCACTCTTTCTCTTTTTTGAGGAAGTCCATAATCAAGTGCATTTAAAACAGAATATTGAACATGATAGCCTAAATCTTGTAAAGTTTTAATGATTACTTTTAAAGTTTTCCCACCATTGTGTCCTACAAGTTGCTTTACGTTTTCAAGAATAAAAGCTTTTGGATTTTTCTCTTTTAGAATATTTGCAATATGAAAAAATAATGTACCTCTTGTGTCATCAAATCCTTTCATTTGTCCAATAATACTGAAAGGTTGACAAGGAAAACCTGCAAATAAAATATCGTGTTCGGGAATTGATTGCGGTTCAACGATAGTTATGTCGCCAGCCGGTCTGTGACCAAAGTTATCTTCGTAACTATCTTGGCAATGTTTGTCAATATCTGAAGAAAAAACACATTCAGGAATAATATTGTTTTCTTTACACGCCTCGTCCATAGCCACTCTGAAACCACCAATTCCGCAAAACAAATCAATGAATTTTATTTTTTCCATTTATTTTTATTTTAATGTTCGAAATTACTAAAAATTTCGCCATCTTTCCAAATATCACTGTTAACAAAATATTAGATTAAAACAGAGTTTTACGCTATTTTTAAACCTTGTTAGGTAATCAAAATTAAAATAGGCCCAAAGCCCGCTTCTATTGATACACTTTTGTGTTTATTCGTGAAAAATATTTGTGTTTCAAACAATCCCAAAAAGAAAATGCTCCCTACACGATGTAGAAAGCATTTTCAACCCTAATATTTAATATAATTAACCCATTACAGAGAGACTCCTCGTCTCCATGGAATGAAATCATTCTGATTCAGAACGTCTGCTTTGGTTTTTACTTCGCCGCTGGCTACGTTGATGATAAGTTCCAGAAGTTCGTCTGCTGCTTCGGGAATTGTTTTTTCTCCGCTGATTACGGTACCAGCATTGAAATCAATAATGTCTGACATTTTTTCTGCTAAAATCGTGTTGGAAGAAATCTTCACAACCGGCGTAATAGGATTTCCCATCGGAGTTCCAAGACCCGTAGTGAAAAGTACTACTGTTGCACCTGAACCGACTAAAGCCGTTGTACATTCAGCATCATTTCCGGGAGTACACAGAAGATTCAGACCTGGTTTTGTAGCATATTCCGTAAAATCGAGAACTTCCACAATCGGTGCAGCACCGCCTTTTTTGGAAGCTCCCGCAGATTTCATGGCATCGGTAATTAAACCATCCTTGATGTTTCCGGGAGACGGATTCATATCAAATCCTGAACCTGCTGCAACCACAGAGGCTTCAAAATCTTTCATCAGTTTCAGGAACTTTACACCGTCTTCATCGTTGATGCAACGGTTGACCAACTCCTGCTCTACTCCACACAATTCAGGGAATTCGGCAAGCATGGTTGTTCCGCCTACTGCCGCCATAATATCGGAAACTTCACCCAAAACAGGGTTTGCAGAAATCCCTGAGAAACCATCTGAGCCACCACATTCCAAACCAATATTCAGTTTGGTAATGGAAGCAGGTTTTCTCTCTATTTCGTTGGCTTTTTTAATGCCTTCGTAAGAATCTTTGATAACGCCGGTCAGCATTTCATCGATGGTACCCGATTTTTGCTGTTCGTAAACAACGATTGGTTTTTTGTTATCAGGAGCTAATGCATGCAATGAATCCATGAAAATCTGAACCTGAAGATTCTGACATCCTAAGCTGAGAACCGTAGCACCCGCAACATTCGGGTTGTTGACATAGCCTGCAAACAGTCTCCCCAATGCTTCAGCATCCTGACGAATTCCGCCACAACCGCCCTGGTGCGTGATGAATCGTGCATCGATGTTTTTAAATATTCTTGTATCTGTCTGTTCTTCTTCAACTTCAACAGTTGCACCGCCATTCAATAACGAACGAAGTAACAATTGATGTTTGCTGGCTTTATCGTGAAGCAATTCTTTTTCAAAAATATCCTTCAGCGTTTCGATATTCTTGTTTTCGCAGAATACCAACGGGAAAAACAGCCAGACGTTTTCTGTACCTACCTGTCCGTCTTCACGGTGATAGCCCATAAAAGTACGGTCTTTCCATTTGTCTACGTTGGGTGGAGTCCAGCCCAAGGTATCGGTTTTGCCAACCACTTTTGCACTTTGGTGCTTTACGTTTTCGGTGGTAATCACTTCGCCCTGTTTGATGGATTGGTTGGCTTTCCCAACGATGACGCCATACATTAAAATATGGTCGCCATCCTCAAAATCTACGGCAGCGAATTTATGTTTTGCTTTAATATCTTTAAGAATCGTATAATCTGTACCGTCTAAATGTACCGATTCTCCGGCAGGCAAATCCATCAACGCTACAATAACGTTGTCTTTGGGATTTACTTTCAGTACTTTCTTTTGCATGATTTTTTTTAAGAATAATATTGAATAAAATTTTTGTAGGCAGTTTCCATGTCATTGTTGTCGATTTCGTACAATGCTTTTGCTACTGCGGCTTTCAGGCCTTCAACCTGCGTAAGGTCGGTATCCCAGAACGTTTTTTCGCTCAATGCCTGCTCTGAAACTAATTCATAATCTTCGTTTTTCCAGATTTCTTTGAATCTGTTCACGATGGCTTCTTCATCATTCAGAGGAAGAGATTTTTCACCAAAACTTCCCTGATAGAATCTGATTAAACTTGCAAGAGAGAACGTTAAGTTCAACGGAAGTTTGTTATTTCTTTCAACATACGTCAGTAAACTCGGAACGACTCTTACTTTAAATTTAGAAACAAAATATAAAGCAATGCTTGCCAAATGATGCTTGATGAAAGGATTTCTGAATCGGTCAAATACTTCTTCCGCAAATTCCTTCAGTTCAGTTTCATCTAAACCTAAAGTCTGGTTGACTTCATTAAATATCGATTCGCTTAAAAAAGTTCCGATAAACTGGTCATCAATCGCTTCTTTTACGATTTCTTTTCCTGCTAAAATTGCCGGAGCCAACATCAATGTATGTCCGCCATTCAGAATTCTCACTTTTCTCAAACGGTACGGCTGAATATCATCCACCACCAAAATCTGTTCGTTAATCTGATCGAAAGGAATTCTCTTTTTTAAATCTTCACCCCCCTGAATCACCCACAAAAGGAATGTTTCTGAAACCACCATCATCGGATCTTCATAATCCAACTGATCTTCATACGTCGCAGCGTCATCTTTCGGATAGCCCGGAACAATTCTGTCGACCAAAGTATTGTGGAAGTGATTGCTGTTTTCAACCCATTCAGCAAAACCTTCGTCTAAATTCCAAAGCTTTGCATATTTTAAAATAATTCCTTTTAAAACAATCGCATTTTCTTCAATCAGCTCGCAAGGAATAATTCTTAAACCTTTATCTGTTGCTCCATTGAAATGCTTATATCTTTCATGAAGTAAAACCGCCACTTTCGCAGGGTAATTTTTGTGCGGGTCTTCGTAGGTATTTTCAGTTTCGTCGTAGGCAATTCCGGTTTCGGTTGTATTTGAAAAAACAAATTCAAGTTCTTCTTCTTTTGCTAATTCTAAGAAACTGTTGTAATCTGTGTAAGGATTTACTGACTTCTGAATCGCCGAAATCACACATTTTTCATCGATGATTTCTCCTTTTTTGATTCCTCGTGAAAATAAAGTATAGAGATTCCCCTGTTCTTCAAGTTTGTGAACTGAACCGTTTGGTGTAGGCTGAATATTGACAATTCCTGCGTTGAAACCTGCTTCTTTATTTAATTTATCAATCACATAATCTGTAAATCCACGCATGAAGTTTCCTCCCCCGAACTGTACGATTTTGATTGGTAATTTTGTATCTATACCGCTATTTTGACGGTTTAATTGTTGTTTTGTCTGATTTTCCATTTTTCTAATTTGAATTAAATTGTGGTTTTAATTCTGCTAAATCTTGGAGCTTTTTAAACGCAAAGTCCGCAAAGATTTTTTTTAATGTCTGATGTATATTTTTAAGTTCGCAAAGGCGTTCTACTTAGCTAAGAACTCAAAGTTTATATTTGAACTATTAAGATTTATTAAGGAGTTAAGTTTACTTAAGAGAAATAAATTTCTTAAGCTTGCCGTCTAATTTGCGTGCAAATTCTTAATCAGTCAACTTCTTAATTTACCTTAATGGTTTAATTTTATTTACTGATCACTTTATATTTAGGAACCAATGATTTCATTACGACCCATGCGATCAGGTAAGCAACTGCACAGATTGAGAAAATGATCATGTATCCTTTGTCGATACCGTCTGAAACTACGGCTCCTGATTTTTCCAACTGCTCAAAGAAACCATCCGGTAAACGATCGTTTACGTATTGAGGATATTTTTCCAACAAAGGAACTCCGTCTACGGTTGACCAGGCTTTATGCGCGTGATCGAATAAAACTCCTGAAGATTTATTAATGATAAAAGAACCGAATCCTCCTGCCATTCCGCCAATTCCTGTGATGGTTGCAATGGCTTTTTTCGGGAACATATCGCCAACTGTTGAGAAGATATTCGCAGACCAAGCCTGGTGTGCTGCTCCTGCTACACCGATGATTAAAACCGGAAGCCAATAAGTGATTGTTCCTAAAGGTTGTGCTAACAATGCCAATAAAGGGAAAAAAGCGAAAATCAACATCGCTTTCATTCTTCCTGTGTAAGCGTTCATTCCTTTCTTTTCAACAAAATATTTTGGAAGCCATCCCCCGATAATTGACAATAAAGTAACCATATACAGTACGAATAACGGCAATGCACTTTGTGTGGAATCCATTCCGTACACCGAACTTAAATAAGCCGGAGTCCAGAATAAAAAAAACCACCAAACGCCGTCTGTCATGAACTTTCCGAAGGCAAAAGCCCAAGTCTGTCTGTAGCTGAAGCATTCTTTAAACGTAAATACTTTTTCCGGAACGGAAGTGTCTTCATTCGGTAGATCGTCCTGATCCTGATTGATATAAGTCAGTTCGTGCTCGTTAACTCTCTTATGTAAATGTGGTTTTTTGTAAACAAATACCCAAAGTCCCATCCATACAAATCCTAAAGCACCAATAATGATAAACGCCCATTCCCAACCCATTGATTTTGCAATAAACGGGATTGTAAGCGGTGCTGCCAAAGCTCCAACAGTTGCTCCTGCATTCCAGATACTTGTAGAAAATGCTCTGTCTTTTTTAGGGAAATATTCTGCCGTCGTTTTGATTGCTGCGGGGAAATTTCCTGCTTCACCAATCGCCAATACGAAACGTGCAAAAACAAATAATGTAACACTAGTACTGATAATTGCAGAAGTATTGGATACTGTTCCAATCAATTCTTTAGAACCATGAAAGCCGGCCGTCCAAGTTCCGGTAAGGATTCCTGAAGTTGCGATTCCGCAGAATGCGTGTAAAACTGCACCCACAGACCAAACTCCGATTGCCCAAAGGAAACCTTTTTTGGTATCCATGAAATCCACGAACTTTCCTGCGAAAAGCATCCCGACTGCATAAAAAATAGAGAATAATGCAGTAATGTTTCCGTAATCGTTGTTATTCCAGTGAAATTCCGGTGCTATAAAATCCTTCCACGTCAATGATAAAACCTGACGATCCAGATAATTGATCGTGGTAGCGAGAAATAACAGCAGACAAATCGTCCATCTGTATTGCGTCGGCTTAAGAGATTTAACTGAACTCATAGTCAATTTTATTTATTTTAAAGTCTGAATAATATCCAGCACTTTTTTGGTTTCATTTTCTATCGTCGTATAGTCTTTCGCAAGCATCAATTCTTTACTTACCAGCTTGCTTCCCATTCCTACAGCAGAAACTCCGGCTTTGAACCAGCTGTCAATGCTTTCTTTTGTAGTATCAACACCTCCAGTCGGCATAAATTTGAGATTCGGGAACACATCTTTGATGGCACTCATAAATCCTGGTCCTAAAGCATTCCCAGGGAATAATTTAATGAAAGTCACGCCTGCAGTTTCAGCAGCGATAATTTCGGTCGGAGTCATACAACCCGGACTGTATAATAGGTCTTTCGGAATTAAAAACGCTGCAACTTCCGCCACAAAACCAGGACTTATAAAGAAATCTGCTCCTGCTTTGTAATAGTCTTCTGCTTGCTTTACATTTTTGATGGTTCCGATTCCGAGAAGCATTTCAGGCATTTCGGCATTACGAACTTCTACCATTTTTGTGAAATTGCTCAACGCAGATTCTCCACGGCTTGTATATTCTACCGCGCGGATTCCTGCTTTGTAAAGCGATCTCAATATTTCTAAAGTTACCGTTTCATCAGCATTGTAATACAGAGGCAAAGCTCCCTGATTGATGATGGTGTTTGTAACCAATTGAATTTTTGTCATTTTGTTTTAATTATTTTGTTAAAATAATCTTTGATGGGGTTTTATCCATCCTTTGGTATGCTGTAACTTCAACACTTCCTTTTTAACGCAAAAGGCACTAAGATTTTCTTTTTAAAACTTGATGTATATTTTTAAGTTCGCAAAGGTGTTTGACTTCGTCGAATCTTCGATTTCACTTAGCTAAGTCCGCAATGTTTATTTTAAGCACTAAGCCAATTGCCAAAAGCTAACAGCCAAAAGCGAAAAACTATCTTTTGATGCGTCCTCCGGAATTTCCGGCCATTACTTCGAGAATATCTTCTGCGCTGCAGTAATTGATGTCGCCCAAAATGGTGTGTTTGATGGCGCAGGCTGCGTTGGCGAAATTTAAAGCTTTTTCGTCATCGAAATTTAATAAACCGTAAATTAAACCTGCGGCAAACGCATCTCCCGTTCCGATTCTGTCGACAACGTTGTCTATTTCTAAAAATTTGGTTTCAAAATAGTTTCCGTTGATTAAAGCTCTTCCCTGCGTCTGCTGAGAACTTGCTGTAATCCCAATTCTTATTTTGTCGAAAATTTTATGAATAGAAGGACATTGTTTTTTTAATTCCTCACAAGCTTCCATGAAACCTTGCTGATCTGATGAAAACTGAGTTCTTAGAATTTCATTGATCTCATTCACACCACCGATAAAAACCGTTGAGTAAGAAACCAATTCCTTTAAAACCATGTTTCCGTTTTTACCATATTTCCAAAGGTTGGAACGGTACGCCGGATCCGTTGTCACTTCAATTCCCATTTCACGGGCGGTTAACAAACCTTCTTTCAAAGTTTCGTAAGCACCTTCAGAGATTCCCGGGCTGATGCCTGTCCAGTGGAAATAGTCGCAACCTTCCAAAGCTTTTTTCCAGTCAACCTGTTCCGGTTTGATGTTGGCAAAAGAACCGTTCAGTCTGTTGTAAGCGATCCTGCTCGCACGAACCGACGAACCTACTTCAAGGAAATATAAACCTAAAGGATGTTCGTTTTTATTGATGAAAGTTGTATCGATCCCAAAACTTTTGATGAAAGACAATGCAGATTCTCCCACAAAATCATCAGAAACATTACTGATATGTGTCACATCACAACCCATTGTCGCCAATGAAGAAGCTACGTTGAGCTCAGTTCCGCCGAAAAAGAATTCCATGTCGTGGCTCTGTTTCATTGTTTTGTTCCCGGGAGGTGAAAGCCTCATGATTACTTCACCGAAAGTAAGTATTTTACTCATAACTTTTAATTGACTTCTTTTTAAACCACAAAAGAAACAAAAGTTTTTGATGCTTTAGCTATTTTGAAGTTTAAAATATTGAAAATATAAGATCATATAAGCCATTGCTTTTAACGATCATAATAATTTGAATTTTTTTTAACCATTAAGATTTATCAAGGAATTGAGAATAGTTAAGTTTAGCTTCGCTTTAAGCGATCTGCTTAATAAAATCTTAGATTTTAAGCTTAAAAAATCTTAACTCCTTAATAAATCTTAATGGTTCAAATTTTATTAATTCGAAATTTAAAAATCGAAATAATTTTTAGCATTATGATAACAAATATCGGAAATTGTTTTACCAATTAATTCCATATCATCCGGCAATTCGCCGTTTTTCATTTCTTCACCAAAAAGATTACACAGTACTCTTCTGAAATATTCGTGTCTCGGGTAAGATAAGAAACTTCTAGAATCTGTCAACATTCCTACGAAACAGCTGATCAATCCCATGTTTGAAAGGGCGTTCATCTGCTTGATCATTCCGTCTTTCTGATCCAGAAACCACCAGCCCGAACCGAACTGTACCTTTCCTTTGATACTGCCGTCATTAAAATTCCCGATCATTGTTGCGAAAATTTCGTTGTCGGCAGGATTTAAGTTATATAGAATTGTTTTGGTCAGTTTATCTTTTCCGTCTAAAGCGTTTAACAATTTAGACAAAGTTTCAGCCTGTACGAAGTCACCGATAGAATCCCATCCTGTATCAGGACCCAGAATTCTGTGCATTCTTTCGTTGTTGTTTCTCAACGCTCCCAAGTGGAACTGCTGAACCCATCCGAATTTATGATAAGTTTCGCCTAAGAATAATAAAATAGCAGTTTTGAACTGATTCACCTGCTTTTCAGCGATTACTTTTCCTGAAATTTTATCATTGAAAATTGCGCTAACTTCCGCTTCTGAAGCTTCCTCGAAAGAAATATTATTCAATCCGTGGTCGCATAATCTGCATCCGTTTTCGTGGAAATATTCTACTCTTTTTAATAAAGCATCGCACAAAGTCTGGTAAGAATTGATTTCTATTCCTGCCGACTCGCCCAACTTAGAAATATAATCTGCGAAGTTGTGGTTTTCAATTAAAATTGCTTTATCCGGACGGAAAGCGGTACTTACTTTTATGCTGAAATCACTTTTCGCCAAATCCTGATGATAATTTAAAACATCAATCGGATCTTCTGTCGTACACAAAGATTCTACGTTCATCATTTTCAGCAAACCTCTTGTCGACTTTTCAGGAGTCTGAAGCTGAGCTGTGATGTTGTCGTAAATATCTGAAGCGTTTTTTTCGTTTAATAATTCATCGATGCCGAAATAACGCTTCAATTCTAAATGCGTCCAGTGGTACAAAGGATTTCTTAAAGTGTAAGGAACTGTTTTTGCCCAAGCCTCAAATTTTTCTTTGTCTGTTGCGTCACCCGTGATGAATCTTTCGTTCACGCCCATTGTACGCATTGCACGCCACTTGTAATGGTCGCCCGCAATCCAGACTTTAGAAATATTTTCGAAAACCGTATCTTCAGCGATATCTTTCGGAATCAAATGATTGTGATAATCGATGATCGGTTGTTTTTCTGCGAAGTTGAAGTATAATTCTTCCGCGTATTTATTTTGTAGTAAAAAATTATCTGTAATAAAAGATTTCATTTCTGTAAAATTCTTGTGTTATTCATTAGCAGGTTTCCCGATGGTCGCCAAAATACCTCCATCCACATAAATGATGTGTCCGTTGATAAATTTACTTGCGTCTGAAGCTAAGAAAATAGCCGTTCCTGCAAGATCTTCCGGGTTTCCCCATCTGCCTTCCGGAGTTCTGCTGATGATAAAATCGTTAAACGGATGCCCGTCTACTCTGATGGGTTCTGTTTGAGTCGTTGCAAAATATCCGGGACCGATACCGTTCACCTGAATATTGTGTTTTGCCCATTCTGTTGCTAAATTTTTGGTAAGCATTTTCAAACCGCCTTTTGCAGAAGCGTAAGCTACTACATTGTCACGGCCAAGCTCACTCATCATCGAGCAGATATTGATGATTTTACCGGACTGTCTTTTGATCATGTGTTTCCCAACCAATTGAGACATGATGAAAGGACCGGTAAGATCTACATCGATTACTTTTCTAAAGTCTTCCACCTCCATCTCAATAGCTGGAACTCGTTTGATGATTCCCGCATTATTGACTAAGATGTCGATTTTTCCATGCGTTGCAAGCATTAATGCTACTTTCTGAGCAGCTTCACGTTCGTCTGTCACATCAAAAAGATAACCTGTAGCGTTATATCCTTTACTGCGATAATATTCTAAGGCTTCATCTAATTTTGAGGGAGTTGTACTTGTGATTGCCAGTTCAGCACCTGCAGAGGCAAGACCTTCAGCCATTGCCATTCCTAATCCGTGAGTACCGCCGGTTACAACGGCTACTTTTCCGGATAAATCGAATAAATTCATGTAGAAAAAATTACTTTAGTTCGTTAGTTTTAACAGTGTCCATGTCGCCATAATCCATATTTTCTCCTGCCATTCCCCAGATAAAAGTGTAGTTGGAAGTACCAACTCCTGAGTGAATAGACCATTCCGGAGACAAGACTGCTTCATTGTTTTTCATAAAGACATGACGGGTCTCATTCGGCTGGCCAAGAAAATGACTTACCGCCTGCCCTTCTTCAAGATCAAAATAAAAATAAGCTTCCATTCTTCGGGTATGCGTGTGAGAAGGCATCGTGTTCCAGACACTTCCTTCGTGCAGCTCGGTCATTCCCATTTGTAGCTGGCAGGTTTCCAATACACTGTTGACGATCAACTTATTGATGGTACGTCTGTTGGCATATTTTGCCTCACCCAATTCTACAATTTCAGCTTCGTTTTTAGTGATTTTCTTTGTAGGGAAAGTATGATGCGCCGGTGCAGAATTAAAATAAAATAAAGTCTGACCTTCATTTCCGTTTTCAAAAACGACATCCTTTGCCCCTTTTCCTATATATAAAGCTTCCTTATTTCCAAGTTCGAAAACCTCTCCGTCAACGGTTACCTTTCCGGCAGCGCCCACATTGATAATTCCCAATTCTCTTCTGTCAAGGAAGTTCTCTGCCTTCAGATCATCGGTAGATTCCAGTTTCAATGCACTTTTTACAGGCATTGCACCCCCTACGATCATTCTGTCGTACATAGAATACACTACATTGATTTGATCTTCATTAAATAAATCATTGATTAGAAACTCCCTTCTCAGGTCTTCAGTTGTATATTTTTTTACATCTTCAGGATGATGGGCGTAACGAAATTCTGATTTTGTCATACTCTAGATTTTAATCTTAAAATTATGGTTTCTAAAAACCTGTTAAACATTGCGTAATCGATTGCATTAAATTACACTAAAATTGCACAGAAATACTTGTCGATAAATATATAGATAATATGCATTCCGTTAACAAAAAATTCATTTAAATTTTCAATCATCTGATTACCAATTAAATAAAACAGATAATTTTAAATAAATTAAGAAATTTTAAGAATATGAGAGTGGTTTCTTTTAACGAAATCAAATAGAAACACTTGTTAAAATAAAAATCATGCCACAAAATGAAGCTATGATAACACTCATGTCATATACATAAAGATAAACTAGAAATAATTATATGAAGTTGTTAAATTATGGCAATTTATCAGTAATTAGAAAATATACATTTTTTCTGAGGCTAAAAAACTGATAAAAATCAGTTAAAATTTGAGAATTTAGCAGTTGAGTATCTAATTTGGGAATTTTTGAGAGGTTAAATTATAGGATTTCATGTTCTTTTTAATAGTTTAAAAGACTAAACAGCATAAAATTTTATATTTTTTCCCAAATAACCACAACCAATTACAACTAATTAAAAACCAGTAAATTAACCAATTAAATCCAGGCTATATTTTACATTTTTAAACAAACTGAACAGATAAGTTCATGAAAAAATAATATTTTTTTCTTTGTGTAATGGAAAATAATATTAGTTTAGAAGCCACGATAAATAGGTATCGTGAAAAATTACGCAATCGATTGCACAACAAGAGCGTAATTTGACATAAAATCAAACAGAGTACTTAAAATCCACAGAAAAAACTAAATGAGGAGCTGTAATAGCCTCTCGACCGTACATTAAACTATATAAGGATATCATAATGAATAAAAAAGTACACTCAATAAAGTGGTTATATTTAACTGTTTTCCTGCTTCCGGTACTTGGCCTGGCGCAGGAGAAAGGTAAAGAAAAAGAAACCAACATTGACGAAGTGGTTTTGGTAGGTTATACCAAGGTTTCTAAAAAAGACGTTACGAATGCAGTATCTTCTGTAAAAGCTGAGGCTTTGAAAGATATGCCGGTAAACAGTGCTGCTGAAGCAATTCAGGGTAGACTAGCCGGGGTACAGGTGCAGACGAGTGAAGGTTCGCCAGGTGCAGAGGTGGACATTAAAGTAAGAGGTGGTACTTCTATCACAGGAAGCAATGCCCCACTTTACATTGTAGACGGTGTGCAGATGGATAATGCAATGTCTCTCCTAACGCCAAAAGAAATTGAGTCTATTGAAGTTCTGAAAGATGCTTCATCTACATCTATCTACGGTTCCAGAGGAGCAAATGGTGTAGTTTTGATCACAACAAAAAGCGGTAAAAAAAGAGCTACTACTTCAATTAATTACAACGGATTTACAGGAGTAAGAAAAATCATGAATACTTTGGATGTTCTTGATCCTTACGAATTTGTAATGTATCAGTATGAGTTGTACAATAAAAATGGTGTGGAAGCTGACGTATTAGCTTTCGCAACCCGGTATGGAACTTATAACGAGCTTGGAACTAAATATAGCAACGTTAAAAGAAGAGACTGGCAAGACGAATTATTCGGTAAGGAAGCTTTCAACTTCACGCATAATCTTACGGTAAACGGAGGTTCTGAAAAATCTGCTTTTGCATTAACATTGAACCATGTGGATGAAGACGGTATCATGTTGAAATCAGGTTTTAAAAGAAGCATGGTGAACTTTAAATATGATTACGACATCAGTAAAAGATTAAAGATCGGTTTTAATGCAAGATACAGCAGATCAATGATCAATGGTGTGGGTACTTCAAGCTCAGGGTCGCAAAGTAACAACAGATTGAGAAATGCAGTAAGATACCAGCCGTTTGAAGGTGGATCTAATATTCCTGTTGATGATTTTGATCCTAACTACGCTACGAATACCAACTTGGTTAATCCTCTGATCTTAAATGACAATGAAGTAAGAGATAACAGATCAAACGATTTACTATTAAATGGATATATTAACTGGAACATTTCGAAAGATATTACTTTCAGAAGTGTAATCGGTTACGTTCAGAGAGATATCATTACCAACCAGTTTTGGGGTACTGTTACGTCTCAGGCAAGAGCCAATGCCGATATGCCAATCGTACAGTTAGACAGATCTCAATCCAGAAGAATTACCAATACCAATACATTAAACTATACCAAAAAATTTGGTAAGCATAAATTAGACGTTTTATTAGGTCAGGAGATTATTCAGACCGATGGTGAAACAAGTAACACGTATGTAAAATGGTTTCCAAAATCTATCCTTCCTGAAGAAGCATTTGCCAACATTGCTGCAGCTACTCCGCCAGCCGGTTTAATACAGGATGCTGCAAGAACGGGAGTTTTGGCACCAGATCGTTTAGCTTCATTCTTCGGACGTGTAAATTATATTTTTGATAACAAATATATCTTAACAGCATCAGTAAGAGCCGACGGATCGAATGTTTTCATGAAAGGAAACCAGTGGGGATATTTCCCGGCAGCTTCCATAGCTTGGAAAATTAAAGAAGAAAAATTCCTTAAGGATGTTAACTGGTTAGATGAATTAAAACTTCGTGTGGGTTACGGTCTTTCCGGAAACAATAGAATTACCTCTTATCTTTGGGCTAACTTCTACAATATCAATGCTAATAACGGATATGTATTCGGAACTTCAGTTACGCCAGGAGCCGCTATTTCTACGACCCAGGCAAATCCTAACGTAAAATGGGAAGCTACCGTATCTAAAAATGCAGGTATTGACTTTGAACTGTTCAACGGAAGACTATATGGTAGCGTTGACGGATATATTACCGACACAAAAGACTTGTTGGTTTTAGCAAAAGTTCCTTTCCCTGGATATTCAAACCAGTTCCAGAATTCTGGTAAAACCCAAAACAAAGGTTTAGAATTTACGCTTGGTGGAGTGATCGTCAACAAAGAAGACTTTACGTGGAAAACAGATATTAACCTTTCTGCGAACAAAAATAAAATTTTAAGTTTAGGAAGCGGAGTTCGTCCTGGTCAGGATTCGTATTTAGTGCAGTCAGGAGGAATCGGCGGGTTCGATTTTATCGCTAAAGTTGGAAGTTCTGTAGGAACGTACTACGGATATGTAACTGAAGGAAGATACGAAATCGGTGATTTTGATTATAATGCAGCAACACAGGTTTATACTCTAAAAGCAGGAGTTCCTAGCAGCAGTGCAATAGCTTTAGGTGCAAAAGCCGTACAACCCGGAGATCTTAAATTAAAAGATTTAAATGGTGACGGACAGATTACTGATGCAGACAGAGAAGAATTAGGGAGTGCTCAGCCTAAGTTTTACGGAGGTTTTAACCAAACTTTCCGTTACAAAAACTTTGATATGAGCTTATTCTTCAATTTCTCAGTCGGAAACAAAGTGTATAATGCTAATAAAATAGAGAATACCACTCAATACCTTTACAGAGACAACAACATGGCTGCAGAAGTTGCAGACAGATGGAGATGGTTTGATAACAATGGTGTAAAAGTAAACGACCCTACTGCTTTGGCAGCATTGAACGCAAACACGACAATGTGGACGCCACCGACAGGACAATACATTCTACATTCTTACGGTATTGAAGACGGTTCTTTCTTAAGACTGAACAACGTAACTTTAGGATTTACATTACCAAAAGGTTCTTTGGAAGCTGTAGGTGTTAAAAACTTTAGATTGTACGCGACGGTTAACAACGTATTTGTTATTACGAAATACTCAGGTTATGATCCTGAAGCGAGTACAAGAAGAAATCCTTTAACTCCGGGAGTAGACTATTCAGCTTATCCTAGAAGCAGATTTTTTGTAACAGGTGTAGATATCACTTTCTAAAATTTATTATCATGAAAAAAAGCAAATCAATATTTATTTTATCTTTTCTGGCAGGTGCACTTTTCCTTAATTCGTGCAGCGATTTCCTTGAACCGGAAAACCTTTCAAGTATTTCTGAGACCCAGCAGTTTGACAGTACAGCAGATACATTTTCAGCCTTAGTTGGGGTGTATGCCCAGCTGGGAGGAGATGACGGATATGGCCAAAGATTATCTTTGATTATCCCACAATCCGGAGACGACTTCAGAACTTCAGGAAGCTATAACTGTAATGACAGAAGGGGGGTAGCGACTTTTGGTGCTTGTACCACCAATACAGAACTTAACGGTCCTTTCTCAAAACTATATACAGGGATTGAGCGAGCAAATCTAGTTATTAAAAATATTCCATTATCTGCTGTAATGCAAAGCGGATCTGCAGAAGATAAAAAACTAATGGACAGATATCTTGGTGAAGCACTAACGCTAAGAGCTCAATATTATTATGAGCTGATCAGAAACTGGGGAGATGTACCTTTTTACCTGGTACCAGCTTCTGATGTGGCAGAACAAAATCAGCCAAAAACAGACAGAGATATTATTTATGATCAAATGATCAACGATCTGGAGAAAGCTGCAACTTTAGTTCCTTGGAGATCTGAAGGCGGAACGACCAGCAACAGAATTTCTAAAGGTTTCGTAAAAGGTCTTAGAGCGAGAATTGCATTGGCAAGAGCAGGATATTCTTTAAGAAGAAGCCCTCAGATCATGGCTCAGGGATCAAATCCTCAAAAATATTATCAGATTGCTTTAGTTGAATGTAAAGATATTATGAACCATTCTGGTGAGCACAGTCTTAACCCAAGCTATGAAAATGTATTCAGAGCTTTACATACCAACGCACAGGATGCAACCAATGAAGTTATTTTCGCAGTAGGAGCTTTTGGTGGTGGTACAAGAACAGACTCTAAAATCGGATATTACAACGGTCTGAAGCACCATGACAACTCTGTATGGAAAGGCGGTGGCGGTATCAATGCGTTACCAACCTACTTCTATGAGTTTACAAAATTTGATCTGAGAAGAGATATGAATGTAGGAATTTTCACCATTAATGCAACGAATCAGGCTGAATTAGCTGCTTCAAATGCATGGACGGATTCTAAATACAGAAAATCTTGGACGAGCATTACAGGACCTTCTCAAACACTTGCGGTTGACTGGCCTTTACTTCGTCTTTCAGATGTTATGTTGATGTTTGCAGAAGCTGATAACGAAATTAACGGAGCACCTTCACAGGAAGCAAAAAATGCTTTATTAGCCGTAAGAAACAGAGCGTATACGGGAAATCTTGGACAGGTAGAAGCAATTCCTTCTGATAAAGTTGGTTTCTTTAATGCAATTGTAAAAGAAAGATTGTTAGAATTAGGTTCAGAAGGCATCAGAAAATACGACCTGATCCGTTGGAATTTATTAGCTACAAAAATTGCTGAAACTAAACAAAAACTGACAGATTTCATCAACGGAACCGGAGCTTACGCCAATGTACCTTTAAATATTTACTACAAAGCTTCTGTTTACGATCCTACTAAAACGGCTCAGCAAAACATCGCTGCAATCGACGTTTATACAACGGGAACAGACAAAAGCCAGGTATTTTACCTTCCTAATCAGTCTGCAACAACTCCTTCAGGCTATAAAGTAATAGCTTGGAGATCAGGGATTACAGCAACGTATGTAAACGATCCTTCTGCAGGCTATGCACAGTATTTCCAGGCTAATAAGAGAGAATTATTGCCTATTTATTTCGAATACATTCAAAATAACTACAATCTTACCCAAGATTACGGTTACTAGAATCAAGATACATTCATATTAATTTTGATACAGACTTTCTCTTCAACAAGAGCGAGTCTGTATTTTCCTAATGAAAATTAAAATCTATGAAGATTTCAAATTTTTACAAAAAAATAAAGTTCATATCATTATTTTCAGTAGTTGTCATAAGTCTTCTTTCTTTCAAGATAAATGAGGGTAAAACCATCATTGTTTCGAAAGACGGAAAAGGAAATTTCACTACCGTTCAGCAGGCGATTAATTCTGTTGAAGAAGGGAAAAAAGTAAGAACAAAAATCATTGTAAAACCCGGAACTTACAGAGAAAAAATCACAGTAGATGCCGCAAAAAGCCCCATTTTTCTGATCGGAGAAAATGCAGAAAACACGATTTTAGTTTACGGCGATCATGCTTCAAAGCAAAATTCAGAAGGTAAAAATCTGGGAACTACAGGTTCATCAGGTATTTTCATTTTCTCTGATGATTTTTCAGCTAAAAATATCACATTTCAAAATGATGCAGGGCCAGTCGGGCAAGCGGTTGCCGTTTTAACGACAGGCGACCGGATTGCTTTTGAAAACTGCAAATTTTTAGGATTTCAGGATACGCTTTACACCAAAGGAGCTCAGGATAATCCTGATAAATCTAAAGTTTCCAGAAATTATTTTAAAAACTGCTATATAGAAGGAACTACCGACTACATTTTTGGCGCCGGAACTGCGGTTTTTGAAAACTGTACGATTTACTCCAAAAAAAATGCTTCTTACGTTACCGCTGCTTCTACAATTGAAGGAAATGAATTCGGATTTGTCTTTATTAACTGTAATTTAACAGGAGATGCCGATGCAAATTCAGTATATTTGGGCCGTCCGTGGAGGCCATTTGCAAAAACTGTTTATATGAATTGTGCAATCGATTCCACAATTAAACCCGAAGGTTGGCACAACTGGTCTAAACCTGATGCTGAAAAGACCACTTTTTATGCTGAATATCAATCTAAGGGTACAGGAGCCAACGTTGAAAAAAGAGTTTCATGGTCACATCAACTGACGAAAGAACAAAGTAAAAAATATACTTCTAAAAATATTCTTTCAGGAAAAGACAACTGGAACTTCAAAAAAGCAGTTCAATAATTTCAAAAAGTTTTAAATGAAAATACTTTTTCCTTCAATCTTCCTTTTGGGAATTTTATCTTTACAAAGCTGTACAAGCCAGGTAAAACCTCCGGCCGAATCTGAAACAATGGTTTCAGGCAAGCTGATCAGTTTTCCAGGTGCAGAAGGATTTGGAAGATTTACAACGGGTGGTCGTGGCGGAAAAGTTGTATTGGTAACTAAGCTTACAGATGACGGTTCGGAAGGAACTTTAAGACACGCTTTAGAACAAAAAGGTCCGAGATATATTGTTTTTAAAACTGCCGGAACTATTTTCCTTGAATCTTCTTTAAGAATAAAAGAGGGTGATGTTACGATTGCCGGACAAACCGCTCCCGGAGACGGAATTACCGTTGCTAACTACGAAACTTTTGTTGCGGCAGACAATGTCATTATCCGTTACATGAGATTCAGAATGGGTGATAAGAAAAAGTTTGAAGGAGATGCTTTGGGCGCAAGATTTATCAAAAATCTGATGGTCGATCACTGTTCGATGAGCTGGTCAACCGACGAGACGGTTTCCATTTATGTAAATGAAAACACAACGCTTCAGTGGTGTGTGATTACAGAAAGCCTGAGAAATTCGGCTCACCAAAAAGGTGCTCACGGATATGGCGGAATTGCCGGCGGAAAATTCGCTTCTTTTCATCATAATATCTATGCAAACCACGACAGCAGAAATCCGCGATTAGGAGAATATGCAGGAAGTAAATTTGCTTTGACCGATCTAACGGATTTCAGAAACAATGTAATTTACAATTGGGGTCACAATAATATTTACGGTGGTGAAGGAATGAATGTAAATCTCGTCAACAATTATTACAAGCCAGGACCTGCATCGATGAATAAAAAAAGAATTGCTGCCATCGATAAAAATGAAAAGCCTCAAACTGAAGTTTATAACATTTGGGGCAAATATTACATCAATGGAAATGTTTCAGAAGGAAATCCTGACGTGACGGCAGACAATTGGGAAAAAGGAGTATTCAGTCAGATGAAAAATTCTTACAACCTTACAGATAACGATAAAAATTCAATTAAAATCAGTCAACCTCACGATATTCAGAATAACGTAAAAACTGATTCACCCAAAGAAGCTTACGAAAAAATATTGAAAATCGGAGGAGCAAGCTTGGTAAGAGATGCTGTAGATGTACGCGTTTTGGAACATGTAAATAAAGGAACGTTTTCTCACAAAGGTTCGCTCGGCAGTGACAACGGAATCATCGATTCGCAGGAAGATGTAGGAGGATTTCCTAATTTGAAACCAGGCACATCATTGCTCGACTCAGACAACGATGGAATGCCCGATGACTGGGAAATCAAAAATAATCTTGACCCGAAAACAGCCAATGCCAACGGAAAAGATTTAGATAAAAATTATGACAATATCGAGGTTTACATGAATGACCTTGTGAAGAAAATAACCGAAAAACAGTAGAAAATCACTGAACTTTTTCCTTAAATGGTTATCTAAAACGAAAGTATTATGTCAGAAAAATTAAAATCAAACGTATTCAAACTTATTTTAGCGGGAGCTGTTTTCGCAGCCGGTTCGGCATTCGCACAGAAAAACGTCATCGAAAATATCCGTAAAAATCCTAAAACTCCTTTTTCTTACGTCGAATTATCCATAAAAGACGGCGGAAAATGGCAGGGAAATGAATACATCGGCGGAACTTTCAAAAACGTCAGTCAATTACAACTTCCATCGGAACATACCGACCATTCTTACTACATCAGATACGAAGGAATTGGCTTAGAGAACAATCAAATCGCCTATCGATTATATCTGGACTGGAGAAATGCTACAGATATTTTCGGCAAGAAAGTGAATACTTTGGTGTTGCCGGAAGTCGGACAGGACGGCTTTGAAACATACCATCATGATGCACCTTGGGGACAGGATATTTTAAAATCCGGCCGTACCATCGGAGTCGGTTCTTACGGAAGATATGATGAGCAGAATGATTTTGTCGAAACTTTTAAAACCGTAAAAAGCACTACTGCAAAAGTGGTGAATGAAAGCGATAAATCTTTTGTAACCATCGATTACAAAGGATGGAAAACGTGGGGAAAAGCAGTGGATCTTCAATCGAAGCTGACGATTTTCAACAAAGACCGTTTTGTAAAGGTTGAATTAAATTTAAATGAAACACTTTCAGGATTATGTACCGGAATTGTTGCGTTTAAAGACATTCCCATGAAAGAGGCGGTCAGTAAAAACAAAAAATGGGGCTACATTGCAACGTACGGAACGCAGACTTTAGCTAAAAAAGAAGATCAGTTAGGAATGGTCATCTTCTACCCTATCGGTAATTTAGATAAAATTGTAAAAACCAAATCGACTCACGTGGTGGTTTTCAAAAAGACCAAAAATATTTCGTATTACTTTATGGGAGCCTGGTCTCAGGAACCAAACGGAATTAAAACGGAAGAAGAATTTTACAAAGATTTAGATAAAAAATTAGAAATTTTAGATAATAACAATCAACTTTAAAATTGACTTACAATGAGTTTTATTAATCAAAAATTAAAAATATACGCTGTTGCGGTTTTAGGTTCAGGAATGTTCTTAGCTTGCGCACAGACAAAAACGGCAACCGCTGCAAAACCGACAAGTCAAACGGCAAAATCAGGAAAAGTAGTTCCTACCAACCTGAAATGGTCTGAAAGAATGATGCTTTCTGAAATGCAGAGATTCCCGGAAGCGTGGATGCTCGATTTCAGCAAAAGCCCGAAATGGACCTATCCATCAGCAATTGTTTTGGATGGTGCTGAACAGCTTTATCTTAAAACAGGAAAAAAAGAATATTACGATTATATAAGCAGTTTCGGGGAAACTTTGATTAAGGATGACGGTACAATTCTCACTTACGATCTTGAAAAATACAATATCGACCTTTTGAATAGCGGAAACGTATTGCTTTATCTTTACGAAAAAGAGAAAAAAGACAAATACCTGAAAGCTCTGCAGACTCTCCGTAAGCAGATTGACGGACAGCCGAGAACGAATGAAGGTTCTTTCTGGCATAAAAAAATCTATCCTAATCAGGTTTGGTTAGATGGTTTATACATGGGAATGCCTTTCTACACGCATTATACGAAAGATTTTACCAAAGGTTCAGATGCTACCAAAGCGTATGATGATATTGTTTTTCAGTTTGACTCGGTTCAGAAAAATCTTTTAGACAAAAAAACAGGATTGCTGTATCACGCTTGGGATGAGAGCAAAAAAGAAGCCTGGGCAAACAAAGAAACCGGACTTTCACCCAATTTCTGGGGAAGAGCAATGGGTTGGTACGGAATGGCGATGGTAGATGTTCTCGATTATTTGCCCAAAGATCACCCGGGAAGAGCGAGAATTATTTCTTACATCAAATCTTATTCTGACGCGGTTATCAAATATCAGGATAAAAAATCCGGTCTTTGGTACCAGGTTTTAGATAAGCCTTTGGCGAATGGTAATTACGAAGAAGCAACGGCTTCGGCGATGTTTGTTTATACAATGATCAAATCTGTGAACAAAGGGTACTTACCACAATCATACAAAGCTGCCGCCAAAAAAGGCTACGATGGAATCATCAAAAACTTAATTACCGTTGATGAAAACGGCGTTGTTAATTTAAATAAATGTTGTGCTGTTGCCGGTTTGGGAGGAAAACCTTACAGAGATGGTTCTTACGAATATTACGTCAATGAAGAAATCCGTTCGAATGACGGAAAAGGTACGGGACCATTTATTTTGGCAAGTTTGGAATTTGAAAAATAAATTTTAAAACATTAAGGGAATTAAAGCATTAAGTTTTTTCAAGGTAAAATCTAAGATTTTATGAAGCGGATTGCTTTGAGCGTATACTCAATGATCTTGATCAAATCAATTTATTGATTCTTAAATAAAACATTTAGTATTTTATTAAATCCTTAATGGTAAAAAAAATATTTTTATTCTAACATTACACAAACCAGATCAAAAATCTGATTTTATGACAAACAAAATTTTAAATATACTTTCAATCACCGCATTTTCTATTGCATCATCTTATCTGAATGCACAGGAAAAACCCTACGTTTCAGAAGTCTGGACTGCCGATCAGGGAAAAAATTACAGAAACCCGATCTTATACGCAGATTATTCAGATCCTGACGTAACCCGTGTTGGTGATGATTATTATATCACCGCTTCAAGTTTCAACGAAGCTCCGGGATTGCCGATTCTTCATTCAAAAGATATGGTCAACTGGAAATTGGTCAACTACGCCATTCAGGATGTTTTGCCTAAAGAACATTTCGCTGTTCCGAGAAGAGGTGACGCTGTTTGGGCTCCGGCAATCCGTTTCCATAAAGGAGAATTCTATATTTATTGGGGCGATCCTGACTATGGAATTTATATGGTGAAAACCAAAGATCCACTCGGGAAATGGGAAGAACCTGTTTTAGTAATGGAAGGGAAAGGTTTAATCGATTCCTGTCCGTTCTGGGACGAGGACGGACAGGCCTATTTAGTTCATGGTTGGGCGGGAAGCCGCGCCGGAGTGAAAAGTATTTTATCTTTAAATAAAATGAATCCTGAAGGAACGAAAGTTTTAGATAAAGGCATCCATATTTTCGACGGTCACGATGCACATCCAACGGTCGAAGGTCCGAAAATGTACAAGAGAAACGGCTATTACTACATTTTCGCTCCGGCGGGAGGTGTGGCGACAGGTTGGCAATTGGTATTAAGATCAAAAAATATTTACGGTCCTTACGAAGAGAAGATTGTTCTCGAGCAGGGAAAAACAAAAATCAACGGTCCGCATCAGGGAGCCTGGGTTGATACGCCTTCAGGCGAAGATTGGTTTTACCACTTTCAGGATGTGGATGCGGGTGGAAGAATCGTGCATTTGCAGCCTATGAAATGGGAAAAAGACTGGCCTGTAATGGGAATCGACAATGATAAAAACGGAATAGGTGAACCTGTTTTGACGTATAAAAAACCAAACGTCGGGAAAACTTATCCTGTCGTAACTCCAGCCGAAACGGATGAGTTTGATGGTGAAAAATTAGGTATGCAATGGCAATGGAGCGCCAACGAAAATATCGTTTGGTCATCCAAACTTCCCGGACAGAAATTTCTGAGATTATTCTCCATGAAAATGGGTGAAAACGATAAAAACCTTTGGAATGTTCCAAATCTATTGACTCAAAAATTCCCGGCTCCTAATTTTGTGGCTTCCACTAAAGTTAAGTTGACTCCCGAAGATGCGAAAGAAGGAAAAACTGCCGGACTTCTAGTCATGGGAATGGATCACGCATCGATTGTCATCACTAATAAAACAGACGGATATTACGTTCAGCTGAGAAAAGCTGAAAAGGCTGAAAAAGGTGGTGAAGAAAAAGTTTTGTTTGAAACCAAATTAAAAGGTAACGAAGCGTATTTTAAAGTTAACGTCAGCGAACCGAACGGAATTTGCACTTTCAGCTACAGTGAAAACGGCAAAAATTTCATCAAATCCGGCGAACCATTTCAGGCAAAACCCGGAAAATGGATCGGTGCGAAAGTAGGATTATATTCGGTAAGCACTCAGAAAGCAAACCGAGGTGGCTATGCAGATTTTGAATATTTCAGAATAACAAAAAATTAAATATTTCCCACAGATCTCACGGATTTTCACAGATGATTGCACATCAGTTGAGAATTAATTTCCAATAAAATTTGAAAAAATCTATGAAATTTGTTGAAAAAAAAAATAACAACCTAACGGGTTTCTAAAAAACCGTTAAGTTTAAGAAAAAATCAACAACAGAAAAATAATAAGAATATATATAATGAAGAAGTCAATCAAAATACTAGGTCTTGTTGCAGCAATGATGTTTTCGGGACAGATCGTTGCTCAAAATACAGATATTTACAAAGGAATTGAGTTTAAAATGCCCAAAGTGACAGAAACTTCTTTCGCCGCAAATACTGTATCCATCAAAGATTTTGGAGGTGTTGCAGGTGGAAGTGTAAAAAACACAGAAGCATTCAAAAAAGCAATCGATGCATTGGTGATAAAAGGTGGCGGAAAACTGGTTGTTCCGAGAGGCCTTTGGCTGACCGGACCTATCGTTTTGCAAAGCAACATCAACCTTCATGTGGAAGACGGCGCAATGATTATTTTCAGCACAGACAAAAGCGATTATCCTTTGGTAGATGTAAGTTTTGAAGGTTTAAACACGATCCGTTGCCAGTCTCCAATCTCCGCAAGAAATGCTAAAAATATTGCCATCACAGGAAAAGGCGTAATCGACGGAAGCGGTGATGCGTGGAGAGCTGTAAAAAAAGGGAAATTATCTGAAACTGAATGGAAAAAATTCGTGGCATCAGGCGGAATCGTTTCTAAAGACGGAAAAACCTGGTACCCATCCGAAAGCTATAAAAAAGGATTTGAAGGAAGCTCAAGCTTCAATGTTCCCGATAAAATCAACAAGGCTGAACTGGAATCTGTAAAAGATTTTCTTCGTCCGGTAATGGTGAGCATCGTAGGTTGCGATCAGGTACTTTTAGATGGCCCAACTTTCCAGAATTCGCCCGCCTGGAACCTTCATCCACTGATGACTTCCAATTTAATTTTAAGAAATCTTACCGTTAGAAACCCGTGGTATTCTCAAAACGGTGACGGTGTCGATTTGGAATCCTGTAAAAATGTTCTGATCTACGACAATACTTTTGACGTGGGTGACGATGCAATCTGTATTAAATCAGGAAAAAACGAAGACGGAAGAAAAAGAGGAATGCCTACTGAAAATGTCATCATCAAAAACAATATGGTGTACCACGGCCACGGAGGTTTCGTAATTGGTAGCGAAATGTCTGGCGGAGCGAGAAATATGCATGTGTCAGACTGTACTTTCATCGGAACAGATATTGGTCTCCGTTTCAAAACAACCCGTGGAAGAGGTGGTGTTGTTGAAAATATTTATATCAAAAACATTGATATGATCAACATTCCGACACAGACGATTGGTTTTAATATGTTCTACGAAGGTGCTTCGCCGGTTTTGGAAGACGGACAGAAAGCGGAAGGGAACAAAGCTCCGGAAAAAACATATCCGGTAACTGAGGAAACGCCTGTTTTCAGAAATATTTATTTTAAAAATATCACTGCAACAAACTCTGATGAAGCGATTACTTTATTTGGTTTGGCAGAAATGAATTTGAAGAATATCGTCATTGAAGATTCTCAGTTTGAAACTAAAAAAGGTTTAAGCATCGTTGACGCAGACGGAATTCAGCTGAAAAACGTAAAACTGAAATATTCAGAAGGAACGGGAGCTACGATTTACAACAGTAAAAACATTGATTTGGCAGGTTTACAATTAGAATCTGCTCAAAAGCCAACCATCAAAGTGTTAGGAGCAAAAACCACTTCGGTAAAACTTCCGAAAGACGTAAAAGGCGAGCAGCTGAGCATCTCAAAAGAGATTGCGAAGAATGCAGTGAAGTAAGTTGAGATTGAAAATCCAGATTCGGTTTCAGAAGAAAAATTTTAATTTTTCAACTTATGTGGTCTAAAATATTCTCAGACATGTAAACTTAAAAGTTTCTAATGTGTCAAAAACTTTTGTGACTTTTGACTTTGTCGAATCTTACAATTTGTGGTTAAAAATTAATTTAAAAATGAGTTTTCACAAACTATATTTTCTTTTTGTTTTTTTTGTAGGAGCAACAGCATTCGGTCAGACAAAGCCGAATGCTACTCCTTACACCAACGAAGCAACATATGAAAAATTAAAAAAGAAACATCCATTCATCACGCCTTTGAACAGAACGGTTCCGCTCAACATCGGGATCGATAAAGATGTGGAATACGCCAACATCAACGGAATTTCCCTGAAGGCCGATATCTACTATCCTCTCGACAAATCCAAAAAACACCCTGCAGTAGCATTGGTCCACGGTGGCGGCTGGATTTCGGGAAGTAAGGAAAATGAAAAATACATGGCTCAGGAATTGGCGGCGAAAGGTTATGTTGCCATTGCCGTCGGTTACCGTCTGAGTGAAGTGGCAAAATATCCCGCAGCGATTGATGACGTGAACAATGCTATTAAATATTTAAAGAAAAACAAGAAAAAATATTCTTTAAATACTAAAAAAATCGGAATTTTAGGTGAATCAGCCGGGGCTCAGATTGCCACTTTGGTTGGAGTAAAATCTAAAGGCAAAATAAAAGCAATCGTCAATGTAGACGGAATTGTTTCTTTCATTCACCCTGAAGCCGAAGAAAGTACGTATGCATCTTATTGGCTTGATGGAGATAGAAATGTCAATCTGAAAAACTGGACAGATGCTTCGCCGTTGGAATTTGTAGATAAAAATACGGCTCCTACCCTATTCATCAATTCTTCTCAGCCCCGTTTTCATGCAGGACGAGATGATATGATGAAAATATTGAAAAGCTACAATATCTTTACAGAATATCATGAAATCAAAGATACTCCGCACTCATTTTGGTCTGCAGAACCTTGGTTCACAGAAACTTTGAATTTGACAGTGGAATTTTTAGATAAAACGTTGAAGTAAGGTTTATGTAAAAATGAAATAAAAACGAACTATGGTATTGGCTTAGGAATTTGGAGCGTTAAGAAAATTTAAATTTAATTCGTTAAAAAATTCCCATTGTTTGAGTGCGGCAAAAAATTATCTTAATAAATGAAATTTTCAATCCGCACGAGTTTTGGGAATTTTAGGATTTAATTTAAATTTTTAGTGGAGAATTCCAGCCTTGAATTTTTGGTTCTTTTGTTTTAAGACAAAAGAACATTTAAACAAAAAAATTAATGAAAAAAATATTTTTAATCATTCTCTTTTCAGTAACCAATTTTGTATTGGCTCAAAGCAATCCGTACATCACAGTTACCGTGGCGCAAGACGGAAGCGGCCAATTTACATCCATTCAAAAAGCCATAACCTCCATCAGAGATCTGGGTCCGGGAGAAGCTTTGGTAAAAATAAAAGCAGGAACATATCACGAAAAAATTGTGATTCCTTCGTCAAAACATAAAATCACTCTGCAGGGTGAAAGTAAGGAAAACACCATCATTACCAATGACGACTATTCCGGAAAACTGGATGCTCTGGATGAGAAAATGACAACATTCAACTCATACACGCTTTTGGTGATGTCGGATGATATTAAGATTTCAAACCTGACCATTCAAAACTCATCCTGCAACCAAGGGCAAGCCGTTGCGCTTCATGTGGAAGGTGACCGTTTTGTCATCAGAGATTCTAAAATTTTGGGTTGTCAGGACACGGTTTATACAGGCGGAAACCACAGCAGACAGTATTACGAGAACTGTTATATTGAAGGAACGACTGATTTCCTATTTGGTTCGGCGACGGTGGTTTTCAAAAACTGTACGATAAAAAGTTTGGCTAATTCTTACATTACAGCAGCATCAACCGATCAGTCAAAAAGTTTTGGTTATGTATTTTTCGACTGCAAATTGATTGCAAAAGAAGGTATTAATAAAGTATTTTTGGGCAGACCATGGAGACCGTACGCAAAGACGGTTTTCATCACCACCGAAATGGGCAGTCACATCGTTCCCGAAGGCTGGAACCCCTGGAAAGGCGACAAAATGTTTCCGGACAAAGACAAAACCGCTTACTATGCAGAATACAACAGCAAAGGCGAAGGCGCAAATATTTCTCAAAGAGTTCCGTGGTCGCATCAGCTGACAAAAGAAGAAGCAAAAAAATACACGGTCAAAAATATTTTCGGAGACTGGAACCCTAATATGAGTAATAAGTAATTGGTAATGAGTAATTATGGCCACACTAAAATGACATAGGAAAATGGAGCGTTAAGAAAATTAAATTTTCATCCGTTAAAAAATTCCCATTGTTCGAAGCGCGAGACAGATTTTGAATTAGAGCAGAAATTATGAATTCGCGCAAGTTTTGGGAATTTTAGGATTAAAATTTAATTTTTAGCGGAAGTTTGCAAGTCTTGAACTTTTGGTTCTTTTGTTTTAAGACAAAAGAACGTATTAATAAAAATTATTTAAAATGAAAAAAATACTTTTAATTCTAAGCATCGTAATTTCAACATTTACATTGGCTCAAAAGAAACCAACTCTATTTCTAATCGGTGACTCCACCATGTCAAACAAAGACAATCCCGATAAAAATCCGGAACATGGTTGGGGACAGGTTTTGGGACAGTTTTTAACCCCAAATATTGAACTTCAAAACCACGCCATGAACGGAAGAAGCTCAAAAAGTTTCAGAACTGAAGGACGTTGGGACAAAGTGGAAAAACAACTGAAAAAAGGTGATTTCGTCATCATTCAGTTTGGTCATAATGATCAGAAACTGAAAGATTCAACGAAATTTACTAATCCACATACGCAGTACAGAGCCAATCTGGAAAGATACGTGAATGAAACAAGAGCAAAAGGAGCAACACCGATTTTAATGACTTCCATTACACGAAGAAACTTTAATGAAAATGGAGTTTTAATCGACACACACACCGATTATCCTTTGATGGTAAGATTAGTTGCCGACGATATGAAAGTCGCTTTTGTCGACATGCAGTTACTCACCGAACAAATGGAAATTGCTGCAGGCCCGGAAAAATCTAAACTTTTACATCTTCATTTTAAGGCTGGCGAAAATCCGTATTATGACAAAGACAAAGCAGATGACACGCATTTATCAAGATTAGGCGCTGAAACTGTTGCTAAACTTGCGGTCAAAGATTTGAAAAAATTAAAAACTGGTTTGGAGAAATATATTAAATAGTTGAACTAATAAAGGACATAGGAAAATGGAGCGTTAAGAAAATTTAAATTCAATCTGTTAAAAAATTTCCACTGTTTGAGTGCGGCAAAAATTATCTTTAGATGAACCATTTTGAATCCGCACGAGTTTGGAAATTTTAGGATTGAAATTAAATTTTTAGCGGAAGTTTCCAAGTCTTGAACTTTTGGTTCTTTTGTTTCAAGACAAAAGAACCATAATCAAATTAAATAAGAAATGAATTTCAAAAAAGAACCTTTTTTCGACGGTAATTCCGAATGGGAAGATTTGGGAGCAGGTGTTTCCCGACAGTTTGTAGGATACAACTCTCAGGTCATGATGGTCATCGTAAAATTCGAAAAAGATGCCATTGGAACTTTACACCAACATTTTCATTCGCAAATTACGTATGTTGCTGAAGGAAAGTTTGAAGTAACCGTTGATGGCGAAACAAAAATTTTACAGAAAGGCGACGGATTTTTTGCGCAGCCGAATATTTTCCATGGCGTAAAATGTCTTGAAGCAGGCCAATTGATTGACTCATTTACTCCGTTTAGAGAAGATTTTCTCAAAGATTAAATTTAACAATAACCTTCACAGATTTTAAAATCTTGAAGGTTTATCATTTTAAGACTATGAAAAAAGTAATTTTTCTGCTTACAATTTTCTTTTTCATGCAGTTTTCAGCTCAGGAAAAAATAATCCTCTGGCCAAAAGGTGAAATGCCCAATTCTAAAATTTTAGCTTCAAAAACCAAGAAGAAAAAAGAACTGGCAGAATTAAAAGAACCTGCACTTTTCGCTTTTCTGCCTCCTGTGAAAGAAAGAAACCAGAAGTCGGTCATCATCATTCCCGGTGGCGGATATTCTAAACTCACTTACGATGAAGGAGCGTTTCAGATTGCTAAATGGATGAACAGTTTGGGCATTTCAGCATTTGTTTTAAACTACAGATTGCCTACTTCAACAGATTTAATTCAAAAAGAAATTGCGCCATTGCAGGATATTCAGGCTTCCATTAAATACATCCGAAAAAATGCTTCACAATGGGGAATTTCTCCCGATCACGTCGGCGTTGTGGGAACTTCAGCAGGTGGACATTTGGCGGCAATGGCGAGCAATATTCCCAAAGATTATACAGAGTTAAAAGGCGATTGGGAAACTATTTCCACCATTCCGAATTTTGCGGTTCTTTTTTGTCCGGTCATTGATCTGGGCGAATATGCTCACAAAGGAAGCCGAAACAGTTTGCTGGGTGAAAACGCTTCTCCGGAAAAAATCAGGGAATTTTCAATGCAAAATCTGGTGACTGAAAAAACACCACCCACGATTTTATTTCATAATCAGGATGATACAGCCGTTCCGCCGATGAACAGTATTTTATATTTCAAAGCAATGACGAAAAACAAAGTAAAAGGTTCACTGTTCATTTTTCCTAAAGGTGGACACCGGTTTTTTGTGACCGACAAAGATCCACTGAACGAAAACTGGAAAAAACTGTGTGCAGACTGGCTTGCGGGTATTGGTAATGAGTAATGAATAATTAGTAATGAGTAATTTAAAAATGTTCTCATATTTTAACTAATGATCATCCATAATATTTCATAATTGAAAATACTTTGTATTACTTTATTAAGTTTACGCCTTTGTATATCTTAAAAACATTTAAGATTTAAAATTCTTTGTTTGACTTTGCGATAAATTAAAACATTATAATACACAACCCATATTCAAGAGATGAATCAAACTGTAAAAAAAGTGTTCAAACAACGTGTCAGTATAAACTTTGCGCCTTTGCTATTAACTAACAGTTAAATTTAAAATCAATGAAAAAAATTGCTTTATTCATATTAATTTTTCTCCTCAACCATATTTCAGCTCAGCAGAAAATAACCGTCTGGCCGAAAGGAGAAATGTCCAATTCCAAAGGTTTGAAATTAAACATCGTTGAAGAAAAAGAAGGCAGAATTACCCAGATTCAGGAAGCTGAACTGTTCGCTTTTCTACCAGCCAAAGAGGAAAGAAAAAAAATGGCCATCATCGTTATTCCTGGCGGTGGTTACAGACATTTGACCTACGATTTGGGCGGTTATTCTTATGCAAAATGGCTCAACACTTTAGGAATTTCAGCTTTTGTTTTGAATTACCGTTTACCAACTTCTCCGGATTTGAAACAGAGAGAAATCGGTTCATTACAGGATATTCAGGCCGCAATTAAATTAATCAGAAAAAATGCCGCTCAGTACGGAATTTCTCCTGATCAAATCGGAGTTTTGGGAACTTCCGCAGGTGGACATTTAGCCGCTATGGCAAGCAACATTCCGACTGACTATACCGAATTAAAAGACGATTGGACAAGTATCTCAACAGTTCCAAATTTTGCTATTCTGGTTTCTCCGGTTATTGATTTAGGCGAATTTGCACACAAAGGAAGCCGAGACAATCTCTTGGGAGAAAATGCTTCTTTAGAAAAAATTAAAGAATACTCTATGCAGAATCGGGTGACGGAAAAAACGCCTACAACGATCCTGTTTCATGCACAGAATGACAACGCCGTTCCTGTAATCAATTCAATTTTATATTACGAAGCCATGATCAAAAATAAAGTGAAAGGAGCTATGTTTATTTTCCCTGAAGGTGAACACAATATCGGAATTTCAAATAAAACCGAACTGACGGATAACTGGAAGAAAATCTGTGCAGACTGGCTCAAAACAATAATTAAATAAAAATCTAAATTTGGGATAAAAATTTATTGATACAACATCGTCACTTCGAGTAGATTTTTGAAAAAAAATCGTATCGAGAAGTTGAGTTCCAAGAAAATTATCGATCCATTTTCTTTAATTTCTTAAAGAAACACTCAAATTGACGACAGCTTTAATATTTTAAATCATGATTAATTTACACTTCTAACAAAATAATATGCTAAAAATCATTCAACATAAAATTTTAATACTGGCTTGCGGAACAGTCATTTCTGTTTCGGCCTTTGCTCAGCAGAATTTAAAACTCACCTACAGCAAACCCGCAGAAAACTGGAATGAAGCTCTACCGATCGGAAACGGAAGATTGGGAGCGATGGTTTTTGGCGGTGCAATTCAGGAGCATCTTCAGTTGAATGAAGAAACAATCTGGGCTGGCGAACCGGGAAACAATGTTCCCAAAAATACGTTTGACAGCATTCAGAAAGTGCGGCGGTTAATCAATGAAGGTCAGTTTGAAAAAGCACAGGATTTAACGAATAAGACCTATCCCAGACAGGCTCCAAAAGACCTGAACTACGGAATGCCTTATCAGACGATGGGCGATTTGTTTTTAGACTTTAAAGGGCATGAAAATTTTAAAAATTACAGCCGTACTTTAGATATTGAAAAAGCAGTCAGCACGGTTTCTTATGAAGTGAATGGCGTGACTTTTAAACGAGAGATCTTTTCTTCATTTGCCGATAATGTGATGGTGATTAAATTAACTTCCAGTAAAAAAGGAAGCCTGAATATTGCTTTAAATGCTTCTACTCCACACAAAATCAATTCAATCTTCACCGATAAAAACCAATTGGTGATCAATGGAACAAGTGGTTCTGCAGACAATAAAACCGGAAAAATTAATTTTAAAACCGTTGCTGTGCCCATCTTAAAAGGTGGAAAACTAACCTCAACAAAAGATCAGATTCAAATCTCAGGTGCCGATGAAGTGGTGATTTATGTCTCTATTGCTACAAATTTCAAGAAATACAATGATCTTTCCGGAAATCCTGATGCAAGAGTTTCAGAATATTTAAAATCAGCTTTAAACAAAAAATATGATGCTGAATTAAAGGCACACATTGAAAAATATCAGAAATATTTTAAGCGTGTCAATTTAGATTTCGGAACAAGTGAACAGGCTCAAAAAACAACCGACGTCAGAATTAAGGAATTTGGAAATGCTCAAGACCCGAATTTGGTGGCTTTATATTTCCAGTTTGGCCGTTATCTTTTGATTTCCTCATCGCAACAGGGTACTCAGCCTGCCAATCTTCAGGGAATCTGGAATTATCAGCTTAATCCTTCATGGGACAGCAAATACACGGTCAATATCAATACAGAAATGAATTATTGGCCTGCGGAAAATACCAACCTCAGCGAAATGCACGAGCCTTTGTTTGATATGATCCAGGATTTGTCGGTGACTGGAAAAGAATCTGCCAAAGAAATGTACCATGCAAGAGGCTGGAATATGCATCACAACACCGATCTCTGGAGAATTACAGGAATTGTTGACGGTGGTTTCTACGGAATGTGGCCGATGGGCGGAGCGTGGCTGACCCAACACGTGTGGAATCATTATCAATATACAGGAGACAGAGAATTTTTAAAGAAAAATTATGAGGCTTTAAAAGGTTGTGCATTGTTCTATTTAGACGTTTTGCAACAGGATCCTTCAAAAAAATATCTGGTGGTTTCTCCATCGATGTCGCCGGAAAATAAATATTTTAAAAATGTAAGCATCACCGCAGGAACTACGATGGATAATCAGTTGGTTTTTGATGTGTTTAATAATTTTATCAATGCTTCCAAAATTTTAAATCAGGATAAAAATCTGTCTGATGAAGTGAAATCGGCTTTGTCTAAACTTCCTCCAATGCAGATCGGGCAATACGGTCAATTGCAGGAATGGCTGACTGATATGGACAGAACCGATGATAAACACCGTCATATTTCTCATTTGTACGGATTATTTCCTTCGGGACAGATTTCTCCTTTCAGAAATCCTGATTTAACGGAAGCCGCAAAAAATTCAATGACTTACAGAGGCGATAAATCCACAGGATGGTCGATGGGTTGGAAAGTAAACTGGTGGGCAAGATTACTGGATGGAAACCGTGCTTTTAAACTAATTTCTGACCAGTTATCTCCTGCTCCAACTGATAACAAGGGTGAATCCGGAGGAACCTATCCGAATCTTTTGGATGCGCATCCGCCGTTTCAGATTGATGGAAATTTTGGCTGTACTTCCGGAATCGCTGAAATGTTGCTCCAGAGTTATGACGGATACATTTATCTATTGCCTGCGCTTCCAGATGCTTTACCGAACGGCTCTGTGAAAGGCTTGAAAGCAAGAGGCGGTTTTGAAATCGATATGGATTGGAAAAATTCTAAACTGACGAAATTAGTTGTAAAATCTGCTTTGGGTGGAAATGCGAGAATCAGAGTAGCGAAGAATTTAAGTTTAAAATCTAAAACCAGTTTCACCTCAGCAAAAGGAGAAAATACCAACGAATACTATCAGCTTAACCTTATTAAATCACCTTTAAAATCTGACAAAGCAGAGCTGAAAGGTTTTGCTGCTCCGGAAACAGAGATGTTTGATTTTAAAACTGAAAAAGGCAAAGTTTATACTTTTGAAGCAAAATAGTTTCCTAAAGATTATTCAGGTTCCGAAATGTATTGCTTACAGAAATCTGTAAAAATCTGAGTAATCTGTGGGAGATAAACACACAAAATCCTGACACTTTATGCGTCAGGATTTCTTTTTATATAAATTTTTTTTAGTTTAAAAATCTATGAAATACTTTTCTTATTGCGTAAGTTTATTTCGCTTCAGCCATTTCGGAAATTCATTTTCGACTAGTTTTGTACCAGATTCATTGTACCAGCTATAGCCCATTCTGCGTTCCTCAGAAACATCTTCATAATTGAATTTTACGCTTCCGTCACGGTCACCGAAAACCGGTTTATTCGTCGGAATATCATAAAATCTCGCCCAAACAGCAGAACCTTCTTTCTTGCTTAACGTACGGACTGCTTTATCACTTTCTTTCGAAACATTGTAGGTATAACCGTCAATTTTGCTTTCTTTAAACCACTGAATGGCTGATCTTATTGATTTTTCAATCTCCGGAGTTACAGGCTGCATCATTAGAAATTTGACAATGTTCACAGATTCTCCCGTAGCCAGTGACATCGGTTCAAAAGCTCTTGCTTTCTCAGGAACCAAAGTAACTTCATTGTACTGATCTGCCCAGATCGATAACTTCCCGTTTTGAAGAACCTGAGTTTTCAAAACACAGGCAATTCCTTTCTGCAAAGCAACTTTAGACTTGTCCTTTAATTTAGAACTGACCACATCAAAACCATCTTTCCCTTCTGAAATGTTGTACAAGATCGTTAGCACATTGATCATCGCATTGTCATTGTACGTCACCTGTTTTCTGTAAACCGATGTATTTGGAAAATATTGAGGAAAGCCACCATTTTCATACTGCATTGACAGCAGATATTCAATTCCCTTTTCTGCTGATTTCAGATACGCCGGATTTTTTGTAGTGCCGTAAGCATTTATCAGACCGTTGATTTCCCTTGAGGTCGCATTGTTGTCGATGGTCGCAAGATTATTGTCTCCGGCTTTGATAATCTTTAAAAGTTTAGGATCAATCTTTTTCCTGTAATCCACATCTTTTTTGTCGCTCATGTGTTTTCCCCAACCGCCATTAGGAAGCTGATAGATCATCATTTTTTCGGCTAAAGTATCTTTTACCTGCGCCGAAACTGCTGAAAAAGCCAGACAAAATACAGCAATTGAAAGTTTTGATTTTATGATCATTTGAATTTATTTAATACTGATAACTAACGGATTGGCAACAGTTTTCGCCTGTTTCTGCAAAATATTTTCCCAATCCTGCTTAGTTTGAATCTGTCCGCTTTTCTGCCATGCAAATCCTGCGTAATAAGTCAGTTTCTTTTGTGGTTTTGTTACAACCAGCAAATTGCTCTGATCCGGAGTTTCCGATTTAAAAGCTATAGATTTCTGAACAATTTTCGGATCCACAACAATTCCTTCACCTACAAAAGCATCATCAATTTTTTCCCAGTGCAGATAGAATCCGTTTTTATCGTTCAGCTTAGATTCGCCTTCATTTTTATGTAGCGAAATTCCGATGGTATAGTTTGGAACGGGGGTTTCAGATTCAAAAGTCGATTCGAATTTAGAAAAATTGGAGCCTAAATCAAGAGAAATTCTTTTGGTTTCTTTTACTCCAAATTCGCTCCACGGCGCATACGTCAGTTCAAAAACAGTTCTCAACGGACCTTCTGCAATGGTTTTTGAAGTAACAAAATTTTGCGAAACCTGCAGTTTTTCATCCTTCCAGATTCCGATTCCTCCCGTTCCACGGCTGTCTCCAACATGATACGGATCGTAGCCTTCACCTCTTGTGTCTTTGTGATAATACATCGGATCGGTAAGATAGCCTTTGTACCATTCGTTTATCACAGATTTTTCAGTTCTCTTCAGCCAGATATCGACACCGCTGGAAAGTGTACTTCCTTTTACTTTTGCCAAAGCTTCTGCCTGACCTTTTGGGCCATAGACTCTGAAAGCAATTTTGTCATTTTCCCATGTGTAGTCATCTACTCTTTCCGTAACCAATCTGGAATAAGTTGTCAGTTTACTTTCAGGAATTGGTGTATTGGCATCAGCTGAAATCATGTATGAATTTGTTTTCTTCGCATCCAGTTTCACCTGAAAAAGAAGTTCATCATTTTTCCCGTCTCCATCGTTATCAATCCACTGAATGGGAAGATATTGGTTTTGAGCATCTTTTATTCTTAAATCTTCCGCTTTATTTTTACCTAAAAATGCCTTCAACTGCTTTACTGAAACAGAAACGACTTCATTTCTCGTAAAATCCTGAGTATTTTTAACCTGAATTGAAGTTTGCGCATTCATGAAATTCGCAGCAATGCAAACGATTGCACAACTTAATCCCGATTTTGAAATTTTATTGATAACCATATAATGTTATTTTCCCAAAAGTAGAAATATTCTGTATATAATATCATTTTTAAAACTTAAATATTTCTTAAAACTTTTTGATTACTTAAGACATAGATTTAACGCAAATCCTTTTTAATCACCAGATATTTCAAGTTTTTATCTCCTGCATTGCTGATTCCATGTTCAGAATTTGGCGGACAGTACAAACTCGTATTTGGCCCTACTTCCACGGTTTTACCATTGAGATAAAATGAAGCCTTTCCTTCCAGAATATAAAAAAATTCCTCTTCAGTATGGCGGTGCGGTGCGTGGGTAGATTTTCCAGATTCTACAATGCTCATCTTCAATGTATTTTCTTCAGTGAATTTTTTGTCGGCGAACCAATATTGATAACCGGAATTTGTTTTTTTTGCTTTAGACAAATCAAATTCGTTCACACAATTTTCTATCGTGTAATTGATTGGATCTTGTGCTGTAGCAACTTTCTGAGCATTCAACTTCTGCTGAAACAGAAAACTAATAATTACAGCTGTTATAATTTGGGGTAACTTTTTCATGATTAATGATATGAAAAAAAATCGATTTACGATCTAAAATAAGGAAACATACATTAAATCGCTGAGTTTACGCCTTTGCCTAAATTTTTAAATTGATTATTTGAATCGGCGAAACTTCGTTTTGCGAACTTAAAAACAGTTAGTAGTTAAAAAATCTTCGCACACTTTGCGTTAAAATTTAATATTTCAAATCTAAATCCCAATTCCGCCAATCCATTTTGTCAATATCTGTTTTATTTCTAAATTGCATTATCTCCGAAAAAGAGAGTGATCACAAAAAACATTTATGAATCAGATTATTCCGTTTGACTTACAGATACAGCACAGCCCTTACTTCAACTATACTTTTTGCTTAAACCAATATCCTTTTCTGCAGAGCATTGCTTTCAGGGAAGTGACTGAGGATTTTGAAAACCTCAATCTTCAGATCAGTTCGTCATTGGGTTTATTTGAAAAATATGACGTCTATATTGATAAAATTAAGGCAAATGCGCTGTACAAAATCTCGCTTTTCAACTTTGTTTTTAATAATGCTTTACTGAAAAGACTGACGGAAAAAGATTTAGATCAGATTAATATTCAGGTTTTTAAAGACGAAGAATCTATTTTTGAGAAAACTTTCAGCATAGAAGTTTTGCCGATGGATTATTTCGGTGGATTGCAGTCGTACCCGCAACTTTTGGCTTCGTATGTCCTTTCCAACAATACTTTGCTGTATAAACTGAAAGCCGATGCGATTGATATTTTGGAGAGAAATAAACTCACACCATCGTTTGAAGGTTACCAGCAGAAAAGCAAAGAAAGGGTTTTGCAAATGGTTTCGGCAATTTACAAATCGATTCAGAATCTGGATTTGATTTACAGTTCGATGCCGCCAGGTTTTGAAAAGAACGGACAGAGAATCAGGCTTGTGGAAACTGTTTTAGAAACAAAATTCGGGAACTGCATTGATATTTCTCTGTTGTTTGCAGCCTGTCTGGAAGCGATTGATTTAAACTCAATAATTGTGGTAACGGAAGGTCACGCCTTTGTCGGAGTCTGGCTCGATGATCAGCGTTTCGACGGAATGGTTAATTTTGATCAGGCAGCTATTTCCAAAAGAATTGCTTCTGGAATAAAGGAAATTGCTTTAATCGAATCTACAAGTCTGTGCAGAGGAACTCAAATTTCATTCAAAGACGCAATGAATTCTGCCGAAACCCAACTAATGGATTCTTCGAGATTTCTATTGTCATTAGATATTAAAAATGCAAGATCGGCTGGAATTTCTCCACTCCCACTTCTTAAAAATGAAACGGTTCATAGTCAGGATTTTAATTCAATTCAACATTCAACGGAACTTGATCAGGATTTTGATTTGGGAACACAGTATGACGACCTCGAACTGACCGATTTTTCAAATTTAACCAAACAAAAAGTCTGGGAAAGAAAACTGCTCGATCTTTCGCTCAGAAACAACCTTCTGAATCTGCGCTTTACCAAAAGTATGCTTCAGCTGATTGATACCAAAATAAATGTGCTCGAAGACAGCTTAGCCGACGGAAAATCATTCACCATCCACCCCGATAATAATCAGGCGGTTCTCAGAAAATACAGTCTGTATGGCGAACCATTGCATCAATCGCAACCGCTTTTTAAAATGGCTCAGGATGAGTTTAAATACAACAGACTTTTAACGTATTATCATCAGGATGATCTCGACAATATTCTCACCAACCTTTACCGCAGCGCAAAACTTGCTGAAGAAGAAAACGGAAAAAGTACGCTGTATTTGGGAATTGGTTTGTTGAAATGGTTTGAGCCTAAAAATAAAGACGTTCCACGACTGGCTCCGATATTATTGATTCCTGTCGAACTGTCGAGAAAATCGGTAAATTCTAAATTTACGCTCCGAAGCCGTGAAGAAGAAACTATGATCAACATTACGTTGCTGGAATATTTAAAACAGGAATTTAAACTCAACATCAACAGCCTCGAAAATCTTCCAATGGACGAATCGGGAGTTGATGTTCCGAAAGTTTTGGCGATTATCCGAAATGCTGTTCTCAATCTGGAAGGCTGGGATGTTCTGGAGCAATTGGTTTTGGGGATTTTCTCTTTCAACAAGCTGATTCTTTGGCAGGATATTTCAAAATATTCGGAAGAAATTCAGAAAAGTTCGATTGTAAAAAGTCTGATTGACGGACGGCTGACCGGAACTTTAGAAAGCGTAGAAAATGATGTGGAAAGCTTGGAAAATATTTCAGCATCTGAACTCGTTTTACCAATTTCTACGGATAATTCTCAGTTGAATGCGGTAAAAAATGCCAACCTCAACAAAAGTTTCATCCTTCACGGTCCGCCCGGAACGGGAAAATCGCAGACGATCACCAACATTATCGCCGATGCTTTGTCCAATGATAAAAAAGTGCTTTTCGTGGCTGCCAAAAAGGCTGCTTTGGATGTGGTTCACCACCGTCTGGAAAATATTGGTTTGAGTGCATTTTGTCTTGAACTGCACTCCAATAAATCTAAAAAATCGGATGTTCTGAAGCAGTTTGAAAGAACGCTTGAAGTTCCGAAATATAAAATCAATGCCGATTATCACGAGGAAGCAAAACGTCTTGACGAACGCAAAAAAGAACTCGGAAAATATGTGAACGAATTGCACCAGAAATTTAATATTGGCTGGAGCTTATTTGATACGATTGCCTTTCTGGAGACTAATCACGTTCAAGCTGATGAACGTTTTCATATCAATTTTCCTTTGGAAAGTGCCGATGTTTTCAACTGGAATCAGTGGAAAGACTGGTTGATTCCGTTTGCTTCTATTGTTCAGACAATCGGTCAGCCATCGCTTCATGCTTTACGACCGATCAAAACGTCGAACCATCAGTTTGAAAATAAAAACCTGATTCTCTCGGCAATTTCTCAATTTAATGAAAAGAAAAATTCAGCGGAACAGACTAAAAAACTGTTTCAGCTCGAGGAAGTTTCTAATGCGGACAGTTTGGAAATCCTTGAATTTTTAAAAGACAATCCCATGAAATCCTGTTTGGTTGATTTGGTTTTTAATGAAGGTCAATTGAATTTATTTAAAAACTGGATGGCACAGCAAGCGAAGTTTCAACAGACTGAAAATCAAATCACTTCCAATTTTAATTCTTCCATTTTAAATATCGATTTTGCTTCATTAAAATTGTTGTGGAATCAGGCAAAACATACCTGGTTTATTCCGAAATGGTTTAAACAAAGGAAAGTAAAGCAGCAACTGAACGGTTATGCCAAATCAGGAATTGAATCTGACATGCAGATTGACGGGCTTTTTGAGAAGCTTGAAAATTATCAGCAGCTTAAAAATCAACTTTCAAATCTTCATTACAATGCGCTTTCATCGGTGACGAATCTTTATTTTAACGGAAAATCTTTTGATGTTTCTGCGATTGAGAAAGATTTAAAAACCATTGAGAATACGAAAGATTTAGCCCAAAAAATATCCATCAGGAATTTCCCTGAGTGGCTGAAAGATTTTTCATTAAAACAAAACAACAATCTGAATATTTCTGAAAATGTTGAAAAATTGAAAGACCTTCATACTGCAGAAAATAATCTGCTGGAATATGTAGACGAAATCCCTAACGAAGCCGATTTGCAGACGGTTGTACAGAATATTCACCAGCTGGAAGACTGGATTAATTTTAATGGGTTAAAAGAAAAAGCGCAGGATTTAAATTTAAACTGGTTCATCAATTTCCTTGAAAAAGGCTGGCTCGATACAGAATCTCTCGAATTGGAATTTGAAAAAATCATTCATCTGAATTTATTTATTAAAACCATTTACAGTTCGGGAACATTGAACGGTTTTGATGCCAATATTTACGAATCTCAGATTCAGCAGTATAAAAATCTGCACAAAGAATTTACCGAACTGACGAAAAATCAGCTGACGATGAAGCTCAGAGACCGCATCCCGAATTTTTCTCAGGAAGCTGTTCAAAGTTCAGAAATCGGGATTTTGCAGAAAGCCATTCGCAATAAAGGACGGGGATTATCCATCAGAAAATTATTTGACCAAATTCCGACCTTGATTCCGAGATTGAAACCTTGCATGCTGATGAGTCCGATTTCGGTGGCGCAGTATTTTGATGTGAATGAAGAACATTTTGATCTGGTGATTTTCGATGAAGCTTCGCAACTGCCGACTTCTGAAGCAGTAAGTGCTTTGGCGAGGGCAAAACAGGCAATCATTGTAGGCGACCCGAAGCAGATGCCGCCGACAAGTTTCTTTGCTTCCCAAAAAGTGGATGAAGAAAATTTTGAATTGGAAGATCTGGAAAGTATTCTGGATGACTGTCTGGTGCTTTCGATTCCTTCCAATTATTTGCTGCGACATTACCGAAGCAAGCATGAAAGTCTGATTTCGTTCTCCAACGCCCATTTTTACGATAATAAACTCCTCACTTTCCCGTCTCCGGATGATTTAAACCGAAAAGTAACGTTTGAATTTATTGACGGATTTTATGACAAAGGAAAAACGAGAACCAATAAAAATGAGGCGGAAGCGATTATTGAATTCATCAGAGTTCATCTCGAAAATAAGAATAAAAAATCGATTGGTGTGGTGACTTTCAGCCAGACTCAGCAAAGTCTGATTGAAGATTTGCTGCAGAAATTATTTCAGGAAAATCCGCATCTGGAAGAATTTACGATTAATTCTGAAGAACCAATTTTCATTAAAAATCTTGAAAATGTGCAGGGTGACGAAAGAGATATTATCTTGTTCTCCATTGGTTATGGACCTGATGAAGACGGGAAAGTTTCGATGAATTTTGGTCCGCTCAACCGTGACGGTGGCTGGCGAAGGCTGAATGTTGCCGTAACGAGAGCCCGATACGAAATGAAAGTGTTTTCTTCTTTAAAGGGCGATCAGATCGACATGAACAGAACCAACTCGGAGGGCGTTTTGGGATTGAAAAACTTCCTGAATTTTTCCGAAAAAGGTTTGGTGTACCAAAATTCAAATCAAATTATCACTCAGCAAAAACTGATGGTCAATTCAATTGCGAAAATGCTTGAAGAAAATGGTTTGAAAATTAAAACCAACATCGGAACTTCAGAATATAAAATCGACATTGGAGTCATTGATCCCGACAACGAAAGTGAATATCTTCTCGCAATTTTGCTGGACAGTGAGAATTATTTTAACATCCACACCACCAATGACCGCGAACTCCTTGTGCCGAATGTGTTGAAAGGTTTAGGCTGGAATGTTTTCAGAATCTGGACGCTGGACTGGATTAAAAACAAGGAGAAAATTGTTGGGAAAATTCAGGACGAACTTGAAAAAATAAAAACGCAGGTCAAAGAAAAAAAGGAAGAAATTATCGAAATGAAAACTTCTGAAAAAGTCTATCTGAGTGAAGTTTCGGAAGCAGAAAAACCTTCAAAAATGATTCCGTACGTTGCAGCAGATTTAATTCCGGAAATTAATGCCAACTCAGAATCGATTTATCATTTTGAAAACAGGCAGGTACTTTTAAATCAGCTTAAAACCATCATCGATACGGAATCGCCGATCAGCCAGAATGCTTTGTTCAGGAAGATTCTCAAACTTTGGAACACGTCGAGAGCCAGCGGAAAACTGAATACCTATCTTTTGGAAACCTTAGCAACCATTCCGAATATTCAAACCACAGAAAGTTATCAGAAATTTTACTGGAGTGAAAATTTACAGCCTCAAAATATCGATTTTTATCGTGATAATTCTTTAGAAAAAAGGCTGATTGACGAGATTGCACCTGAAGAAATTTCGGTTACAATGATGGAATTGATGCATTCGAGTTTGAGTCTGAATAAAGAGGAATTGATCCGTGCGGTTTGCAAGACTTTTGGTTTTTCGAAAGTAGGTTCGCAGATGGATGCGGTGGTGAAGTTTTGTGTGGAGGATTTGATTGGAAAAGGTGCATTGAAGGAGGTTGATGGGAGGATTGTTTTGGGGTGAAAACTCAAATTTACTATTATGGAAATTGATGTAAAACTAAAAAAAATACGAATCCAATTAAGACGTAACTCAAAGGATATTATCGATGATGTTATTAATCGTAATGTTTCGAGAAGTCAGAATAACTTTAAATTGCAAAAAGAAATATGTGCTTTTTGTGCGACTACATCAAATTTAACTAAAGAACATGTAATTCCACGTTGGGTATTTGAAAATTGCACTAGGAAATTCTTTACAACTAACATGAATGGTGTTGAACAGACTTATAATAAAACAACCATTCCGGTTTGTGCAGATTGCAATAATAATTTACTAGCCAATATAGAAAGTCAAATTAATTCCATTCTAACTAATGTTAACTTAGCTGATTCATTTTATAGTTTAGAACAAATACAAAATATAATTCGATGGCTAGAAATTATTGAATATAAATTCCAACTTTTAGAGTTTAGAAGAACCTTTAAGAAAGCAAAATCATCTGAATTCATTGAGTTTTTAAAAGATATTCCTTTGGCGATAATGAGAGAAGAAATCGAATTTTCTCCTGAAAAAGCAATTACTCAACTAAGAAATGCACAAAAAAGAGTTACTATAAAATCCAAAGTTAAAAACTTAAATTCTTTGGTAATTTTTAAAACTAAAAATAAAAACTTTCACTTTTTCCATAACATAAATGATTTTATTTTTATTGAATTGCCAAAATTTCAGGTTGCACTATTTTATTTTTACTCACGTACTTTTGAAAATAATGAACATGCAAAGGATCAAGCAACAAAAATAATTGCGGAGGTTTACAATTAATCTCTTAAATATTGTGATAAATTAGTCAAAGATGCCAGACAAAAACGAAAAAGCAAGACGCAGACAGATTCACAAAGAATTGCAGGAAAAAGCTCAGATAGAGTTTGAAAAAAGCCTTCCCATTTCACATGAAATTTTTCGAAGTCTGTTCGATTTTTTAGATGAAGAATTAGAAAAAAATGGTTGCGATGACCGTTTAAAACTGACCCAACAGTTTTTAGAAACGAATCATATTGAAAATATTGAACAAGTCGAAAATTGGTTAAAAGAAAATGGCGGTTTTTGCGATTGTGAAGTGCTTTATAATGTGGAAGAAAAATTTGAATAGTAATGTTATTTAATACAAAATGATTTAGTGCAGAAACCCGTACAAACGAATTGCCGAAAAATTTACCCTTTTTGAAAAGTTTAAACAAGAAATAAAAAACATTTAAATTTTCACTAAATTGGGACACAATTATCAAATTATGAAATCATATTTAAACCTTTTGTTCATCTTCTGTTTCGCCATCTTTTCAGCTCAAAATAAAGAGCCGAATTCTTCCAATTAAAAAATGACAGACACAAAAACTACGATTCTGAATATTGATACTGAAAGATCTCAATCATATCACTCAGATTCTGCTTTACTGTCAGAAAAGAAAGAAGATCATCTTATTGATAAAAAGAAAATAAAGAGTCCGGATCATAAAACAGTTTCAGAAACAAAATCTGACACTGAAAAATCTATTGCAGATCAAAATATAAATATTGTTCAGGAAATTAATGCCGTATTAAATTATAAAGTAAACCGGGTTTGGAGAAAAGATCTGTATTGCTTGGCCTGTATAAAAAATTCTGATCCGGGAAGGGTTGCATAAATCAATTGAGAAGAAACAAAAGATATCTACCAAATCAAAACACTCCCATTTCTGAGAGTGTTATATCTAAATTTATTTCAGTTTAAAACTCAAATTCTCCAATCAAAACCCCTTCTTTATCACCTCGATCTGTTTCCGTTTTATTCTGGAAAACCACTACTTTTCTTTCTTGCTTTCCGGTAGCGTAATTGATGAAAATTTCTGCCATAATCGCCGTCGGACCGGAAACACTCACCTGATTTTCACCAAAGAAATTGGTTTCAATTGTATACTTTCCTTTGACTGCTTTTTTAAGTAAAAACTGTTCAGGACCGAAGCCTCCTGTAAAATCATTACTTAACCTTCCTCCGATTTTTGTTTTGTTATTAGAATACATGCATCGTTCGCCGTTAGGATCTTTCACCCAAAGATCAATATCTGTATTGTCTTTGTTCCAATTGATAACAATGCGGATGTTCACCGGTAAATCTGCCACAATTTTAGGATTGATTTTTGTGAAATCTAATTGATTTTTATGATTTGAAATCAACTGATTTATTTCCATTAAAATAACCTCCTCAATACCATCGTCCCTGTTTGCCAACTCATGAGTATAAGATTGGGTGAGCACTTTGTATAAATTATCCAGAGCCGCCTGATACTGGTTATTGTCTTCTAATGCCAATGCATAATCACGGTAACTTTGCGGGTCGAAAGGTCGCCATTCTAAAACCTTTTGGGTAATCCAAAGTTGCTTATCAAATACTTCTGCCTGTTTCAGTTTGTAAGCGAGTAATTTGTACAATTCCTCATTTTCAATATCCAGATCTGCGATGGAACTCAAAACTCTTAAGCCTAATTTTTTATCATTATTCTTAAATAATAATTGGGCAATATCGAAATAGTATTGTGGCGTTTCCTGATAGTCTTTTCTATATTTTAAATAGGTTTGATAAATATCCGCAGGCTTTTTTAATGGCTCAAAAAACTTCATATATTTTGCATCAGATTTTACATCGACCGCAATAATCCTTCCGCTGTTTACCACTTCTTCAATTTGTGTTTCTTTGGAAATTGATTGTACACCCCGCACCGAAACCTGAACACCTGCAACTTGACCTTGAAGCGCCTGAACTGTAGGCATACTTTTTTCAGCACTAGCCAATGCTCTTGCGGATATTACTTGAGAAGCCTGAACGTCTCTCGTTGCCATTGACGATGGTGGCGGAGCATCTTCAACTTTTGGAGCAGCAACCGGCTCGGGAACTACATTTTGAATAACCTCTATTCTTTCTTCCGATATATCATTGACACTATCTGAAGAATTTGGACGATCCGGCTTTGGATAAGATTTTTGCTGAGCACTAAAGTCCGTATTCCACCAGGTTTTCAGATTTTCTGCCATTTCTTCGGCATCAGACATCAAATCCTGCACTCTTTCTTCCCGCTCTTCCCTATTATTTTTTACAATTTTGTTGTATTCGGATTGCAGTTCAGCCGGTGGAGGAATTTTGTATCGTACATAATCATTAACATCTTCCAAAACCATCAAACTCATATTATTGCTTACCAACCCAAACTGTATGCTGATATTTTTGATTTCGTCTTTGTTTTTTTGTTCAAAAATCTCCAGTTCGTTCAGCTTTTTCTGAGCCCAAAAATTTGAGATTTCCCAATCTTTTACCGATTGTTTTTCTTTATTTAAATGTATTGTTTTAGTTTCCGTCACTTCATTTCCATATCCGAACAGAACTTTTACGGTGGATTGGTTTCCTTTTAAGATCCCCGTCAGCACAACATCCTGAGAAATGCTTTGAGGTAAAGCAGGATAAACTTCTGACAAAGAATCATTACTCTCAACACCCAAAAACTTCAATGGCTGGTACAATATTTTACGAATCTCTTTTTCGGGGTCGTTTTCATTTAAATTTAAAAACTCTCCGCCGGTTTTTGTGCTGATGAATTTCAACTGGTTAAAATTCACTTTATTTGATGCGGCAATCGTATAGACAGGTATCGTCCAAAGCAGATTCAGATCACCGAAAGATGACATTCCGTCTGTGAAAAATAAAATTTCATCTTCTTTTATTGGTTTCAATTGACTCAAATCGGTTCCGCCGTCGTAAGTAGTTTGAGACAAATATTTTTTTAAATCAACCCAATTTCCATCATTAATTTTAAAACTTTTCCCTTCTTCAAAAGTATTGTTGATGAAATAAATGTTGACCGAAATATTTTTATTTACTTTAAAATATTCATCCAACAAAGCAAATTCTTTCACGTGATTTCTCTTAGAACCGCTCAAAGAATTATCCCAGACGATAGCCGTTTCTGCAGATAATTTTTTAGATCTTTCATCAGGATGGATGGCAATATTTGCTAAAAAGTAAGAAGAATCATCAGATGCTTTCTGAATCAGAACATTTTCGTTGTCATTATTCTGCGGAAAATTAACTCTTAAATTTTGAGTTGGTTTATAATTGGTTTTATGTATTTCGGCAGTCCAGACATTTCCATTTTTCACAAACTGAAAACTTCCGTCAGGCTTTTCTTCTAATTTCGGAGTCATCTGAGTCTTAAAAACCATTGTTTTCAGTGTAAAATCAGGAATGGGCTGATCAAAATTCAGCGGTAAAAAGAATTGATAGTAATCAGCCATTTTTTTTAATTCATAATTGTAAGAAATCTGAACCGTTCTCTCGCCACCATTCGCATTGATAGGATAAATTCTTGTTCTGAAATTATTACCCTCCACTTTTTCTAATATTCCAGGATCAATATTTCTTTTTTGAATGGTTTCAAAAACCCCTTTTGCTTTTGCTTTTTCTACCGGAACTGCATTTCGCAATTTCCCATTGATATCAATTGAATAGCCGCTCACATTGACCCCTACCGGAAGCGGAAAAGTCAATCGACCTTCCATCAATCTGTTAGAATTATTTTTAAAAACCATCGTCACGGTATTGGTTGAGATACTGCCCGTAATTCTGGTTTCAATATTCAGTTTCTGAAGAACAACCTGATTATTTTTCCCGAAACCACCTTTTCCATCCGGCGTTTCTATCACCGGAATCTGGCTCCAGCAAACCATCGGAAACCATACTAAAAGTAAAAGCCATAAATTTTTCATATCAACTGCGTTTGAAGTTTAACAAATGTAATTATATATATTGATGCAGCGATTGGGAAAAAGGTTGGAAATGATGAAAAATTTCTTGTCATAAATTGTTCAATACCTTTTTGATATAGCCTTTTTTAAGTATTTTTACCTCACAATAGATAAATGATTATAATGAGAAAAATCGTATTTGCAGGAATAGTAGCTTTAGGAGGATTTGCAACAGCAAACGCACAATGTAAAACCGTATCTACCCTTACAGAAAATTTTGATGCATGGAAAAACATCAACAAATGCTGGACTGCTCAACAAGGAAAAGCTATGCTTTACGCAAGTGATAAAAAAATCGTCTTTTATTCGATGACCAATCCCAGAGAAAACATGTATCTGGTGACTCCAAAAATTAAAGCTGGAAAATATACTCTTACTCTTGATATTTCTGACAATGGTGGAGAAACTGCATTAGAATTATTCTCAATCAACAATGTTTCTGATGCAAAATCATATGTTTCAATAGCTAAATCTTCAAAAATTGATGGTGGAAAAAAAGCGTATGATATTTCTCTGAAAAAAGATTCAAACCTAGGTCTTAAAGTATTGTTGAATGGTGTACACCAAGCAGTTTATGTTGATAATCTTTCTTTAAAGCCTCGTAAATAAATCGTCAAAAAACAAAGGTTTTCAATTTAAATACAACTTTTAAAACCAAGATTAGATTTAAATAGTTCAATATAATCTCCAAAGTCTTTAGATTTTGGAGATTTTTTAATGATGAAAGCACGTTTTAAAATTTTTATGCAGTTTAACTATTTATAAGTTCTGACTTATTTTTTAATCTTTTCTGAATTTCGAAATTGGTAGAAAATTGTATTTCATCTATATTTACAAAAACAAAATCTATAACCTCAACAAATCAGCGTGAATGGATAATTTATTAAGCATTGTGACAATCATCGCTGTTTATTTCTTTTTTCCTGGCATTTTTTTTATTGACTGTTAAGACTGAACACAAAACCAGTAACCGACTTTTTGCCTTTTTCCTCATCATTACTTCGATTGATATTAGCGAACCTTTAATCAGCCAAATAACTAACGGTTCTTCAAATCTGGGAATGCTGAGAACTTTGTTTGCTTTTTTACAGATTCCGGCTTTTTATCTGTATTTTTTGTCCATGTGTTATTCCGATTTTAAGTGGAAACCGAAATATCTGATTCATCTGCTTCCGTTTTTTTATTGGAAATCTTGCTTTGGTGCCTCGTTTTTATTCGGTGGACATTGCTTCGAAGCTTGATTTTATTATCAACCGTCAAGATATGATTGAGTTACAGTTCACTCATTGGCTGTTTCATCTTCAGGTTGTGGTTTATTTTACGGCTGTTTTTCTGTTGTTGAGAAAAGCGAAGAAACTTTATCTGGAAAATAATTCGGGAGAAAAATTATTAATCACGGAAAATAAATTTCACAAGGTATATTGAAAATCAATCCGTTATTTAAATAAACTATACTTGATTAAAATGAAAAAGCACTTACATTGTTGTAAGTGCTTTTATTGTGGTCCCACCTGGGCTCGAACCAGGGACCACCTGATTATGAGTCAGGTGCTCTAACCAACTGAGCTATAGGACCTCAAAACTTGGTTAAATTTTGTGTTTGCAAAAATAGTAAAATTTCTTTCACTACAAAATTTTTTATGGTTTTTCTTGGCAAAGTTCTACCAATACTCCATTCGTAGATTTTGGGTGTAAGAAGACAACTAATTTGTTATCAGCACCTTCTTTTGGTTCTTCGGAGATAAATTGAAAACCTTCTTTTTTTAATCTTTTCACTTCTTCAACAATGTTTTGTACACCAAAAGCCAAATGATGAATCCCCTCGCCTTTTTTTTCAATGAATTGAGAAATCGGACTTTCAGGATTGGTAGCTTCCAGCAACTCTATTTTACTTCCACCGGTTTGGTAAAAAGAAGTTGTGACTCCTTCCCTTTCTACCGTTTCATTTTTATATGATTTTTTTCCTAAAAGCTTTTCAAAAAGCTCGTCAGAAAAACCTAAAGTTTTTACCGCAATACCGACATGTTCTAATTTCATAAATTTTATATGGTTTTGAAGTCTACTGAAATCATCATACGACCAGTTTTCACATATATAAAACTGAGCTGAGAGTAATTCCAAGACTGTTTTGGCTTAATTAATCGTAAATTTGATGGTTTCGTTTATTTTCAAATAAGCAATTCAAACAAAAATAGTAAATTTGCAGAACTTATGGAAAGTAACAGACAAAGAAAAGTAGCACAAATTATACAGGAAGATTTCGCAGAATTGTTCCGCAAACAGTCAGCAGAAAGCAAACAGAGTTTTTTAGTTTCGGTTTCTGATGTCAAAATCTCTCCTGATTTGGGAGTTGCAAAAATTTATTTAAGCATTTTCCCGCAGGAATTCAGAGCTTCAATCATGAAAGAAATTGAGACTAACAAAGCACAGTACAGAAATTTCTTGGGTCAGAAGATGGCTAAGCAGGTTCGTGTTATTCCTCAGCTCAGCTTTTATCTGGATACTGCTTTGGATGACGTTGAAAAAATAGAAAAAGAACTGAGAGGCGAAGGCGACAATCCCGTATTGTAAACCATCTTGAAAAACATTGCATTTTACATAGCTTCACGTTACCTTTTATCTAAAAAAGGAAGTACGGCAGTCACATTTATTACATGGCTGGCGGTGGGTGCTATGACGGTTGCCGTTGCTGCAATGTTTGTCATCATCTCTGTGTTTTCAGGTTTAGAGGTATTCAATCAGAATTTGATTTCAAATCTTCATGCCGATTTAACGATTAAAAGTACGTCGGGAAAAACAATAAAAGATTTTGATAAGATTAAAGGTATTTTAAAAAAGAATACAGAAATTCAAAATTTCTCGCGTGTAATTGAGGAAAAAGTCTATCTCAACTATAACGGAAAAGGTGACATTGGGTATTTACGAGGTGTAGATTCTTCTTATATTAAAGTAAACCCCATTGACACTACCATTTTTTTTGGTAAATATCCCAGCTTTCAGTATTCCAATGAAGTTATTATGGAGCACGGTCTCGAGATGCGGCTTTCGATCCCTGTTGATACATTGAATAATTTCGCTACGGTTTTTATGCCAAAATCCGGAACCGGAATTATCAATAAAGAAGAAGATATTTATAATAAGAAAAATATTCTGGTGACCGGTATTTTTCCGGGAAATGATCAATTAAACAATTACATCATTGCGCCGATTGAGTTATCTGAAGAACTTCTCGACCTACCAAAAAACTCGGCTTATCAAATTGTAATTAAACTTAAAAACCCTGACAAAATAAATCAGGTAAAAAACGATTTACTCTCATCAATCGGCAAAGGAGTTGAGATTAAAACCAAACAGGAAGAGAACGCTGCTTTCTGGAAGATGATTAATACAGAAAAACTTTTCATTTATTTAATATTCGCTTTGGTAATTTTTATTACAACATTCAATCTGGCCGGAGCAATTATCATCTTGCAACTCGACAAAAAGCAACAGGCAAAATCATTAATATCTTTAGGATTTCCTTTGAGTCATTTAAGGAAAACATATTTCTACACGGGAATTCTCATTGTTGTCTTAGGGGTTATATCAGGCCTTATTTTGGGAACTGCATTGTGTTTCTTCCAGTTGGAAACTGAGTTTTTCAAAGCTGTTGAAACCTTACCTTTTCCTGTGAAAATTGTGGCAGAAAATTATCTGATTGTAGCCGCAACTGCTTCCGTTTTTGGAATTTCCATCTCTTGGTTTTTCTCTAAAATCAGCAAAGATTATATTACTAAAAGTTAACATATTACAGTTAATATTTTTCGTAGTTTCGCCTTCCAATTAAAAAAAAATGAAGCGCATTCTATTTTCTCTTGTATTAAGTATTATTTTTTCTAATGCTTTTGCACAAATCCCGGTTGGATATTATGACAACGCAACGGGTACAGGATCAACCCTGAAAAGCCAGCTCAATTTAATCATAACTTCCGGTCATAACGACATGGGATATTCTGGATTATGGACAGCCTACCAAACAACAGATCGTGATTATTTCTACGAAAACGACGGATCTATTTTAGACATCTATTCTGAAAGACCGACAGCCGCAGACCCATATAATTTCACCATCTCTACGAACCAATGTGGATCTAATGGATATGCAAATGAAGGCGATTGCTACAATAGGGAACACATTGTTCCTCAAAGTTTATTTAACGAGGCTTCTCCTATGAAAAACGACGTTCATTTTATCAGAGCGACAGATGGTGAGGTGAATGGGAAACGTTCAAATTATCCTTTTGGGATTGTAGGAAACGCATCATTCACATCATTAAATGGTTCTAAACTTGGAACATCAGTATCTACAGGTTACTCCGGAATTGTTTTTGAACCTATCGATGCTTTTAAAGGCGATGTCGCAAGGATGATTTTCTACTTTGTGACAAGATACGAAACTCAGCTGTCAGGATTTTCGTCAGGAAATATGCTCGGTGGATCAGCATTTCCAGGACTTCAGACTTGGGAACTTAATCAACTTTTGGCGTGGCACGCAGCAGATCCGGTTTCAGCAGAAGAAGTTGCCAGAAACAATGCCTCTTACAATTTCCAGCAAAACAGAAATCCTTTTATCGACAATCCTGCCTATGTAGGGCTGATCTGGGGAACACCTGTGATTGACAACCAGGCACCAACAGCGCCAACTAATCTTGCGGCAAGCAATCCTACGATTAATTCGGTCTCATTATCATGGACTGCAGCAACAGATAACACCGCTGTGGCTGTTTATGATATTTATGCGAACGGATTTTTAAAAACATCTGTCACAGGAACCAGCACAACAGTTTCAGGTTTAGCTCCTGCTACAGCATATTCTTTCTATGTAATTGCGAAAGACGGTTCAGGAAATTCTTCGCCACAAAGCAATATTGTAACAGAAACTACTCTATCAGTACCCGTAGGAGGAGGAGGAAGTTGTGGCACCGAAGATTTCTCCGCCATCCCTGCACCAACTACAACAGTATACACTACACAGACCTGGACTAATAACAATATTACCTGGACAGCTACTGATGCTAGAACAGACGAGACAATTACCGGCAAGGCAATCACTATAAGAAACGGTAATTTAACCAGTACAGCTATTGCGGGAGGAATTCAAAGTCTTACGGTTACCACTCAATTAAAATATTCAGGAACCGCCAATAATTTAACATTGCAGATCAACGGTGTAAATGTTGGAAATATTCCGTACAGTGCTTCAGTAACCACTACAACAATCAACAATCTAAATATATCCGGAAACTTCACAATAAAACTCATCAATCCTGTATCCGGCAACAGAATTGCAATTGATGATCTAAGCTGGTCTTGCTTCGGTACTTTAGGAACAAGCGAGATTTCAAAAGAAAAATCTTTCAGCATCTACCCTAACCCGGTAAAAAACAGTGAGCTTTTTGTAAAAGGCGAAAACTTAAGCAAAATTGTAAAAGCTGAAATTTATGATTTATCAGGAAAATTAATCAAGTCGATTGAAAATCCTTTTAAAAATTCAAACAAAATCAATCTTCACGGAATTACCAAAGGAGTTTATATCTTAAAAACGAACAACAGTAATTCAAAATTCATTGTAGATTAATTAAACAAAATATTATTCAATTAAAGACCGATTTTTTCGGTCTTTTTTCTATTTTTGAACTATGGATTCCAATAAAAAGCTAGGTCTCATCGGGAGAAACATTTCGTATTCTTTTTCTAAGAATTTTTTTGAAGAAAAGTTTCAAAAGCAAATGCTTGGTCATTTTTCATATCAGATTTTTGACCTTCAGGAAATTGATGAGGTTGAAAATTTATTTGCAGATTCTCAACTTTTGGGTTTTAATGTTACCATTCCTTATAAAGAAAAGATTATCGATTATCTGGATGATTTAAGTGATGAAGCCAGAGAAATTGGTGCTGTGAACTGCGTTTTGATTAAAGATGGCAAAAAAAAAGGCTACAATACCGATGCATTTGGTTTTGAAAAAACATTGAAAATTCATAGAAAAGAACATCAAAATAGGGCTTTGATTTTAGGAAACGGCGGTGCTGCAAAAGCAATTCAATATGTTTTAATCAAAAATGGAATTTCATCTAAAATCGTTTCGAGAAATTCAGATTTAAATTTTGAAAATTTAGATAAAGAAACAGTCCAAAGTCATAAAATCATCGTACAGTGTACCCCAGTCGGAACATTTCCAAATATTGACGACTGTCTGGACTTTCCTTTTGACGGGCTTTCAAAAGAACACCTGGTTATTGATCTGATTTATAATCCTAATTACACAAAATTCATTATTCAATCTGCGGAAAAAGGAGCAAAAACAGTGAACGGATATTACATGCTAGAACAGCAGGCAGAAAAAGCCTGGGAAATTTGGAATTTTTAAAAAAAATAACATAAATTAGTACTTTATTTGGCTTTTCACTATATTTAAAGAATAAACGCCACTCACATAAAAGATTTGCTATGACTACAGAAAACAACCTTTCTGACAACGAAGAAAATAAAATTTCTACCGAGGAAACTCCACAGGAAACATCTGAAAGCACAGTTTCTTCTGAAGAAACATCCCACGAAGAAGAAGCAGAACATTCAGAAGAACATGTAGATGCCGAAATTTCTCTAAGTGATGCTCTTAAAGAAATGGAAACGATCATTAATTCTAATGATGCAGGGGAGAATTTTAAACGATTCAATGCGTTGAAAGAAAAAGCAAATCACGCCATTCACGATGAGATCGAAGACAAAAAGCATGAATATGCAGACGCCGGAAATGCACCTGAAAACTTCAGTTACGAGCATCCTTCGCAGTCTAAACTTTCTGCATTGATTCATATTTATAAAGAAAAACACGACGCTTTTCAAAAAGGTCAGGAAGAAGAACAGAAAAAGAACCTGGATCACCGTCAAAATTTAATTGACAGATTAAAAAACCTATATACCAATTCTGAGCCCGGAGTAAATCTTTTTAAATCAATTCGTGAGATTAAAGAAGAGTGGTCAAAAGCCGGACAGGTCGCAAAATCTGAATTTAAAATCCTCAACAATAACTATTTCCATCATTTGAATCAGTTTTATCAGATGTTGGATTTGAATAAAGAATTTCTTGAGCAGGAATACAGCCATAATCTTGAAAAAAGACAACACATTATTGCCCGTGCAAAAGAGTTGGAAAACGAGCCGGTTGTACAAAAAGCTTTAAACGAACTGCAATATCTGCACAAGCTTTGGAAAGAAGAAGCTGAGCCTGTTGCCGAAGAATTCCGTGAGAAAACCTGGGATGAGTTTAAAGAAATTTCAAACAAAATTCACGAAAGAAAATCTGAACTTTCTGCAGCGATTGAAACTGAACAAAACGCCAATTTCGAGAAGAAAAACGAAATCATTGCTGAGATCAAAAAATTATCTGAACCGAAAGATACTCCAAACCACAATTATTGGCAGAATTCTATCAAAAGAGTCGAAGAACTTCGTTCAGAATTCTTAAAAACAGGAAGTGTTCCAAGAAAATTATCCAACAACAACTGGAATGATTTTAAATCTACGCTTAGAAATTTTAACACAACAAAAAATAATTACTATAAATCATTGAAAGGTTCTCAACAGGAGAATTTAGATGAAAAGTTGAAATTGATTCAGACTGCAAAAGATAACATGCTTTCTGAAGATTGGGATATTGCAGTTGCTCTTTTCAAAAAACTTCAGGAAGACTGGAAAAAAATCGGGCACGTACCCAAAAGTATGACCAATAAAATTTGGGACGAATTCCGTGAGGCATGTAACACATTTTTCAATAATTACAGAGAAAAAAGCAGTGCTTCTACCGACAACTGGAAAGAAAATTACAAGCAGAAAAAAGAAATTCTTGAAGAGCTTAAAACTATTTCTGATGATGAAGGAAGTATCGAGAAAATTGAAAACATTAAAACTGCGTGGAACAACATCGGAAAAGTTCCAAGAGATAAAATTGGTATCAATTCTGAATTCAATAAGACTTTAAGAGAAAAGTTAAAGCTGAATAAAATCAATGAATTGGAGCTAAAAGAAGAAGGTTTATCTGAAAATCAATTAACCGACAAAGCAAGAAAAATCAAGAGCCAGATTTCTGACCTTGAAGCTGAAATCGTAAAACTGGAAAACAACTTATCATTCTTCAAAAAACCATCAAGAGAAAACCCGATGCTTGCAGAAACATACAACACAATTGATAATAAAAAAGGTCACCTAGAAACCTTGAAGCAGAATCTGCACAATATTATTTCAGGAGATTAAAATATTTAACACAATTATACAGGCGAAGCAAAGAAATTTGTCTTCGCTTTTTTCATATTATGCAGGACGAATTTTATATAAAAAGATGCATCGAGCTGGCAAAAAAAGCTATAGGAGACACCTACCCAAACCCTTTGGTAGGGAGCGTGATTGTTCATAACGGAAAAATCATCGGTGAAGGTTACCATCATAAAGCAGGAGAAAATCATGCTGAAATAAACGCCATCAATTCTGTAAAAGATAAGAGTCTCATCTCGGAATCTACCATCTATGTTTCGCTCGAGCCTTGTGCTCACTTTGGAAAAACACCGCCGTGTGCTTTAAAAATTGTAGAACTAGGATTTAAAAAAGTTGTAATCGGAGCGATGGATTCTCATGATAAAGTGAACGGAAAAGGCAAAAAAATCATTCAGGATGCAGGAATGGAGGTGATTTCCGGAGTTTTGGAAAAAGAATGCATTGATTTAAATAAAAGATTCTTCACCTATCACGAGAAAAAGCGTCCTTTTATTGTTCTGAAATGGGCTCAGTCAGAAAACGGATTTATAGATAAAGATTTTAAGCCAACCCAGATCAGCAATTCTCTAACAAAGCAGTACGTTCACGAATTGAGAAACAACGAGCATGCGATTCTTATCGGAACAATGACTGCTCTGCGCGACAACCCAAGTCTGACAACGAGAGAAATGACCGGAAGAAATCCTGTAAGAATCCTGATTGATATTGATTTAAAAGTGCCAACCGACTACAAAATTTACAATGACGAAGCAGAAACTTTGGTATTTAATTCTGTAAAAAATTCCGATGAAGGTAACATCAGATTCATCAAAACCGAAAGAGAAGGATTTATTGAAAAGCTGATTAAAAAATTATATGAGCTACAGATTCAATCGGTCATTGTTGAGGGTGGAAATTTAGTTTTACAGCAATTTATAGATGCTGATTTGTGGGATGAAACGATTGTTATTAAAAATAAAAACCTCCAGATTGAAAACGGAACAAAAGCTCCAAGATTTCAGAATGATCCTTTCGAAATTAAACAATTCAGAGATAATCTGATGGAATTTCATAAAAATTCAAATTAGAATTTTAAGGAAATGATACACGAATATAAAACCATTGAAAAACCTATTGAAAACACGCTTCTTAAAGAAAAAGGGAGCAAATTTATCGGGTTTGCATTTCCGGTAAATAATGAAACTGAGCTAAAAAATGCTTTGGAAAAAGTACGGCTAGAACATCCGAAAGCAACGCATCACTGTTACGCCTTTAGAATGGGATTAAACGGAGAAAATTACAGAGCAAACGACGACGGAGAGCCATCAGGAAGTGCGGGTTTACCCATCTACAATCAACTTTTAGCAAACGAAATTACCAATGTTTTGGTGATCAGCGTTCGTTATTATGGCGGCACCAAATTGGGAGTTTCAGGCTTGGTAAAAGCGTATAAAGAATCTGCTAAAATCACTTTAGAGGAAGCCAATATCATTACTAAAGAATTAGAAACCGAGATTGAAATTCATTTTAACTTCAATCAGCAAAATGTCATTTTCACTTTACTCTCAAAATTCGATGCTAAAGTTTTGACTTTTGATGCTGATGAAAACTGTATCCTTACCGCCTCTTTAAAAACAGCACAAAAAGAAAACATCTCAGAAAAACTTTCTGAGATGCAATATATTTCTTTTGTTTTTAAAGACTAAATTTTAATCTCTTCGACCTCCCATTAAAAGAGACGCAAAGTAAAGCAGTTGTGCCAAAGAACCTAAAGCCGCCACAAGGTATGTTCTCGCTGCCCAAGTAAGACTGTCTTTCACACCAACAAATTCTTCCGTGGTTACTGTTCCCGTATCTTTAAGCCATTTCATCGCTCTGTTGCTTGCGTCATACTCTACAGGAAGCGTTATGAATGCAAAAAGTGTTGTCAGTGCAAACATGATAACTCCTATTAACAGAATTATTTTATTTCCGCTCATTGCCATCACCACAATACCTCCCATGAGAACAAATTGCATTAAGTTAGAACTGATGCTCACCACCGGAACCAATTTTGATCGTAATTGCAACATCGAATACCCGACTGCATGTTGTACAGCATGACCACATTCGTGTGCTGCAACTGCCGCCGCCGCAGCATTTCTCTGCATATAGACACCTTCTGAAAGGTTTACTGTTTTGTCTGCTGGATTATAATGGTCTGTCAACTGTCCCGGAACTGATATCACCTGTACATCATTGATTCCGTTGTCTCTCAACATTTTTTCTGCTACTTCTTTGCCTGAAAGTCCATTTCTAAGATGTACGTTTGAGTAATACTCGAATTTAGATTTCAATCTTGAGGAAACCAACCAGCTAAGGAGCATTGAGATTCCTATAATAAGATAATAACCTGTCATTTTTTCTGAAATTTAATATATAATAATTCTACTATGAGATGTAATAATTGTGCCAAAGTATTAACAATTATTAATTATATTTGTGGTAGAAATTACCCCGAAATACTATGTCTGAAGTTTCAATTCTTGAAGTAAAAACACCTAACGAATTAAAACAATTTGTGAAATTCCCGATGGATTTATATAAAAACAATCCTTACTACGTTCCTTCTTTTGTGAAAGACGAGCTGAACGTGTGGAATTCTCAGGAAAATCCTGCGCTCCAGTATTCTGAAGCAAAGCAGTTTTTGGCATGGAAAGACAAGAAAATAGTTGGAAGAATTGCTGTAATCATCAATCATAAAGAAGAAAAAGAACTCGGCATCAGAAAAGTTCGTTTTGGATGGATTGATTTTATTGACGATAAAGAAGTTTCAAAAGCATTAATTGACACCGTTATTGATTATGCTAAATCGAATCAAATCGACAATATTGAAGGCCCCATGGGTTTCACCAATCTTGACAAAGCAGGAATGCTGACGTTCGGATTTGAGAAAATCGCTACCATGATTGGAATTTACAATCACGAATACTACCCTCAGCATATCGAAAACCTTGGACTTGTAAAAGAAAAAGAATGGGTAGAATTTGAGATGAATTTCCCTAAAGTTCTTCCTCCTAAAGTAGAAAAATTCAGTAAGCTGATTGCTGAAAAATATAAATTGAGAGTTTTAGATTTCCAAAGCAAAGAAGAGATTTTACCTTATGTAAAACCAATGTTTAAGTTGCTAGACGAAACCTACAAACATCTTTCAACCTACACCCCTATTTCCGAAGAGCAAATTAAAACTTACAAAGAAAAGTTCTTCCCGATGATTGCTAAAAACTACGTGATTTGTGTAGTTGACGAACATGACGAGCTGGTTTCTTTTGCAGTAACCATGCCTTCATATTCAAAAGCACTTCAAAAAGCAAAAGGCAAGCTTTTACCTTTTGGTTGGTGGCATTTTATGCAGGCTCAAAAGAAAAATGACAGAGCCAATTTTTATCTGATTGGAATTCATCCGGAGTATCAAAGACGTGGTGTGACCGCAATTATTTTTAAAGAAATCTTTGTACGTTTCAACAATATGGGAATCGATTTTGCGGAAACCAACCCGGAATTAGAGGAAAACAAAAGCGTGCAGGTACTTTGGCAGGATTATAACCCTGTGAATCATAAAAGAAGAAGAACCTATTCTTTAAAATTCTGATATGAAAATACATCTCATTGTTTTTGCAATTTTAATTGCCGGTTTTATCTCTTACAATCTCTTTTTGCAGTCAGAAGATGACCGTACAAATACCCTCATCAACATTCTATATGCAAGTGTACTTTTTGGTTACATTTCATTTATGGCGTTCTCTCTCCTCAAAAAACTGAAGAAGTAATTACTATTTTTATTGATTCTAAATTATCGGTTTTTCCTATTTTCATCAGACTTTTAAGTTGATTAATTTCATGCTTTATTGTTTATTGCCTAAATTTGCAACTTGAGATAATAATGTAAAAATGAATTTACCCGAAAGTTATATTCCAATACTCATACAAGCCGGTGTAGCCATTGGTTTTGTTGCCATTTCTTTATTAGGCGCTCATTTTTTGGGTCCACAGCAGAAAAAAGGGAATTCTGTAAAGAACTCAAGCTGGGAATGTGGTATTCCTGTGGAAGGGAATGCAAGAACTCCATTTTCAATTAAATATTTCTTAACAGCAGTACTTTTTGTATTGTTTGATATCGAAATCGTATTCTTTTATCCATATGCAGTTAACTTCAGAGAATTCGGAATGGAAGGATTTTTTGCAGTCCTGATGTTTGTAGCCATTTTCTTCCTTGCATTTTTCTATGTCTGGAAACGTGGCGCATTAGACTGGGATAAATAATCAATCATCATTTTAAATACGTGATTTAGATCAAACCAATTAAATTAAAGTTAACATTAACAGTAATTTAGCATCTAAATTAAAATCTTAAAATCAACAAAATGTCAGATCAAAAACCAATTATAAGAACAGATGCACCAGCTCCTGAAGGATTTGAAGGAGAAGGGTTTTTCGCAACTAAACTGAGCAGTGTAATCGGGATGGCAAGAAAGTTTTCACTTTGGCCGTTACCCTTTGCAACCTCTTGCTGTGGTATCGAATTCATGGCGACGTTAAACCCGACGTATGATGCTTCACGTTTTGGCATGGAAAGAAACTCTTTCTCACCAAGACAGGCGGATATGCTGATGGTTTGCGGAACTATTTCTAAAAAACTAGGACCTGTTTTAAAAGAAGTTTACACTCAAATGGCTGAGCCGAAATGGGTTGTTGCTGTGGGAGCATGTGCTTCAAGCGGTGGTATTTTCGACAGTTATTCTGTGTTACAGGGAATTGATAAAATTATTCCGGTAGACGTTTACGTTCCTGGATGCCCGCCAAGGCCGGAGCAGATCATTGAAGGTGTAATGCAGGTGCAGGCTTTGGCAGAAAGCGAAAGTATCAGAAGAAGAGATACACCAGAATATCAGCATTTACTAGACTCTTATAACATTAGCAACTAAGAGAATGACGAACGAATTTGTATTAGAAGCCATTACAAGAGAGTTTCCTGAAACGGTAATTTCAAGTTCAGAGCCTTACGGGATGCTGACGATTGAAGTTAAAAAAGAAGATATCAAAAAAGTTATTCATTATCTGAAAGATTCAACTTTAGAAATTAATTTTCTTACTGATGTGTGTGGAATCCATTACCCGGAATTCCCAGATAAAGAAATAGGTGTTGTATATCACTTACAAAACATGATGACCAACTTCAGATTACGTTTGAAGATATTCATGACAAGAGAAAATATTGAAGTAGATTCTCTGACAGAATTGTATGCTGGAGCCAACTGGATGGAAAGAGAAACTTTTGACTTCTACGGAATTAAATTTAAAGGACACCCGGATCTTAGACCTATTTTAAATATGGAAGATCTAGGATACCACCCTATGTTGAAAGAATATCGCCTTGAAGACGGAACAAGAACAGACAAGGACGATGCAATGTTCGGAAGATAAAAATAATGCAGTCAGCCGTAAGCAATAAGCAATAAGCTTAACGCCTAAAGCCTAAAGCCTAAAGCATTTAAATTATTATGAAAGATAACTCATTATCTAATATACTTAACCAACACGAAAGTAAAGAACAGATTGACGGGCAGTTGTATACCCTCAATCTTGGACCTACTCACCCTGCAACACACGGTATTTTCCAGAATGTGTTGACGATGGATGGAGAAAGAATTCTTCATGCTGAGCAGACAGTTGGTTATATTCACAGAGCTTTTGAGAAAATTTCTGAAAGAAGAAACTATTCTCAGATCACAACTCTTACAGACCGTATGAACTACTGTTCGGCTCCTATTAATAACTTAGGATGGCACATGACGGTTGAAAAACTCATCGGTATCAAAGTTCCAAAGCGTGTAGATTATATGCGTGTTATTTTAATGGAATTGGCAAGAATCGGTGATCACTTGATCTGCAACGGGGTAACCGGAATGGATGCAGGTGCAATTACAGGATTGACCTATATGTTCATCGAAAGAGAACGTATTTACGATATGTACGAGCAAATTTGCGGTGCGAGAATGACCACAAACATGGGAAGAATCGGAGGTTTTGAAAGAGATTTCACTCCAAAATTCCATGAATTGCTGAAAGATTTCTTGAAAACTTTCCCTGCAAGATTTGCAGAATTCGGTCAGTTATTAGAAAGAAACAGAATTTTTATGGACAGAACCATTGGTGCAGGAGCAATTTCTGCTGAAAGAGCATTAAGCTATGGTTTCACCGGTCCAAATTTGCGTGCAGCAGGTGTCGATTATGATGTGAGAGTTGCAGAACCTTATTCATCCTACGAAGATTTTGACTTTATCATTCCTGTAGGAACTGCAGGTGATACTTACGATAGATTTATGGTTCGTCAGCAGGAAATCTGGGAATCATTAAAAATAATCAATCAAGCTTACGATAATCTTCCTGAAGGACCATTCCATGCGGATGTTCCTGATTTCTATCTTCCTGAAAAGGCAGATGTTTATCAGAAGATGGAAGCTCTAATTTACCATTTCAAAATTGTAATGGGCGAAACTGATGTTCCAAAAGGAGAAGTTTACCACGCAGTAGAAGGCGGAAACGGAGAATTAGGATTCTATTTGGTAAGTGACGGTGGTAGAACACCTTACAGACTACACTTCAGAAGACCGTGTTTTATCTACTATCAGGCTTATCCTGAGATGATTACAGGTTCGGTAATTTCAGATGCCATCGTTACGATGTGTAGTATGAATATCATTGCGGGAGAATTAGACGCATAAAGAAGACGTCAGACATCAGATTTAAGATGTTAGACTCTTCGCTTTATATATAAATTTAAAATCTGATGTCTGAAATCTGGCATCTGAAATCTTAGATAAAAAATGAGCGAAACAATAGCTTTTAAACCAGAAAGTTTACAGCAGGTAGATAAAATTATCGCTAGATATCCTGAAGGAAAACAAAAATCTGCTCTTCTTCCTGTGTTGCATATTGCACAGAAAGAATTCGGAGGTTGGTTAGACGTACCTGTGATGGATTATGTTGCTGAATTATTGAGTATCAAGCCAATTGAAGTATATGAAGTAGCCACTTTCTATACCATGTTCAATATGAAGCCGGTGGGTAAATATGTTTTGGAAGTGTGCAGAACTGGACCTTGTATGGTTCGTGGAAGCGAAAAAATATTAGACCACATCAGAACTAAGTTGAACATTAAAGACGGCGAAACAACTGCAGACGGAATGTTTACATTAAAGCCAGCTGAATGTTTAGGAGCTTGTGGATATGCCCCAATGTTGCAGTTAGGAAAGTTCTATCACGAAAATTTAACCATAGAAAAAGTTGACGAAATTCTTGATCTTTGCAGAGAAGGACAGGTTGATCTGGGCTAAAATAAATTTAAACAAAAATAGCAGTAAGCTAAAAGCCATAAGCCAGCAGCTAATGCTAAAAGCATAATTAAAAATGAGTAAAAAACTTTTACTTAAAGACGCACACGTAGAAGGCATTCGTTACTATGAAACTTACCGTAAACAGGGAGGTTACACGGCAGCGGAAAAAGCCTTGAAAATGACACCCGAAGAAGTTCTTGAAGAAGTAAAAGTTTCAGGTCTTCGTGGTCGTGGTGGTGCAGGTTTCCCAACGGGAATGAAGTGGAGCTTTCTGGCAAAACCAGAAGGCGTACCAAGACACTTGGTAGTGAATGCGGATGAATCTGAGCCGGGAACTTTCAAAGACAGATATTTGATGGAATTTCTTCCTCATCTTTTGATAGAGGGAATGTTGATTTCGTCTTATTGTTTAGGCTCAAATGTTTCTTATATCTACATCCGTGGAGAATATTCGTGGATTCCTGATATTTTGGAAGAGGCAATTGAAGAAGCCAAAGCTGCAGGATTTTTAGGTAAAAACATCTTAGGAACAGGTTTCGATTGCGAAATTTATGTGCAGAGAGGTGGCGGAGCTTATATCTGCGGTGAAGAAACGGCTTTGCTTGAATCTCTTGAAGGAAAAAGAGGAAACCCAAGATTGAAACCACCTTTCCCGGCTGTAAAAGGACTTTGGGAAAGACCAACGGTTGTCAACAACGTTGAATCTATCGCAGCCATTGTTCCTATCATTGATATTACAGGAGCAGAATATGCTAAAATTGGGGTTGGAAGATCTACAGGAACTAAATTAATTTCTGCATGCGGAAACATCAATAAGCCCGGAGTTTACGAAATTGACATGACCATTACGGTAGAAGAATTCATTTACTCTGATGAATATTGTGGTGGAATTCCAAATGGTAAAAAGCTGAAGGCTTGTATTCCTGGAGGAAGTTCAGTTCCGATTGTTCCGGCAAACTTATTACTGAAAACGGTAAACGGTGAACCAAGATATATGAACTATGAATCTCTTGCTGACGGTGGTTTTGCTACCGGAACAATGATGGGTTCAGGAGGTTTTATTGTTTTGGATGAAGACCAGTGTGTCGTAGAGCATACCATGACTTTGGCGAGATTTTATCACCATGAAAGTTGCGGACAGTGTACTCCTTGTCGTGAAGGAACGGGATGGATGCACAAGATTTTAAAGAAAATAGAAAAAGGAGAAGGAAAAATGGAAGACATCGATTTGCTTTGGGATATCCAGAGAAAAATCGAAGGAAACACTATTTGTCCGTTGGGTGATGCGGCAGCATGGCCTGTAGCAGCAGCGATTCGTCACTTTAGAGATGAATTTGAATGGCATGTGAAAAATCCTGAACTAAGTCAAACTCAAAACTACGGATTGGCCAATTATGCAGACCCTATCCCAGTTGCGGCAAGTAATTAAATAGAGTCTCAAAAATTGAAAAAAATTATCGTTCTTTTATTATTAATCGGATTCAGTTCAATTAATCTAAAAGGACAACAACAGGAGGAAAACAGCAGAGTTTTCAAAAAAGGAAGCTTCTTGGTGTTTTGGGGATGGAATAATGCAAAATATTCAAAATCAGACATTCGCTTTAAAGGCGATGGATATGATTTTCAATTGGATAATGTAGTGGCTAATGATCGACAGACCAAATTTGATTGGGGAACCTATTTTAATCCGGGGAGTATAACAATTCCTCAGGTTAATTACAGAATTACCTATTTTCCAAAAGATAATTTTGGAATTACTTTAGGGATGGATCACATGAAATATGTGATGGATCAAAACCAAACCGTAAATTTGAAAGGATACATAAATGATCCCAAATATGCAGGAATGGTGAATAATGGACAGGTAGACCTGAACAGTGGAGAATTTTTAACATTCGAACATACAGATGGTCTGAATTATATCAATATCGGAGCTCAGAAATATCATAACGTTTTGAATAAAAAACATATTGCTATTTTTGCGAGTTATGGAGGTGGATTAGGAGCTTTACTACCAAAATCTAACGTTCAGCTGATGGGAAATGAAAGAAGTGACCGATTCCATTTGGCAGGATTTGGATTGGATGCGAGAGCAGCAGTAAGTGTAGTAGTTATTAAACATATTGTACTTCAGGCAGAAGGAAAATTAGGTTATATCAATATGCCGGATATCAAAACTACACTGAACAATAAGCCGGATAAAGCTTCACAAGACTTTGTATATGCACAATTTAATTTTGGGATTGGATATACTTTTAATACGACAAAAAAGTCAAATTAATTTGATTTTAATTAATAAATAGAACTATTGCTTAGCGCATTATAAAGCGAAAGAATATGAGCGAAGAGGTTAAGAAATTTAAAATAACAATAGACGGACAGACTGCTGAAGTTTTGCCTGGAACTTCTATTTTGGAAGCCGCAAGACAAATCGGCGGAAAATCTGTACCACCTGCAATGTGCTATTACAGCAAATTGGAAGCCAGTGGAGGTAGATGCAGAACATGTTTGGTGGAGGTTTCTAAAGGTTCGGAAGCAGATCCGCGACCGATGCCAAAATTGGTAGCAAGCTGCAGAACAAATGTGATGGACGGAATGGAAGTGAAAAACCTTTCTTCTGATAAAGCACAGGAAGGCCGTAAAGCAGTTACCGAATTTTTGTTGGTGAATCACCCATTAGATTGTCCGGTTTGTGATCAGGCTGGAGAGTGTCATCTTCAGGATCTGGGTTACGAGCACGGAAATCTTGAAACCAGAACTGAATTTAAGAGAAATACTTACGAGGCAGACGATTTAGGTCCACACATCAAGTTGAATATGAACCGTTGCATTCTTTGCGCAAGATGCGTTTTGGCAGCAAATCAACTTACAGGAGAACGTGAGCACGGAATTTTGTTCAGAGGAGATCATGCTGAAATTTCTACTTATTTAAATAAAGCTCTAGATAATGACTTCATCGGAAACGTAATCGACGTTTGTCCGGTTGGAGCATTGACTGACAGAACTGCACGTTTTGCAAGCAGAGTTTGGTTTACAAAGCCAATGAACGCTTCTTGTAAATGTGATAAATGTTCTGGTAAAGCTACTGTTTACATGAAAGGTGACGAGATCGTAAGAGTTACTGCAAGAAAAGACCAGTGGGGAGAAGTTGAAGAATTTATCTGTGATACTTGCCGTTTCGAAAGAAAAAGTCTTAGCGACTGGAACATTGAAGGTCCTAGACATATCGACAGACATTCAGTTATTTCATTAAACCATTACGAGAAGCCTAAAGACGAATTAAGAGTTTTAGACAATCCGATGGCAAAAGAAATCAGCGAAAAAGACGAAAAATAAATTAATAAGACATCAGATTTCAGATATTAGATAACAGACTTTTGTAATTCTAATTTCTAAATTCTAATATCTAACATCTATAAAATAAAATGGATTTACTTACATTTAAATTAATACTTGTACTGGCGCTTTTCCTGTTATCCTTAACGATAGCGGCCTACTCTACCTGGGCAGAAAGAAAAGTGGCGGCAATCATGCAGGACAGAATCGGGCCCAACAGATCTGGACCATTCGGTTTATTGCAGCCTCTTGCAGATGGTGGAAAATTTTTCTTCAAAGAAGATTTTACACCGCAAAATGCAGAAAGATTCCTTTTTGTATTGGGACCTGCATTGGTGATGTTTATTTCATTGATTACCGGAGCGGTTATTCCTTGGGGTAAAACGTTGAATATTGGTGGTGAATCTTTCGATTTGCAGGTTGCTAATATTGATGTAGGGGTACTGTTCATCATCGGTATGGCTTCTATCGGAGTGTACGGAATTATGATCGGAGGCTGGGCTTCCAACAACAAATATTCATTACTAGGTGCCATCCGTGCTTCTTCGCAGATGATTTCTTACGAATTGGCGATGGGACTTGCTCTACTTTCTATCATCATGATGACCGGAAGTTTAGATTTAAAAGTAATTACCGAAACTCAGACTTCAGGGAAAATCTGGGGCCTTTTTGAGATAGACGGATTAAACTGGAATATACTTTACCAACCTTTAGCATTTTTAATTTTCTTTGTATCGGCTTTGGCAGAAACCAACCGCCACCCTTTCGATTTGCCTGAGTGTGAATCTGAATTGGTTACAGGTTATTCTACAGAGTATTCTTCAATGAAATTAGGATTGTATATGTTTGGTGAATATGTGAACATGTTTATTTCAAATGCATTTATCGTTGTTCTTTTCTTCGGAGGATATAACTATCCGGGAATCGAATGGGTAACTCAGAACTGGGGAGAAAATGCAGCAGGAATTTTAAGCATCGTAGCATTTTTAACGAAAACTGTTGTCGGAATTTTGATCTTTATGTGGATCAGATGGACGCTACCAAGATTCAGATATGACCAGTTGATGCACTTAGGATGGAAAACATTAATTCCATTGGCATTGGTTAACCTGATGATTACAGGAGCTGTAATTTTAGCTTTTGGAAACTAATAAATTGAATATAAATGAAGATAAAAGACAAGATTAGTCTAAAATCTAATGTCTAACATCTAATATCTATAAATAAATGAAACTTACAAACAGATCAAAAGTTGTTTCAAATAAAGAGATGACCTTTTCTGAGAAAATCTACCTTCCGGCGATTTTCAAGGGAATGGGGATTACTTTTAAGCATGCTGTGAGAACCGTTGTAAAACGCGCTCCGAATGTTTATTCTTATCCTGAGGTACAAAAGCCGAGAACCGAAATTTGGAGAGGTCAGCATGTTCTGAAAAGAGATGAAGAAGGGAGAGAAAGATGTACAGCTTGTGGATTGTGCGCAGTGGCATGTCCTGCTGAAGCAATCACAATGACCGCTGCTGAAAGAACAAGAGAGGAAAAAGATCTTTACAGAGAAGAAAAATATGCATCAGTATATGAAATCAATATGCTAAGATGTATCTTCTGTGGAATGTGTGAAGAAGCTTGTCCGAAATCTGCAATTTATCTTACAGACCGTTTGGTTGATGTAGAAACCAACAGAGGTTCTTTCATTTATGGAAAAGATAAATTGGTTGAAAAAATTAATGAAAGGATTGACATCACAGAAAGACAGTCCGAGAAACAAAAAAATGCGGTAAAATAATGGATCAGTTTTTATTTTTCTTAGTGGCGTTTTTAGCAGTGTCAAGTGCGGTTTACTTCGTATTTGCGAGAAATCCTCTCTACGCTATTCTGTCATTAATTGTCACCATGTTTTCAATCGCCGGAATGTACATCCTTCTGAATGCACAATTTTTGGCCATCATACAGATCATCGTTTACGCAGGCGCGATCATGGTTCTATTCCTTTATATCTTAATGATGCTCAACCTTAATAAAGAAGACGAAAGTAAGAAGAACAATACTTTAAAGTTTGTTGGAGTTTTTACTGCAGGTCTTTTATTAATTGGGGTTTTAGGTGTTTTCAGAGGAGTTCAGGAACAGCACGTAGTTGTAGAAAACGTAGACAAAGGTGTTGGTCTTACAAAGAATCTGGGAAGACTTTTATTCAACGAATATGTTTTGCCGTTTGAGCTTGCTTCCATCCTGATTTTAGCAGGGATTGTAGGTGCGGTATTAATCGGTAAAAAAGATTTATAAATTATGGGAGAAGTAAATACTTTTATGCAAAGCGTCCCTTTGGAATATTTCATTATCCTTTCGTCAGTATTGTTCTGTCTTGGGGTTTTGGGAGTATTGTTGAGAAAAAACGCTATTGTAATTTTGGGTTGTGTGGAGCTTATGCTTAATTCTGTAAACCTTTTGCTCGCTGCATTTTCAGCGTACAACGGGAACAGTGACGGACAACTTTTAGTTTTCTTCATTATGGTGGTTGCTGCTGCAGAAGTTGCTGTAGGTTTGGCAATTATTGCGATGCTCTACAGAAATACCCGTTCTGTGGATGTAAGTATATTTAATAAATTAAGAGGATAAAGAATGGAGAATTTAGTCTATGCAATAATACTTTTACCACTTTTAGGTTTTCTTATTAACGGTTTATTCGGGAAAAATCTTCCAAAAATAGTTGTTGGAAGCTTGGCTACCATCGCTGTTTTCGGATCTTTCTGTATTGCGGTAAGCTTATTTCTGAATTTCGATTCTGAAAGCCAGCCCGTCATCGTAAAAGCTTTTGAATGGTTCAGAGTGAACGGAATTCAGATCAACTTCGGTTTCCAGATCGATCAATTATCATTAATGATGGTAATGGTGATCACAGGAATCGGATCTTTGATTCACCTCTACTCTATCGGATATATGAGCCACGATAAAGGTTTCTATAAGTTTTTTACTTATTTAAATTTATTTATCTTCTCGATGTTACTTTTGGTAATGGGAAGCAACTACTTAATCTTATTCATCGGATGGGAAGGGGTAGGTTTGTGTTCTTATTTACTGATTGGTTTCTGGTACACGAACGAAGAATATGGGAAAGCGGCAAGAAAAGCTTTCATCATGAACAGAATTGGTGACCTTGCTTTGTTGATCGGAATCTTTATGATTGCGTCTCAGACAAACGCAGTTGATTATTTAACAGTTGCTCAAAACGCAGGGAAATTTGAATTAGACGGAACGATCATCATCTTTATCACAGCGAGTTTATTTATCGGTGCTACCGGAAAATCTGCTCAGGTTCCTTTATATACTTGGTTACCCGATGCGATGGCTGGTCCGACTCCTGTTTCTGCATTGATTCACGCAGCAACGATGGTAACGGCAGGTATTTATTTAGTAGTAAGATCAAACTTCTTATTTACTTTAGCTCCAACCGTTCAGGACGGAATTTTATTAATCGGATTCTTAACTGCGGCTTTGGCTGGTTTCTATGCGCTTCGTCAGAACGACATCAAAAAAGTATTGGCATATTCTACAGTTTCACAACTAGGTTTTATGTTTATTGCTTTAGGTTTGGGAGCTTACACAACAGCGATGTTCCACGTAATGACACATGCTTTCTTCAAAGCTTTGCTATTCTTGGGTGCAGGTTCTGTAATCCACGCAATGAGCAACGAACAGGATATGCGTTTCATGGGAGGTTTGAAAAAATATATTCCAATTACTCACGCAACTTTCCTGATCGGAACTTTAGCGATCTCAGGATTCCCTTTATTATCGGGGATGATTTCAAAAGACGAAATTTTAGTGGCGGCTTATGCTAAAAACCCTATTTATTGGGTGATGCTATTCATCTTAGCGGCTGTTACGGCAACGTATATGTTCAGACTTTACTACTTAACTTTCCACGGAGATTTCAGAGGAACAGAGGAGCAGAAACATCATTTACACGAAAGTCCATTAAACATGACTTTACCGTTAATCGTTTTGGCAATCCTTTCAGTGCTTGGAGGTTTCATTAACCTTCCTCACTTCATCGGTCACGGTCATTATGCTAAGTTAATGGAATGGCTGAAACCTGTTTTGACAGAAGAAAGCTTTAAACAAATGGAAACTACCCTTACAGGAGTAGCAGAAAGCACTGAATTTATTCTTTTGGGAGCAACTGTTGCCATGTTCTTTGCCGTTTGGTTTATCGTGAAAAACACTTATGTAAATAAGAAAAAAAGAGCTATCGCTGAAGACGATTATACAGGATGGGAAAAACTTTCTGCTAAGAAACTTTATGTTGACGAACTTTACAATGCATTGATTGTAAAAACTGTTGAAGGACTGGGACGTGGCGGAAAGATGTTTGACAAAGGCGTTCTGGACCGTTTTGTAGACTACGTGGGAGAAGGCGCTGAAGACAGCGGAAGATCGATGAAGCGTATACAGAACGGAAATGTAGAAAACTACATTCTGATCATGTCTTTAGCGGTGGGAATTATATTAATTGTTAACTTTATATTACAATAATGTCTTATTTACTATTAACATTATTACTTTTACCTCTAGTAGGTTCGGGATTGGTCTTTGCATGGAGGAATACTTCCAGCAAATACCTGGCATTGGGAATTGCTTTGATTCAAATGCTGCTTACATTCTACGTTGTTTCGGATTTTGATTTTAATCCGACCGTAGACAGTGTATTGCAGTACGAGATCAACTATCCCTGGTCACAGTTTATAAAAAGTAACCTTCATTTCGGAATTGACGGGATGAGCCTGCTTCTTTTATTGCTGACCAATATTTTGATGCCGATCATTATTTTATCATCTTTTAATGAAAATGTAAGCTATAAAAATTCTTTCTACGGTCTGATTTTGCTGATGCAGTTCGGATTGGTTGGTGTTTTCACCGCATTAGACGGGTTACTGTTCTACATCTTCTGGGAAGTAACGTTGATTCCGATCTGGTTTATTGCCGCACTTTGGGGTCAGGAAAACAAAAGACTGGAGTTCACCACAAAATTCTTCGTGTATACTTTCGTAGGATCTTTGTTTATGTTGGCAGGTTTAATCTACGTTTACAACCATTCAGCATCATTTGCTTTAACAGATTTGTATAACGCAGACCTTGGCGAAACTCAGCAAATCGTTGTTTTCTGGTTTATCTTCTTTGCATTTGCAGTAAAACTTCCGGTTTTCCCATTCCATACCTGGCAACCGGATACGTACACCTACTCTCCTACTCAGGGATCGATGTTGCTATCAGGGATTATGCTTAAAATGGCAATCTACGGTGTACTTCGTTACCTCATTCCCATTACGCCAACAGCAATCTTCGGAATTTCCGGGCAGATTGTAATTATCCTGGCGATTGTAGGAATTGTTCACGGAGCTTTAATTGCAATCATTCAGACTGATATGAAGAGAATCATTGCATATTCTTCTTTCTCTCACGTTGGATTGATGGTGGCAGGTATTTTCTCTTCCGCAGTGCTTACTTTAAGAGGAACATTTACGATTGAAGGAGCTGAAGGAGCTTTGGTACAGACATTTGCTCACGGAATCAACGTGGCAGGTTTATTCTTCTGTGCAGATATTTTATACAAAAGATTTAAATCAAGAGACATCAGACAGATGGGAGGTTTGGCGAAAGTCGCTCCTAAATTTGCCGTTTTGTTTTTGATTATTATATTAGGCTCAATGGGTGTTCCATTGACGAATGGTTTCATCGGAGAATTTATTTTGATTAAATCGGTCTTCGATTTTAATGTACTGGCTTCAGTAATTGCAGGTCTTACCGTTATTCTTTGTGCAGTGTATCTATTGAGATTCTACGGAAAAGCAATGTTCGGACAGGGTGACGAAGCAGTTTTAAGTACAGCAAAAGATTTATCCGCAGTAGAATTTTCGGTATTGGCAAGTATTGCAGTATTTGTAATTGTGTTGGGAGTTTTTCCTCAGCCGGTCATTGATATGGTAAGTAGTTCACTGAAGTTTATTTACACTTCAATGATTAATTAACATTAAAAGATTTAAATAGTAAAAGATTAAAGAATTAAGAGGTAAAGAGTAAAAAGAGACAAGTTGAAAGTTCAACATTGAACTGAAAACTTTAAACTAAAAAACTTTAAACCTTCTCATCTCAAATATAAATTATGAGTGTTTTAATTATTGTTTTCCTAACTGCAGTTGCTGCGTTATTTTCGGGAGTTTTTGAGCATGGAAAATTCGCAAGATACATTGGGATTTTTGGATTAATCATTGCCTTGTATGTGAGTTTCTTACCGGAAGCCTCATTCTTTGCGCAGTACAGACCCATGTATGATTACACCGCAAATACTGCTTTGTTTACTAAGATTTCTTTGGTAACAACTTTACTGTTGTTTTTCCTTGGAGGTTTTGCATTCAGCAACCACAGAAGCCATCAGTCAGAATTGTATGCTTTGATGCTATTTGCTCTTTGTGGTGGAATTATCCTTTTCGGTTTCCAAAACTTGGTGACTTTATTCTTAGGTGTTGAGATCCTTTCTATTCCGTTGTACGTAATGGCAGGAGCAAACAAAACAGATTTAAGATCAAACGAAGCTTCTATTAAATATTTCCTGATGGGTGCATTTGCAACAGGTTTCTTACTGTTTGGTATCGCATTTATCTACGGAAGTACAGGAACTTTCGATTTATATAGAATTCAGGAATTCACGATTACAAATCCTAAAAATATCATGTTGATTTTAGGAGTAATCTTAATGCTTTGTGCGATGTCATTTAAAGTAGCTTTGGCGCCTTTTCATATGTGGAGTCCGGATGTTTATGCAGGTTCGCCTTCACTGATTACGGCTTTCATGGCGAGTGTGGTGAAAATCTCAGGTTTCTTTGCACTATTCAGATTGATGACGATCGGATTCTCGGGCGTAACTGCTGAATGGATTAATATTCTCGGAGTGTTCTTAATCATCACTTTGGTTCTAGCCAACGTAATGGGACTTGCACAAACGAATGCAAAAAGAATGTTGGCGTATTCGTCAGTTTCTCACGCAGGATATATTGGGTTGGTGTTCTTCGGAATGAATGCCCTTTCTACCTATACATTAGCATTCTATTTATTCGCCTATTCACTTTCAACAGTTGGAGTTTTCATGTGTTTAATCTGGGTAGAAAAAATCAAGCGAGAAACTTCTTTCGGAGCTTTCAAAGGATTGGCAAAAACAGAACCTTTACTGGCTGTTGTAGCGACGATCTCTTTATTATCAATGGCTGGAATTCCGCTGACGGCAGGGTTTATGGGTAAGTTCTCATTGTTTGCTCAGGCGTTGACGAAAGATGACAATACTTTCTTAGTTATCGTAGCGGTTTTAGGTTCGGCAATTTCAATTGCTTATTATTTAAGACTGATTATTGCGATGTTCTTCTTTAAAGAAACCACTTTCAAAACTTCAGAAAAAGTAACGGTTACTTATAATATCGTTGCAGTAGCAATTATCGTATCGCTGGTTGCTTTGGGAGTTTTCCCTGATTTGTTTGCGAAACAGTTCGGATTGTAAAATTCAACTCTAAAAATATACAGACCTTTCAATTTATTTTGGAAGGTTTTTTTGTGGCAATATCGATATAATTGAAAACAATACATCATCATTCACATCATCAAGTTGATGATTAATCTCTTTTATTTTACAAAATGCATTTAACTCCCTGAAGAATATTTCTTTACGAATCAATAAACCTCTTATTTTCAATAAACTCTATCTGTACTATCAGGAAAAATATCTGTCTTCTCAGGAATGTCAACTGTACGGAAAGGAATATCTTCTGAATATCTCGGAAAACCATCTGTATGCGTAGGAATGTAAAATGTACGACTCGGAATATCATCTGTATGGCCCGGAAAACCGTCTGTCTGCTTCGGAATGCTAACTGTATGGAACGGAATATCGCCTATACAGTTCAGAACACCTGCTGTCAATTTCTGAATGTTAACTGTACGACTCGGAAACTTATCTTGACGAATCTGTAAGTATATATACCATAAAAAATACCCGATTATCAAATCGGGCATCCTGTATACTTATTGTTGTGTGGGAATTTCTGTATTGTGACGGGTTCCCAAATCTGAGGTTTTGCGTGAGAGCTTATAATTTCCGTGAAAAGATTGATTAAGAATATCATATTTTTTCATCAGCCTATCCAGTTTATTTAAACAGGCGCTAAGCTTTTTAAATTCATTATTCAGATCCTGCGTTGCATTTTGGGTAGTGTCTATGCTGACGCCTGCATCATACGCTTTGGCATCAAAATTATTAATTGCTGTATGCCACTCTTCTGCTTCGGAAGTCGTTACATAGTCCGGATTGAGATTTTCTGTATTTTCGTTTACTAAGTTATACAGCTTTTGGCAGTAGATCTTAGCTTCTACCCCGGTCATGTTTTTGATCTTCGACTTGCTGGTGGTCAGCTGTTTTGTCAGAGGGCTGTCTTTGTCATCGAAATAATCTGCAGCGGTATTGGCATACGCCACCGTAAGATCGATCATGAGTGTTCTGGCGTCTGTCTTTAAACCTGTATTTGCTGTAGTGTCGGTCGTCTGAATTTCTGCTAAAGCATCGAGATTGCTGATAATTGTATTGAGCTCTGAAATTCTCAGGGTAAGAGGATTATTTCCGGAATATTTACTGTTTTCAACGGAAAAAAACTGCTTGAGGGTTTTGGCCATGTTTAGCCTGTTTGATTGTTTTGTCGTCATTGTGTTTTATTTAAAGAATAATAACAAATGTAAAAAATATTTTAATATGTACAATACTTAGAATATTAAAATAAAAATTTCGTTCACCTTAACTTTCTTGTACTGAAGCATTAAAAAGTTATTTTAATTCACCATTCTATTTTAAAGTCTGAAAAATATTTTTATCTTCGCAGCAGATTTTAACGAAAAAATATAAAAGCATTCGCTTTTTCTTGTCTTGGTAAACTGGTAATTTATAAGATGAACAAGAATAGCAGTGTTCACGCTTGGCGTGGGCTTGTCTATTTGTTCATTAGGTATACCAGTACCTCCAAGGCAGTAGATATAGCTCCACGCCTTTTTATTTCTAGAGATAAATAAATCAAGAAAATATTGACTTAAAATAACACGACACCTTCTGTCGCATTAAATATTGATATTTGCCGTAGAGAATCTAAAAACAATAAATGATATAAAAAAACATCGAAAATTAAATTATAATCCATATTTACTTCTTTTAAGGTTATCCGTATAACACAAGTTAAATATATTTTTATCTTCGCAAAAAAAATAACTTAAAATAAAAACATAAATCATGAAAAAACTCTACATGAGTGCAGCTCTACTATGCACAACTGCAGTATTGTATGCTCAGGATGTGGTATGGCAAAAAGACATTAAATCCTCGACACAGGATTTTCTTTCACAAGTCACCACAACTATCGATCAGCAATATCTCATTACAGGAAGCTCCATTCAATCAAAAAAACTTACTTCCGAAAACAAACAAAACAACGGTTACGATTTTCATTTGGTAAAGCTTAATCAACAAGGTGAAGAAGTCTGGGGAAAATATTTCTCCGGACAGAACCATGATTTTCTTTCCGCAACAGTGAATACTCAGGAAGGAGGATTTCTTTTAGCTGGAACTTCTTACTCCGGAAAAGGTTTGGATAAAAAAGATGATGCTAAAGGCGGATCTGATATCTGGCTGATCAGAATCAATGAATTTGGAGATGAGCTGTGGCAGAAAACTTTGGGGACTTTTCAGGATGAAGAAGCCAGAGCGGTGATCCAGACTACAGATTTAGGATTTTTTGTTGCAGGAAATGTACAGAATGCTCCAAAAGGCTATGGTTCTAAAGATATACTGATCTCAAGACTTGATAAAAACGGTAAAGAGCTTTCTCAGATTATTATAGGTGGAAAAGGATTGGATGAAGTGGAAAAAATGATTCCTACGATTGATGGTGGAGCATTGCTCGGAATTTATTCAAGAAGTAATGTTGGTGGTTCAAAAAAAACCGAAAACTTCGGGGAAGGAGATTTTTGGATAGTCAAACTCAGTAAAGACGGAAAAGTAGAATGGGAAAAGAACTTTGGAGGTAAAGGCGATGATCACCTGCGAACTTTGGCAATGACTTCTTCAGGATATATAGTTGGTGGAGAATCGAGGTCTGAAAGATCCGGAAATAAAACGGTAGGAATTGAAGAAGGAACCGATATCTGGCTAATATCCTTAAACGAAAGAGGTGAAGAACTTTGGCAGAAATCCTACAATTTTAAGAACAGGGATGTTCTGATGGGAATGAATGTGATTCAGAGGAAAGATGAAAGAGAAAAGAATAAAGATTTAACTCAGGGAATTTTACTGGGTGGTTACACTCAGGCAGAAGGAAAAATTGAAGCAGATGATGAAACATTCTGGATGCTCTATCTCAATCAGGATGGTAATGAGCAGTGGAGAAAGCATGTGAAAGGAGAATCCAGAAAAAAGGAGGAAAGGTTATCTGATATTAAATTAAACAGAGACGGATCGATCATTCTGGCAGGTACAAGTGCTGAAGAACTCGGAAAAGAAAACTGGAAGATCGTGAAGCTGGGAGATAAACAACTGGATCAGCTGATTGAAAAATTAGACATGAAGATCTATCCAAATCCTGTATCCGATTACTGCTATGTGGAGATCGGTTTTGATTTTAAGGAAGCTGATATTACGCTGTATGATATGGGAGGAAGACAGCTGCAAACTCTGAAAACCAAAAACAAAGTGACCAAGATCAATACGCAGAATCTGATTCAGGGAGCGTATCTGGTGACGATAAAAACCGATACAAATAAAACGGCAAATGCTAAATTAATTAAGAAATAAAAACACAAAACAATGAATAAATTTTTAGTTTTTTTAATACTCTTATGCTCTGTTTCTGTAAACGCTCAGGCATATGAATCCGGAATTCCCGGTCTGAATATTACCGCTCCCACGGCGTCGGGGATTGCCAGTAAAATAAAATCGCCATCCGCATTGTCTACAGGTATTCCTGAAATTGACATTCCTTTTTTCTCATTGCCTACCCATCAAAAGGGTGTTGCCATTAACCTTGGGCTAACGTATCACCCAAACAACACTTTCATGGGAAGTAAAGCCAGTGATGTAGGACTTGGCTGGAACTTAGCAGGGGCTACCAATGTAATTTACAGGGAAATTCATCCGGGAAATGGTGCGCCAATAGATAAGTATCATTTTAATTTTCTGGGCAGAGCGGGAACTTTTCAATTTTTAAAGCAAAACGGATCTTTAATTTTAACAAAAGTTACAGAAAATAGATTTAAAATTTCAGTTACCGAAACAGGACCTGATCTTTATAAGTTTAAAATCATCGATGAAAACGGAATTTCTTATCACTTTGAAACATTAGATAATTCTTATTATTTTATGTATGGGAATGGGGGAATGAATACCGGGTTTACAGGATGTTATTATCTGACAAAAATTCAAGATACCAATGGTAATGAACTGGCCGTTTTTGAATATCAGCAAGATAGCTACACTGTCCCCAGATATCTTACCAATCCAGATTTGATAACCATTCCGGTAAAATCTTTGAAGCCCAGTAAAATTACATCCAGAGATTTTGGGAGTGTACACTTCAGTTACACTTTTAACGTTAATGACAGAAAATCTTATCAGGATCCTTTTCAGCTCAACAGCGTAGAATTAAGAAATACTGCGGGTAGGCAGATGGAGAAATATATGATACAGTCTCAAAGTGGGTCATTAAGTTATCCATTGGGGTTTATTGCTGGGGGTCCCAATTCCGGCTGTCTCACCCATGAAGATCAATACAAAAGATTGTTGAACAAAGTTTTGAAATATGGCTCAGGATCTTCCTATGAAACTACAGAGATTAAATATTCTCTTTTCGGAAACAATTTTGATGTCACGGATTACTGGACAGAATACCCAAATGTAGATCCCTCGTACAAATGTTTTCCGGAGGAATATAAAAATCCAAAATATTTAGGTATTGGTCTCTTACAGTCTATAAAATATCCTAACGGAACCGAGGTTAAATACACTTTTGAACCTAATCAGTATTTTGTAGATAAAAACTCTCCTGATTATTCTTCTTTTATGCCTCCGTATGAAGTAAGAGACAGAGATGCTCAATATTTTGAAGACATCGGATCTTATCCTTTTGATGTGCCTTCGGGGCAAAATTTTGGAATTTTCACCCTTCCAACTAATCCGGATGAACCCGATGGTCATAGTTATCTCTTCTTTCATTTGGCTGTTGGTGAGCTTTATTACAATGATCCTATCCAGCCGGCGAATGGAAATTACTTTGTAAACGCATCATTAACAGGAGGTGTTGACGGAGTCGACGGATATAAAAAATATCCTCCAGGAAAAAGGACGTTTTCTATTACAGGAACCGGAGGTAGAGGAACAGTTACCGTTAAAAGAATACGTTACAAATCACTACCGGTACCCAATTACTCTACAGGAAATGGAGTAAGAATAAAGAAAATAGAATATCTGGATAATAATATTGTGGCAGAAGCTTTAACAAGAAACTACCAGTATCAAAAGTTTGATGGCAGCAATGCAACAAGCGGTTTTCTTAATGATATTGAAGGTGAGCAGTCTGTAGTCTACAAGAATGTAAAAGAAACCGTTGGTCAAAATAAAGGCTATACAAAATATTATTATAGAACGCTGTATGATCTGCCCGTTCAAAATCATATTCAGGACACTACACTGGTTGCAGGAAATGTAATGAAATTTGTAAATATCCTAAAAGACGGGCTGCTGGAAAAAAGAGAAGTATTCAATGCTGATAATTCTATCATACAGAGAGACAGTATTGATTCAGAAATGATTCCACTGGACTATACTTATATTGGCTTAGGTAACTATTACGGACAGACGTTTGACTTGCTGAGAAATGGTATCGTGAAAAATCAGAAAACCACCTCTACCATATACAGTTCATCTGGAGCGTATACCAATACTGCAGAAATTACCCGAGATATTAAAGATTTTAATGTGATCTACGAAAAAAATACCGGAGCAGACGGCACTGTCTCTGAAGTAAACACTACTTATCCGTGGGGTATATACCTTACAGAACCAAGACTTTGGAATGCCAATATCACATCTGTTCCGCTAGTTGTGGAAGGAAAAAGAAACGGCACCGTCCTATCAAAATCAGAAACAAAATTTGAAAATCCCGCTCATTTCTATCCTACTTCGCAGCTCAGCTTTCTTCCGGATAACCTTTCTCAGTCTCTGAAGAATGCATCTTTCGATATCTATGACGACAAAGGAAACCTTGTACAATTTACCGCTTTTCCGGATACGGGAAGTACCGGAATATCTACGACCATTATCTATGGATATGATAAAACCCTTCCCATTGCAAAAATAGAAGGTGCTAAATTATCTGACATTCCTGCATCACTTATTACGGCAATAGTGAACGCTTCTAATGAAGACGGTATGGCCGCATTGGCTCAGGAAGCAGCTAAAGAACAGACGTTGATTGCTGCTCTCAATACTTTTAAAAATGATGCTGCGCTTCAGAATTTCATGATTACCTGTTATACGTATAACCCTTTGATAGGAATCACCACCACCATACCGCCCAACGGAATGATGGAACTCTACAAATACGATTCTTTCAACAGATTGCTGAAAACCGTAGATGTTAACGGCAACACCATCAAAGAACACCAATACAACTATAAACACTAAGGAATGATGAATGAAGAATTAAAAATGAACAATGAAAAGAGGAATTTTCTGAAAGAAAAAAGTCTTCTTTTCAGTATTGATATCGTCAATCTCTATAAAAAATTAGCAGAAAATAAAGAATTTGTGATGTCTAAACAGATGCTTCGAAGCGGAACCGCAGTGGGAGCATTGATAAGAGAAGCTGAGTTTGCTCAAAGCAAAGCAGATTTTATCAGCAAACTTTCCATCTCTTTAAAAGAAGCCAATGAAACTCAATACTGGCTTGAGCTTTTGTATAAAACAGATTTTTTGAATGCCGAATTATTTCACAAGTATACTCAGCAGAATGATGAGCTTATCAGTATGCTCGTGGCAAGCATTAAAACCTCAAAACAAACACTGAACAGATGAAAACAAATAATAAACAACCAAATAATGAAAAAAGAGATAATAATGAAAAATATATTTTTTCATTCTTCATCTTTCTCTTTTCATTTTTATCTTACGCGCAAACTCTTACTTCAAGTGAAAACTATGTGTACACCAAAATCTATCTTTCGGAAGACGGAAGCAAAAAATCTGAAACCGTGCAATACTTTGACGGTTTGGGAAGGCCCAAACAGGTCGTTCAGGTAAAAGCAACTCCATTAGGTCAGGATCTTGTTATCCCTGTAACCTACGACCCATTGGGAAGACCTACAAAAACATTGCTTCCCGTACCTGTATCTACAGCCAACTCAGGAATACAGGCAGTAGACGAAAACTCTGTTAACAGCTATTACGGAGTTGCCAATGCTTACTCTGAGCAAAAACTAGAAGCCTCTCCTTTAGGCAGAGTGCTAGAAGTGGCAAATCCCGGCGCGTCATGGGCAATGAGCTCCGGACATACTGCAAAAATGCAGTATCTTACCAATATCGAAGGTGATCAGGTAAAGAAATACAGCACTACGGAAGCATGGAGCAACGGAATTCTTACCACTTCTATCACCAATGTTTCTTTCTATGCACCCAACCAGCTTTCTAAAGGGAAAGTTACTGACGAAGACGGAAACATCACGATAGATTTTAAAAACTCTGAAGGCAAAACAGTGCTTCTCAGAAAAGAAAGCTCAGCCGGAAAGCTGGATACCTATTACATTTATAACAATTACAGCCAGCTGGCATTCGTTATCTCACCCAAAGGAAACGAGAAGCTCACCACCAATGGGAATGTGGTTACGTCTCAGATCTTAGATGATCTGTGTTATCAGTATGTGTATGACAACCGGTTCAGGCAGGTAGAGAAAAAGCTTCCCGGAAAAGGATGGGAATACATGGTCTACGATCAGCAGAACCGTATGGTGGCTTCTCAGGATGCCAACATGAAAAATAATACAACAAATCCTAACAGATGGTCTTTTACACGATACGACAAATCTGGGAGAGTATTGTATACCGGGGTTTTTACAGGTGGTACAAGGGCGCAGGAACAGAGCAACGCCAATGCTAAAGGACTGAATAATGAAACAAGAAGCAGTACATCTTTTACGCTGAACGGGCAGGAAATATTCTATACCAATACCGCCTATCCTTCCGCAGCTTTTATTCCTTACTCTGTCAATTATTACGATACCTATCCGGGAACTCCATCAGTGCCTCAAAACATACTGGGTGTGCAAACACTCAGCAGTTCTGTGAATCTTACCGTCAATAATGTTAGCAGTATACGAAACCTGAAATCTATGCCTACCGCATCTTTAGTCAAAAACCTGGATGACGATGCGTGGTCTTCTACCCATATCTGGTACGATCAGTTGGGAAGAGCCATCGGAAGTCAGGGGAAAAACCATCTGGGCGGATATACAAAAACAGAATCTTTGCTTGATTTTGCCGGTGTTCCGCAACAGGTTATCACGAGACATAAAAGAATTGCTTCTGATACCGAGAAAGTAATCACAGAGAGTTTCACTTACGATCATCAAAACAGACTGCTGACTCATAAGCATAAAATTGACAATAAGCCTGAAGAAA
>Ga0308164_10000350_pt1 | contig 88961 bp, 67 predicted proteins | sample PhyTR2_FD_201031 | JGI IMG/M metagenome (GOLD analysis project Ga0308164, IMG submission 201031) | Phyllosphere microbial communities from UC Gill Tract Community Farm, Albany, California, United States - DLSLT.R2 | ecosystem: Host-associated > Plants > Phyllosphere > Unclassified | place: USA... | reverse complement strand
TCGTCGGTTCGCAGAATGACGACCGTGTCGGCTCCAGCGGCATCGTGGCCTTGAACGGCAATGGCAACTTCGTGGTGCTCAGCCCGTACTGGGCGAATGGCGCCAATACCAAGGCTGGCGCCGTCACGTGGTCGAGCGGCACGACGCCCACCGTCGGCGCGGTCGGCGCGGGCAACAGTTTGCTGGGCACGTACACCAATGACCGCATCGGCAGCTACCAGTACTGGTACTACCAGTACAACAATCCGGTGGCCATTCTGAACGAAACCAGCGCGGTAACGGCGCTGAACAACGGTAACTACATTGTCAGCAGCCCGATGTGGAACGGCACGCGCGGCGCCGTGACGTGGGCCAATGGCAGCACGGGCGCCACGGTCGATGCCGGCAGCGCGATTGCGGCCAGCAACAGCCTGGTGGGCGGCAACGTGGGCGACTTCGTGGGCAGCCTCTCGACGCAGGTGGACACCATCACCAACGCCATCAACAATACGACGTCGCGCCATAACGCGCTGTCGAATGGGGTCAATGCTCTGTCAAACGGCAACTACGTGACCCTGAGTTCCTACTGGCGCAACGGCAGCGCCACCCGCGCCGGTGCGCTCACCTGGAGCAATGGCAGCGGCACGCCAACCATCGGCGCCATCAATGCCGGCAACAGCCTGGTGGGCACGGTAACCGACGACATGGTGGGCGTGGGCCAGAACAACAGCAATGGCTTCAAGCTGCTGGAGTCGGGCTACAACAGCGCGGGCAACGCCACGTACTCGGGCAACTATGTGGTCAGCAGCAGCAAGTGGGACAGCGGCGCCATTGCCGACGCGGGCGCCGTCACCTGGGGCAGTGGCGCCACGGCGCTGACCGGCACCATCAACGACAGCAACAGCATCCTCGGCTTGAAGACCGGCGATGTGCAGACCTGGACTGTGACGCCGCTGCCCGTCAACGGCAATTACGTGATCCAGAACCAGTACTGGGACAATGGCGCCGTGACCGGTGCTGGCGCCACCACCTGGGTGGACGGCACCACCGGCCGCCTGTCCGACTATGGTGCGCAAGGCAATCGCAATGTGCGCTCCGGGGTCAACAGCCTGATCGGCAGCCAGGCCGGCGACAACGTGGGCGATTACCTGGAATTCCTGCTCGTCTACGATCCTGTCACCAAGAAAAACCTGTACACCGGGAATTACCTGGCGTTCAGCTTTAACTGGGCCAACGGCGCCAATGCGGCCGCCGGCGCCGTGACCTGGGGCCGGGGTACGACCGGCGTCAGCGGTACCGTCAGCCGCAGCAACAGCCTGGTAGGCGACAAGGCCGGCGATTATTTCGGCGGCTATTACGCTATCCTGACCAACGGCAATTATCTGCTGGCCAGCCCCACGCTCGACGTCAACGGCGTGGTCAATGCCGGCGGGGTCAGCTGGATCGACGGCAACACCGGCAGGCTCAACGACTACGCGGCACAGGGCAACCAGAACATCATGTCCGCCGCCAGCGCGCTGGTGGGCAGCCACACGGGCGACCAGGTGGGCACCGGGCTGTACCGGGCGAACGACCTCGGCACCGCTGCCGACTACACCAACAACGGATATTTCATCGTGTCGGAGCACTGGAACTGCGATGCCGGTTCGGTCAACTACATCACCGACGCCACCGTGCCGCTGACCGGCGTGGTGGGCAGCGCCAACGCGGCCGTGGGCAACCCGAATGGCCGGTTCTGGGGCGGCCTCACCTACAGTCCGTATCTCTCGCTGGCCGCCAACGGTACCGGGGTGGTCACCTTCGCCGGCGACAACGGCCACGTGGTGCTGGTGACGCCGTCGATGCCGTCGGCGTCGTCCACCATGTACCTGCCCGGTGCGCTGGCCTACGGCGATGCCGAAGCCGGCACCCAGGCCATGACGCCCGACTACATTGCCAACGTGCTCAAAACCGGCACCAGCGTCACGCTGCAGGCAAATAACGACATCTTCGTGAAAAACGGCATCGACGCCACCGGCGGCACCGCCGGCGGCGCGCTGACCATGCAGGCCGGGCGCAGCATCACGGTGCTGGGCGATATCATCACCGGCAACCGCGACCTGCACCTGGTGGCCAATGACAGCGTGGCCAACGGCGTCAAGGATGCGTACCGCGACGCCGGCATCGCCACCCTGAGCATGGGCAGCAACAAGGACGGCGTGGCCGCGAGGATCGATGCCGGCACCGGCGACGTCTCGCTGCTGATCGCCGCCGGCGCCGACAAGACCAACGACATGGCCGGTTCCATCAGCGTCAACAGCATCACCGCGCGCAACATCAAGCTGGTCAACCAAGCCAATGGCGCCGGCACCGTGGCGGACCTGCCCGACCTGGCCGCCAACTGCTGCGGTTTCGATCTCGGCTACCGTGGCATCGGCGCCGACATCACGCTCAACGCCGGCGCCGTGCTGGCCGCCAGCGGCGCCGGTGATGCCGTGACCCTGGCTGCCGGCCAGAAATTCAACAACAATTCCGGCAACGGCGCCGGCGCCATTGCGCTGGCCAACCCCGGCGCGCGTTGGCTGGTGTACGCGGCTGCGCCCACCGGCAACACCTACGGCGGCCTGGACAGCCAGAACACGGCGCTGTGGAACACCAGCTACACCGGTGCGCCGGTGGCGCCGGCTGGCAACCGCTACCTGTTTGCCTACCAGCCCACCATTACCGTGGGTACCCAGAATGTCAGCAAGACCTACGGCGAAGACCTGTCCACCGGCACTGCGCTGGCGGACCGGGTGGTGAGCCTGGCGGGCGCGCAGGCGGCGCAGGCGGGCGCCTACCTGGGCGACACCTTGGCCACCGCACTGACCGGCACCATCACGGCCACCTCGGCCGGCGCAGCCGCCACTGCCGGCGTGGCCGGCGGCCCGTATGCAATTACGGTGGACCTGTCCGGCGCGGTGGGCGCCAACGGTTATGCAGTCGCGCTTGGCAGCAACACGCCGCGCACGATCACGGTGCAGGCCAAGGCCCTGACGGCAGCGCTGACCGGCGTTACCAAGGTGTATGACGGCACCAATGCCGCCATCCTGGGCGCGGCCAACTACAGTCTGTCGGGCCTGGTGGGCGCGGACGCGTTCAGCGTCACCCGTACCAGCGGCATCTACAATGCCAGCAGCGTGACCGGCGCCAGCAGCGCCAGCACCACGCTGGCCGGCGGCGATTTCAGTGCCGCCAGCGGTACCGTGGCCAGCAACTACATCCTGCCGACGACCGCCAGCGGCGCGGCCAGCATTACCGGCAAGGCGCTCAACGTGGCGCTGACCGGCGTGACCAAGACCTACGATGGCACCGCCAGCGCCGTGCTCGGCGGCGCCAACTACCTGGTCACCGGCTTTGTCGGCAGCGATTCGGCCACCATCAACCATGCTGCGGCCCAGTTCAATGCGGCCGATGTGGCCACCGCCACCAGCGTCAGCACCAGCCTGGTCTCTGCCGATTTTAATCCTGCCGGCGGCACCGTCATGAGCAACTACCTGTGGCCCACGGTGGCCACGGGCGCCGCCAGCATCACGCCCAAGGCGCTCACCGCCAGCTTTGCCGGTACGGTCGGCAAGGTGTATGACGGCACCGCTGCCGCCGTGCTGAGCGGCGGCAATTTCTCGCTGTCGGGCTTTGTGGGCGGCCAGTCGGGCAGCATTGCGCAGACGGCCGGCGCCTTCAACTCGGCCAACGTGATGGGCGCCACCACCGTCTCGGCCAGCCTGTCGGCCGGTGACCTGGTGGCCGGCGCCGCCACCCTGGCGTCGAACTACAGCTTGACGGCGTCGGTGAGCGGCGCAGGCAGCATTGCGCCGAAGACGCTGAACGTGAGCCTGGTGGGCAACCTGGGCCGCGAGTACAACGCCACCACCGGCGCCACGCTGGCAGCGGCCAATTACAGCCTCACCGGCCTGGCCGGCGCCGACGGTTTCAGCATCGGCCAGACCAGCGGCGCGTACGACTCGGCCAATGCCGGCGCACGCACGCTGTCGGTGCTGCTGGCAGGCGCCGACTATACGGCGGCGTCCGGTACCTTGGCCAGCAACTACGTGCTGCCCACCAGCGCTGCGGGCAGCGCGCTGATCGTGCCGAAGGCTATCGTGCTGACCGCGCCGTCGATTTCCAAGGTGTACGACGGCACCGTGAACTACGCGGCCACGGCCGGCGACAACAGCGCGCTGTCCAGTGCGCTGCTCGGGAGCGACAGCATCACCGGCGCCACCTTCAGCTTTGCCGACAAGAACGCCGGCGCGGGCAACCGCACGGTCAACTTCGGCAGCGTGGCGATCAGCGACGGCAACGGCGGCGCCAATTACAGCGTGACTCTGGCCGGCAACAGCAGCAGCACCATCACCGCGCGCACGCTGCACGTGGGCGCCACCGGCATCGACCGCGTGTACGACGCCAGCGCCACCGCTGCCGTGGCGCTGACCGACGACCGCATCGCCGGCGACGTGCTCGACCTGAGCAACGCCGCGGCCAGCTTTGCCGACAAGAACGCCGGTACCGGCAAGACCGTGACGGTATCGGGCATTGCCAAGACCGGCGCGGACGCGGGCAACTACACGCTGGCCGCCACCAGCGCGACCACCACCGCCACCATCACGCCGGCCAGCCTGGCATTGGCCGGCATCACGGCGGTCAACCGCACCTACGACACGACCACCAATGTCACCCTGGGCGGCACGGCCAGCATCACCGCGCTCGGCAACGACGTGGTCACGCTGACCGGCAACGGCACGGGCCAGCTGGCCGACAAGAATGCGGGGGCGGGCAAGGCCGTGATCGTGTCCGGCTATACGATCAACGACAGCAACTATGTGCTGGTGCAACCGGTGGGCCTGACGGTCACCATCGCGCCCGCCGTGCTGCAGCTCGGCGGCTTGACCAGCGGCGTGACCAAGACCTATGACGGCACCAACCAGGTGCAGTTGCAGGGGGCGCCCGTGGTCACCGGTCTCGGTGGCGAACTGGTGTCGGTGCTGGGCACCGGCGCCGGCCTGTTTGCCGATAAAAACGCCGGCGCCGGCAAGGCGATCGTCGTCACCGGCTACACGGCCAGCGACAGCAATTACGCAATCGGCCAGCAGCCCGGCCTGAGCGGCACCATTACCCCGGCGCAGCTGACCGTGACGGGCGTATCCGGCATCGGCCGCGCGTACGACGGCACCGCGCTGGCGCAGGTCGATACCGGCAGCTACCTGCTGGGCGGCCTGGCGGCCGGCGACAGCATCGGCGTGACCCGGGCCAGCGGCGTGCTCGACAGCGCCAACGCCGGCCTGCGGACGTTGACGGTCAGCCTGTCCGGGGCCGACTTCACGGCGGCTGGCGGCACATCGCTGGGCAACTACCTGTTGCCGAGCACGGCCACCGGCACCAGCCTGATCACGCCGAAAGCCATCACCTTGAGTGCGCCGGTGATTTCCAAGGTGTACGACGGCACGCTGGCGTACACCACCACCGGCAGCGACCTGGCCAGCCTGTCCGGGGCGCTGGTGGGCGGCGACAGCATCACCGGCGCCAGCTTCAGTTTTGCCGACAAGAACGCCGGCGCCGGCAACCGCACGGTCAGCTTCGGCAACGTGGCCATCAGCGACGGCAACGGCGGCGCCAACTACAGCGTGACGCTTGCCGGCAACAGCGCCAGCACCATCACGCCGCGCACGCTGACCGTGGGCGCCACCGGCGTCAACCGCGTGTACGACACCACCGCCAACGCCGCCGTCACCTTGCTCGACGACCGCATCGCGGGCGACGCGCTGACGGTGACCCATGCCGGCGCCAGCTATGCCGACAAGAACGCCGGCAGCGGCAAGGTCATCACCGTCAACGGCATCGCCAGCAGCGGCGCCGATGCCGGCAACTACGTGCTGGCCGCCACCACGGCCACCACGACCGGCACCATCGCCCAGGCCCAGTTGCAGGTGAACGGCGTGACCGCAATCGACCGCGCCTACGACCGTTCGCTGGCTGTGGCGCTCGGTGGCACGCCCACCGTTACCGCGCTCGGCAACGACGTGGTCACCGTGCTGGGCACCGGGATCGGCACGTACGCGGACAAGAACGCGGGTGCCGGCAAGGCGATCACCGTGTCCGGCTACACCAGCAGCGACAGCAACTACGTGCTGTTGCAACCGGCCGGCCTGACCGGCAATGTCAGCCAGGCCGTGCTGCAATTGGGCGGCCTGACGTCCGGCGTGGTCAAGACCTACGATGGCACCACCACGGCGCAATTGCTGGGCGCGCCCGTGGTGACCGGCCTGGGCGGTGAAGTGGTGACGGTCACCGGCACCGGCACCGGCCAGTTTGCCGACCGCAACGCCGGCACCGGCAAAGCCATTACCGTCACCGGCTACACGGCCAGCGACAGCAATTATGCGATCGGCCAGCAACCGGGCCTGACCGGCGACATCGGCCGCGCGGTGCTGGGCATCGCGGGCGTGACCGGCGTCACCCGTCAGTACGACGGCACTACCCAGGCGCAGCTGGGCGGGTACAGCCTGAGCGGCCTGGTGGGTGGCGACGCCATCAGCGTCACGGCAGCGGGCGGTACCTATGACAGCCGCAACGCGGGCGTGCGCACGCTGACGGTCAACCTGGCTGCCAGCGACTTTGCAGCGGCCGGCGGCACCGAGCTGGGCAACTACGTGTTGCCGGCCAGCGCCACCGGGACCGGCACCATCACGCCGCGGCTGGTGACGTTGTCGGCGCCGTCGATTGTCAAGGTGTATGACGGCACGCTGGGCTACACCACCAGCGCGGCCGACCTGGCCAGCCTGTCGGCCGCGCTGGTGGGCGGCGACAGCGTGACCGGCGCCGGCTTCAGCTTTGCCGACAAGAATGCCGGCGCAGGCAACCGCACGGTCAACTTCGGCACCGTCGCGATCGGCGACGGCAACGGCGGCGCCAACTACAGCGTCACGCTGGCGGGCAACAATAGCGGCAGCATCACGCCGCGCGTGCTCAACGTGAGCGCCACCGCTGCCGACCGCACGTACGACACCGGTACCGGCGCCACCGTGGCACTGGCCGACGACCGCATCCTCGGTGACGATCTGGCCGTGGCCAATATCTCGGCCAGCTTCCTCGACAAGAATGCCGGCACCGGCAAGACCGTGGTGGTCGACGGCATCCACACCAGCGGCGCCGACGCCGGCAACTATGCGCTGGCCAGCACCACGGCCACCGCGCGCGCCAGCATTGCCCAGGCGGCGTTGCAGGTCACGGGCGTGACTGCCGTGGACCGCGCCTACGACCGCTCGGTCAACGCGGCGCTGGGCGGTGCGCCCACCGTGACCGCGCTCGGCAACGATGTGGTGCGCGTGCTCGGTACCGGTGTCGGTACCTATGCCGACAAGAATGCCGGCACCGGCAAGGCCATCACCGTGTCCGGCTACACCAGCAGTGACAGCAACTACGTGCTGCTGCAGCCGGCAGGGCTGACCGGCACCATCACGCCGGCCGTGCTGCAGGTGAGCGGCCTGACGCTGGCCGCCAGCAAGACCTACGACGGCACGCGCGTGGCCAGCCTCACCGGCAACGCCGTGGTGAGCGGCCTCGGCGGCGAAGTCGTCACCGTGGGCGGCAACGGCACCGGCCTGTTTGCCGACAAGAACGTGGGCCAGGACAAGGCAATCGCCCTGTCCGGCTATACGTCCAGCGACAGCAACTACGTGATCGGCCAGCAACCGGGCCTGACCGGCACCATCGTGCCCGCCAGCGTGACGGTGGCGGGCGTGCGCGCCAACGACAAGGAGTTCGATGGCACCACCGTGGCCACCTTGTCCGGCACGGCGCAAATCGGCGCCGTCGCCGGCGACAGCGTGACGGTGGCGGGCACGCCCACCGCCAGCTTTGCCGACGCCACGGCCGGTACCGCCAAACCGGTAACGGTGGCAGGCTACACGCTGACCGGCGCCGACGCCGGCAACTACCAGCTGAATCAGCCGTCGGGCCTGACCGCCAGCATCGTCAACACCGCAGTCGTGGTGCCGCCGCCGGTGGTGGTGCCACCGCCGCCGCTGCCCGCAGCGCCAACGGCTGCCGAGATGAACGGCGTGGGGCTGACCCTGCCGCCGCTGGCGGGTACGGCGCCGTCCGACGCCGCCGGGCTGACCGCTGCTGCCGACGCCACCGCCACGGCGGTACCGGCAGTCGCTGCCGCCGCCGGCAGCGGCGCGGCCACGGCCGGCATCACCGTGTCGCTGGTCCAGCAAGCCACGCTGCGCCAGAACGGCGTGGTGTCGGTCTCGGTGCCGAAAGACATTGCCAACGCCGGCCAGGGCTACAGCTTCCCGCTGCCGGCCCAGGTGGTGGAAGCGGCGGCGGTCAACCGGGTGGATATCGTCGCCACCACGGCTACCGGGGACGCATTGCCGGCGTGGATCACCTTCAACGCCGACAGCAAGACCTTCGTGGTCAGCGGCACCGCGCCTGCCGGCGCACTGCCATTGCAGGTGCAGCTGCAGATCGGTGCGCAACGGGCGACAATGGTGATTGCGGAAGGGGAGTGAAGCCCGCCCACCGCCCCCCGCCTGTCACGGTGCGGGCGGGGCGTGGGTACCCGGACAACATTGCAATCCAGTACAGCGTTTGATGCCTCGACGCAACACCGGGATGCACCATCATGGAATAGCGAGCTCAGGCGGATTACAATGGCGACCCTGCGATGGCTGGCATGATGCCGGCCATCGTCATTTATCACGCCAAGTTACGGATGCGAAGAACTGATCACTTGATGGCGCAGCGGGTCGATGTTGCGATTGTTTTCCGGGACATGCTAGGTCCCGAGGACGCGGCCGCCTATATGGCGCAGAACGGCATTCCCGAGAGCGTGGCGCAGCGGGTGCTCGCTGGCATGGCGGTGACCCGGATCAACGACGGGCCGATGGTCGAATACCTGCCTACACCACCTTGAACCACCCCGGCGTGGCCGCGATTACCGACCACAGCTTTTGCGGGATACCTGCCGGCACCACGTCCGCAGCGGCAAGCGCCATGCGCACATGATGGCCCTGACCCGCGCGTGCCAGCGCCATCCAGTCTGGATTCATCACCAATCCTTGCCCCACGGCCACCACCGACAAACCCATGTCCAGCGCGCTGGCCGCTTGCGCCGGGGTGCGCATTCGCACTGCTGGTCGAGGCGCTGCGCTGGGGCCGGCGCTGATGGGCGTAGCGATACACAACTTGAAGTTGGTGATGCTTCAACTTGATCGCGTGTTCAGGTTGGGAATAATCTGGCGCACAATAGCGACCTGCCTGGATGAACCGGGCTGTCAGGAGATCGCATGCATATCAAAAAACTGTTGCTGGGAACCGTGTGCGGACTGGCGCTGGCCGTGGACGCCAGCGCCCAGGCCGATCCTGCGACCGGCCGCTACATCCGGCTGGCCGAGCTGGAAATCGAACCGTCGCAAATGGTGCAATTCACGGCAGCGATCAACGAAGGCATTGCGGCGGCCGTGCGCACCGAGCCGGGCGTGCTGGCGCTGTACGCGGTCACCGAAAAAGACCGGCCCAACCATGTGCGCGTCTTCGAGATGTACACCAGCGCCGCAGCTTACGAGAGCCACCTGGCCACGCCCCATTTCGTCAAATTCCGCGACAGCACGCTGAGCATGGTGCGTTCGCGCACGCTGCTGGACGCCAATGCGCTCGCGCTGGGCGCCAAGCCCGAAGTGGCGCCGTCCACGCCGCCGGCGCATCCGGCGCCAGCCACGCGTGCCGCGTATTACCTTGCCGATTTCGAGCTGACCGATGCCGCAGCGATCCAGCCGTACAGCGCTGCGGTCGCATCCACGTTCGAGCCCTATGGCGGACGCTACCTGATCCGTGGCGGCGCTGCAACCCAGCTGGAAGGCACAGCGCCACGCGGTCGCCTGGTGATGATCGCCTTCGACAGCCTGGCACAGGCGCGGGCGTGGTACGACTCGCCCGCCTATAATCAGCTCAAACCGTTACGCCACCGCGCGGGCAACTCGCAGGTGCGCCTCGTCGAAGGCGTGCCCGCGCACGAACGACAACCCGATAGAATCCGATAGAACCCGATGGACACCACCCAGCGCGTGCGCGCGATCCTGTCGTTTATCCAGGCGGCCGACCACGGCAGCTTCGCGGCAGCGGCGCGGGTGCTGGGAATCTCGGCGGCGGCAGTGAGCAAGAACGTCGCCAATCTCGAAGCGGCGCTCGGTATCCGGCTGATGAACCGTACCACGCGCACGCTGAGCCTGACGGAGGAGGGGGCGATCTTTCTGCGCCAGGCCAGGATTGGGCTTGATGCGCTGGAGCTGGCAACCGACAGCGTGGTGGCCGCGCGGTCAGCCCCGACCGGCAGGGTGCGCATTTCCACCAGCGTGGCGTTCGGCCACGCGCAACTGGCGCCTGTGTTGCCGGGCCTGCTTGAAAAATATCCGGGCCTGTCGGTCGAGGTGGACTTCGACGACCGCGTGGTCGACCTCGTGCACGACGGCTATGACATCGCCATCCGTGGCGGGACCATCGTTGATTCCTCGCTGGTGTCGCGCCGGATTTGCAGCCTGAACCTGGTGCTGGTCGCCGCGCCCGATTACCTGCACGCGCATGGCATACCCCAGGAACCGGAGGACTTGCTGCGGCACCGGCTCATCGCCAGGAAATTTTTGGGCGGGCGCATCGCGCCGTGGCGCTTCAAGGCGCAGGACGGTACCGTGTATGCGCTCGACGTCGAGCAGGCGGCATTGACGCTGACGTCGCCGGAAACGGTGGCGCACAGCGCGGTGCTGGGTGGCGGCATAGCCGTCGTGGGTGTGCACCACGTGTGGGAGCACCTGCAGCAGGGACGGCTGAAAGTGCTGCTGTGGGAGTACCACGATCCCGGCAGTTTCGAGCTGACCTTGCAGTACCCGCACCGGGCGTGGATCGCGCCCCGCGTGCGGGTGACGGTCGATTACCTGCTGCACCAGTTCCAGCACATGGATGTGCTCCATGTGCCGCTGGCGTCGCTGGCGCATTACTCCGCCTAGGCCGGATTTACCGGGCGCTGGCGTCGATCAGGTCCAGTCGTGGCTTCCACGTATCCGGTCCCGGCTTGGGGCCCGCATTGGTGAAGTCGAGGATCTGGTCGCCGGTGGCCGTGTACGCGGGCCAGCGCGGCAGGCCCGTGACGGCGGGCGCACCGGTTTTGGCGAACGCCACCCAATAGGCCTGGGTCTGCCTGGCAGCGGCCAGGTCGGCGCCGGTAGCTGCCGCGCCGTAACGCGCCGGCACCGTGGCAAACACGAACGGCAACTCCGACGCGTGCGCCGCGCCACGGTCGCCCTGCCGGATCGACTCGGCCACGTACGAAAAGCGGTAGGCATAGGCAGGCAAGCCTTGGGCGGCGACCAGTTGCGCCACCCGGCGGGCCGGTTCCACCATGGTGCGGTCGGCGCCGATCAATTGCGCCAGCGCGGCGAAACTGGCCGTGCCGGCCGGGTCGTAAACTGCCCTGGCGCGGTCGGCATCGGCGCCGAACGTGGCAAACAAGTCGTCCCTGGTCTTGGCCATCGAGTGGCCCAGGTCGGCGCTGGTGGCGCCCACCATCACCGGCACCTTCAGCTGCTGGCCACGGGCGATCACGGCGTCGGGCACGTCGACCACGATCTTGCCGTCACGTACCGGTCCGGACACGTACGTGGGATTGAACATGGTGCCCATGTTGAGGCCATCGACCACGCGCTCCGCCGGCAGCGCGCGCAGGAGGGCAAGGGCTGCCGCGTCGTTGCCGTCGATGCCGGCCGACCGGGCAAACGCCGTGCCCACCGATTCGGCCGACGGCAGGCCCGGCTGGTCGGTGGCGATCTCGCGCATCGGCAGCAGGGCGCCGCGGCCGCCGCCCGACTGCACGATGGCCTTGCTGAACAAGCCGGTGGACAGCGGTGACGTCATGAGCGCCAGCACCGATGCGCCGCCCGCCGATTCGCCAAACACGGTGACGTTGTCCGGATCGCCACCGAATGCCCGCGCATTGCGCTGTACCCATTTCAGAGCTGCCAGCTGGTCCATATAGCCGTAGTTGCCGACCGGTTCGCTGTCGCCCACTTCCTGGCTCAAGGCCGGATGGGCAAAGAAGCCGAAGCGGCCCAAGCGGTAATTGAAACTGACGAGCACCACGCCGCTCCTGGCAAAACTGGCGCCATCGTACACGGCCGGCGACGAGCCGCCGTTGACAAAGCCGCCGCCGTAAATCCAGACCATTACCGGCAAGGGCGCCCGGGCAGCCGTGGCGGGACGCCAGACGTTGACGTACAGGCAGTCTTCGGCTGCGGCCACGCCCAGCGGCGCGGCGTCGCCGCCGAACGGTTGCTGGGCGCAGTCGGCGCCGAACCGGGTGGCGGGCCGCTCGGCGGTCCACGGCGCCACCGGCTGCGGCGCGCGCCAGCGCAGCTTGCCGACCGGCGGCCGCGCATACGGGATGCCCTTGAATGCCAGCACGCCGTCGGCCGCGGCGCCGCGCACCGGGCCGCTGTCGGTGGCCACCAGCGTGGTTGCAGGGGGCTGGGCCAGCGCCGCCAGCGCCAGCGTGGAAAAACAGATCAGCAATGCCGGGTGGAGCTTGTTGCGCATGGTAAGCCTTGGTTCAGTGTCGAATGTGGGAAGCACATTCTAGTGCACTTGCGCCCGGGCTGACGCCGCCCAGAACCGGTGTCACTTCACCTCGAACGTGCGCGCCGCGCTGCGCAAGCCGGGCGCGCTTGCTTCCAGCGTGACCGCGCCGGCGGTCCGGTTCGAGCGCAGGATCGCCATGGCAAAACCGTTGTGCAGCGCCTTCTTGTTGCCGCCAAACAGGTCGTCGCTCCAGTGGTTGCCGTTGTCCACGGCAATCAGGCGCGCCGCGCCGCGCACGTCGAACGTGACCTCGCCCGCGGCGGTCGGTACCTTGCGGCCCTGGGCATCGACCGCGTACACGCGCACATATTGCAGGTCGAGGCCGTCGGCTTTCCAGTCCGGGTTTTCCGCCTCGAATACCAGCGCCACGGCCTTGCCGGTGGTGGCCAGCTGGTGCCGCGCCACTTCCTGGCCGCCGGTGCGGGCCACGGCGGTAATCGTGCCCGGCGCATACGCCACGTTTTTCCAGTAGATGGTGTTGCGCTGGGTGACGTCGGACGAATTTTTCTGCACGCCGACCGACTTGCCGTTGACCAGCAGCTCCACCTCGTCGGCATTGGTGTACGTGTACAGGTTGTAGGTTTTTCCCGGCTGCCGGTTCCAGTGCGACGACACCACTTTTTGCCCCACCATCACGTCGTTCCACAGCTTCGATTCGCCGTCGTTGTCGACGATGCCTATATGCACGACCGGTGCGGGCTGGAAGATGCTCCTGGTGAGCCACGCTTGCGGGAACGGTTCGAGCGCATGGTTGAAGAACGAATAGGCCCAGCCTTTTTTCGGCCAGCCGTCCGATTCGCCCCAGTATTCGATGGCGCCCCAGTAGGCCAGCCCCACCATCCTGTCACGGTCCATGCCGAAGTAGGGCGCCGCCAGCTCGTTGGTGACGGCCTCGCTCTGGTACACGATCATGTGCGGCGCGTGCTTCAGGTACTGCGGGTAGTCGACCCACGTGTAGTTAAAACTGGCCACGTCGGTAATGGTCGCCAGTTCCGGCGGAACGATGTTTTCCGGGACGTTGAACAGCGGGTCGGCCTTGATGATGCCGTTGGCGCGCGCCGGGTACATGGCCACCGTGGTCTTGCGAGTGGGGTCGTAGCGCTTGGCGACCACATCCATGATGCGGTAGGTGGTCTTGCCCCAGTCGCCGGTGGGGAAACCCCAGCGCTCTTCCTGGAATTGCAGCTCGTTGCCGAAGCTCCACATGATCACCGACGGGTGATTGCGGTCGCGCTTGATCCATTCCTTCAGGTTCGGAAACCACACGTCGTTCCACGGCGCGCTGCCGGCCCAGGCCCGGGTGCTGCCCCATTTGTCGTACAGCTCGTCCACGACCAGGATGCCTTTCTCGTCCGCCAGGTCGAGGAACGATTCCGAGTACGGGTTGTGCGACGTGCGGATATGGTTGAAGCCGAACGCTTTCAGACGGTCCATGGTGCGGGCAATTGCCGTGCGGTAGGCCGCAGCGCCCACGGCGCCCAGGTCGTGGTGGTTGGCCACGCCCTGCAGGAACACTTTCTTGCCATTCACGCGCAAGCCGAACTGCTGCGAAAACTCGATGGTGCGGATGCCGAAGCGCTTGCGCACGCTGTCGATCACCTTGCCGTTAGCGACCAGGTCTACTTGCGCCGAGTACAGCGTGGGCGTGTCGGTGGACCACAGCAGCGGCGCGGCCACCCGCAGCGCCGGCAGCGGCACTTCAACGTTGGGCAAGTTGCGCACCGGCGGCACGGTGGTGCGGCTGGTGCCCACCTGCTTGCCGTCGGGACCGTAGATGCGGGTCACGATGTCGATTGCGTCGGGCTTGCCTTTCAGGCCTGCCACTTCCACCTGCACATTGATTTCGGCATGATCGGCCGCCACCACGGGCGTGGTGACGAATACGCCATGGCGCGCAACCGACACCGGGTCTTTTACCACCAGGTGGATGTCGCGGAACAGGCCGCCTCCGGTGTACCAGCGCGAGTTGCCCTCGGTGGTGGAGGCGCGCACGGCAACCACGTTGTCGCCATCGTAGCGAATCACGTCGGCAATATTGGCTTCGAAGCCGAGGTAGCCGTACGCGGTGCCGCCTACCTTCTTGCCGTTCACCCACACGTCGCCGGCCAGCATGATGCCTTCGAAATCGAGCAGCACCTGGCGGCCCTTCCAGGCCGGGTTGGCGGTAAAAGTCTTGCGGTACCAGCCCACGCCCGGGGCCTTGAAGCCGAGGCTGCGGTTGGCCTGGCGGTCCCACGGCTGTTCGATCTGGAAATCGTGCGGCAGGTCGAGCTGGCGCCACTGGCGGTCGTCGTAGCCGGGCGCGCTGGCGTCGGCGGGGTCGCCGGCGTGGAACTTCCAGCCGAAATTGAACAGCTCGGTGGTGCGCGCGGGCGGGGCGGGCGCGTCCGCGCTGGCAAGCAGGGCGGTGCTGTAGAAGCAGGCAAAGGCAATCAGTAAAATTCGGGCGTGCTGGATCATGGTCTCTTCAAGTGGTCGCCGACGGACGGTCGGCCCTCCTGGTATACGACGCATGCGCGCGCCATTTCCTAGGCGTTGCCGTGCTGTGGGCCGTAACAATCACCGATTTGAGCAAACGATCGACATGCTGCGGCCGTCACCGTCAGTGTGCGGCCGCAGTCTGCGCGAAGAACCAGCTGCGAAAGCGTTGCAGGGCCTTGTCGTCGGCCTTGTCCTCGCGGTAGGCAAAATAATGGCGCGTGTCTTCCAGCACCAGTTCCTGTTCCACCGGCTTGATCAACAACCCCTTGTCGATGAGCGGGCTGACCAGGTGATCGAAGCCGAGCGCCACGCCCTGGTCGCCCAGCACCATCTGCACCAGCAGGTTGTAATCGTTGGCATTGAAGTAGTGGGCCTTGTGCTGCAGGCGGTCGGCCATGTCGAGCCGGTGGATGGCCAGCCACACGGCCCAGTCCACGTGCTCGGCCACCTGCGAGCGGCCGTAGGGACTCAAATTGAGCAGCACGCCGTTGCGCAGTCCCTCCAGCGTGCGCACTTCGGGATGGGCAGCCAGGTAGCCGGGCGAGCACACGGGATAGATGCGGTCGTGGAACAGCGGCAGGCTGACATAACCATCGCGCACGCGCGCCATCTTGGTGATGAAAATGTCCGGGTGCAGGCCCGGCTCGAGGGCGATGAAGTTCTGCGTGGTGACCAGGTCGAGGTCAATGTCGGGGTTGGCGCTGAAAAAACTGGGCAAGCGGTGCGACATCCACAGCGCCGAAAACGCCGGCGAGCAGCACACGCTCACCGTGTGCCGCGCTTCGCTGCCGTAGTCCTTGCGCACGCGCGTGGCGGCCTGGGCGATGTTGACGAACGACAGCTGCGCCGCCTCGAAGAATTGCGAGCCGGCGCTGGTGAGCTTGACCGAACGGCCCACGCGCAGGAACAGGTCGGTACCCAGGTGGTCTTCCAGCTCGCGGATCTGGCGGCTGATGGCTGCCTGCGTCACGCACAGCGCTTCGGCGGCGCGGGTAAAGCTCTGGTAGCGCGCCGCCACCACGAAGCAGCGCACCGCGCGCAGCGACGGCATCTTGAGCAGGATCTGGTCGGTGGACGGTTGCTGATTCATAACGCCTTGTTATCAATTGCCTGCATGAAAAGTCGATTGTGCGGGAGCCGGGGAATATCTAGACTCTGTTCAACAATAAAAACATTATATCGACAGAACCCCGTATTTGCCACTGCCGCCATGGCGGGAATTAATACCGGGTTCCGATAAAAATAACGCCAAGTAGTACTGGAGACATCATGACCAACATTACCGTCACGCCCCGAGACGATGCCCAATGCGGCTGGTTTCACACGGCGCCCGCACGCCAGGCAAAACCTGCCCATGCCGGTGTCACGAACACGCGCTGGGCCATCGTGGGCGCCGGCTACACCGGTCTGGCTGCCGCCCGCCAACTGGCCCTGAACTTCCCCGGTGATGAGGTCGTGCTGATCGATGCCCAGGAGGTGGGCTTCGGCACGGCCGGCCGCAATGCCGGCTTCGCCATCGACCTGCCGCATGACATCGGCGCCGACGACTACATCGGCGACATCGACATCGCCCGCACCACCCTCAAGCTCAACCGGCTGGGGCAGTCGCTGTTGCAGGGTGTGGTTGCCGAGCATGGCATCGATTGCCAGCTGCGCCCCAGCGGCAAATACCAGGCGGCGGTGGAGGACAAGGGCGTTGCCGTGCTGGACGCCTACCGCCGCGGCCTCGACAAGCTGGGCGAGCCGTACGACATCATTGCCGGCAAGGACTTGCCGGCCCATATCGGCACCGCGTTCTACCGCCAGGCCTTGTTTACGCCCGGCACCATGCTGGTCCAGCCGTCGGCGCTGGTCAAGGGCCTGGCCGACAGCCTGCCCGCCAACGTGACGCTCCATGAAAACACTGCCATTACCGACGTTGCTTACGGCGACAAGGTGGTGCTGACCCACGCCGGCGGCCGCATCGTGGCCGATACGCTGATCCTGGCCAACAATGCGTTTGGCGCCCGGTTCGGCTTCCTGCAGCACACGGTGCTGCCGATGTACCTGTACGCCAGCCTGTCGCGGCCGCTGACCGCTGCCGAGCAGGCGCACCTGGGCGGGCAGCCGTTCTGGGGCGTGATACCGGCCGATCCGTTCGGCAGTACGGTGCGCCGCACACACGACAACCGCATCCTGGTGCGCAACAGTTTCAGTTTCAACCCCGGCCAGCAATCGAAGCCCGATTGCCTGGCGCGCTTTCGCGACAACCACCGGCTGTCGTTCCAGCGCCGCTTTCCCATGCTGCCCGAGGTGGACTTCGAGTACACGTGGAGCGGCTCGCTGGCGCTGACGCAAAACCACAATGGTTACTTCGGCCAACTGGCGCCCAATGTGTACGGCGCCCTGTTTTGCAACGGCCTGGGCATCACCCGGGGCACGGTCACCGGCACCTTGTTGGCGGACCTGATTGCCGGCAAACGCGACGAGCTGACCGATTTTCTGTTGCAAACGTCCGGCCCGAATACCTTGCCGCCGGAACCGTTCCTGTCCATCGGCGTCAATGCACGGCTGTGGTGGGGGCAGCGCCAGGCCGGCCTGGAAAGCTGAGTTTTAAATGTCGGCCATTTAAAAGATTTAAATATTTTCGCCGATTGGACGCAATCGCGAAAATAAAACCCGCACGCACAATCAATAATATAACGGAGACACTGTGCCATGAATGACCAAAATAATTCATCGATCTCGATCGACGATGTGCCATTAAACGGTTTTCACCAATTGATGACTTTACGTGCCGGCGGCGGCTGGATCCTGGACGGTTACGTGCTGAGCATTATCGGCGTGGCGATCGTGCAGTTTTCCGCCTACCTGCACCTCGACCCGTTCTGGCAGGGCATGGTCGCCGCGTCGGCCATGCTGGGCACGTTCTTCAGCGGTTTCCTCGGCGGCTGGCTGACCGACATGTTCGGCCGTCGGCGCCTGTTCTTTGTCGGCCCCATCCTGTTCATCGTGGGTTCGCTCGGTTCGCTGTGGGTGGAGTCCGGACTGGCGCTGTTCTTGCTGCGCTTTATGGTCGGCATGGGCGTAGGCCTCGAATACCCGGTGGCGGGGTCGCTGCTCACCGAATTCCTGCCGCAGAAAAATCGCGGTCCGCGCCTCGCCGGCCTGACCATCCTGTGGTTTGTCGGCGCCGCGCTGTCTTACATCGTCGGTAATTTCATTTTGGCGCATGGCGGCGAGCAATCGTGGCGCTGGGTGCTGGCCAGTTCCGCCGTGCTCGGTGTGCTGCTGTTCCTGGTACGCCTCGGCACGCCCGAGTCGCCGCGCTGGCTGGTGAGCAAGGGCCGCCTCGACGAGGCGGGCCAGGTCATCCGCCGCGTGTATGGCCCCACGTTCTCGCTGGCGAACCTGCCGCAGGCCACCGCCACCAAATTCGTCTCGCTGCCCGACCTGCTGCACTCCGGCTACGGCAAGCGCATGCTGTTCGTGATCGTGTTCTGGACCGCTGCCGTGGTGCCGATGTTTGCCGTGTATTCGTTCGCCCCGGTCGTGCTGGAAGCGCTGAGCCTGAAAGGCGACTGGGCAGCCTATGGCTCGGTGCTGATCACCTTGCTGTTCGTGGTGGGCTGCGTGATTGCCACCAAACTGATCGACAGCATGGGCCGCCGGCCGCTGATCATCCACAGCTTCCTGTGGTCGAGCCTGGCATTGCTGGGACTGGGCGCCTTTTCGCACAGCTCGGAAATCCTGGTCCTGGTGATGTTTGGCGCCTATGCCCTGTTCATCGGCGGCGCCCAGGTACTGGAGCTGGTGTACCCGAACGAACTGTTTCCCACCGAAATACGCGCCGTGGCCGTGGGCATCGGCTCCTCGATGACGCGCGTCGGTTCTGCTGTCGGGACCTGGCTGGTGCCGTTCTCGCTAAGCAGCATCGGCATCGGCAACACCATGTACGTGGCGGCCGCCGTGTCGCTGGTGGGCCTGGCCGTGTCGATCTGGCTGGCCCCCGAAACGCGTGGCATGAGCCTGGAACAGGCTGCCTCGCTGGACCGCTAATTTTTCCCCATTGTTGACAAGAGAGACCACCATGACATTCGAAGGCATTTACACCCCCGCGATCACCCCGCTGACGGCCGACGGCGCCATCGACCACACGGCGTTTGCCGAGGTGCTGGAATACCTGGTTGCCGCAGGCATCCACGGCATCATCATTGCCGGCTCCACCGGAGAATATTATGCCCACTCGCAGGAAGAGCGGGTGGCGCTGGCCAAACTGGCCAGGGAAGTGATCGGCAACCGCACGCAGCTGGTCATCGGCACCGGCGCCATCCGCACCGAGGAATCGGTCGAGTACGCCAGGCTGGCGAAGGATATCAAGGCCGATGCGATCCTGGTCGGCACGCCGCCGTACGCGCTGCCTACCGAGCAGGAAAATGCCGCCCACGCGCTGGCCATCGACGCGGCCGCCGGCTTGCCGATCATGCTGTACAACTACCCGGGCCGCATGGGGATGTCGATGGGCCGCGCGTTTTTCAACATCGTCACGGGCGCGTCAACGAACTTCAAGGCGATCAAGGAAAGCTCAGGCCAGACCGCGCAACTGCACATGCTGGCGCGCGAATTCCCGCAAATTGGCCTGTCGTGCGGCTGGGACGACCAGGCGCTGGAGTTCTTTGCCTGGGGCGCGCGCAGCTGGGTATGCGCCGGTTCGAACTTCCTGCCGGCCGAGCATATCGCGCTGTACCAGGCTTGCGCCGTCGAGAAGGATTTCGACAAGGGCCGCCGCATCATGTCCGCCATGCTGCCGTTCATGGATTATCTCGAGGGCGGCAAGTTCGTGCAATCGATCAAGCATGGTGCGTCGCTGGCGGGCCTGCGCCCGGGTGGCGTGCGCGCGCCGCTGCAAGGGTTGACCGATGAGGAAAAAGCAGCACTGCAAAAGGTCGTGACCGCGCTGAAAAGCGAAGTGGCCGCCATCGTCGGAGGACAAGCGTAATGGCCGCCCAATTGCTCACCGCTGGCCAGTACGCGGACCTGGCCGCCAGCATCAAGTTGCCCACCCAGGCGTTTGTCGATGGCGGCTTCCGTCCGGCGCTGTCCGGGAAAACCTTCGAGACCACCAACCCGGTGACGGGCGCGGTGCTGGCGCAGATTGCCGCGTGCGGTCCCGAAGACGTCGATGTGGCCGTGGCGGCTGCCGTGGCCGCGTTCGACGATGGCCGCTGGAGTGGCCTGGCGCCCAGCGCGCGCAAGCACATCCTGCTGCGCTTTGCCGATCTGCTGGAACAGAATGCGCATGAACTGGCCGTGATGGAAAGCCTCGACAGCGGCAAGCCGATCCGCGAATGCCAGAACACCGACGTGCCCGAGGCGATCCACACGATCCGCTGGCACGCCGAGCTGATCGACAAGATCTACGACGCCACGGCGCCGGTGGGCGAGGGCGCGCTGGCGCTGGTGGTGCGCGAGGCCATCGGCGTGGTCGGCCTGGTGCTGCCGTGGAATTTCCCGCTGCTGATGCTGGCCTGGAAGATCGGCCCGGCGCTGGCGGCCGGCTGCCCTATCGTGGTGAAGCCTGCCAAGGAAACCACGTTGACCGCACTGCGCGTGGCCGAGCTGGCGCACCAGGCCGGCGTGCCGGCCGGCGTATTCAACGTGCTGCCCGGTGGCGGCCGCGAAGTGGGCGCGCCGCTGGGCCGGCACCGCGACGTCACCATGGTCAGCTTTACCGGTTCCACCGATACCGGACGTTTGTTCCTGCAATACGCGGCCGAATCCAATCTCAAGCGCGTGGTGCTCGAGTGCGGCGGCAAGAACCCGGCAGTGGTGCTGGGCGACGTGACCGATCTCGACACCGTGGCCGGCCACCTGGTCAATGGCGCGTTCTGGAACATGGGCGAGAACTGTTCGGCGTCGTCGCGCCTGATCGTTCATGCCGACATCAAGGACGCGCTGCTGGAGCGGATCGGCGTCCACCTGCGCGAATGGAAAATGGGTAATCCTTTGGACCCGGACAACCGCCTGGGCGCCATGGTCAGCAAGGCCCACTTCGACAAGGTGCGGTCGTACCTCGACGTTGCGGCGGAAGAAAAACTGAAAGTCGTGTTCGGCGGCGAAACCGAGCACGGCGCCTATGTGCAGCCGACCGTGATCGACGGCGTGGGCCAGGACAGCCGGCTGTTCACGGAAGAAATTTTCGGCCCGGTGCTGTCGGTGACGACCTTTACCACGGTGGACGAAGCGATTGCGCTGGCCAACAATTCGGTGTACGGGCTGGCGGCCTCGGTGTACACGGACGACCTGCGCAACGCCGTCAAGGTGGCGCGGGCCATCCGTGCTGGTGTGGTCACCATCAACTGTTTCGGCGAGGGCGACGTGACCACGCCGTTTGGCGGCTACAAGGAATCGGGCTTTGGCGGGCGCGACAAATCGCAATGGGCGCACGACCAGTACACCGAGATCAAAACCATCTGGATAGCCGCATGAGCGCCAGCCGGTCGTCCATCAGCACCAGGAAGGCGACCATGATCGGCCTGGTGGCCGTCTTGCTGTGGAGTTCGATCGTGGGACTGATCCGCAGTGTCAGCGATCACCTTGGACCGACGGGCGGGGCCGCAATGATGTATACTGTCGCCTCGGTGTTCCTGCTGCTGTCGGTGGGATACGTCAAACTCAGCGCATTTCCGCGGCGCTATCTGATCTGGGGCAGCTTGTTGTTCGTGACTTACGAGCTGTGCCTGTCGCTGTCGATCGGCTATGCCAACACGGCCCAACAGGCCATCGAAGTTGGCATGGTCAATTACCTGTGGCCCACGTTGACCATCGTGGCGGCCATCGTGTTCAACCGTCAGAAGACCAACTGGCTGATCGTCCCCGGCTTCCTGCTGTCGGTCGTCGGCATTTGCTGGGTCCTCGGCGGCGAGCGCGGCTTCGATGCAGCCGGCATGCTGGCCAATGTGCGCGACAACCCGCTCAGCTACGGGCTGGCGTTTGCCGGCGCGCTGATCTGGGCCGCGTACTGCACCGTGACCGCGCGCATCGCCGGTGGCGCCAACGGCGTGACGCTGTTTTTCATGCTGGTGTCCGCCAGCCTTTGGATCAAGTATCTGCTCGGTGGCGGTGGTCACATGGACTTCAGCGGTGAAGCGATCGTCTACCTGGTGCTGGCGGCAGCGGCCATGGGCTTCGGCTATGGCGCCTGGAACGTCGGCATCTTGCACGGCAACGTGACGGTACTGGCCGGCGCATCGTATTTCATTCCGGTGCTGTCGGCTGCGCTGTCGACCTTGCTGCTGCGGGCGCCGCTGTCGCTGGCGTTCTGGCAGGGCGCAGCCATGGTGTGCGGCGGCGCCATCCTGTGCTGGGTCGCCACGCGTGCCCGAACCGATGGCAGGAACACCAGTGACGCCAGCGTCACAAGTACGACACCCGTGATCGACTGAGGTGCGTCCTTCAAGTTTAGCAATCCAGATTTCGGCATCACGCCGGGCAAGGTCCACTGTTACCCATTGAAGCGACGCCGCAGAGCGTCCGGGTAAATCTGGCAACCAATACAGGAGACATCATCTTGAATCGCAATCACACCTTGCTATGGGCGTGTGCCGCCCTGGGCGCGCTGTCCGCAGCCGCACCCGCCAGTGCACAGTCTTCCGTCAACATCAATGGCATGGTCGACCTCGGCGTGTTCCGGGGTTTCAACGGCGTCACCCAAGTGGGCACGGTCCAGCGCAGCAACGTCGCCATCACCGGCGTCGAAGACCTGGGCAACGGCGTGCAAGTGCTGTTCCGCCTCAGCACCCGCTTCGAGGCTGACACCGGCGCCAGCGAAGGCGCCGGCTACAAGCCGTTCTGGTACGACGAATCGACGGTGGGCCTGCGCGGTCCGTGGGGCACGGTGCGCTTCGGCCATGCAATGACGGCGCTGTGGGCCAACGACTGGAAATTCGACCCATGGAATAACTTCAACCGTATCGCCTCGCCGGCCTGGCAGCACTGGCATTACCTCACGCCCAGCGACCCGTTCGGCAACAAGGGCACCGGTGAATACGGCCGCATCGACAACGGCATCTTTTACGACAGCCCCACCGTGGGCGGCGTGACCGTGCGCCTGAGCAGCTCGCCCGAACTGCAACGCGAGACGGGAGCCACGCGCCGGCCCGTGTCGGCAGTGCTGGAATACGGCAAGGGAGCGGTGGCAGCCATGGCTGCAGTCGAACGCAACAGCATCGGCGACCGCGTCACGTTCTTTGCCGGCAAATACACGTTCGGCGCGGTGGCCGTGATGGCCGCGTTCGACGACAGCCGCGCGTTCCTGACCGAAGGCCGGTCGCTGTCGACCACGTTGTCGGCCACGTACCGGGTCAACCCGTCCGTCATATTGAAGTCCGGCCTGAGCCGCCAGCGGTTGAATGGCGACGCCAACCAGTTCGCATCGCTGGGCGCCGACTATGCGCTGTCGCGCCGCACCACGGTGACGGCCAGCCTGGGACGGCAGTGGGATGCGGCGTGGAGTCCGCATGCGTCGTTTGGCGTGAGCATGGCGCATAGTTTTTAAACGCCTTGCGGCGAACCTGCCTTGAACCCCGGCAAAAAATAGCCTGGCTTTCGCCTCGCAAGTGCGTTCAACCCCTGATGCTCGAAGCGAAAGCCGCCCCCGGTTTCATCATGCGCACCCGGCGTCGCTTCACGGCCCGCACCGGCCTTGATCAGGGGGGCACGTTGGCGCGCACGGCCGCGATGAGGCATTGAGTGTTGCCCGATCATGGGTTACCATTTGACTGTCATAATTTAACCAAATGGGTGTTGATATGGCCGTAACAAGTGAACGAACTGTGACGCGACGCGGCCGGGGAAACGCGGGGAAATCGGCAACCAAGCGCGTAGCGCAGCGTGCTGCACGCGAGATACATGTTCTATTGACCAGCAAAATGTGGCAGACAGGTAGTGCCGGCAAGACGGCGCTGCTGCAACTCAGAGCGCTGGTGGAGCGGGTGCGCGAGGCGCCAGGCATTGAGCTATACGACGCGGTAGAAGCGGGGGTGCCAACCGATGTGGTCAAGATGATTGCCAAGGCCACAGGCGAACCCGCTTCCGTCATCATGGGGCTGGCTGGTGTGTCGCAGACCACCTTTGTGCGCAACGAAGCGGCCAACAAGCCGCTGCCTGACGTTGCCGGGCATCGCATCATGGCCTACCTGCGCTTGCTGGCAACTTTGCGCAGGATGCTCGATGAGAGCGGCGACCCGGAGCAGATGAAGACCTTTGACCTGGAAGGCTGGTTTGCGCGCTGGGTTCATGAAAAGCTGCCTGAACTGGGGAACAAGACCCCGGCGGACATGTTACGCAATCCGGAAGGGCAGCGCGCGGTCCAGCAAGTACTGGAGCGTATGCGCGGGGGACTGGCAGCATGACGGTCAGCCTGTGGCGCATCGCTTCGGACACCCCCAGCTATACGGCGGAAGACATGGCTGGCAAAGGAGCGGCCAGCGGCGGGGCGCGATGGAACAATGCTGGCGAGCATGTCACCTATGCTGCGACGTCGATTTCGCTGGCCGCGTGGGAAACACGCGCCCATTTCGCCAAAGGAGCAATGCTGCCATGGAACCGTATCCTGGTGCGCATCCAGGTGCCGGACGCGGTGTGGGCAGCGCGCATCGTCACGCGCCATCCTTTGCCAGTTGGCTGGAATATTGTTCCCGAAGGCATGATCTCTCGATCCATCGGCTCGGCTTGGCTGGCGAGCTATGCCTCAGCACTGCTGGTTGTGCCGTCGGTGATCATCAACGAAGAAGATAATGTATTGATCAATCCGGCTCATCCCGATGCTGCCTTGATCACTACCGACCGCGTTCGGCAATTCGTCTACGACCACCGGGTCTAGGGCAAACGGATGTCACGCGGCATGAGTCGACGCCAACCGGCACAGTATTGCAAGGGACTGCCGGGAGCATGCCCGTTGCCGGCAGCGCGGCCATGCCGGTCAACCGTGCCAGGCCGCGCCGCCGATCCACCGCAGCGCGCTCAGTGACGGCATGAACAGGTATTCGCCACCGCGCAACTGGTTGAAGGTGGACACGCCATCGATGCGCTGGCGCACCGGTACGCGCGGTATGGTGAACGTGCCCGGCGTCTCGTGCAGGCCCACCACCGGGTCGCGCTCGGTGCCCAGGTCGATGAAGTTGCCGCGATTGATCCATTCCTGTTGGAAGAACTCGATGGTGTCGTAAGCGCGCGCGCTGATGAAAATGAAGAAGATGCCGCGCTCGCCCCCGTCGTCTTGCGCTGTCAGTGCCCGCTGCCACTTGGGGCCGAACGTGGATGAGCGGCGGATGATGCGGTGGATGTTGACGTCGGTAAGAATGGTCAGCTGGCTGTCGCGCGGGTTCAGGCGCCGCATGTGGGCGGCGTGCGGGCAGGCCAGGCCGCGCGGGTCCTGCGAGAAGTCGAAGTCGTTGTTGCGCTGCGGGTCGGCGCCCAGCGCCGGGTCGTCGTGGTCGGGCGTCAACGGCAACGGCGCGCCGCTGCGCCAGCGGCCCACCATCTTGGCGGCCAGCAGTTCTTCGGCTGCTTCGCCTTTTGCCTGGCTACGGATGAAATCGTTGAACGCGCCCACCCGGCTTTCGTATTTGCGCAGCACCACGAACGAGCCGTTGCGGCCAAGTTCCGCCGGCTCGGGCATGGCCACCGGCTTGCCCGTTTCGCTGTTTTCGCCGAGGATGAATTCACCGGCGGCAATCGCGCGCTCCTGTCCGGGCAACGCCGCCACGCCGCTGCCGGCCACGGTCGGCTGCGAGATCGAGTCGCGGAAGCCGAACGGATTCTTGGCGTCGGCATCGGCGCCGAATGCGTGCTGTCCCACCAGGGTCACGCCGTGCGAGCGGTCCAGCTCGCCCATGGCCTTGTCCACCGCGACCGCCAGCGCCGCGTCGTCGCGCGCGTAAATCGTCAGCGCCACGTGGCAGGTGCCGGGCTGGAACGCGGCGTCCCAGTGCTCGGGGGCGTTGCTGCCCACGTCACGCAATTGCTCGGCGCGCTGGGCCATGCCTTGCTGGAACGGCAGCGGAAAGCTGGACAACGAGCTGTCGGGCACGCCCAGTGCCTTCAGTCCTTCGAAGCTGAGCGCCACGCCCATCCACGCATCGCGGTCGTCGGTCCAGCCCGCGGCTGACGGAATATGGTCGGCCATGCGCAGCAGCAGCGCGCGGCCGCCCTCGGCATCGTCGATGTGCAGCATGGCGTGCAACCCCACGTATGGTTCGGGGCGCGAGCGCAGGATCAGCGCCTGGATGTCGTCGAGCGCCAGGGTGACGTGTTCGCGGGTAAAGCGTGCCTTCAGGTCGGTGAGGAATGCCATCAGTAATCCACTCCTTCCGGTTGCGCCAGCGCCTGGCTCAACTGGTCGAGCGCCTGGCGCGTGGCGGCGTCCTGCGGCGGGTTGGCGGCCATCTGGTCGAGGAACACGGTGAGTGCTTTATCCATGCGCTGGAAGCGGCGGGTATCGACCACCGTTACCTGCGGGTTGGCAACGAACCAGCCGGCGGCGTCGATCTGGTGCCCGGCAATAAAATCCTTGACGGCCGGGCTGTCGATGCCGGGCCAGCCTTCGATGTTGGCAAACAGCAGGTCCATCAATTCGGGAATCTTGGTGGCGAAGTCGTTGATGTAGCTGTCCCAGTCGCCGTCGTACGTGGTGGCGAACAGGATGCGGGTTTCGTCGTCAAAAAACACGAAGCGCATGTCGTGCAGGGTGGACACGCGCTGGGCGCCATCCATATTGCCGTTGGTCAGATCGAAGATGCGGCGCAGGCGCTCGGCGCCGCCCGGTTTCAACGGCGCAATGGCGGTCAGTTCCGATACATTGCCTGATTGCTTGCCCACGCGGCCGGCCGAATTGGCCGTGCCCTTGAGGTCGGGATTATGCTTGCGCACCATCGCTTCGAGCGCGATCTTGGCCAGGTGCGGAGCGTCGTGGGCCACGGCATCGATGCGGCGGCGGATCGCTTCCAGCGCGGTTTCGTCGGCCAGGCGCGGGTCCGGATTATGGTCGGTCATGGTGGTTCCTTTCTTAGTCGGGGATATCGAGAGCCTGCGACGGTTCCACGCGCGGCTGCGCGTTCATCGCATGGCGGTAAGCGGTGGAGCGCTCGTAGGCGGCGCGGCGGATGCGCATGATGCCGCCCAGTGGCTGGTGCGCGGTCACGCCGTTCCACGGGTTGAACGACAGCACGTCGTCGCCGTAGACCTGGCGTGCCGGATTGGCCGTGGCTTGCGGCGCGAAGCGCAAGGTGGCGATCGGCTGGTGCGGCGACAGGTCGGTACGCCAGGCAATGGCAGCGTCTTCCACCGGCATCGCGGCCAGGTCGGTGCATAACTGCGCGGTCAGTGTGTATTCGGCGCCGTCGGTGGCAAAGTGGGTGCTGACGGCGTCGCGCAGGCCGGCGTATCCTACGTCTGCCACCGGCTGGCCCGTGAGGTTGCGCACGCTGGTCGATGCCGGGTGCAAGGCCAGCTTGGCAATGTAGTCGCCGAAGCGGATCGCGGCTTGCGTATGATAGGTTTCACCGAGCGGGTGGTGATTGTCGCGCGCCAGGCCGTCGAGCGTGGCGCCGGCCGTGCCGCCCAGGCTTTCCACCAGTTGCTTGGCGCCGTGCGCGGTACCGGCCAGCAGGCGCTGGAACGTGTCGGGCGCATGCGAGTTGGCTTCCAGCAGGGCCAGCATGCGCTGGTACTTGGCAATGGTGCCGAACGCCAGCGCCGGAAAATTGACCATCAAGAAATCCTGGTTGTGCCCGCCGATTTCGGGCGCCAGCCGTGCGCCGTCCACGCCGATCAGCTTAAGTGCAAAGCCGCGCGCGGCCGGGATTTCGTCGGTATGGATGTCGCTCGGGGCAGACGATAGCCGCGCCACGACTTGGTACGTGCGCGGCTCGGCAAACACGCCCTGGCGCAAGGCGGGCGGCAGGTCGGCGTGCACGGTCAGTTCGCCGGTAAGCAAGCCATTCGACTTGGCGTGGGCGTCGCGCAAGGCATGGCGGTGGCGCTCGAACGCGCAGCGCTGCGATGCGGCCATGGTGCCGACGATTTCGCTGATCAATTGCGCTTCATCGGGGGCGGCGGCTTCGATGTCGGGGGTATAAGGTATCGGGTGCAATGGGTCCTCGCGGTGCAGAAAATCGAAATAAAAGAACGATGGTGCTTTTTTATATTTATTAAAATACCATTGTTCTGCTGGGATCCCGCGGACGATTGAACGCTAGCGTGGCCGCGCCGGAGGTTGCAAACGCTGCAACAGCTCGACGAAACTGGCCACGCTGGCGCTGCGCAGCGGGTGGCAGGCAATGCCGCGCCGCGCGCACGTCTGCCTGGCTACCTGCATGGCGTTGTGGCCGATGCAGTCGACCGGGAACACCACGAGGTCGGCGCCGGGCAGCATGGCAGCGAGCAAGCCGCGGCGGTCTTCGATGCCGCCGTCATGTGCCAGCAGCGTGCCGCCGGCCGCGCCCACCATGGCGGCCAGCACCGTGGTGGTTCCGGGGCGGCCACCGACATAGGCGATGGTTTTGCCGTCGAGCGCGGGCAGGGCGCTGCCGTGCGGGATGCCGTCCGCGCTGGCGTCCAATGTTTGCATGAACGCCTGTTCCAGCGCTGTCAGTTCGCGGTGCGCGGTGTCGGCTGCCGTTTGCGCCAGCTGGTGCGCGGCGTGCAGGTCGGTGACGCGCTGTTGTTGCGCCGCCAGCCGTTGTTCGGTGTCGTGGCGGCGGGTCGTGTGCAGCGCCAGCTTCTCGTCGCGGTCGGCCAGCGCGGCGCGTAATTGCGCGACCTCGTCTTGCAGTTGCGCGGGGACGGCCGGTTGCTGCCCGTGCTGGGCGGTCAATGCCTGTACTTGCCGGCGCAGGTCGTCCACAGTGGCGCCATGCTGGGCGGCCATCTCGTGCCAGCGGTGCTGCTGGTGCGCGCTGTGTTGCCGCAGCCGTTCGCAATCGTCTTCCAGCGCGGCCAACCGGCGGATGTCGGCCCGGTTCGACGCGCCGACCAGGTGCGACAACATGTGGACGTCGCCGAACGCCAGCGCGCGCAGGCCGCTCGTGACGGCGGGATGCGTCATGAGCGCCCAGTACGCTCCGGGCACCTCGCCGCTGGCCAGCGCTTCCTGCCACAGCCGGGTCAACGCCGACTCGTCGCTGGCCGCACGGAATTTCTTGATGGCCAGCGCGTGACGCGTATCGAGGGCCTTGTTGAGCTCCTTGGCAACCGCACCGCCGTCGGTGGACAGTTCCACCGCCGTGTGGTGGATTTGCAGATCGGTCGAGTGCTTGCGGTCCAGCAATGGCGCGTGGCGCGGGATCAAGCGCCGCAGTTCGGCGGTCGTCAGGCACGTGCCCACGATCGAGCAGTGGACGTTGGGATCCAGGTAGGCCAGCCGTGCGCGCTGTTTTAATGGTAGCGGCGGCGCGGGTGGCACCGCGCGCGGCGCAGGCGCCGGCGTGCAGCAGACATCCCACAGCGGCTGCTCGGGGCGGGGCAGGCGGGTGCCGATTAGTGGCGGCTGCTCGCGGTGGTCGTGCGGCTGGGCGGGGTGGCGCTGCATTGGTGGATTCCTGTCAAAAGCGCTATATAGTGAGGAATATAGCGCATTGTGCAACAGGGTGTCGTTACCGTAGTATAGTTAACTATATAGCGAAACTTGTAGACGGAATAATTCCATGACTTTTTTGATCCGCGCCGCGCTCGTCGTCCTGCTGGCCTGCGGCGCAGCACATGCCCATGACGCGCCGCCGCCCGCCCGGCCCGAGGCCGCTCTACGTGTTGCCGTCAGCGGCGCCGTGCAGCAGCCGTTGTCGCTCGGCGTGGATGACCTGCGGCGCTTTCCTGCCGACCAGATCGTGACGTTGACCTTGCCCGGACGCCAGGCCGGCGCGCCGTCCAGCGTGTTGAAAGGCGTGCGCCTGCGCGCCGTGCTCGAGCAAGCCAGGCTGGTGGCCGTGACCTGCGTACCGGGCCGCGTCATGTCAAATGGCTGCGGTCGGTCGAGGTAAGGCAGATCGTCGACTAGCCCGGAGTGCTTCCAGAACACGTCCGAAATCGTGCAGCGAGCGCCTCCGCATGGGGCGCTTTTTTTATGCCCGCACCGCCCGGGTGCGCGTTCGGAAATTCCATTCGGCTGTGCTGACCATGCCGATAAAAACAGTCATATCTGTTTCACGGCCCCGGCGATTCGGGACAAATGTGCTGTGTGTCCATGTTGTAATCAATATCGGAATGCACGATTTTTCATTTGTTAACTTTTAAGAGGCAGATCTATGAAACGCATCAGCAAAATAGTCGTCGCCGCCGGCCTCACCGCCGGCATGTTCGTCGCAGGCACTGCGCACGCCCATGGCATCTGGTTCGCCGAGCGCGCTACCCAGATGGCGCTGCTGTACGGCGTCGGCGCCGACGACCTCGATGCGGTCAAACGCAAGGACATGGTCAGCAGCATCGCTGCCTACGACGCCAGCGGCAAGCCGGTCAATACCGGCCTGACCGTCGATGGCCGCCTGCTGCTGGTCAATACCGAAAACCAGCCGGCGCTGGTCGCAGCCGTGCTGCAGAACGGTACCTGGAGCAAGACCGCCGATGGCAAGTGGCACAAGAAGGGCAAGGATGAAGTGCCGACCGCCGTGCTGAGCGAGAAGAACGTCAAGTACGCGGTGGCGATACGCGGTCCGCTGACCAAGCCGGTGCCGCTGCTGCCGGAACAGACGCTGCAAATCATTCCCGTGGCCAGCGCGCTGCCGGCATTGCTCGGCGACGAGCTCAAGGTGCAAGTGCTGTACAAGGGCAAGCCGGTGGCCGGCGCCAAGGTGCTGCGCGACTGGATCAACGATCCCGATGCCAAGCCGATGCTGAGCGACGCCCAGGGTTACGTGACGTTCCCGGTGCGTAACCAGGGCTTGAACGTGATCGTGGCCGTGTTCAACTCGCCGTCGGAAGAGCCGACCAAGTACAACGCCGTGGAAAACCTGGCATCGCTGACGTTCACGCTGCCGCACGCACCGGAATAAGTTGCTGTCACCTTCACCCTATAATTTTTTAAACTGGAGTTACCGATGAAAAAAATGATGAGCATGCTGGTATTTGCCACCGCCGCCTTGAGCGCCAACTTCGCGCACAGCCATGGCGCACCGACCGTCAATCACGGCGGTGTGGTGCAGGCCGTGGGTGAAACCTGGATCGAGCTGGTGGTCAAAGGCGACACCGTGGAAGTGTATTTCCAGGATGATGGCGACGATCTGCCGACCAAGGACATGAGCGGCAAGGTCACCATCGGCAAGAGCGAAGCGGCCTTGAAACCGGCCGGCGGCAACAAGATGGAAGCGTCCGCCAAGGGCGCGGTCAAGGGCGCCAAGGTGACCGTGCTGGCAGTACTGGCCGACAAGAAAACCCGCGTGCCGGCCACGTTCGAGATCAAGTAAAAAAACGCAGCTGTATCCCATGCAAAAGGAGGCGCGCTGCGCCTCCTTTGTCGTTAACGCCGCGCCGAACGCGGCGTTTTCATTAATGCATCTGCTTGATGGTGCTGTACTGGCCGCGGGTCTTGAGCGTGATGGTAACGTCCTTGTCGCTGCGGTTGCGCCAGAACCAGCCGTGGTTGCCGTCGAACTCGGCGGTGAATTCGCCGGTGTTACCAGTCACCATTTTTTCCTTCAGGTAGCGATGGAACACGCCGGCGGGACCATCGACCGGTTCACCGTGGGTATCGTGGTTGACCACGCCGCCATCGGTCTGCCACGAGTAGCTGACCTTGGCGCCTTTGAGCATGTGCATCTTGACTTCGGTGCCGCCGCCCGGCGCCAGCGTGACCCGGGTTTCATCGCTGCGGATCGCCACGGCGCCGTCCGCTGCCTTGGTGGCGGCCGCCGGGACAGCAGCCACCAACGCCGCCGGCTTGGCGGCATCGGTGGCCGCGTCCTGCGCCAGCTCGGTCTTGATCTGGCCCATGGCGGTCAGGCCGAGCACCTTGCCCAGGCCGGTGGGGTCGATGCCGTATTCGGACGGCATGACCACGGTGGTGAGCAGTACGCCGGCCACGGCCAGCGCGATGCCGGTCGAGCGCAGCAGTTGACGGGCGCTCGGCAGTTCGGCGCGGGTAGGCATATCGGTGTTGTACATGGTGTGGTCCTCTTAAACGGTGAAGTAGCCGGTCAGCTGATAGCCGACCAGCAGGAAGCCGCACGTCATCATGATGACGTTGGCCTGATAAGCGTGCCGCACGAAGCCGCCGCTGCGGCGCCAGAAACCCATGCCGATCAAGATCGTTGCGAGCGCCAGCAACTGGCCGATCTCGACGCCGATGTTAAAGCCGATCATGTTGGGCAGCAGGCCATCGGGCGAAATTTCGTATTCCTGGATCTTGGTGGCCAGGCCGAAGCCGTGGAACAGGCCGAACACCAGGGTCGCCACCTTGGTGTTCGGCTGCACGCCGAACCAGCGCTGGAACGCCCCCAGGTTGTCGAGCGCCTTGTAGGCTACCGACAGGCCGATGATGGCGTCGATCAGGTAGCCGTTGATGTGGGTGCCGAAAAAAACGCCCAGCAACATGGTGGTCGAATGGCCTACCGCGAACAGACTCACGTACAGGCCAATGTCCTTGAGCTTGTACAGGAAGAAGATCACCCCGAACAGGAACAGGATGTGATCGTAGCCGGTAAACATGTGCTTGGCGCCGAGGTACATGAAGGCGGTGAAATGGACGCCGCTGATTTCCTGGATATAGCCCTTGTCGCCCTCGGCAATGCCGTGGGCGTGGGCGCTGGCGAGGGTCAGCAGGTACAGCAGCAGGGCCAGCGCGGCCCCGGCAAGAAAGCGCAGACGGTGGGCGCGCACGGGCGCACCGCCGCCGAAAACGGATGGTGATTGCATCGAATACTCCGGTAAGAAACGAACGTGGGGCCGGCGCGCAGCAGGCGGCGCCGGCGGCTCAGGCAGTGAGGTGCCGGGGCGGACGTTCGAGCGGCAGCGGGTGGCGCACGGCGGGCATGGCCAGCAGCGCCGGCTGCCAGCCGCACGGCGGCAGCGCCGTCACCGGCTTGATGGTGGGGCGCAGCGGAATATCGTGGGTATGGTCGCCCGGGTTGTGGTCGTGGACGTGGCTGAATTTCTTGCCGTGGCCGCCGTGCTCGTCATGCGTGCCGTGGCCGTCGTGATCGCCGCCGCCGTCATTGTCATCATGGGAATGGCCGTGCTGGCCGGCGTAGCGGATGTCGTTGGCAGCAGTACTGCCGCCGTCGTGGAGGTCGGCCGTATGGCTGGCGCTGTCCACGCGATGGGAGTGCCGCACCTGTTCATGCGAGGTCGAGCAGGCGCTGCTTTGTTGCAGGCCGAGCACGCAAATCAGCAGCAACATGGCAATCACGCGGCGGCTGCAACAGGTGAGGTCGAGCAATGGTGCTCCTTGGTATGAACGATAATAGAATCTGGCGACACCAGATTACACCACGAACCGGGCGCGCGGGGATCGCGTTCGACGTGGCATGCGTAGCACAATCGGTGGTTTTCAGGCGTCGCGACAGCATGGTTTGCCGGCCATACAAAATGCTGTCGTGACGTCAAGTTTGCTGCCCCGGTGTTGCGTGGTGCGGCCAACTAAGCACAAAAAATTAACCCTGGTTTGTACAATCTACTGGCATGCCGCGTTACGGGCAGCCTGTTTTCTTCAAGCCACCTCGTCAGGAATTTACTATGACTCAAGCCAGTACTCTGCCGCCCTTGTCGCCATCGCGCGCCAGCTCGCCACCATTGAGCGCTGCCGCCGTGCGCTCGCGCATTGCCGTGATCGACGTGTTGCGCGGCCTGGTGATGTTGATCATGCTGTTCGATCACGTCCGCGAAACGATATACCTGCACATGCAGGTGACCGATCCGATGACGGTCGACAGCACCGAGCCGATGATGTTCTTCACCCGCCTGGCCGCGCATTTCTGCGCGCCGCTGTTCGTGTTCCTGACCGGCCTGTCCGCTTGGCTGTATGCCCATCCGGCCGCCGGTCCGCGCAGCGCCACCGGCTTTCTGATCAAGCGCGGCCTGCTGCTGGTGTTCCTGGAACTGGTGGTGGTCAACTTCCTGTGGGCCGGCCAGCTGCCGCCGCCGGTGCTGTACCTGCAGGTGATCTGGGTGATCGGCCTGGCCATGATCGTGCTGGCGCTGGTGCACCGCCTGCCGCTCAAGCTGCTGCTGGCCGTGGGCCTGATCATCGTCTGCGGCCACAATGCGCTGACCTGGATGAGTTTTGAACCGGGCACCGCTGCCTATTCGATCTGGACCTTGCTGCTGCATCGCGGCTTTTTGATTACCGAGGGCGCGTTCCAGGTCAAGGTCACCTATCCGCTGCTGCCATGGATCGGCGTGATCCTGATCGGCTACGCGGCCGGCCCGCTGTACGGCCGCGCCATGTCGCCCGCGCGCCGCGCGCAATTGCTCAAGCTGATCGGCGCCGGTGCGTTGCTGGCGCTGGTGGTGCTGCGTGGTTTTAATATCTACGGTGAAGAATTGCCATGGGTGCAGGGCCAGGACGCGGTGCACACCTTGATGTCGTTCCTGAACTTCACCAAGTACCCGCCATCGCTCGACTTTTTGCTGATGACCCTGGGGTCCGGCATGCTGGCGTTATGCGTGCTGGAAAAATTCGACAATCCGTTCACCCGCATCTGCGCCACGTTCGGCGGCGCACCGATGTTTTATTACCTGCTGCACCTGCTGGTGCTGCTGATCCTGCAAAACGTGCTGGTGGCCGTCATGGGCGCCAACCACGGCGCGCGCTACGGCATCAGCGAGTACTGGCCCGTATGGCTGGTGGCGCTGGCGCTGATGCCGCTGCTGTACTACCCGTGCCGCGCATTTGCCAATTACAAGCGCCGCTCGACGCAGGCATGGGTAAGGTATTTCTGATTTCCTTGTAGTTCGCTCGCTGTTTTGAGCACTTTGCAATGCCGCTGCGTGCAGCGGCATTTTTTTGCCTTAATCAATAGTCTTCGTGCAGCGCTTGCGGACTTTTTTTCGGCCGTGCACGTAGGTCGTGTCGATCTTTTCGTAGCAGGCAAGGTTGCCTTCCTCGTCCACCAGTGCTGCCAGAGAATATTCACTTTGCAGGACAAGTTTGCCCTTTTGCCAGCAGTGGGTGGCCGCATACATATTCTCGGCGCCGCCCTTCCACGAACCCGTCACGCAATTCGGGTTGCGGGGATCGATGTCGATCCCGCCGATGTCCGACAAGACCTGGTTGAAAACGAAGCGCCGGCGCACGCGGTCGTACAGAAAGATGGAACTGTTTTCATTGCCGATCGCCGCTATGGCGCTGGTGACAGCCAGGTCGCCACAACCGTCGTGATTGAAATCGCGGGAGTACAGGGACTCGCTGTCGGCCCGATAATTTTCCACGTTCTCAAGCACCTGCATGATCTTGCCGGTTTTAATGTCTTCAACTTGCACACTGCCCACCTGCGATTCGCCGCCACCGTTGGGCAGCCATGTGAAGCGCAATACTTCTTCGGGGTGCGGACCGCACCACGGGTCCGCAGCCCAGGCGGAAGGCGAGCATGACGACAGCAGGGCGAGTAACATGATCAGACGCAGCATAGTTTCTCCAACAATGGCCGCCAGGGGGCGTCCCTGGCATGCAACGCATCGTATCAGCAGGTGACCAAATCATGCATGCAGCGCAGGTCAAATGTGCAGCACCGGGCCAACCGTCGCACCATTCTGCGGGTGTTCGACCCGAACTTTCAAGGCGATGACGAGCGCCGCCAACAGCATTACGACGCCAGCAATCACAAAGACCCCCGTGACGCCGCCAAGCCTGAACATCATGCCCCCCAATGCGGCGCCCGCAGCGATGGACGATTGCACCGCCGCGACGACCATGCCGCCAGCTGTCTCGGCCTGGTCCGGAACAGCGCGAGCTACCCAGCTGGACCAGGCGACAGGCACGCCGCCGAACGCCAGGCCCCAGAGCGCCACCAACAGCATCAGGCCGGTTCCCTGGACTGGCAGTAAAATCATGCCGAATGCCGCCAGGCCCACCAGCGCCGGCATGACCACCAGCGTGGCATGCAAGCTGCGCTCCATGAGCCAGCCGGCCAGCAGCGTACCGATGAAGTTGGCGACACCAAAACCCAGCAGCATCAGCGACAAAGCGTTGACATCGATATGGGCAACGCTTTCGAGGGCGGGGCGGATATAGGTGAACAACGCGTATTGCCCCGTATGGGCCAGCACACAGCCCAGCATCCCGATCCCGATCCCCGGGCGGCGCAGCAGTGCCATGACCGACGAGGTGTGCACCGTCGCTCGCGGCGCCATGCGGGGCAGCGTGAACAATTGAAACAGCAGGGTCAGCCCGCCCACCCCTGCGGCTGCCATGAATGCACTGCGCCAGCCATAGAGCCCGCCCAGGTAGCTGCCCAACGGTACGGAAACAACGGTCCCGATGGCGATACCGCTAAAGATGATGGAGAGTGCGCGCGGTACCAGCCTGGCCGGCACCAGCCGCATGGCCACGGCTGCCGCCATGCTCCAGAAGCCGCCGAGCGCCACGCCCAGCAGTATGCGCATCACCAGCAACACTGCCAGGCTGGACGACATCGCCACCAGCAAGTTCGACGCGATCATCAGCACCGTGAAGGCCAGCAAGACGATACGGCGGTCCAGGCTGCGCGTCAGGCGCGGCACGACAAGTCCGGCCACCATGGCCACGATGGCCGTCACCGTCACCGCCTGACCGGCGAGCGCCTCCGACACCCCGAGATCGACGGCCATCGGCGTCAACAGGCTGGCAGGCAGATACTCCGCCGTCAGCAGGCCGAACACGCCCATTGCCAGGGACAACACGGCCATCCATGCTGCTGCCGGTGGTTCCACAGCCGCCGCACGGCGCGCGTTGGGCGCTTGCCCGTTACCCGTAATATTCATCTCTAATTTCCTCCAACGATAAAGTCGAAAGTCTAGAGGTAAAGACCAGGATGATCTATGATGGCAAGTCTTGATGTTTTGATCGAAACTCCTGAAATGAACGAGAATCCAGTTTTCCCGTCCTCCGGCCTCGTCAGTGAACTGTTGACAGGCATGCGCCTGCGCGGGGTCCAGTACCGCCGCATTCAGACTGGCCCGGATTTCGGCATGGGTTTTGAAAACAAGCCGGGCCACGCCTATTTCCACTATGTGGCGGTCGGCACCGCCTACCTCTGTACCGATGATGGCGCGGTGCACGCGCTGGCCGCCGGCAGCGCGGCGTTCATGCCGCACGGTGGCAGGCACCAGCTTCTGTCGGCGGCGGGCATTGCCTTCCAGGACATCGAACAGTTCAACGTCGCGCCGCTCGGGGAATCCGTGAGCGGTGTCGATACCTGTCCCAGTACGGCCGCCGTGCCCAGTGCCGTGATTTTTTACGGCTGCATGGAATTTGACCTGGGCGGCATGCAGCGGATCGGCAGGTTGATGCCAACCGTCATGGTGGCCGATACACAAGTGCAAAGTTATCCCGGCTTGCTGCCGGTGCTCGATGCGATGAAGCGTGAAATCTGCGCCGGCCGTATCGGTTTTGCCGGCATACTGGCCCGGCTGGCCGAGGTTGCGGCAGCAATGATCGTGCGCGGCTGGATTGAATGCGGTTGTGACAGCGCTTCCGGTCTGCTTGCCGCATTGCGTGATCCGCGTCTCGCGCTTGCCATCCTGGCACTGCACCGCCAGCCTGGACGGGAATGGACCGTTGCCCAGCTGGCAGCGGAGTCGCATGTTTCCCGCTCGGTGTTCGCTCAACGCTTTCAAGCCACTATCGGAGTGCCGCCGTTGCGGTATGCCACGGAGCTGCGGATGCGTCTGGCTAAACAATTGCTCACTGACGACAAAGTGTCGATCGACGCCGTTGCCCGGCGCCTTGGCTACACCTCGCAAGCCGCATTCAGTCGTGCTTTCAAGCGCGTCATCGGCAGGCCGCCGGGTGGCGAGCGGGACATGTTGTGAGGAGAATCAGTGCAACCCGCCGCCCATCGAACCCCGCATCGCTCGGCGCGGGGAAGGGCGCCGGCGCCTGCAGTGGGCAGCCGGCGCCGGGCTAACGCAACAACCTACACTGGCACGGCCTGATCCAGCGCCGGTGCCGCGCGCCGCGCCCGGCGGCGCAGCACCATGCCGGTAATCGCCGGCAGCACGAACAACGTCAATATGGTGGAGGTGATCAAGCCGCCGATGACCACCGTGGCCAGCGGCTTTTGCACTTCGGCGCCGGTGCCCGTCGCAATGGCCATCGGCACGAAGCCGAGCGACGCCACCAGCGCCGTCATCAACACCGGACGCAGCCGTTCCATGGCGCCGTCGATCACGGCCTGGCCGGCTGCCACGCCGTCGGCAAGGCGCTTGTTGATCGCGGAAATCAGCACCAGCCCGTTCAACACCGCCACGCCGGACACGGCAATAAAGCCCACCGACGCCGAAATCGAAAACGGTATCCCGCGCAGCACCAGCGCAAACACGCCGCCCGCCAGGGCCAGCGGCACGGCCGTGAGCACGGTCGCCGTCAGCATCACGTTGCCGATGGCCATGTACAGCGCCACCGCGATCAGGATCAGGCACACGGGCACGATGATGGCCAGCCGCTCGGTGGCGGCGCGCAGGTTCTGGAACTGGCCGCCCCATTCGATCCACGAACCGGGCGCCAGCTTGACGTCTTTTGCCAGCCGGGCCTGCGCTTCCGCCACGAAGCCGCCCAGGTCGCGGCCCACCACGTTCGCTTCCACGTAGATGCGGCGCTTGCCGTTGTCGCGGCTCACTTCGTTCAGTCCCTGCGAGAACCGGAATTGCGCCAGCTGGCGCAGCGGTACCGCGCCACGTGCGTTGTCGGCGGAGGCCGGCAACATCACCGGCAACGCCCCGAGTTCGTCGAGATTGTTGCGCAGCTCGCGCGGCAGGCGCACCACGATGTCGAAGCGGCGGTCGCCGTCGAAGATCTGGCCGGCGGGCCGGCCGGCCAGCGCGGTCGAGACGGTATCGGCCACTTCCTTGACGGTCAACCCGTAGCGGGCAATCGCCGCGCGGTCGAAGGCGATGTCGAACGTGGGGAAACCGTCGGTCTGCGCCACCCGCACGTCGGCTGCGCCCGGCGTGGCGCGCAGCACGGCGGCAATGCTCTTGGCGCTGGCGGCCAGCTGGTCGAGGTCGTCGCCATAGATTTTCACGGCCACGTCGCTGCGCACGCCGCCGATCAATTCGTTAAAGCGCATCTCGATCGGCTGCGTGACGTCGTAGTTGTTGCCGACCAGGCTCGCAGTTTTTTCGCGGATGCGTTCGATCACCTGTTCCTTGGTGGTCACGCCGGCGGGCCATTGATCCTTCGGTTTCAGGATGATGTAGTTGTCGGAGGCATTGGGCGGCATCGGGTCGGCGGCCAGGCTGGCGGTGCCGGCCTTCGAGTACACGGTCTGCACTTCCGGCAGCGTGAGCACGGCGCGTTCGAGCGGCAGGTCGATCGCGGCCGACTGGTCGATCGACGTGGACGGGATGCGCACCGACGACAGGTTCAGGTTTTGCTCGTCGAGCGTGGGCATGAATTCGCGGCCCACGAAGCCGAAAGCGACGAACGCCGCCGCCAGCACGGCCAGCCCGGCGCCGACGAACGGCAGCGGCCGGGCCACGGCGCGCCGCAGCCATGGCTCGTACCGGCTTTTCGCCAGCACGATGGCGCGCACCTCTTTTTCCGCCACCGGGCCCTTCATCATCACCGCGATCAGCGCCGGCACGAAGGTGAGCGACAGCACGAACGCCGAGGCCAGCGCCAGCATCAGCGTGATCACCATCGGCGAGAACATCTTGCCTTCCACGCCCTGGAACGTCAGGCACGGCAGGAACACCAGGAAAATCACGGCCTGGCCGTAAATGGTCGGGCGCAGCATTTCGCGCGACGACGCCACGGTTTCTTCGAGTCGCTCCTTGAGCACCAGCGTGCGGCCTTCGCGGTGCTGGCGTTCGGCCAGCCGGCGCAGGGTGTTTTCCACGATGATGACGGCGCCGTCGATGATCAGGCCGAAGTCGAGCGCGCCCAGGCTCATCAAATTGCCCGAGATGCCGAACGCGTTCATGCCGATCGCGCTCATCAGCATCGACAGCGGGATCACCAGCGCGGCTATCACGGCCGCGCGCCAGTTGCCGAGCAGCGCGAACAGGATCACGATCACCAGCAGCGCGCCTTCACCGAGGTTTTTCGCCACCGTGGAAATGGTGGCCATCACCAGTTGCGAGCGGTCCAGCGTGGGCACGATGGTGACGCCGGCGGGCAGGGTGCCGGTGATGTCCTTGAGTTTTTCACCGACCGCGTGCGCCACCGTGCGGCTGTTGGCGCCGACGAGCATCAATGCGCTGCCCACCACGGTTTCGTTGCCGTTGCGGCTGGCCGCGCCGGTGCGCAGTTCGCCGTCAACCACCACCCGGCCCACCTGCGCCACCGTCACCGGCACCCCGTGGCGGTTGGCCACCACGGTGCGCGCCAGTTCGTCCTCGTTGCGGATGCGGCCATCGGCGCGCACCAGGTACGATTCGCCCGAGCGGCGGATGTAGTTGGCGCCCACCGAGACGTTGGCGTCTTCCAGCGCTGCACTCAGTTCCGCGTACGAGATGCCGAATGCGGCCAGCTTGGCCGAATCCGGCTCCACCACGTACTGCTTGACGTAGCCGCCCAGCGAATCGACGTCGGCCACGCCCGGCACGGCGCGCAATTGCGGGCGCACGATCCAGTCCTGTACCGTGCGCAGGTAGGCCAGCTGGCCGATCTTGTCGGCCAGCGTTTCGCCGTGCTCGGTTAGAAACGTGCCGTCCGGCTGCCAGCCCGGCTTGCCCGCTTGGCGTGGCGCGCCTTTGCCTGCCGCATGCACGTATTCCACGCTGTAATGAAATACTTCTCCGAGGCCCGTGGATACCGGCCCCATCAGCGGCGTGGCGCCGGGCGGCAGGTCGGCCGCCGCGCGCGCCAGGCGTTCGGCCACCTGCTGGCGCATGAAGTACAAATTGGCGCTTTCCTTGAACACGGCGGTGACCTGGCTGAAGCCGTTGCGCGAGAACGAGCGCACGTTTTCCACGCCGTCGAGGCCGGCCAGCGCCGTTTCGATCGGGAATGTCACGCGCTTTTCGATCTCGACCGGGCTCAGGGTGGGCACCACGGTGTTGATCTGCACCTGCTTGTTGGTGATGTCGGGCGTGACATCGATCGGCAGCAACTTGAGCTGCCAGGCGCCGAACAGCGTCACGACCAGCGTCAGGAACAGGACCAGCCAGCGCGAGCGCACCGAGCCGGTGAGTATGGAATCGATCATCATTCTTCCTCGGCATTCTTGATCATGTCGGCCTTCACCAGGAAGGCGTTGCGGGTGGCGACCTGTTCGCCGGCTGCCACCCCGGAGACGATCTGCGCCGTGCCGCCGCTGCGTGCACCGACCAGTACCGGGCGCGCGCGGAAGCCGTCGGCCGTACGCACGAACAGCACGTCGCGGCCTTCGATGTTTTGCACCGCATCTTCGGGCACCACGATGCCGGCGCCGCCGTCTTTCACGCGCAGGCGCACTTGCACGCCATCGCCGCCGACCAGCGCAGCGGCCTGCGCGTCGGCTTGCGGCGTGAGCAGCACGGTGGCCGCGCGGGTGTTGCCCCCCACGGTGGGCGTGACCGCGCGCACCGTGGCGGCCAGCGTGGCGCCGCTAGAGGTGATCAGCGTGGCGCTGTCGCCGGCGGCAATGCGCCGCACGTCGGCGGCCGACACCGACGCCTCCACCTGCAGCTGTCCGCCGCCGCTGCCGGCCACCCGGAACAATTCCGTTTGCGGCTGGACGAAGCCGCCCAGCGTGCCCAGTTGCGCGGTGAGCTTGCCGGCAATCGGGCTGACCACGGTCACCGATTTGCCGTCGGCGCTCACGTGGGCGGCGCGCGCCACGGCAGCGGCGCGTTGCGCCTCGCTTTCGGCCACGGCCAGCGCTGCCTGCGCCGTTTCCAGGTCCTGGCGTGGCGTCACGCCCTGTTCGAACAGCGCGCTTTCGCGCGCGGCAGTCTGGCGGGCCAGGGCCAGGCGGGCCGCGCTGACGCTGCGCTCGGCAGCCATGGCGGCCGCTTCCATGCTGTCGACCTGGGCCAGCACTTCGCCGGCCTTGACCGTGTCGCCCAGCTGGCGGTTGATGCGCGTGATATTGCCGGATGCGCGCGCCAGCACCAGCGCTTCGCTGTTGGGCGCGGCGGCCACCACGCCGGCCGCGAGGATTTCGCCGCGCATGCCGCCGTTGCCCACGGCTTCCACGGCAATGCCGGCGCTGGCCAGGTACGCGGCCGGGATTTTGACGTCGGCAATGGCGCCGTCGCCGTTGGCGGGTTTGGCTGCCGAGGCTGTTGGTGCTGCCGCCGGCGCTGCCGGGACTGCCGGACGTTGAGCGGCCTGCAGCCAGTGGGCAGCGCCGAAGCCGAGCGCCAGCGCCACGGCGGCAGCCATGATGGTCACCGGCCAGTTGATGGCCGAACGTGGGGAATAACTCATGGTGTGACTCCAAATGCAATGCGGCCTTCGGCCATGGAAAGGGTGGCAATCGCGCGGACCCGGGCCAGGCGGGCCTCGATAGTCAGCGCGGTCGCGTCGGACAATGCGCGGCGGATCGCCAGCAGTTCGGTGAGCCCGGTCTTGCCGGCGTCATAACCGGTGCGGCCCAGGCGATATGCTTCGGTAGCCGCCGCTTCACCCTGTTCGGCGGCAGCGAGGCGCCGTTCCGACGCCAGTACCTGGGCGCTGGCGGCGCGGTGCTGCGCCTGCGTTTCCAGCCGTGCGGCGTCGATCCGTTGGGCGGCGCCGGCGCTGCGCTCCTGCGCGGCGCGGATGCCGCTCTGGTTGCGGTCGAACAGCGGAATGCTGGCGCTGATGCCGATGGTGGCGGCACTCTGGCTGCTCCACGCGTACTTGCGCACACCGACGCTGACGCCGATGTCCGGCATCCAGCGCCTCTCTTCGAGGCGCAGCTGGGCTGCCAGTGCATCGCGCTCGGCGCTGGCGGCGGCAACTGCCGGTGCTGCCGCCACGTCCCAGTCCGTCCGCGCTGTGGCGTTGGTACCGGAGGCTCCGGCGCCGGCCAGGAACGGATGGTCGATTTGCGTGTACGGCGCCGTGCTGCCGGCCAGCGCCGACAGCCGTTCCAGCGCTTCGGTGGCGTCGGCTGCTGCCGATTGCACGGCGGCATCCGCTGCGGCCGCGCTGGCGCGGGCCTGCGCCGCGCGCAGTTCGGCTTCGCGACCGGCCCGCACCAGTGCTTCGGCGGCGCGCAAGTCGTCGCGCGCGCGCGCCAGCTCGGTATCGGCCACCTGCCGCCGTTGCTGCATCGCTTCGGCCGTGGCATAGGCCAGGGTCAGCTCGTTGGCGTAGGCGACTTGCGCCTGGCGCTCGCGGGCGCCGGATGCGGCCGACTTGAATCGCTCGGCCTCGATGCGGGCCGCGCGCTTGCCGCCGGTTTCGAACACCTGGGTGATCGTATAGGTGTCTTCGCGCTGGCTGACGCCGTCCGGCTTGGGACCGCCCAGGTTTTCCACGGTGGCGCTCAAGGTGGGATTGTTCCAGGCATGGGCCTGGTCGGCATCAAAGGCGGCGGCGCGGCGGTTGGCAGCCAGCTCCAGCAGTTGCGGCGCGCGCGACTGCGCCTGTGCCAGCAGTGCGGGCAGCGACGGTGTTTCGGCCGCGTGGCCGGTGAATGACGTGGCGCCGAGACAGGCGCCCAGCAATGCGGCATGCAGCCGCCGCAGTCGATACTGAAACTGATGCTGAAACCGATGAGCGCGCGCGTCCACCGGCACCGCGCGCGACGCGGCGCACGGACGTGATAAATTTTTGAACATAAGTGCCCTTGCAGGATTGAACTGGTGTGCAATACAGCGGGCAGGTGTCAACGCAACCGCGATAGCGATCGCGCGTTAACGGACGGCCCGCTCAGGCGAGCAGGCGAGGGGGGCGCAGCAGGGGCAGGGTGGTGCGGTCGGAATAGGTGTCGTGGAAGATCGGCGGCGCCGAGCGCTCGGCCAGCGCCATCGGCAGCGCGCTGTAGGCCGGCATCAGGATGTGCAGGCCGCAACCGTGGTCGAAGTCGGCCAGGTGCTGCACCGATTTCTCGCTGTCGTCCTGGTGCAGCGAAGGAGCATCGGCATCGTCGCCATCGCCATCGTCATCGGGATGCACATCGTGGTGATGCAGCACATGGGCCGCGTGTTCGGCCATGTGCTTGGCAACGAACTCCAGGCCATGCGCCTGACCGTCGCCCAATACGTGGACGAGATTGCGCTCCATGGCAGCGTAAGCCTGCCACGGCAGCAACATCATCAACAGTATCAGGAGCGCCTTTTTCATCGCGGTCGGCACGGGCCGGTGGAAGCGGAGGGATGACTCATTATATCAGCCGGAAAACGGCGTGCGTCCATCGGGCAAAAATTTTTGCGACCGACCCGGCGCGCGATGCCGAACGACAGCGCCACAAGGTGCGGCGGCGTACCATGGGCGGCGCGGGTGTGTGCGATAGTGCGGTATGGATACCAATCTCACTCCCCGTTGCGATGCGCAGCAGGCGTCCGTCGTGCGCCAGGGCCTCGAATGGTCGCGCATCTATGGCCAGCGCAGCGCCGCCGCCTGGCTGTTGTTCCGCAAGGTGCCGCGCGCCGTGGTCGAACGGCTGCTGGCCGATGGCGGCCGTCGCGAAGACCCGGCGCCATGACGCTGGCGTTCGACCGCGCCACCGTCGACCAGGCGCGCAGTTTTAATCGCAAGCTGGCCTGGCTGCCGCGCTTCAAGATCAGCAATCGGTTCATGCCGTTTCTGATCCAGTCGCTGCTGCGGCTGTCGCAGTTTGCACCCGATGGGACGCTGGCCCGCGCCGGCGTGAGGGTCTCGCAGCGTCTGGCGCACTTCGATGGTTTATCGGTGCCGGTACGCATACTGCGCGGGCCGCGCCCCGCGCGCGGCGTGCTGCTCGATTTTCACGGCGGCGGTTGGGCCATCGGCAACGCCCGGATGAACGATCAGCTGAATGCAGCTTTGATTGCGGCCTGCGACGTGGTCGTGGTGTCGGTCGACTACCGGCTCGCCACGTCCACGCCGCTGGCTGCCATCATCGACGACTGCGTGGCGGCCGCGCGCTGGCTCCTGGCAGACGGCTTGCCCGACAGCGCGGGCCTGCCCGTGTACCTGCTGGGCGAATCGGCCGGCGGCCATTTGGCGGCAGCCACGCTGCTGCGCTTACAAGCGTGGCCCGAGCTGCTGCGCCGCGTGCACGGCGCGATCCTGTACTACGGCGTGTACGACCTGGCCGGCACGCCCTCGGTGCGCGCGGCTGGCGCCGACACGCTGGTGCTGCATGGTCCCGGCATGCTGGGGTCGCTGCGCCTGCTGACGCCGGGGCTGACCGACGAGCAGCGCCGGGAGGCGCCGCTGTCGCCGCTGTACGGCAACCTGGCCGGCATGCCGCCGGCGCTGCTGTTTGCCGGCGAACGCGATCCGCTGCGCGACGATACCACGCTGATGGCCGAACGCTGGCGCGCTGTCGCCCCCGTCGAATGCCACCTGCTGCCAGAGGCGCCCCACGGCGTGATCCGTTTTCCCACCGCCATGGCGGCCCAGGTGCGGGCGCATACCCATGCGTGGATCAACGGCCGGCTGGCCGCGGCGGCGACGTAGCGCCCGCCGGCCCGGAAACGCGGCCGGTGCCGTTGCTGGGAGAGGTCAGGCTGCCACCGTGGGCGCCATGGCGGCCACGGTGCGGTCCAGCTCCAGCCGCAGCGCGGCCAGGTCTGGCGCGATGGTGTCGAGCAGGCCGGCGTCGGCCAGTTGTTCGATGCGTGCGCATGCCGTGCACACGGCATCGGCTCCGAGGAACGCGGCGGCGCCCATCAGGCTGTGGGCGGCCAGGGCCAGCGCCAGCGCGTCGCCGCCGGCCAGCGCCCGGGTGGCGGCAGCGAGCAAACGCGGTCCCTCCACCACGAACGCGGCGCGCACCGCATCATATAACTTGTCGCCCACGATGGGACCCGAGGGCGGCGCGGCAGCGGGTGCCTGCGCCACGCCGAACATGGCGTCCAGCTCGTCGAGCGTGTGTGAGTGGGCCGGCCGTGCATGCTGCGCGCGGTGCGCGCCCACCAGCGGTCGCCCCTGCGCCAGCAGCACGTCGAGCTGGCGGCCGATTTCGTCGTGCAGCGCCGCTTCGTCGATTGGCTTGGCCAGGAAGCCGTTGGCGCCGGCAGCCAAGAAGCGCTGGCGCTCCTCCACGGTGGCATTGGCGGTGAGCGCAATCACGCGCAGCGCTGGGTCGCGCACGCCGTCCAGTCCCGCGCGCAGGCGCTGCAACGCCGCGATGCCGTCCATGCGCGGCATGCGCCCGTCCATGATGACCAGGTCATAGTCGTTGCCGGCCAGCGCGTCGAGCGCCGCGCGGCCGTCTTCGGCCATGGTGATCGTGTGGCCCATGTCGCCCAGCAGTTCGCGCAGAATGATCTGGTTGGTGCTGCCGTCTTCCGCGCACAGGATGGCCAGGCTGGCGGCGTGCGGCCGACGCGGCTCGACCACGGCCGGCGCCACCGCCGTGCCGCGCGCCAGCGGCAGCATCACGCGGAACACGCTGCCCACGCCCGGCTCGCTGCTGGCCTCGATGCGCCCGCCCATGCTGGCGACGATGTTCTTGCAAATGGCCAGTCCCAGACCGGCGCCGCCGTACTTGCGGGCGGTGGCGGCGTCGGCCTGTTCGAACTTCTGGAACAGCCGCGTGAGCGCCTCGGCGCCGATGCCGATGCCGCTGTCGCGCACCGTGAGCACGATGCCGCTGGCGCCAGCTGCTGCGGTCACGCGCACTTCGCCGCGCTCGGTGAACTTGATGCCGTTGCCGGCCAGGTTCACCACCACCTGCCGTAAGCGCGTGGGGTCGCCGCGCCACCAGGATGGCAATGCGGGGTCGATGTCGGCGGTGAGCGAAATGCCCTTGGCTTCGGCGCGGTCGGCCAGCAAGCTCACCACGTCGTGCAGCAGCGCGGGCAGGTCGAAGTCCAGCGATTCGAGCGGCATCTTGCCTGCTTCGAGCCGGGAAAAATCGAGGATGTCGTTGATGATTTGCAGCAGCACCTCAGCGTTGCTGAGGCTGATGCGCAGCTTGTCGCCGGTGGTGGCGGGCAGCCCGGCGTCCTTCAGGGCCGAGCGCAGCATGCCGATCACGCCGCCCAGCGGCGTGCGCACTTCGTGGCTGATCATGGCCAGGAAGTCGCTTTTCAGCTGGTTGGCGCCCTCGGCCGCGCGCTGCGCCGCCAGCGATTCGGCATAGCGCGCCTGCGACGCCCGCAAATCGGCCTCGCGCGCATGCAGCGTGTCGATTTGCGCTTCCAGCGCCTGCCGGTGGCGGATATCCTTGGCCTGGTTGAAATCGTGGGTGGCGCGCTGGCGCACCAGGGCGCCGTCCAGCCCGTGCAGCAGGTATGTGCACGATACCGTCAGCAGGGCGGCAACCAGCAGGAAGTTCACGCTGAGAATGGCCCAGTGGGCAAGCGGGCTGAGCACCATCACGGCCAGGCCCGGCTCGAGTCCGCCCACGTAGCCGGCCACGAACAGCGTCAGCCCGCACCACACCAGCGCCACCATGGCGGCCATGCTGCCGATCAGGACCGTGCACAGCACCGGCACGGCCATCAGGTAGATCTGGGTGAGCGGCCCGATGGAAAACAGCAACACCACCGAAATCAGGTAGGCAATCGCCAGCAGCGCCCCGGCCCGCCAGCGATACGGCATGCTGCGCCGAAAATTGAGCCAGCCGGTGCCGACTACCGCCACCGCGTCTGCGATCACCAGCGGCCAGTGTCCCTGCTGCGCGCTGCCCCAGGCACTGGGCAATGCGGCCAGTACGCCGAGCCAGAACGCGGCGGCGCACAGCCCATCGAGCAGGCGGCTGCGCCATCCCTGCAAGTCCTGGTCGCCATGGGCGAGCGCCGCCATGCGCCGGCGCACGGCGGCGCGTACTGCGCGGACCGGAGGACTGTCTAACAAAGGAGGCTCGCTGTATAAAGTTGCTCAACAGCAGATTTTACTACTAACCATTGCCGGTATTTACTGTTGCGCCCGCTGGCAACGGAAATTTGGCGTACTTGCGACGCTGGCATGCAGCAAGTTCGCAGGTGGGGCCGCGGCGGCTGGCAGAAAATGGGTGAAACTGCAGTATCTGGTTGCCATCCTCCACGGCAGGCAGCGATCACCCCGGGGTGCTGACTTGCGCGCCAACTGTGCGGGCAGCTAACTCGCCCGATGCTAGACTTTGCAGCCCGCCACCACGGGCGGGGATAGTGTCTTTATCCACTTGCAAGGGAGTAGTTTTGCACCAGCGTATTTTTTCCCGTTTCCTGATCTGGCTGCTGCTGGCCCTGACCCTGCCGCCCGGTGTGGCCGCCCCGGCGGCGCCTGCTGCCGAAGCGCCCGCGGCGCCCACCGATACGCTGGGCCGCGAAACGCCGCGCTCGGCGGTTGCGGGCCTGATCGGCGCGCTGGCCGAGCTCGATTATGACCGCGCCGCGCTGTATTTCGATGTGCCTGCGCCCACCAGCAGCCGCCAGCAGCTCAATGTCGCCACCCAGGCGCGCAGTTTTCATGCGCTGCTCGACAACGGCGGCTCGCTGAAGCCATTTGCCGGGTTGTCGAACCAGGAAGCCGGCGACCTCGGTGACGAGCTGGACGTCAACCAGGAAGACATCGGCGAAGTCACCGTGCAGGGCAAGACCATTCCCATCCTGCTCACCCGCAGCAGCGAAGGCGAGCCCAAGGTGTGGCGCATCTCGAAAGAAACGCTGACCCAGATTGCCGCCGTTACCCGCCGCACGCCGATCGCGCCCCAGCCGGCGCAGGATGAACTGCTGGTGGCCGGCGCACCGCTGAAGGACTGGGGCGTCTTGCTGGGACTCGGGGTGGCAATCTTCGGCGGCTTGTGGATCGTCTCGATCGTGGTGGTGGCGGCCGTGCGGCGCATGGTGGCCGACGCCGCTGCCAGCAGCGTCTACCGCTTTGTGGAAGCGGCGCTGCCGCCGTTCAGCCTGCTGGTAGGCGTGGGCGTGTTCTATAACTGGGCGGACCAGTTGCCGGTGTCCATCGTGGCGCGCCAGACCTTGCTGCGGTATACCGGCATCGTCACGGCAATCGCCGTGGTATGGTTCAGTCTGCGGTTGGTCGACGGCGTTGCCGACCTGGCCATTACGCGCATGCAGCGCCATAACCGGCGGCAGATCGTCTCCGTGATCATCCTGTTGCGGCGCGCCGTCAAGTTCCTGCTGCTGACGTTTTCGGTGATCGGCATACTCGATACCTTCGGCATCGATGTCACGACCGGTATCGCCGCCCTCGGTATCGGCGGTATCGCGCTGGCGCTCGGGGCCCAGAAAACCGTGGAAAACCTCGTCGGCAGCGTGACCATCATTGCCGACCGGCCGCTGCAGGTGGGAGACTTCGTCAAGGTGGGCGACGTGGTGGGCACGGTGGAAGACGTGGGCATCCGGTCCACCCGCATCCGCACCGGCGAGCGCACCGTGGTTACCGTGCCCAACGGCGACATGTCGGCGCGCCAGATCGAAAACTACGCCGAGCGCGACCGATTCTTGTTCAATCCGGTGATTGCCGTCGCCTTCGGCACGCCTTCGGCCAAGCTGCGCGAGGCCATCAGCATCGTGCAGCAAGTCCTCGCATCGAACGTCAACATGGCGGAAGGCGGACGCGCGCGGCTGGCCAATATCAGCGACCGCTCGTTCAACATCGAAGTATTTTCGTACATCGATGTCAAAGAGTTCGATACCCAGGTGATCATCCGCGAGGCGTTACTGTTGGCTATCTATGAGCAATTCGAGGCGGCGGGCATCAGCCTGGCGTTTCCGACGCAGACCATCCTGCATGCGCCGAAATACCCGCAGCGGGCGCCGGCCGGCGATGACAGTCAAGTCGAAGCGAATCCAATATAAGAGCACCTGCCGTCAGCGCAGCCGCCGGTCGACGGCAAACCGCCCGCGCACGGCGAACTGCATTGGTGGATCGCCGGCGTGCGCAGGATCGATGACGGCGTTCGCTTCTTCCGGATTAATCGGTCAGGCGGGCTGTCGTAAGGTGGCCGGAAGGTCTTTGGTTCACGGAAAAAGTAGAGTGGTGCGGTAGTTGCCAGCTCCCGCCGCCCTTGAATCATCGTCTTCCGGATTGGATATCGTCATGAATGCTCGTCTCCAGATTGCCGCCCAAGTCCCTGCCATGGCGCCCGACAGCGACCTGGTCCGGCGCTGCGCCCGCCAGTTGCTGGCCAGCCCGAGCTTTGTCAAGGCGCCGCGCATGTGCCGGCTCCTGAATTTTCTATTGGAAAAAAAACTTGCGGGCTTGGAACACGAAATCAGCGAGTATGCGATCGGCCTCGACGTGTTCGGCCGCGATGCGCGGGACTACGACACCACGGTCGATCCGTCGGTGCGGGTGCAGGTGGGGCGCCTGCGTCACCGGCTTAAGGCGTATTACGCCGACCTCGGCGCCACCCCTGCGGTGGTGATCACGATTCCGCTCGGCGGTTATGTGCCCGTCATTCGCGGCGCCAAGGTGGCCGAGGGACCGGAAGAGCGGCGCCGGATGCAGGTAGCGCCGCTGCGCAACCTGACGCTGGCCAGCGCGGCCGACGCCTTCGTTCACGGACTGGACGAGGAGCTCGGTTCGTGCCTGGTGCGCGACCTCGGTGCGAGTGTTCAGCTGGGCGGCCAGTCAGCCAGCATGATGCGGGCGCCGGATGCTGGGCAGGCGCCGCCGCCGTTGCGGCTCGAAGGCAGTGTGCGGGTGGAGGACAACCATGTGCGCACCTCGATGCGCCTGGTCGATGCGAACGCGGGCCAGGTGGCATGGCTGTCGCAGTTCGACCGCCACGGCCAGCTCTGCATGTCGCTGCAGGAAGAGCTGGCGGCGGCCATTTGCAGCGCGTTGCGTGGTTATTTGTCGTCACATCCGGCCGGCGGCGGAATGTTGGCTTCCTGCGGATCGAATTGATGGTGCTTCTTGGTCACCGTGTTGTAGTACACGATGTAGTAGCGGTAATCGCTGCCGGGGGTGTTCTCGAACAGGGTGCCCAGCGACAGCCCGTAAGGACCGATATGGGACGGAATCAGCGGGGTCTTGTTGGCAAGTAGCTCGCGGATGGTCCACCCGGCGCTGGATGCCGCTGCATCGAGCACGAACAGACACACGGTGCGCTGCTTCAGGTGCAGCAGTTCGCACGTGGGCTGCAGGGGGAACAGGCGGCCGTCGGGATCGGTGTACGTGTAGAGCACGCCGCCATCCACGAGGGTGACGACGATGTTGATTTGCAGGGCTGGTTCGGGCACGGTAGTCATGGAAAGTCTCACAGTTGGTGGGATAAGAATTGCATGTACGAATGGTCTCGATAGTTAATATGTTGTAGTCGCCGCACCCCCGAGTTGATGGCTGCGGTGTTCTGCAGGCAGATGTTGGCCCGGACCCAGGGGTCCAGGAGTTGATGATTCATCGTCGTTTCCATGTCGCCGCCCAGGACGTCGCGCGCGGCCGCGCAATGCGCGCGCACCGGCGTGACCGCCGCGGTAGCGGTGGCAGGTGCGCCGGCCGGCCCGATCGACGCCGCCAGCAACAGCGACTCCACCAGCGCCAACCGCGTGTGCAGGCTGTTCGGATTGCGCCCGTACAGCGCCTGCAGGCTGGCGACGGCGGCGTGCGCGTGGTCGCGCGCCGGCGCCACGTCGCCCGCCGCCAGCTGCAGGGCCGCCAGCCGGGTGCGCGCCACGGCTTCGCTGCGCAGCCAGCCGCTGTTGCGCGGGTCGAGCGCGAGCATGGCGTGCAGGTCGCGGTGCAACGCGGCCTGTTCGGCCAGCAGCGCGCGCGGGGCGGTGGTGCGGGCCAGCAGCCGCAGTCGCTGCAGCTCCAGGTTGGCCTGTTCCACCTGCCAGACGCGGTTGTTGCTGTCCTGCGCCAGGATCTGGCGGAACAGGCGGCGGCCCTCGTCGTAGTCGCGCAGCGCGTCGGCGTCGCGGCCCATGGCCACCGCCAGCATGGCGCGGTGCTGCAACGCCAGCACGTGGCGGTGGGTCCACATCGAGTCGCCGGGAAAGCGTCCACGCTGCTGCAGCATCAACGCCATCTCCTGCGCGTACAGCTGGCGCGCCGCTTCCAGTTCGCCCAGCGCTTCCCTGGCTGACGCCAGCCAGGAATAGCTCGACGCCAGTTCCGCCACCAGCGTGTGCGACGCGGGCGACCGGTCCAGCGCGCGCCGCTTGAGGGCGATCGATTGCACGAACTCGGGCACCGCCTGCGCCGGCTGGCCGCGGGTAAATGCCAGGTTGCCGAGGTTGTTGTGGGCGTACGACTGCTCCACCCACCATTCCGGGTTGTCGGGCGCGCGCTGGTGCAGCAGGTCGGCATAGCGCTGGTAGTCGCGCCACGCGGCTTCGGCGGCGGCCAGCTGGTTCTGGTCCTTGTGCAGCTGGCCCACCCAGTAGGCGTTGGCGCCCAGCGTCTTGAGCACTTCGATGTCGTGCGGCGCCTGGCGGTGCTGGATCATCAGGATGGCGTTGGCCTGGGTGAGCGAATCGATGGCGCGCGCGGAATCTCCGCGCGAGCGGCTTACCTCGCCGATCACCTGCAAGCCCTTGGCGCGCAAGGTGAGCGCGGTGGGGCTGAGTTCCTGGTCCCGGGTGCCGCGCAGGTACTGCAGCGCCTTGCCGCTCACGCTTTCCAGGAAGTCGAGCCGGCCCAGCGGGCGCAGCTTGTCGGCGAAGTCGCCGAGCATGAAGTGCATCAGGCTTTCCGCTTCGTTGCGGCGTTCCTCGGCCGCGCGCTTGGCCGTCATGGCGGTCACGCCCAGGATGGAAGCGAGCACCGCCAGCATCACGATCAGCGACAGCGCCAGCCAGCGCAGCCGTTCGCGCTGGCGTGCGCGTTGTTGCGAGGCGCGTATAAGTTCGCGCTCGGCTTCGGTCAGCGCCAGCACGCCGGCGTGCAGCACGTCGGTGGCCTCGCCCAGCAGTTTGCCCTGTGGCAGCAGCAGGTCGGCGGGGCGGCCCTCCTCGCGCCAGCGCGCGGCCTGCTGCGCCAGCCGGCCGCGCGTGCGCAGCGCGTTGCGGTGGGCGGCGATCCACTCGGTCATGCGCGGCCAGCGCCGCAGGATGGCATCGTGGGCAATGCCGAATACCGGCGTGGCGCCGGCCAGGTCGCTGATGAACAGCCGCGCTTCGATCAGCGCTGTCAGCGCCTGGTGCGCGGCGTCGTCGCGCAGCGCCGACCACGGCGCCCGCTGGCTGGTGACGGTTTCGCCGTCGAGCGACAGCACGGTGACCAGCGACATCAGGTGCGGCAGCGTGGCGCGCTGGGCCTCGGTCAGGCCCAGCACCACCTGCTCGGCACGCTGGCCGATCGCGCCTTCCAGGTCGCCCAACTGGTGGAAGGCGGCAAAACTCAGTTCGCCCTCGGGCGTGCGCAGCCGGTACAACTCGTGCAGGCAGTATTGCAGCAGCGGCAGCGCGTCCGGGCTGGCGGCCGCGCTTTCGCACAGGATGTCGTCGAGCCGGGCCTGGGTGGCGGGATCGACGCCAAACGTCAGCCGCGCCGCCGCTGCCGGCCGGCGGATGATCTGGGCGATATCGCTGAAGTTCGGCGCACCGAGGTCAAAGTGGCCGCCGTGGCGCCGGCTTTCCGTCAGCACCGGGTACCTGGCGATGCTCGGGTAAAAATCGTTGCGGCAGGCGACGATCAGCAGGGTGGTGCGGCTGCGCGCCAGCACGTCGAGCGTGGCCAGAAACGCCAGCCGCTCCGATTCGACGATGCGGCCGGCATTGAACAGTGCTTCGAAACCGTCGAGAAATACGCCAAAGCGCATCTGCGGCCTGCCGGGCGCGTGGGCTGCCAGTTGCGCGGCCAGCGCGCGCGCCACGCTGGCGCAATCGTGTTCGAGGCGCAGCCCCAGCGAGATCGCATTGTCGCCGGCAAAGGCCAGGTGCTCGCCCCATTGCAGGTCGAGCAGGGCGCCGGCCAGCGCGGTAAACAGCGTCTGCTCGCCCTGGTCGAGCAGGGCGAACGTGGTGGCGGCCAGCACGCCCACCTGGTCGGCGCCGCGCGTGCGTTCCAGTGCCGGCAACAGGCCGGCCTGGATCAGCGAGGTTTTGCCGGTGCCGCTGGGACCGAGCACCATGGTCAGGGCAAAGCCGCTGCGCACCTGCTCGGCGACGGCGTCGTGCAGGTTGCGCACCATCTCGTCGCGGCCGAAGAACACGTCGGCATGCAGCGCGTCGAACGCCAGCAGCCCGCGAAACGGCGAGCCGCCGTGCCAGGTTTTGACGTCGTTGGCGCGGCGCGCGTTGAAGTCGAGCGGCGCCAGCGTGCGGTAGCCGCGCATGCGGATGGTTTCGATGTACGCGGGAGTGCGGGCGCTGTCGCCCAGCAGGCGCCGCACATGGGCGATGTTCTTGTGTACCGGGCTGTCGCCGAACAGCGTGCTGCCCCAGCAGCGCTCGAGCAGTTGTTCGGCGCTCAGCACCGCACCGCGCGCCTCGCACAGCGCCACCAGCACATCCATCGTGCGCGGTTCCATCTGCCGCACGCCGTCGGCATTTTCAATGGAGTTGGACGATGGGTCGACCAGCCAGCCACCAAACTGGAACGCTTGCTTCATGGTGCACTGTCGGCCGGACGGGACTGGAACGCATGCATGGCTGTTTGTTTTCTAAAAGACAATCATAACTATGCTATCACGGATAAACATATGAATCGAAGTAACTTTTTGGGGGCCGGCGCATGTTACGGCGTGATACTGCCGCGCGCCCCGGGGTCCGGTTACCGTGGCCGCTACCGGGCGGCGCGCCACGTTGCCGGCCGCCGGTAACGGCCGGCATTGATACCCCCCTGATACTTGTGTTACGCGCCGGCGCAGTCCTACCATTCCCTTCGCACTACCCGCAGTACCTAACTTGTTGACGGTGTTTGCAGGTCGATCCCAGCGGCAGCCCACGCTACCGGAACCGCTGCCTGGCCTGTTCGCTCGTCGGTCCCGGTCTACAATTTCCAGTGAGGGTGTGATGTCAGACAGCTTGCAAAAATGGGTGGGACGAAACCGTCCGCCACGCGTCCAGATTACCTATGACGTTGAAATCGGCGACGCCGTCGAGAAGAAAGAACTGCCGCTGGTGGTGGGCCTGCTGGCCGACCTGTCCGGCCAGCCCCTGGTCGCGCCGCCCAAGCTCAAGGCGCGCCGGCTGGTGGAAATCGACCGCGACAACTTTAACGAAGTGATGGCCAGGATTGCCCCGCGCCTCGACCTGTCGGTGCCCGACACCCATGCCAATGACGGCAGCAACCTGAAGATCGAGCTCAACTTCAGCGACATCGCCCACTTTCACCCGGAGGCGATCGTGCGGCAGGTGCCGCGGCTGGACAAGCTGTTGCAGGCGCGGCGCCAGTTGCGCGACCTGCTCGGCAAGCTCGACGGCAACGACGAACTCGACACGCTGCTCGAAAACATCGTCCAGAACACCGAAGAACTGAAGTCGCTGCAGACCGAAGCCCAGCCTGCCGCCGCGCCAGCCGCCGCCAAGGCCGCCGACGACGCCCCCGAAGCAGTACCGTCCTGATCGCGCCGCGCGCGCCCACTCCCATCATCGAGAAAGAGGTCAACCATGGCCAGCAAACAAGCTGTTCAGGCCGGTGCCAGCACCACCAGCCAGGAACTCACCCTGTTGGACCGCATCGTCCAGGAAGGAAAGATGGCAGTCGAGCCATCGCAAAACGCCTATGCCCGCGAACTGCTGGGCCAGTTCGCTACGCAGATCCTCGACGAAGGCATGAAGAAGGCGCCGGACAAGGGCATCGTCGCCATGATCAACGAACGCGTGGCGCAGATCGACAAGATCCTCAGCGACCAGGTGAACGCCATCGTCCATGACGAAGCATTCCAGGCGCTGGAAGGCTCGTGGCGCGGCCTGCACGACATGGTGTACGGCACCGAGACCGGCAAGATGCTCAAGCTGCGCCTGCTCAACGTGTCGAAAAAAGAGCTGCTGAAGGACCTCGAAGGCGCGGTCGACCACGACATGAGCGTGCTGTTCAAGAAGGTGTACGAGGAAGAATACGGCACCTTCGGCGGCCACCCGTATTCGCTGTTCATCGGCGATTATTATTTTGGTCGCGATCCGCAGGACATGGCGCTGTTGCAACGGCTCTCGAAGGTGGCTGCCGCCGCCCACGCGCCATTCATTGCCGCCGCCGCGCCGTCGCTGTTCGACATGACGTCATTTACCGAGCTGGGCGTACCACGCGACATGTCGAAAATCTTCGACAGCGCCGAGCTGACCACCTGGCGCGGCTTCCGCGAATCGGAAGACTCGCGCTACGTCGCGCTGGTGCTGCCGCGTTACGCGGCGCGCCTGCCGTACGGCGCCAAGACCAACCCGGTGGAATCGTTTTCCTACGAAGAAGATGTCGATGGCAAGGACCACGGCAAGTACCTGTGGTCGAACTCGGCCTACCAGCTGGGCCTGCGCATCACCGACTCGTTCGCCAAACACAGCTGGACCACCGCGATCCGCGGCGTGGAAGGCGGCGGCAAGATCACCGGCCTGACGGCCCACACCTTCAAGACCGACGACGGCGACACGGTCCTGAAATGCCCGACCGAGGTGACCATTACCGACCGCCGCGAAAAGGAGCTGAACGACCTGGGCTTCATTGCGGTGGTCAATTCCAAGGGGTCGGACACGGCCGCGTTCTTCGGCGGCCAGTCGGTCAACAAGCCCAGGCTGTACAACCTGGACGCCGCCAACGCCAACGCCGCACTGTCGTCGCGCCTGCCGTACGTGCTGGCCGCCTCGCGCTTTGCCCACTACATCAAGGTGATCATGCGCGACAAGGTGGGCAGCTTCCAGACCCGCTCCGGCGTCGAGAACTTCCTGAACAACTGGCTCAGCGATTACGTGCTGTTGAGTGCCAATGCCTCGCAGGGAGAAAAAGCCCGGTTCCCGCTGTCGGAAGGCCGGGTGGACGTGACCGAGATTGCCGGCAAGCCGGGCGCCTATTCGGCCACCGTGTTCCTCAAGCCGCACTTCCAGATGGAAGAACTGACCACGTCGATCCGCCTGGTGGCCGAACTGCCCGCTGCCGCAGCCTGATCCTTTTCCCATGCACCAGGACGGCGGCTGCCTGAAGCTGCCGCCGTCGCCATCACTATACGGAGCTTGCAATGTCAGACGTACTCATCCTCGATCTGGGCGCCACCATCAAAGGCAACTGCACCATCACCGGCTACGCCGACAAGATCATCGTCAGCTCGTTCTCGCACAACGCCTACCTGCCGATGGGCAGCGACGCCGGCAACACCGAGCGCACCCTGGGCCGCGCGGTGCTGTCGGAAATGTCGTTTTCCAAGTCGTCGGACCTGGCCACGACCGAGCTGTTCAAGGCGTGCACCCAGGGCACCAAGATCGGCCCGGCCAAGCTCAATATCGGCCGCGTGGAAAACGGCGTGTACATGAACTTCATGACTTACGTGATGGACAACGCGATGATCTCGCAAATGAGCTGCAGCGGCGGCGGCGGCGTGCCCAGCGATGCGTTCGCCATCAACTTCACCAAGATCAAGGCTGACTTCACGCAACAGAAAACCGATTCGACGGCCAAGGGCACCGGGACGTGGAACTGGAACCTGGAGACGATGAAGGCCGATTAACCGCTCGTTTGCAGATCCGTGCAGCCGGCGCCAGCCGCAGGCTGCACCGGGGTTGTGTCGCCTACAGGAGTGCCCGCATGCCTATCGTTCAGTGCCAGAAATGTTACAGCCGGTTCACTCCGCGCAATGGGGCAACGTCTGCCGTGTGTCGGTGCGGCGGACCAGCCGTCGCTGTTGTACAGCGCGGGCGTGCGCCAGTGAAGGTGCGCAACGTGCCGCCGCATCCGGTCGTGCCTGTACGGCCCGGGGGTATCGTGCCGGGAGGAAAGAGTTCCGGCGCACCGTCCCTTGCTTCGCGGCTGCCGCACGCGGGTGGAACAGTCCGGACTCCGCCGCAGCCGCAGCCGCAGCCGGTTCGGGCCAGCGTGACGCGGGCGACCGTGATGCCTGGCACCGCAGTGTCGAAACCGGTACAGGTGCCCATGGACGTCGTCCTGCGCCTGGTTTTCGAACGCCTTGACGAGCGGTCGCTGGCGTTTGCAGGATTTGTCTGCCGCCGCTGGAACCAGATCGCAGCTGGAATCCTTGCGCAGTTTTCTCCGCAATTGATGGCGCACGGCTCGACCGCCGGGCCACTCAAGATGGCGCTGCTGAACTACCTGACCGGCGCCAGACAGCTGCAACTGGCGGTGGACCAGTTTCCTCACCCTGGGCGCGGTTACCGGGAAAGCGTCCTCGAATACATTGTCACCAACAACATAGAGGTGGACCTGAGTTTGGGCACCCGGGATGATCGGACGCTGGAAACCCTGAGGCGGGCCAGTGCGAAGGTAGGCGTGATCGGTTCGTTCAAGAAAATGCATAACAAGATCTGGGTCATCGATGAGGAGGGCGTCATTTTAGGCTCGCCGAATGTCAGCTTTTCTGCGCTCGAGGGCGGAAACATCGAGAGCTTCATCCATATCAGCAGCCCGCGGGTGGGTGCGCTGGTCGGCAAATACCTGAACCTGCTCAAGCACTGGGACAATGCGGAACTCCGGGAGGAAGTGCGGGATGAGATGGCGGCCTACAACGCCGAGCGGCACGATTTGAGGCTGGCCGTAGCGCCGATCTTCAATATCACAGATTTCGTTATCAAGGAGCTGACCGGGGCCACCAGGATCATTATCCGGCAGTTTCTGATCAGCCCCAAGCAGCAGCACGAGACCGGACCGGATATCATCGGCGTGTTATGTGCCATGGCCAGAAACAATGTGGCAATCGAGATCTATCTTGATGAAGCTGCCTACACGTCGCATAAAACCGGCTATTTCGTGAAACGGGCGGTCGCCACCTTGACCCGCGCCGGCTGCAAGGTATACACGCAAAAGCCGGTCTTGGTCGTGAATGTGGGCGCTGAAAAAATACAGCACGATAAGCTGATCCTGGCGGAGTTCCACAAGGGCGTGCAGCGAACCTTGATCGGCAGCGCTGGTTTTACGCGCGACGTCATCTGCAATAACAACGCGGAAAATTTCATCGCCACGGACAGCAAGGCCATTTTTGCCAGCATGATGACACATCACAACGCAACGCTGTCGGCCGAGGTGGCCACCACGTTGCGTCGCTGACGGCCCCCCAAGAACCCCCACAATGCCTTGCTGTCTTGCTGTCTTGCTGTCTTGCTGCCGGGCGGCGGGGCCGGCGCGCGCGGCGGCACGCCGCCCGCGCCATCGGTCGATGATACCGGCGTGATACTTGTGTTACGCACACGCTTGCTCCTAACATCAATCCCGTACTGAACGCTTAAGCGGCACGGTCCGCATGGGCCGCAATTTGTTTCTCCACGCACGTTGATTGGTATCCCCATGACCCAGCACCCCGCCGGCTCCATCGTCCCGCTGTTCGACCGCCTCGGCGACGAACCGGCCGCTTCCAGCGATGGCCGCATGCTCGACGCCCACGGCTTGCAGCACTCGCTGCAACTGGACCTGACCCGCATGTTCAACGTGCGCAATGGCCTGACCATCGAGCAGTTCCTCGGCGCGGCGCCCACGGCGCTCAATTACGGCCTGCCCGACACGCTGGGCTTGTCGCCGCAATCGGCGGCCGACCTGGCGCGCTGGGAACTGGTGATCGCCCGCGCCATCGGCCTGTACGAGCCGCGCCTGTCGCGCGTGACGGTGCGGGTGACGCCCGACAGCTGCAACCCGATGTCGGCGCGCGTGGCGCTGGGGGCGGCGGTGGCGCTGGGCCGCCAGCTGTGCCAGGTGCATTTCGACGTGCTGCTCGACCAGCGCAGCGCCACGCTGGCTGCGGCGTAACCGGAGCGGCCGCCGTGAACGCCCAGGACGACCTGCTCGAATACTACCGGCGCGAACTGAACTACCTGCGCACGCAGTCGGCCGACTTTGCCGCCCGCTATCCGAAGGTGGCGCAGCAGCTGGTGCTGACCGGGGCGGAAGCGGCCGATCCTCACACCGAGCACCTGATCGAATCGGTGGCGTTTCTCACCGCCCGCGTGCACCGTGAACTCGACCGTGACTTTCCCACGGTGGCCGCCGCCATGCTCGACAACCTGTGCCCGAGCCTGACGCAGCCGGTGCCGGCGATGACGGTGATGCAGCTCACGCTCGATGCCACCGAAGGCAAGGCCACGGCCGGCATTCCGGTAGCGCGCGGCACCATGTTGTCCACCACGGCGGCGTCGGGCGAAGAATGCCGGTTTCAGGCCGGCTGGGACAGCACCTTGTGGCCGCTGCGCGTGGCGGCCGTGGACCAGGACACGCCGCGCAGCCTCACGGTGCGCTTCGCGTGCGCGGCGGGCATCGACGTGGCGGAACTGGAACTCGATACCCTGCGGCTGCACCTGTCGGGCGATCTGCTCACCACCATGCCGCTGCACGAGCTGCTGGTGGGCGCCCTCGAACGGATCGAACTGATCACCAGCGGCGGCGTGCACCAGCTGGCCGCGCGCCACCTGCAGGAGGTAGGCTACGGCGAAGACCAGGCGCTGCTGGTGCGCCCCGGGCACGCCCATCCCGCCTACTGCCTGTTGCAGGAGTATTTTGCATTTCCGCGCAAATTCCAGTTTTTCGACCTCGGCGGCCTGCGCGGACGGCTGGGCGGCGGCGCCGGTTTCGCGGTGCGCTTCGTATTCCGCCACGGCGCCCCGGTGCTGTCGCTGCTGGGCGCAGACAACGTGCTGCTCGGCTGCGTGCCGGCGCTCAACCTGTTCCCGGTCACCAGCGAACCGATCGCCTACGACCGCCGTCACTACGAATACCGGCTGGTGCCGGACCGCCGCCGCGACGCTTATCTGGAAGTGCATTCGGTGCTGGCGGTGATCGCGTCCGACCCGCGCGGCGAGCGCAGCGTGACCATTCCCAGCGCCTACGCCGATACCGACGAAGTGACGTTCGCCGAACGCGGCGCCGACCTGTGCTGGACCATGCGCCGCGAAACCAGCCTGCGCCCCGGCATCCATGGCGCCGACGTGTACCTGGGCTTTGTCGACCGCGGCGACGTGCGCACCGTGTTGGCGGAACCGGTGGTGTATGCGCGGCTGCTGTGCACCAACCGCCAGCTGGCCGAACAGATCGGTGCGGGCACGCGCTTCTACGGCGAAGGCGTGGCGGCATCGACCGTGATCCGCGCGCTGTACCAGCCCAGCGCCCAGCGCCCGGCCACCATGGCCAGCAGGGCGCTGTGGTCGCTGGTGGCGTTGCAGCGCCTGAACCATCGCTCGCTGGTCGATGGCAGCGCCGGCGTGGCCACGTTGCGCGAGATGCTGGGCCTGTTTGCCGGCGACAGTGCACGCGACCAGGTCCAGATCGACGGCATTGCCCGGCTGTCCGCCAGCGTGGGGACCGCGCGCGTGGGCGCCGACACCTGGCGCGGCTTTTGCCGCGGCACCGAGATCGAACTCGAATTCGACCGCGATGCCTTTGCCGGCAACTCTCCGCTGGTGCTGGCCGCAGTGCTGGCACGCTTTTTTGCCCTGTACACGACGGCCAATTCCTTCGTGCGGCTGTCGGTCTGCCGCGCCGGTGAGCCGTGGCTGCAGTGGCCTGCCATGACGGGGCGCCAATGCCTGATATGATCACCGCGCTGCGTGCCGCGCCGCAGTCGTTCAACCTGTTCCAGGCCATCAGCCTGCTCGAACGCAGCGAACCGGCGCGCACCGCCGTCGGCTGCGGCCTGGGGCTGGACGAAGCGGTGCGGCTGGCAGCCCAGGTGGAACTGGGTTTTGCCGCCAGCGATATCGCCAGCGTGGCCGCCAGCGGCCGGGCCGGGCCGCCGCTCACTCTGCGCACGGCGGCGCTCACGCTGGCCGGTGCCCAGGGACCGCTGGCGGCGCCGTTTACCGAGCTGCTGCTGGCGCGGCGCCGCCAGCGCGACGGCGCCGGGCTCGATTTCCTCGACATCTACAACCAGCGGCTGCTCGGCTTCTGGTACCGCGCGCGCGGCAAGCATCACCTGGCATTGCAGCCGGCAACCGGCGCGGCCGGCACGCTGGCGCCGCTGGAACGCAGTGTTGACGCGCTGTCGGGGCTGGGCCGCGCCGAAGGCGCCCGTGCACCGGGCGGCGGCGTGGGCTGGCTGCGCCATGCCGGCCTGCAGGGCGCCGCGCCGCGGTCGATGACGTCGTTGCTGACGCTGCTGCGCGACCGGCTCGGCATCGCTTTCACGGGCCGGCAGTTCATGGGCAGCTGGCAACCGCTGGCCCGGTGCGACCGCGCCTGCCTGCTGGGGCCGGCGCCGGCGGCCGGCGCCAGTTCGGCCAGGCGGCCCGGCCCGAGACTGGGCTTGGGGCAGGGCGCCGCGCTGGGCGCGCGCGCCTGGGACCAGTCGGCCGGCATTGCCCTGACCGCGCCGCCGCTGGCGGCCGACCGCTTTGCCGCGCTGCTGCCCGGCGGGGAACAGTACCCGTTGCTGGCGTGGCTGGTGGCGCGCCACCTGCAGCGCGCCCTCACCGTGACGGTGTCGCTGCAGCTGGCCCCGCTGCCGATGTGCCGGCTGGCCGGCCCCGCTGCCGATGCGCCGGGGCCGGCCATGGCGCCGCGCCTGGGCCGCACGGCCTGGCTATCGGGCGCCGGTCACGGCCAACCCGCCACCTACCGGCACGCGCGGTTCGTGCTGACATCTCCCACCACCCGCCCCACCGAACGGAGCTGAGGCACATGGAAACCGATATCCGCAGCCTGCTGTCCAAGCTGAACCCCGAGTGCAAGCGCGCCATGGGAGCGGCCGCTGAACTGTGCGTGCGGCACACGCACTTCAACGTGGAAGTCGAACACTTCCTGGTGGCGCTGCTCGATGGCGGTGCGCCGGACCTGCAACTGCTGCTGGCGCACTTCAGCGTGGAAGCGGACGCCGTGCGGCGCCAGCTGCATGCCTGTCTCGAAGATTTTAAGCGCGGCAACAGCCGCACGCCGGCCATGTCGCCGCATTTCGTGCCGCTGTTTCGCGAAGCGTGGATCAACGGCACCATGCTGGTGGGCACCCAGCAGGTGCGCTCCGGCGCGGTGCTGCTGGCATTGCTGGAACACGACGGCCTGCGCGGCGCCTTGCTCGAAACCGCGCCGGCGCTGCTGACCATCCCGCGCGAGCGCCTCAAGCACGGCCTGGCAGCGCTGCTGGCCGGCTCGCAGGAAGATGCCGGACCAGGCGCCGTTACCGTCAGCGGCAACGCCAGCAGCGTCCCCGCCGTTGCGGCGGCCGGCGCCGGCCAGGCAGCGCCCGGTGCCAGCGCGCTTGATCAATACACGGTGGACCTGACCGCGCTGGCGCGCGCCGGCCGCATCGACCCGGTGCGCGGCCGCCATGGCGAAATCCGCCAGATCGTCGATATCCTGCTGCGGCGCCGGCAGAACAATCCCATCCTCACCGGCGAGGCTGGCGTGGGCAAGACCGCGGTGGTGGAAGGGTTTGCCTTGCGCGTAGCGGAGGGCAACGTGCCGGCGGTGCTGGCCGATGTGCGCATCTGCGCGCTCGACCTGGCGCTGCTGCAGGCTGGCGCCGGCGTACGCGGCGAGTTCGAGCAGCGCCTGAAAAACGTGATTGCCGACGTGCGCGCCGCCGCCGCGCCCGTCATCCTGTTCATCGACGAAGCCCACCAGCTAATCGGCGCCGGTGGCAGCGAAGGGCAGGGCGACGCCGCCAATCTGTTGAAACCGGCCCTGGCGCGCGGCGAGCTGCGCACGATTGCCGCCACTACTTGGGCCGAGTACAAGAAACACGTGGAGCGCGATCCGGCGCTGGCGCGGCGCTTCCAGGTGGTCAAGGTGGAAGAACCGACGCCCGAGGCCGCGATCGACATGTTGCGCGGCATGGTTGCCACGCTGGAACGCCACCACGGGGTGGACATCGAGGACGAAGCCGTGCGCGACGCGGTACGGCTGTCGCAACGCTATATCACCGGCCGCCAGCTGCCGGACAAGGCGGTCAGCGTGCTCGACACGGCATGCGCGCGGGTGGCGATTGCGCTGGCCGGCACCCCACCGGCCCTGGAGGAACTGGAACACGGCATGGCGGTGTCCGGCGAAGCGCTGCGCATCGCGCGCCAGCAGCTGGCCCGTGGCGAAGGGGCGGCGGCCGATGTCGGGCGGCTGACCGCCGAAGGCCAGCGGCTGGCGGTGCGCCACGCGGCGCTGGTGGCCAAGCTGGCGGAGGAGCGGCGCGCGGTCCACGAAATCCTGGCGCTGCGGCGCGCGCTGACCGCCCGAGCCGATCGTGCCGATGCTGCCGATGGCGGCGACGACCAGCAGGCCCAGGCCGCCCAGCTGCAGCGGCTGCAAAAAGGGCTGGAAGCGATCCAGGACGACGCCGCCATGGTGCCGGTGAACGTCAATTCGGCCATGGTGGCGGAGGTGATCTCGGGCTGGACCGGCATTCCGGTAGGCAAGATGCTGGCCGACGAAATCCACACCGTGCTGCAATTGCACGAGCGCCTGTGCGAACGGGTGGTGGGACAGGACCAGGCGCTGGACGCCATCGCCCGCCGGGTGCGCACGTTCCGCGCCGAGCTCGACGACCCCGGCAAGCCGGTGGGCGTGTTCATGCTGGTCGGTCCCAGCGGCGTGGGCAAGACCGAAACCGCGTGCGCGCTGGCCGACATGCTGTACGGCGGCGAGCGCAACATGATCACGATTAACATGTCGGAATTCCAGGAAGCGCACACGATCTCGAGCCTGAAGGGCGCGCCGCCCGGCTATGTCGGATACGGCAAGGGCGGCGTGCTGACCGAAGCGGTGCGGCGCCGGCCCTACAGCGTGGTGCTGCTCGACGAAATGGAAAAGGCCCACCCGGACGTGCTGGAACTGTTCTTCCAGGTATTCGACAAGGGCACCATGGAAGACGGCGAAGGCGTCTCGATCGATTTCAAGCACACGCTGATCCTGCTCACGTCCAATGCCGCGCAGGACGTGATCACCGATGCCTGCCGCCATGGCGCGCAGTCGCGTCACCAGTTGCGCCACCCGCTGCCCGATCCCGCGCAACTGGTGGCGCAACTGCGCCCGGTGCTGCTGCAGCAGTTTTCGCCCGCATTCCTGGGGCGCGTGGTGCTGGTGCCGTACTACCCGCTCGACGACGCCGGCATCAGCGTTATCGTAGAGATGAAGCTGGCGCGGCTGGCCGAGCGCTTTGCCGCCAACCACCATGCGCGCTTTTCCTGGGACGATGCGGTCACTGCCGCCATCACCGCCCGCTGCACCGAGGTGGACAGTGGCGCGCGCAATATCGACTTCATACTCACCCAGAGCGTGCTGCCGCCGCTGTCGTCGCTGGTGCTTGAGCGGATCGCCACGGCGTCGGCCTTTTCGGCGGTGCACATGAGCGTCGATGGCAGCCAGTTTGCCTATGCCTTCCGCTCCGGCGCGCTGCGGGGTGGCGCATGAGAACCGGGTTCACCCAGGCCGGCGGCCTGTTGACGCTGACCACGCCGCTGGGCGCCGACGACCTGTTGCTCGACAATATGGAGGGCAGCGAGGGCATCTCCGAGCTGTTCAGGTTCAACCTGCACATGCGCTCGGCCAGCACCAGTCTCGACGCCGCCGCGCTGGTGGGCCAGGACGTCACGGTCCGGCTGGCCGTGGAGGGCGCGGCCACGCGCTACGTGAGCGGCATGGTGGCGCGCTTCGTGCAAAGCGGGCAGGACCAGGACTTCGCGCTGTACGAGGCGGAGGTGGTGCCGGCGCTGTGGCTGCTGACGCTGTCGCGCGACCGCAAGATCTTCCCGAACCAGGGCGTGGACGCCACCATCAAGCAGGTGCTGACCGCGTTCGGCATCGTGTTCGACGCCCGGCTGGCCGGCACCTACGCCAAGCGCGACTACTGCGTGCAATACGACGAAACCGCATTCGACTTCATCTCGCGCCTGATGGAGCAGGCCGGCATTTTTTACTTTTTCACTTATGCCAGCGGCAGCCACACCATGGTCCTGGCCGACGCCAACGACCACTTTACCGACTGCGACGGCGCGGCCGCCGTGCGCTTCTGGCCCGTGACCGGCATGCTCAATGCGCTCGACACGGTATCGCGCTTTGCCTGGGAACACCGGGTGGCCGTCAAAAAATCCACCGTCAGCGACTACGATTTCACCGCGCCCGACACCTCGCTCGAAGGCGGCCATGCGGCAGCCACCGGCAGCGGCGCGCTGTACGATTTCGGCACAGGCCACCCCGGCGTGGATGGCGCCCGGGCACTGGCGCAGCTGCGCGTGGAAGCGAGCCAGGCCGGTGCAGCCACGCTGCGCGGCGACAGCTATTGCTACCCGTTCTGCGCCGGCGCCCGGTTTGCGCTGAGCGGCCACTTCGTCCCGGCGCTCAACGCCAGCTTCGTGCTGCGCCGCGTGCACCACACCGTCAGCGGCGACTTGTACAGCAACTCGTTCGAGGCGTTTCCGTCGGCTACGCCATTTCGGGCGCCGGTGCAGATCGCCCGCCCGCGCGCTGCCGGCTGCGAAACGGCGGTGGTGGTGGGGCCGGAGGGCGAGGAAATCTGGACCGACAAGCACGGCCGCGTCAAGGTGCGCTTCCCGTGGGACCGCGACGCCAGCGATGCCCGCGACGATCAGCGCGCGCCGTGGATAAGGGTGGCGCAGGCGTCGGCCGGCAAGGGTTTCGGCGCGCTGTTCCTGCCGCGCGTGGGCCACGAGGTGGTGATCACGTACCTGAACGGCGACCCCGACCGGCCGCTGGTGACCGGCAGCGTCTATAACGGCAACAACACCACGCCTGCCGCGCTGCCCGCCAACGGTACCCAGTCGATCCTGCGCTCGTGGTCGTCCAAGCAGGGCACGGCCGGCAACGAGCTGCGCTTCGAAGACCGCAAGGATGCCGAGCAACTGTACCTGCACGCGCAAAAGGACATGCTGGTGGAAATCGAGAACGCGCTCACCACCACCGTCAGGCAGGGCGCCGAAATCCACACCCTGGAGCAGGGCGACCGCACCATCGACATCCGCAAGGGCAAGGAGAGCCACACGGTGGCAGGCACCCGCAGCGTGGCGGTCACCGGCGCCGAAGACCATGCCAACCAGGGCGCGTTCACGCACCAGGTGAAGGGCGATTACGCGCTCACCATCGACGGCAGCCTGACCATCGAGGTCAAGGGCGCGATCAAGCTGGTGTCGAAGGCGGCCGTGGCGGTCGAAGCGGGCACCAGCCTGGCGGCCCGGGCCGGTACCGAATTGTCGCACGAAGCCGGCACCAACCTCACCAGCAAGGCGGGCAAATCGCTGTTGAACCAGGCCGGGCTGCAAATCGATGCCAAGGCGCCCATCATCAACAGCAAGGCCGACGCCACCCAGACCGTGGAAGCGGGCGCCATGTTGACGCTCAAGGGCGCCATGGCCAAGGTGAATTAGATGACTGCGACCGCGCGCACCCTGGTGGGGCCGGCAGCGCCGGTGCTGGTGGAAGAGCATGACGCCAGCGGCGCCTTGCTGTTGCGCAGCACGATGGCGGGCGGTGTGCTGCATGGGCCGCTCGAACAGTACGGCCCCGGTGGCTTGCCGGCAATGACCGCGCACTTCGAGCAGGGCAAGCTGCACGGGCCGCTGTCGCTGTATGACGCCGACGGCGTGCTGGTCCAGCGCAGCGCGTACCACCGCGGCACCGTGCACGGGCTGGTGGAAACCTTTATCCACGGCCGCCGGGTCACTGCGCAGACCATGGCCGACGGCGTGGCCAGCGGGCCGTCGCTGTCGTTCGACGAGGCGGGCCAGATGACGGCGCGGCTGCACCTGGTGGCGGGCCAGGTGGAGGGGCCGGCGATTTTTTACCACGAGGGCCGGCCGGTGCGCAACGCCGTGTACCGCGCCGGCCTGCTGGAAGGCGAGTCGGCCGATTTCGACGCCGAAGGGCAGGTGGTGCAGCGCTGCACGTACCGCGCGAACTTGCTGCACGGGCCGCTGCGCCGCTATTGGCCCAGCGGCGCGCTGATGGAAGAGGTGATGTACCGCGACGGCGTGCCGCTGGGGGCGCCGGTGCGCTTCGATGCACTGGGGGCGCGGATCGGCAACGCCGAGGCGGCGCCGGCACTGTTCGAACGCATCAAACGACTGTTAAGGGGGGACTGATGGCGCAGCAGGTATGCGGTGGGGCGATGCTGAAATGCTCGTTCGGGCTGGCGCCCGGCACCTTGATGGTGCTGCCGGCCAGCCAGGTGATGACGGCCATGCCGGACGCCAACATCATGGACAACAAGCCGATGGTCAACATCATGCCGTTCGGCATGTGCACATCGCTGGCCAATCCCATGGTGGCGGCGGCCACGGCAGCGGCGCTCGGCGTGCTGACGCCGATGCCGTGCATCCCGATGACGGCGGCGCCGTGGATGCCGGGCGCGCCGACCGTGTTGCTGGGCAACCTGCCGGCCTTGAACAATTCATCCAAGCTGATGTGCACCGCCGGCGGCGTGATTGAAATTTGCATGCCGGGCCAGATGACGGTCACCGTACCATGAACGCCGCGCGCCAGCGCCGGCCACCGATGATGCAACCGGACAGGAGAACGCCATGGAATACCGATTGAGCCTGACACCACGCCTGCTGGCAGTGGGCCTGTGCGCCACCGTGGCGCTGCTGGTGCTGTTGTTCGCGCTGGGCTACCAGGTGGGCCAGAACATGGCGCCGCCGCAGCCTTTGCGACCGCTGGCGGCAGCGGCCGTGGCGGCGGAACCGGGCGGCGGCGCCGCCACAGCGGCTGCGGAACCGGTGCCGGTCGATGCCGGCGCCCGCTACGTGCGGCCCAGCGGGGACGCGCCATGAACCGCCGGCTGGCACTGCTTGTCGCACTGTGCTGGCTGGCGCTCGTCCCGGCGGCGGCAGCAGCGTCTACTGCAGCGATGGCGCCGCCAGCCGCTGCGCTGGCGCCGGCCTCGCCGCTGGTGCGCGCCAGTGACGGGCGCCTGCTGGCGCCCGATATCGCGCGCATCGTTGGCCGTGGCGCGCTGGTGGTGGCGTTGTCGAAGATCGAAAGTCCGCCGTTCTTTTCCGACCAGGGCGGCCACCTGCACGGCACCGACATCGACCTGGTGCAGGCGATTGCCGCCGAGCTGGGCGTGCCAGCCCGCTTCGAGCGCACGGCCACTGCCGACGTGGCGGTGGACATGGTGGGCAACGGCCAGGCCGACCTGGCGGTGGGCCGCATTGGCCGCACCATCCGCCGCAGCCAGATGGTGCTGTTTTCCACGCCGTACCAGTCGCTGGCCCATGCAATGCTGATCCATCGCGTGCGGTTTGCCGAACTGTACGGCAAGCGTCCGCTGACCGAAGTGATGCGCGGGTTCACCGGCGCCATCGGCGTCATCGACGGCACGTCGTGGGTGGACAATGCCCAGCGCGACTTTCCCGCCGCGCCGCTCAGGCGCTACCGCGACTGGAGCGCACTGGTGGATGCCGTGCGGCGCGGCGACGTGGTGGCCGCGTACCGCGACGAACTGGCCGTGCGCGCCGTGCTGGTCAACGATCCACGGCTGGCCCTGCACCTGCGCACGGTGACCTTCAGCGATGCCCACGTGTCGCTGTCGGTGGTGGCCGGCGTGCGCGACACCACGCTGGTCGGATTCGTCAACGAAGTGATCGCGGTGCGCAGCCGCCATGCCGGCACCGCCGGCGTCCCGCAGAAAGGCAAATAAATCATGTCCACCATCTTGCCGGCGACCCCGGCCGCCCCTGCTGCACCAGTGTCGCCCGCCGAACCGGCGGCGGCCGAGCGGCGCGGACCGTTCCGCCGGCTGCAGTCGCTGGCCGTCAATCCGCTGGTCGTGCTTGGCTGCGTGCTGCTGGGCGCCACGCTCGGCTGGGCCGCGCCGGCGCTGGCCGCGCCGCTGGCGGTGGTGGGCATGGTGTACATCAACCTGCTGACCATGGTGGTGCTGCCGTTCATGATGTCGGCGGTGGTGCTGAGCCTGCAAAACCTGTACCGCGAAGGCGGCGCGGCCCGCATCGTGCAGCGCGTGCTGGTGGTGTTCCTGGCGCTGTCGGTGGCGTCGGCGGTGCTGGCCACGCTGGGCACCTTGCTGGTGGAGCCGGGCGGCGGCATGTCGGAAGCGACCCGCATCGCGCTCGGCAGCCTGGTGGGGGGCACAGCCGACAACACCAATACCGTGATGCCGTTGCTGGGGCCGGTGGTGGCGCCGGCCGTGGACAGCGCCCAGCAGATCGTCCAGAAGCTGGTGCCGTCGAATATTTTTGCGGCGCTGGCCGAGGGCGCCACCCTGAAGGCGCTGGTCTTTGCGCTGCTGTTCGGCTTTGCCGCCGGCCAGGTGCCGGCGCGCATCTCGGGCGGCCTGCAGCAGGCGCTCGAGACCGTCTACCAGGCCTGCTGGACACTCACGCGCTGGATCAACCTGCCATTGCCGCTGATCCTGATCTGCATGGCGGCCGGCCAGGTCGCGCGCAGCGGGCTCGGCCCCATGACCGCCATGGCGGGCTTCGTCACCGGCTTCCTGCTGGTGAGCGTGCTGGTGATCGCGGCAGCCGTGCTGGTGGTGCGGCACCGCGCCGGCGTCGGTTTGAAACCGGTGCTGCTGGCCTTGCGCGAACCGTTTGCGCTGGGCGTGGCCACCAACAACGCCGCTGCCTGCATGCCGGCCATGGTGGGCGCGCTGGCCGGCCGACTCGGCTTTGCCCGCACCCGGGTCGAGCTGCTGGTGCCGCTGAGCGTGGCGCTGCTGCGCGCCGGCCCGGTCGTGTATTTCGTCAGCGGCTCGCTGTTCATTGCCGCGCTGTATGGGCGGGTGCTCACGCCCGGCGAACTGGCGCTGCTGGCCACCATGGCCACGCTCACCGGTTTTGCCACCGCCGGCATGACCGGCATCGTCACGGTAACGCTGATGGGGTCCGTGTGCAGCTACCTGGCGCTGCCGTTCGAGGCGGCGTTCGTGCTGTTCGTGGCCGTCGATCCGGTGTGCGCGATGGCGCGCACAGCGCTCACCGTGATGGCCGACTGCGCAGCCGTGGCGCTGATCTGCGCGCGGCCGGTGCGGCTGTAAGGCGGCAGCCATGAACCGCGCACCTGGCATGCTGTCGCACCTGCTGCGCGAGCTGTCGCGGCAGCCGGTGGCGTTGCTGGGCGCGGTGCTGGCTGGAATCTGGGTCGGCCTGCAATGGCCGCAGGCCGGCCCGGCGTTTGCGGCGCTGGCCACCATTTACCTGTCGCTGCTGCAGGCGGCGGCGCTGCCATTCCTGCTGCTGGCCGCGTATTTCGGCGTGCAGCGGCTGGCCGGCGACGGCGACCGTACCGGCGCCGGCGCCCGCTGGCGGCGCACCGGCGTACTGGCGCTGGCGGCGCTGCTGGCCATGCTGCTGTGCGCGCTGGGCGGTGCGCTGCTGACCGAGGTGACGGCAGCCGGCGCCCGCATCGAGGGGGAGCAGGCGGCGGCGCTGGGGCGGCTGGCGCTGCGCTCGGAATCGGCAGTGGAAGTCAGCCTGCACGGCGCGGCGGTGGTCGGGGCGGGACCGGTAGTGCCGAGCCTGGTGCCGGCCAACCTGTTTCAGGCGCTGGCGGCGGGCGCGGCGCCGTCGGTGCTGATCGGCGTGTTGCTGCTGGGCGCAGCCGTGGCGGCGCGCTGCACCGGCACCGGCACAGCGCAGCACCTGCACGGCATCCTGGAGGCCGTGTACCGGGGGCTGGAACTGACGATCGCCCTGATCAACACCGGCTTGCCGCTGGTGGCGTTCGTGCTGGCGGCCGCTGCCGCCAGCCCCGCCGGCGCGGCAGGCGGCGAGACGGCGCTGCTGGCTAGCTTGCTCGGTTCGCTTGTGGCGGCGGCGGTGCTGGCGTGTGCACTGGCGCTGGGGGTGCTCAGCTGGCGCCTGCGCACCCATCCATGGCGGGTGCTCATCGCCCTGCGCGAGCCGCTCACCGTGTGCCTGTTCGCCCCGGTGGGGGCGGCCGCGCTGCCGGAAATGATCGAGGCGCTCAGCGGCCGGCTGGGCCTGCGGCGCGGCGCGGTGGAGCTGCTGACGGCGGTGTTGCCGGTCTTTGTCAAAACCGGCGAAGCGCTGTTTTTTGCAGTGGTGGCGGTGTTCATCGCCAACCTGTACGGCCACCTGCTGACCGCGGCCGAGCTGGTGCTGATGGCGCTGACGGCGTGCTGGTTCGCGCTCACCACCATCGGCATCGCGGGCGCCAAGGGCAGCTTGTGGGCCGGCGTATTGCAGGCCGGTTTCGGCTTGCCGCTGGAAGCGTTACTGCCGCTGCTGGTGGCGGTGGAGCTGCTCTCGGAAGGCGCGCGCAACCTGGTGTCGTACCTGGTCACGGCCGCGCTGATCGCGCTGGGCACCGAGCCGCCTGCCGGAGTCAGCCTCGCCGGTGCGAACCGGGATGGCGCTGCCGTCGATCCGGCGGCGGTGTCGGTGCTGCTGGTCGTCGGCCGCCGTCGTGCCTGGCTCAGCCTGGCGCTGCTGGCCGGCGCGGCGCTCCTGGTGTTCTGCGCGGGGCTCGGTGCCGGCCTGCGCAAGATCGTGCTGTCCACTTTGTAGGAATCGCCATGTCCGTCTTTCGTCTGCCTGTTGCCGTGTTGCTGGCTGCCACCATGGTCCTGACCGGCTGCGCCCTGATCAAGAGCGAACCGAAACCGCAGGCGCCGGGCTGGCAGGGCGTTACCGTGATGGCGGCGGAAGATGCCAATGCCAACAGCGCGGTGGCGGTCGACATCGTGCTGGTGCGCGACCAGGCCGTGCTCGACAGCCTGCTGGCAATGCCGGCAGCGCGCTATTTTGCCGCCCGCGCCGACCTCCAGCGCACGTATCCCGACGCGCTGACCGTGGTCGCGCTGGAAATCACGCCGGGCCAGGTGATCCGGCTCGACGCCCGCCGTTTCGGCGGCCAGCGCGCCTGGGCGGCGCTGGCGTTTGCCCACTATGCCAACCCCGGCGAACACCGGGCGCGGCTGCTGCTCGACAACCGTGGTTACGTGCTGCAGCTCAATGCGCAGGGCATGCTGGCCACCGAACTGACACCGGGCCGCGCCCGCTAACCGAGGAACCACGAATCATGGCCGAAGCACAGTTGATGGACCGCATCCAGTGGCACGAGGGTATGCTGCTCAGCCCGCAGCATTTCCAGCAGGAGAGCGCGCGCGTGGATGCGCTGGTGGGGTGGCAGGTGCTGGCGGCGCAGCCGCTGGCCTGGGGCGTGCGGCGCCTGCAGGTGGACGAGGCGCTGCTCACCAACGGCATGCTGTCGATCGGCGTGCTCGAAGCGATTTTGCCCAATGGCATGGCGGTGCGCTACCACGCGGCCGAGGCGCAGGGGGCGTCGCTCACGCTCGACCTTGCCGCGTACCGGAGCCAGCTGGACCAGGGCGACCACGAACCGCTGGCCGTGTACCTGGTGGTGGGCAGCGCGCGGTCGCTGCGCCTGCCGGGCCAGCCGCGCATGTTCCGCCCGGTGGCCAGCCTGCTGGTGGAGGACGAGGTATCGGAGGCGCTGGCCGAGGAAGTGCCGCGCATGACCGCCAGCCTGGCGTTAATGGCCGGCAAGCCGCCGGGAGCGGCGTACGTGGCGCTACAACTGCTGGCGCTGCAGCGCGAAAATGAAACCGTGCGCCGGGCCCCGTTCTGGCCGGCCCAGCTCGAAGTGCCGGCCGATTCGGACATTTTGCAGCGGGCGCGGGCGCTGGCCGGACAAATGCGCAGCAAGGCCGTGTTCCTGGGCCAGCAGGCGGTGCCGGGGGCGTCGCGCCTGGAGGACCGGCTGGCGTTGCTCGAACTGCGGTCCCGGCTGGCGTGCCTGACCGTGAACCTGCCGCTGCTCGAAGCGGTGGTGCAGGCGCCGCCGGTGCAGCCGTGGCCGCTGTACCAGGCGTTGTGCGCGCAACTGGGACCGCTGGCAGGCCTGCGCGGCGACGCCGTGCCGCCAGCGCCGACACCGTATGTGCATGGCAACAGCTATGCTGCGTTCGCCGGCGTGCTCGACCGGCTGCACGCGCTGGTGGAGGAAGTCAGCCAGGAATGGAAAACCGAAATTTTCCGCTGGCAGGATGGCGTATTTGCGCTGCCGATGCGGCCCGAGTGGCTCGACGGGCGGCTGGTGGTGGGTGTGCGCGGGCAGTCTGAACGGGACCTGGTGCGCTGGATCGAAGGCGCCCAGATCGGCTCGCGCACGGTGGCGGCGTCGCTGGCGGCGCGCCGCATTCCCGGCGCCGACCGTCAGCCGATCGAAGCGGCGCCGGAGCTGGGACTGCGCGGCGGCGGCGGCTGGACCCTGTTTGCGATCGAGGTCACCGCGCAATTCATCGTCTCCGACCAGGATTTATTGATCAGCAATATCCACGATAGCCAGCAGACCAGTCTGCCGCAGCAGATCGTGTTGTTTACCAGGGGGGCGGCATGAACAGCATTGCTCTGCAGGAGCCGGTAATGGGACCCGTCGCCGCCGGCAGCGTGCGCCGTGCCGGCGGCGACGGCAACGACCTGGCCTCGGTCCAGTTCCGCGCCTTCGTGGCGGCGCTGAACCACGGCGTGGCCCATGCCGCCACGCTGGGCGAAGCGGAAGGGCGCAGCGGCGCCGAAGCGCTGAGCCGGCAATTGCGCCAGCTGATCGAATTGCAGGCGCTGGAAGCGGGACGGGTAGCGGGCAAGGCCGGCGACGACACGGTGGCGCGCGCCCGCTTCCTGAAAGCGGCGCTGGCCGACGAAGTGCTGCTGCATACCGACTGGTCGGGGCGCAGCCATTGGCGCCACGTGCTGATCGAGGCGTTGCTGTTCAATTCCAGCCACGCGGGCCAGCAGGTGTTTGCCGAGATCGACCAGTTGCTGCGCGAGCGCGAACCGGCCCGGCGCGCGGTCGCCCGGCTGTACCTGCACCTGTTGTCGCTTGGTTTCCAGGGCCGCTACCGCGACGGCGGCGAACTGGCGCGGATTGCCGAATACCGGCGCGAGCTGTTCCAGTTCGTCTACCAGCGTCCGCCCGACCTGAGCGCGCGCGACGCCGTGCTGACCGAGCAGCCGTATGCCAGCACTCTGTCGTACGGCAGCAGCCGGCGTCTGCCGCGCCTGAGCCGCGGCGGCGTGACCTTGCTGCTGACGATGCTGATCGTGCTGGGCGTGTCGGAAGTGCTGTGGCTGTGGCAGGCGTGGCCGGTGCGGGCGGCGCTGGCCGCGCCCGGCAGCGGCGGCGCGCCGGCCCCGGCCGCTGCGCCGGCCCCGGTGCCGGCAGCCGACACCGCCCACCGCGGCCCCACCGGCGACCCGGCCAGCGACCAGGCCAGTGTGGCGGGCCGCGCAGCCGGCGCAGCGTCCGCGTCTGCCGCACCGCTGGCGGCGGGTTTCGCGATGACCACGGGCAGCGGGGTGGCGCCATGTTGAATTTCCTGTCCGACCACCTGGCGATCGCCACCTTGCTGCTGGTGACGGTGCTGGTGCTGGTCTTGCTGGCCATCATCGTCAGCGCCGCGCTGCGCGGTGGCGGCCAGCCGGCCAATGCCGGCGCCACCGGCAAGCTGCGCGTCCTCGGCTCGGAATCGTTGCGGCAGTCGTTTCGCAGCGCCGTCGAGCTGATCGAATCGAACCTGGCCGTGCGCGCCGAACGTTACAACCTGTCGTGGACCTTGCTGCTCAACGAAAGCGCGGACCGTGAGGTGCCGCTGGTGCAGTCGGGCCTGCAAAGCGCGCTCAGCGCCGACAGCACGCTCAGCGCGGCGGCGCAGGGCATCGTCTGGAATTTCTTCGACCGGGGCGTGGTGGTGCAACTGCACGCCGAGCAACTCGGTTCGCCCGACCCCGACAGCGGCACCAGCACCGGCGTGTGGGACGATTTTCTCAGCCTGTGCCGCGCCTATCGTCCGCAGCGCCCGTTCGACGCCATCGTGCTGGCGATCCCGTGTTCGTTGCTGGTGGCGTCCGAGCCGCAGGCCCAGCTTGACCTGGTGGCGCGCGCCAAGGCTGCCCACCGCCGCCTGTGGCGGGCGCAAAACCGGCTGGCGCTGCGGCTGCCGATCCACCTGGTGGTGACCGAGTGCGAAAGCCTGCCCGGTTTTGCCGCCTTTGGCGCAGCGCTGCCGGAATCGATGCAGCGCGCCATGCTGGGCTGGGCGTCGCCCCATGAACTGGTGGCGCCGTTCCAGCCGCAATGGGTCGATGCCGCCATCGCGCACATCGGCGGCGCCGTGGCCGATGGCTGTGCCGAGCTGTGCGCGTTGACGGCCGCCGACGGCGACAGCAGCGCCTACTTCCTGCTGCCCGGGGAAATCGACCGGCTGCGCGCCGGCCTCAAGCTGTTTTGCGAAGAGCTGATGCGCCCCAGCGCCTACCACGAACCATTCCTGCTGCGCGGCATGTACCTGACCGGCGATTCGAGCGACGCCGCCGCCCTGGTCGGCGCTGCCGGCGTCAACCTGGCCAAAGGCGCCGACGGCGCCCCGGCCGCGCCCGCGCTGGCGGTGACCGCACCCGGCATGCCGGTATTTTTGCGCGATATTTTCGAACGCAAGATTTTTGCCGAGGTGGGACTGGTGCAGGCCAACGGGCTGCGGCTGCGGCGGTCCGCCGTGACGCGCTTTGCCTACGTGGCGGCATGGGCGCTGCCGGTGGGCTGGGCCATCGGCCTGGGCTTCGCCACATTCCAGCTGAGCCAGCTGGGTGGCGAACTGCGCACTTACCTGCAGGCGCAGGACCGCCAGCAGGCCGGCCCCGGCGACCGCCAGCGCACGCTCGATGTGTTGTACAACCTGGGGCAACTGAACGATCGCCGCTTCCGCTCGCTCTTCATGCCCGGTTCCTGGGCCGTGGCGGACGATGTGCATGAGCGGCTGCAGCACCGGCTGGAACAGGATTTTGCCCGCCATGCGTTCGAACCGCTGCGCCGCGCCGCTGCCGCCAAGATGAGCGCGCTGACCGGCGTGCCGCTCGACACGTACGGCCAGCTGATCGACGGCGCCCTGTGCACGCTGCCCGCCGGCTGGACCGAGCAGACCGCCGTGACCAAGCCCAGCGCCCTGAACCTGGAAGACCTGCCCCATTACCGCGCCATGCTCGAGTACCTGAAACGGCTCGACAGCATCGGCAGCGCCGTGGCGGCGCTGCGCCGGCTGCGGGAACCGGGGCTGTTACCGGCCGCCGGCGACGACCTGGCGCTGGTGGTGCGGGTGCTGCTGGACGCCAATCTGGGCGGCAACGCCACGGCCACCGCCGCCATGTTCCGCGACACCGCGCAGCAACTGCCGCCGTTCGCGCTGGCGCCGTTGCAGGGCGCTGCGCGCTGCGCGCTGCACCAGGCTGCCCGCAGCATGTACCAGCGCGTGTTCGACGACAATGGCTTGCTGCGCGCCGAGATGGTCGTTGCCGACAGCAGCGCCCGCCTGCTAGACCAGTCGCAGCGCGGCGCCAGCCTGGCGACCGGGCTGCAGTCATGGACCACATTGCGCACCGCGCTCGACGAGCAGCATAGCCAGCTCAAGCCGGGCAAGGGCGGCTGGATGCGCGCCGCCGACCAGGGCCTGGGCACGATACACCAGGCGCTGCTGGCGCGCGTCGGCGCCAACGCCTTGCTGGGGGACGACGCCCGCCAGGCCACCGAGCGCATGGCCAGGGAAGGCCATGCCCGGCTGGGCGCCCGCTGGGAAGCGTTGCTGGCCCATCCCAATCCCATCGACGGCGGCAGCACCGGCCTGGTGTGGGATGGCGACAAATCGAGCTGGGCGTTCACGGCGGAACGCGCCAGCTTGCACCAGACCCTGGGCGCGTTGCTGGCGCAGCCGTTCATGAAGGAAAGCACGCCGGTGCGGCTGGCCGACCTGCGGCCGGGCGCCACCGCTAGCTGGGACAAGGGGCAGCTCGAACGCGCCGCCAGCATGAGCGAGGCCCGCAAGGCCTTCCAGACCGGCGCCTGGACCCAGTTGCCGGTGCCGCTGCAGCAACCGGCCGCGCGGCTGGTGGACCAGGCGCTGGCGCTCCACGTGCATGGGGTGCTGGCGCAGGCGCTCAGCGTGTCCGGCCCGTTGTTGCCGAGCGCCGCCAGCGACGCCGAACGCGCCGGCGCGCTGCGCGTGCGCGGCCTGCTCGAGGAACTGGGAGCGGCATCGCTGGTGTCCGAGCTCGACGCCGTGCTGGTGCGCGACGCCCTGACGCGCCTGCAACGGATGGACGATGTCTTTGCGGCCGGCGAAGTGTTCCTGCCGCGCGACCGCACGCTGGCCAGCTGGCAGGGCCGGCGCGGACCGCTGCTCGACGCCTTTGCCGTGGAAGATGCCGCCGACCTGAACGCCTATGTCGCCCGCCAGCAGGAATTCATCGAGATCGCCGGCAAGCAGGTGGAAGGCGTGCTCGGTCAGCTGGGCGCCAGCGGCGACGACGCGCTGGTGGCTCGCTGGCAGGCGCTGGTGGCCGACCTGCGCCGTTACCGCCTGAAAAGTCCCACCAGCTCGCTGATGGCGCTGGAACAGTTCGTGGTGGTGGGCAGTGCCGATATCGACCTGGCCAACTGCAGTGCGCGTCTGGCCAGCCGGGCCGCACCGCGCCGGACCACCGATGTGTTTGCCGAGCGCCTGCAAAGCCTGCACAGTGCGTTGCTGGCCCGTTGCCGCGAGCTGTCGGCCAGCCGCTACCGCAACGAGTGGGACCGCTTTGCCGAAGCGTACAACCGCGACCTGGCGCGACGGCTGCCGTTTGCCGCTGCCACCGGCAATGCGCCGGCAGCCGACCTCGACGACGTGGGCGCCGCCCTGAAACTGTACGACCGCGCCCGTGCGGCCGCTGCCGCTGCCACCGAGCGCGAGGTGGGGCGGGAGCCGGGCCGCGATGGCGGCCGGTCCGCGCCGGGCGCCGCGGTACGCCTGGCCGAGCAGCAATTCGGCCGCGTGCGCGACGTGCTGGCGCCGCTGTACCCGGCCGAAGAGGGACAGGCGGGCGGTCTGGACGTGGCGGTGCAATTCCGCGCCAACCCGGCCGACGAAGTGGACGCCAACAAGATCATCGACTGGACCCTGAGCGTGGGCGCCGCCAGTCTGCGGCGATCGGACCCGGCGCGGCCGCTGCGCTGGGAATCGGGCCAACCCGTGGTGCTGGCCTTGCGGCTGGCACGCGACGGCGCGGCCACGCCCCGGGCCGAACCGGCCCAGCCGGCCATGACGGTTGTCGAGCGGACTGTCACCTACCGTTTCGACGATCCGTGGGCGCTGTTCAGCTTTATTGGCGCCCACCGGCAACCGGTGCAGCCGGGCGCGGCCGGGGCCGACGACAAGGCGCCGCTGCTGCGCTTTGAGTTTCCGCTGAACCAGGAAGGCGCGGCCGCGCCGGCCACGGCGGACACCCGGGCCAGGGTCTTCCTGCGGCTGAATATCAGCGCTCCCGGCAAGCGGTCGCCGCTGGCCTGGCCCGCCGTGTTCCCGGCCCAGGTGCCGGCGTGGCAGGACCTGGCCGGCATGGCCGCCGAACCACCGCCACGGCCGGCGCAGGCCTGGCTGACGCAATGACGACATCGACCGGGAGCGCTCTACCATGAGTCTTGCCACACCCACCGTACCGCCGGAGCGGGACGGCCACGACGACCTTGGCTGGCCGGGGCCGCAGCCTGAACTGCGGGCGCTGTTCGAGCACCTGCTGGCGCCGCTCGATGCCGGGCTGCCGTGCGGGCCGCCGGCGCGCCACGACCCGGTGGTCACCGAGATTCGCCTGCTGCGCGAGGAGGACGACCCCAGCTTGCCGATGGGGCAGTGGGAGCGTCCGCTCAGGCAGGCGGACTGGCCGCTGATCGAGCGCCGCTGCCGCGAGCTGCTGGGCGGGCGGTCGAAGGATTTGCAGACCGTGGTCTGGTTGACCGAGGCGTGGATGCGCCAGCGCGGTTTTCCCGGTCTGCGCCAGGGACTGGCGCTGCTCGACGCCATGTTGCGCCGTCACTGGACCGCGTTGCATCCGCTGATCGAGGACGATGGCGATTGCGATGCCCGGCTGGCGCCGCTCGAATGGCTGAATGCCACCCTGAGCACAGGCATTCGCGTGCATGCGCCGCTGTTCGTGGTGGAAGACACCCGGCCGCCGCAGGTGAGCCTGGCCGACTGGGACCGGCTGGCCGCGCACGACCTGGCGCAGGAGAACCTGGATGCGGCGGACGCTGCGGCGCCGGGCCTGCAGCGCTCGGTGCGCGCCGACCTGCTTGCGGGCGCCGGCCTGCCGACCGGCGACCTGGCCGCCACGCTGGCCGCCGTGCGCGACAGTCTTGGCCACCTGGAGGCCATCCACGGCTTCCTGCAACAGCAGCTTGCCGCCCAGGCGCCGCGCCTGGCGCGGCTGGAGCAGGTGCTGCAAGCGGCGCACCGGGTGTTGCTGCAGGTGCAGGCGGGCCAGCCGCCGGCGGCGCTGGCCCTGGTCGGGGCCGTGGACCGCGACGCTGCGCCGGCGTCGGCCATGGCGGCGGACGGCGCGTCCGAGAGCGGCCTGCCGGCGGCGGCCCCGGCCGCCCGCGCGGTCGTGGTGCCCGCCGCGTTGGCGGCAGCTGGCGGCTGGCGCGACCGCGACGAAGCGTACGCCACGCTGGAAGCGCTGGCCGACTACCTGGCGCGGCTCGAACCGCACAGCCCTACGCCGTTCCTGCTGCAGCGCGCCGTGCGCTGGGGGCGCATGCCGTTGCCCGAGGTGCTGGCCGAAGTGCTGCGCGAGGAGGGCGACCTGAACCGCCTGCTCAACGTGCTGGGGCTGCAAAGCTAGTGCTGCTGCGGGTTGCAGACCGGTGACGGTGGTGGCGGACGGCCCTGGCGGGTCGACCGCTGCGGTCATTTATAGTGCACAATGCGGTTCCACATCCATTGCTTGCATTATGATAGAGACAACTTCGACACCCGATTCCGGCGTCTACCGCACGCTGCTCGAATCGACCCGCGCGATTCCCTGGCGCATCGACTGGGATACCATGCGTTTCACGTACATCGGCCCGCAAATCGAGCAGTTGCTGGGCTGGACGCCCGCCAGCTGGTTGTCGGTCACCGACTGGGCCGACCGCATCCACGCCGAAGACCGCCAGCGGACCGTCGATTTTTGCGTGGCGCAGTCGCAGCAGGGCATTGACCACGAGGCCGACTACCGCGCCCTCACCAGCGATGGTGACGAGGTGTGGATACGCGACGTGGTGCACGTCGTGCGCCGCCCCGACGGCAGCGTGGAGGCGCTGGTGGGCTTCATGTTCGACATCACCGCGCGCAAGCAGGCCGAAGACAAGATCCTGCAACTGCAGCGCGAACTGGAAGTGCTGTCGTACCGCGACAGCCTGACCGGCGTGGCCAACCGCCGCATGTTCGATACCCTGTACGCGGTGGAATGGGCCAAGGCGCGCGCGGTGGGCGAGCCGCTGTCGCTGGTGGTGATCGACATCGATTACTTCAAGCAGTACAACGACCATTACGGCCACGTGCAGGGCGACGAGTGCTTGCGCCAGGTGGCGCAGGCCATGGACGGCGGCGCCTCGCGCACGCGCGACCTGTGCGCGCGCCTGGGCGGCGAAGAGTTCGTGCTGCTGCTGCCGGCCACCGACCAGGAAGCGGCCCGCAACGTGGCCGAGCGCTGCCGCAAGCTGCTGGCCCGGGCCGACCTGCCGCACGCCCGTTCCGGCGTGGGACGAGTGGTAACGGTCAGCATGGGCGTGGGAACCATCGTGCCCGGCGCCCACGACGACGCGCTGGTGTTCCTGGACCGGGTGGACCGCCGCCTGTACCAGGCCAAATCAGGCGGCCGTGACCGCCTGTGCGACGCCGAGACCTGACTTCGGGGTCAGCGCAACAACTCATGCAGCATAACTGTCGGCCAGCCGCGCGAACTCGATGAACGAGCGCAGGTAGTCGGTATCGAGATCGGCATCGCGCGCGCCCAGGTGGATCTGCTTGCGGATGCCGTCCGGTCCCAGGCGCAATGTACGCAGTTGCAGCTGCGGCGCGTAGTCAGTGACCAGCCACTTGGGCAGCGCTGTCACGCCGCGGCCGCTGGCCACCATCTGCAGCATGATGTCGGTGGTCTCGATGGTCTTGTGCTTGCGCGGCGCGCAACGGGCCGGCAGCAGGAACAGCTGGTAAATGTCGAGCCGTTCCAGCGGCACCGGGTAGGTGATCAGTGTTTCCTCGCTCAACTGCTCCGGCGCCACCACCTGCTGGCGCGCCCACGGATGGTCCTTGTGCACCACCAGCACCTGCTCGTAATCGAACACCGGTTCGAACCGCAGGCCCGGTTTCAGCAGCGGATCGGGCGTCACCAGCAAATCGATTTCGTAGCCGAACAAGGCGCCGATGCCGCCGAACTGGAACTTCTGCTTGACGTCCACGTCCACCAGCGGCCACGCCGCCAGGTAGCGCGTGACGATTTTCAGCAGCCACTGGTAACACGGGTGGCACTCCATGCCGATGCGCAGAGTGCCGCGCTCCCCCTGCGCGTACTGGCGCAAGCGCTCTTCGGCCAGCGCCAGTTGCGGCAGCAGGCGCTGCGCCACCGCGTGCAGGTACTGGCCGGCCTGGGTCAGGCGCAACTGGCGGCCTTCGCGCAGCCAGATGTCGGTACCGAGCTGCAGCTCGAGTTTTTTCATGCTGTGACTGAGCGCGGACTGCGTTACGTGCAGCACTTCGGCTGCAGCAGTCAGCGAGCCCTGACGTTCGACTTCGAGCAGGGTGGCGAGGTGGATGCGTTCCAACATGGGTGAGTAAAATTCATGGATGCGGGATGAACAATGATTTTACTGCATGCGGCGGCCGGCGGCGCGCTTCGCGCATTCTGATGATTAATCCTGAGCAATGATGATTGGACCTGAATATTGGCGCTACAATCCATCGATTTACGACTGTCGCCACCACCAGATCACGCCACCATGATTGTTTCATCCGCAACCGATTTCCGCGCTGTCGCCCAGCGCAAACTGCCGCCGTTCCTGTTCCACTACCTCGACGGCGGCGCCGGCGCCGAGCAGACCTTGCGCGCCAACGTCGACGACCTGCAGCAGATCAACCTGCGCCAGCGCATCCTGCAAGGGTCGGAAAACCTCGATCTCACCACCGAGTGGTTCGGTAACACCTATGGTCTGCCGGTAGCGCTGGCGCCGGTGGGACTGACCGGCATGTATGCGCGGCGCGGCGAGGTGCAGGCGGCGCGCGCCGCCAGTGCGCGCGGCATACCCTTCATCCAGTCCACGGTGTCGGTGTGCCCGCTGGCCGAGGTGGCGCAGGCGATCGACAAGCCGCTGTGGTTCCAGCTTTACGTGCTGAAGGACCGCAGCTTCATGCGCGACGTGCTGCAACGGGCCAAGGCGCTGGGCGCCACCACGCTGGTGTTTACGGTTGATATGCCGGTGCCGGGCGCGCGGTACCGCGACGCCCACAGCGGCATGAGCGGACCGAATGCGGCGCTGCGGCGCATGCTGCAGGCCGTCACGCATCCGGGCTGGGCGTGGGACGTGGGCCTGCACGGCCGCCCGCACGATCTCGGCAACATATCGGCCTACCGGGGACAGGTGACGGGCCTGGCCGACTACATCGGCTGGCTCGGCAACAACTTCGACCCGGCCATCGGCTGGAGCGACCTGCAGTGGATCCGCGACGAATGGGACGGCCCGATGGTGATCAAGGGCATCCTGGAAGCGGACGACGCGCGCGCCGCGCTGTCGTTCGGCGCCGACGGCATCGTGGTGTCGAACCACGGTGGCCGCCAGCTCGACGGCGCCTTGTCCACGGCGCGCGCGCTGCCGGCCATTGCCGAAGCAGTCAAAGGCAAGATGACCATCTTTGCCGATGGCGGCGCCCGTACCGGGACCGACATCTTCCGCCTGCTGGCGCTCGGCGCCGACGGCGTGCTGCTGGGGCGGGCTTTCGTGTATGCGCTGGCGGCGCAGGGGCAGGCCGGGGTCGACAAGCTGCTGGCTATCCTGGAAAAGGATATCCGTACCACGATGGTGCTGACCGGCGTGAAGTCGGTGCGCGAGATCGGGCCGCATTTGCTGGCGTAACGGCGCCGGGAATGGCAAGATGCGGCGTTATCGTTACGGAGCACACGCATGATCGCACGCACGAGGAGCCGCAAGGCGTTACTGGCCTCACTCTCTTTGCTGACGCTGGCAGTCCCCGCATCAGCCCAGCAACTGCACGCCACGCCGGCGCCCGACTTGCCGTTGTGGGAAGTAGGGGTGTTTGGCGGTGTCGCGACCACGCCCGCATACCCTGGGGCGGAAGACCGTTCGCGCCGGGCGCTGGCGTTGCCGATCGTGATCTACCGGGGCAAGGTGATCCGCGCCGACCGGTCCGGCGTGGGCGCCCGGCTGATCAACACGGAACGGGTGGAACTGGACGTGGGCTTTGCACTGTCGCTGCCGGCGCGCTCCAGCGACGTGGGCGCCCGTGCCGGCATGCCGGACTTGAACTCGCTGCTGGAATTTGGCCCGCGCGTAAAAGTGCTGCTGGCGGAGACCGAGCGCAGCCGGGTACGGCTGGAGTTGCCGCTGCGCGTGCCGCTGGAATTGAAGAACAGTTTCCGCCGCCAGGGGCTGGTGTTTGAGCCGCGCGTGGTGTTCGAAACCGGCGATGCCGCCGGCGTCTGGCAAGCGGACGCCAATGTCGGCGCCGTCTTTGGCAACGCCCGCCTGCACCAGTATTTTTATGACGTGGCGCCGCAGTATGTGACGGCTGACCGTCCCGCATACCATGCCGGCGGCGGCCTGATGATGACGCGCCTGGGCCTCAGCCTGTCGCGCCGCATCACGCCCGACTGGCGCGTATTCGGCTTTACCCGCTACGACAACCTGAGCCAGTCCGCCAACCGCGACAGCCCGCTGTTCCGCCGCAACAGCGGCTGGTCGGCCGGCGCCGGCTTTACGTGGACCTGGTACCGGTCGGCGGCGCGGGCCTGGGAATGACACCCCGGCCCGCATTTGCCATCAATGGTCGGTGTGCAGGTACGACGGCGTCTTCGGCAATCGCGTACTGAAGAAGAACGCAATCATCATCATCACCGTCACGTACACGAAGAACCAGTTCTCGTGACCCAGGTTTTTAAAGGTAAGGCCGACGAATTCGGCCGAGCCGCCAAAGATGGCGTTGGCAATCGCGTACGAAAAACCCACGCCCAGCGCCCGCACTTCGGGCGGGAACATCTCGGCCTTGACCAGGCCGCCGATCGACGTGTACAGGCTGACGATGGCCAGCGCCAGGGTAATCAATACGAACGCCAGCACCGGGCTGTTACTGCCGCGCACCATGGCCAGGATCGGGTAGGTGGCAATCGTACCCAGCGCGCCGAACAGCATCATCGACTTGCGGCGGCCGATGCGGTCGGCCAGCATGCCGAACAGCGGCTGCATGCACATGTACAGGAACAGGGCGCCGGTCATCACGATACTGGCGGTCTTGGCCGGCATGCCGGCGCTGTTGACCAGGTACTTCTGCATGTACGTGGTGAAGGTGTAGAAGATCAGCGAACCGCCGGCCGTGTAGCCGATCACGGTGATGAACGCCGCGCGGTGGTGCTTGAAGATGCCGGCCAGGGTGCCCGCATCCTTGTTGTTCATGTCTTCGGTCTTGCTGGTTTCGTGCAGCGTGCGGCGCAGCAGCATCGACACCACGGCAGCCACGGCGCCAATCACGAACGGAATGCGCCAGCCCCAGGCCTTCAGTTCCGGCTCGGTCAGGAACACTTCCAGGATCACCACCGTCAGCACGGCCAGCAACTGGCCGCCGATCAGGGTCACGTACTGGAACGACGAGAAGAAACCGCGCTGGCCGCGCAGCGCCACTTCGCTCATGTAGGTGGCGGTGGTGCCGTATTCGCCGCCCACCGACAAGCCCTGGAACATGCGGATGATCAGCAGCAGGATGGGCGCCGCCACGCCGATCGAGGCGTACGTGGGCAGCACCGCGATGGCCAGCGAGCCGCCGCACATCATCATGATCGAAATGAGCATCGACTTCTTGCGGCCCACGCGGTCGGCAATCCGGCCGAACAGCCAGCCGCCGATGGGGCGCATCAGGAAGCCGACCGCGAACACGGCGGCGGACTTCAGGAATTCGGTGGTGGGATTACCGCTGGGGAAAAACTGGCTGGCAAAGTAGATCGAGGCGAACGAGTACACGTAAAAGTCGAACCATTCGACCAGGTTGCCGGACGAGGCGCTGATGATGGCAAAGACGCGCTTGCGTTTTTCTTCGGCGGTGTAATGCGGTTGTGTGATGGCTGTCATGCGATTCCCTGCAGAAATGTGAGGAGGTATGCGTTTTTATTATTACACTTATGAATTATGAGTGTGATTGTAAAGCATCCCGGCAAATGTTGTCGGTTGGATAGCTCACTTGCGGCAACTCTTTTCTTCTTTCACAACCTCGGGCATAATGAGAATGATTATTATTAGCTTCAAAGTGCCTGCCCATGCCCGCGCCCACCACCCAACTCGTGGAGTCCCTGTATAGCCATCATCATGGCTGGCTCTACCAATGGCTGTGGCGCAAGCTCGGGTGCTGCGACGGTGCGGCCGACCTTGCGCATGATACTTTTTTGCGCGTGCTCAGCTCCAAACCCACCGACGCGCTGCGCGAACCGCGCGCCTACCTGAGCACCATCGCCAACGGTTTGCTGGTCAATCACTGGCGTCGGCTGGCCCTCGAACGGGCCTACCTGGCGGCGCTGGCCCAGTGCGAACCGGGGCTGGAAGTATCGCCTGAAGAACGCGCGCTCACGCTCGAGGCGCTGATGCAGATGGACCGCATGCTCGACGCGCTGGCGCCCAAGGCACGGCAAGCGTTCCTGATGTCGCAGGTCGACGGCATGACCTACGCGGCCATCGGCGCGCAATTGCAGGTGTCGGAACGGATGGTCAAAAAATACATGGCGCAGGCGATGTTGCAATGCATGCTGCTGTGCGGCGATGACTGACCGGGCCACCCCGTCCCCGGTGTCCCTGGCGGTGCTGGAGGAGGCGGCGCACTGGTTCGCGGTGCTGGGCAGCGAAGCATCGGGCAGCGTCGAACGGCAGGCGTGGCAGCGCTGGTTCGACCGTTCCGCCGACCACCGCGAGGCGTGGCGCCGGGTGGAATTGGTCAATGCCCGTTTCAACGCCTTGCCCGGTCCATCCGCACGCAAGGCGCTGGCCGATGCCGGCGCCCGCCGTGGCGGTCTCAAAGCCTTGATGTTGCTGTGTATTGCCGGTAGCTTCGGCAGCCTGGTGGCCAGCCGCCGTGACGGCCGCGAGCTGGTGGCATCATTGGCTGCCGACTTCCACACAGCCACCGGCGACATTGCCAGCCTGCCGCTGGCCGATGGCACGCGTGCGTGGCTTAACACGGCCAGCGCGGCGAATATTGTTTATACCAATACCGAGCGCCGCGTTGTGCTCACGCGCGGCGAAATTCTGATCGACACCGCCCCCGATCCGCAGGCGCCGCCACGGCCGTTCCTGGTCGAGGCCCACGCGGGCCGGCTGCTGGCGCTGGGCACGCGCTTTGCCGTCCGCAGCCTGGAGCAGGGCGTGCGCCTTGCCGTGTACGAGGGCGCAGTGCAGGTCGATGCCGCCGGCCGTGGTGGCCGCCGCGTCGTGCCGGCCGGATTCCAGTTGACGTTCGACGCCGATCGCATCGGCGCGATGGTTCCGGCCAATCCCGATGAAACGGCATGGACCCGCAAGCTGCTGATTGCCACCCAGATGCGTCTCGACGATTTCCTGGCCGAGCTGGGGCGCTATCGCCATGGTTACCTCGGATGCGATCCGGCGCTGGCGGCGCTGCGGCTGGTGGGCAGCTATCCGCTCGACGATACCGACCGCGCGCTGGCGCTGCTCGAAGCCTCGTTGGCGGTACAGGTGCGGCGCCGCCTGCCGGGCTGGGTGATAATCGTGCCGAGCCAGGAGCGCTGATTGCGCATCCCGGCGGCGATCCTGGCTGGCGCACTGGCCGCGCCGTGCTGCGTGGCTGCCGCAGCGCCTTTCTTGGTAGCGCCGATACCGGCCGGGCCGCTGGACCAGGTGCTGCGTGCGTACGCGCTGGCGCACGGCGTGCTGCTGTCGGCCGATGGTCGCCTCACACAGGGCAAGGACAGCGCCGGCCTGCCCATGCCCAGTGCTCCGCAGCGCGATCTGGCGCAGATCCTGGCCGGCACCGGCCTGCGCGCCGAGCAGCAGGGCGGCATGTTCGTGCTCAAGTCGATGCCGGCGCCACCGCCCGACACAGCGCCGTCCGAACCTACGATCGTCGAACGGCTGCCCGCCATCTCGCTGCGCGACCCGGCGCCGCTCGACGTCGTGGCCAGCCGCTTCGTCACCGACACCGCCTCCACGCTGCGCGAGCTGCCGCAAGCGGTGACGGTGGTGGGCAGCAGCCAGATCCGCGAGCAGGGCCTGGCCAGCATGGCAGAACTGGTGGAACACGTGGCCGGCGTGCAGGCCAGCCAGGGCGAGGGCAACCGCGATAACGTCGTGTTTCGCGGCTATAACTCGAGCGGCGATTTTTTTCTCGACGGCGCCCGCGACGACGTCCAGTACTTCCGCGATTTTTACAATATCGACAGCGTGGAAGTGCTCAAGGGGCCGAACGCGATGGCGCTCGGGCGCGGCGGTTCTGGTGGCGTGATCAACCGCGTGGCCAAGCAGGCGCAGTGGCGCGATATCGGCAACGCCCGCATCACGCTGGGCGACTGGGAGCAACGGCGCGCCAGCGTTGACCTCGGCGGCGCCGTCGACGCTGCGCTGGCCTGGCGCCTCAATGCGGTGGACGAAAAAGCCCATTCGTTCCGCGACGGCGTGTGGTCCG
>Ga0308164_10000349_pt1 | contig 89092 bp, 71 predicted proteins | sample PhyTR2_FD_201031 | JGI IMG/M metagenome (GOLD analysis project Ga0308164, IMG submission 201031) | Phyllosphere microbial communities from UC Gill Tract Community Farm, Albany, California, United States - DLSLT.R2 | ecosystem: Host-associated > Plants > Phyllosphere > Unclassified | place: USA... | reverse complement strand
ACCTCAAAGTTCTGCCTAAGATTGCGAGCGAGGGAGCCACGACAAGGCACTGAACCTAAGCAGCTACTGCAGCTGGAAATCAGCGATTTTGCCTACTCTTTCGGAATTGCCACAGTCCGCAATGGGGCGTAACCAGTCGGCGGCGACTGGTCAGTACAACTACCGTACATTCCCCGTCGGGTTGTATAACACAAAGGTTTTTTCGATGAAGGCCTCATGGTGGACATCGCGTTCAGGCACGGGAGTATCAGAGCACGCCTGAGGACAGCCATAATAAGCTGTCACACTGTGGGCCTGAAGATCGTCCGATTTATAGCGTCGGCGCTGCCTCGATCGAGGGTGCAACCGGCGCCGCCATATCCAGCTGTTTCACCACCGCCGCCAGCAACGCCTGCGGCCGGTACTGCAACGCGCGCGGCGTCAGGCCCAATCGCACCACCACCAGCTCGCGCGATGGCACGATGGCGATCGACTGGCCGTCGTGGCCCTGCATCCAGTACGTGTCGGCCGGCAGGCCGTAGGCGCCGTCGGCGTTTTCGCCGGATGTCGGTCCCTGGCGCCATACTTGGCCCTGGCCGTAACGGCCGCCGGATGCTGGCGCCACCGCCTGCATCGTTGCCACGAAACCCTCCGGTAAAATCCGCTTGCCCTGCCATACGCCGTCCTGCAACAGGAACTGGCCGAAGCGCGCCCAGTCCTGGGCAGTCGCATACATATAGCTCGATCCCACGAGCGTGCCGCGGGCGTCCGCCTCGATGATGGCGCTGCTCATGCCCAGGGGCGCGAACAGCCGGTCGTGCGGCAGCGCCAGCACGCCGATCGCCGTGGCTCCGGTCATCGGCGCCACGGGCATGGTGGAGCCGGCCGCCGCGCGTTGCCAGATGCGCGACAGCAGCACGCTGCTGCCGCTCGCGTAGTTCCAGACTGTGCCCGGTGCGTGCGCCAGCGGTTGCGCCGCTACGTACGACGCCATGTCCGGTTCCAGGTACAGCATGCGGGTGACGTCCGAAACGTCGCCGTAGCTTTCGTTAAATTGCAGGCCGCTGGTCATCGACAGCAGCTGCGCCAGCGTGATCTGCGCGCGCGGATCGGCGTGCTCGGGCCAGAAACCCTTGCGCTCCGGTGCCAGCGTGCCTTGCGCCACCTGGATGCCGATCAGCGCCGCGCTCACGGTCTTGGTCATCGACCAGCCGAGCAGCGGGGTGGAAACGCCGAATCCGGAACCGTAGCGCTGCGCCACCAGCCGGCCGCGATGGATCACGACCACGCCGCGCATGCCGGGTCCGACCAATGCGTCGTCGTTCACCAATGCCTGGACGGCGGGCAGATTCTCGGTCATCGAGCCGGTGGGCCATGGTACGTTGGGGGAGGAGCTCCAGATGCGCAGCGGCGTGTACTGGTACTTGTTCGCCTGCGCCAGGTCGCCGTCTGGCACGGCGGCGCAGCCGGTGCCGTTCCGGTAGACGGCGAGTCCCTTGCCCAGGATGCCGAGGAAGTCGGCGTGCACGGTCTTGTTTTGCTGGTCCACCCGTACCCGCAGGTACTTGAGCAGCGGATGCCCGGGCGCCTGCACGTCGGCGGCCAGCACGGCCTGCGGATCGCGGTGGGCGATGAACACATTGGAGCACACGATCTTGGCGCCGTAATTGGCGCCCACCCGCAGCAGTTCGGGTGGACGGCCAATCAGGGCCAGCGCGCCGCCGGCGGCAAGCACCAGCAACGTGCCCGAAGCGATGATCAGGCGGGACACCAGCTTATTCGGCATACGGGAGCATTCAGGTCGACTTTCAGGTATCAATCGACTCGATTATGCCTACATCGCTTTGCGAACACAACGGGCGCACGCCAGCACGGCGGCCGCGCCAAAAGCCGCGCCCAGCAGGTGCGCCTGCCAGGCCACGACCACATCGCCGGGAAGGTCGGAGCCTCCCATGGACCAGCCTCCGGCTTCGGCGCCGATCTTGACGGCCAGCGTCACGGCCAGGACAGCGAGCGCGGACCGGACCAAGCGGCCGCTGGCCGCGCGCGTATCGTTCGCGCCGTTCACGCGGCGCCACAGGCCGGCGCCGGCCATCACGGCCAGCAGTACGGCCAGATCGGAAGCGCCGCGATAATGCGCCAGGTGGGGCGCAGCCAGCAGCAGGCCGAGGGAAACGAGCGGCGCCCCCAATGCCAGTGCTGCCAGCACGCGAAGCGCGCCGAACGACTGCGCCGCGATGATGGCGGCGATGAATGCGGTGGCGAGATCGATCAGCGCGTGCTGCGCCGAATAGTGAACCAGGTGCCCGGTCCACAGCCGCCAGACTTCGCCGCCCAGCAGCGCGCGGCGGTCGAATTCCAGCAGCGAGGACCAATCAGGTGCGGCGCCGAACTGCATACGCCAGTGCGGCCAGCAGGGAAATCAACGCCACGCTGATCCAGCCCAGCGCGCCGCCGCCCTTGTAGCCGGCCTTGTTTTCCACCTGGTAGCTGGCGTCGTTCTTGATCCGCTCGCGGAAGCCGTCGAGCTGCCCTTGCAGTTGCGGGATCAGTTGATCGACCGCTTTTTCGTAACCGTCAATGCGCGCGGCGCGGGCTTTTTCGCTGAAGCCGTTGAGCGAGGCGCTGCCCTTGACCTGGCTGGTGCCCGGTGCGCGGAACAGCAGCTTGCGGCTCTGCACATCGAAGATCGCCGCATCGACCATGGTCTGCACGTCGTACTGTTCGCCGTTGATCACGTAGGCGCCGATCACGGTCCAGTACAGCACGGACAGCGCGTTGGCGTCGTTGAACTGCACCTGGTCGTACGAGAGCAGCGCTACCACTTCCACGTCGAACATGCGCGCCACCTGCTCCAGGTTGGCAAAGCCGCCCTTGGCACGCATGTACTGCGACGGGATAATTTCGATCTTGCCGATGTACTGGTGCTGCGAGAACGATGCCTTGACGCGTTCGAGCAACCGCATGCGCTGCGCTTCCGAGAAATTGTCGCTCCAGTTCTTACCGGGCACGAAGGCGATCCCCACCCGCACCGGAGGGCGCAGCTTGACCACGGTGGGCGTCATTGCCGGCGGTTCCTTGGCATCGGGGTACAGGTAATCGACCATGCTGGCGGCCTGGGTGGCGCCCCGGTGCGAGCGCCAGGTGGCGCAGGAGCTCACCGAAAGAATGGTCAACAGGAGGATCAGGGTTTTGATGGTACGCGCGTATCGCATGGGGCTCTCCAGAAAAGATCGCGCCATTATACGGGTGGTGATTTTATGAAAACGCCGCGTTGCGAAGCGCTGCGTGGCGGGGCGCATGGTAGCGCCGCGCGCAACTTCGAATAAGTGAGGCCGGCGGCGGCGTTGCGTCCGCCGCCGGCACTCGTGGTCAGTTAAAAACTGGTCGACAGTCCCGCGTACAGCGAGCGGCGCGCGCCGTATTGCGGGGCGCCCACGCCCACGCCGGAGCCGTCGCGCAGCAAGTACGATTTATCGAACACGTTGATCACGGCGATACGGCCTTCGATGTCGCCGGCGCCCGTGTGCTTCCAGTTGTGGGTGAGCGCCAGGTTGACGGTGGTGTACGACGGCAGGTGGCCCGAGTTGGGTGCAGCGCCGTCCGGCGTGGTGCGCAGGCCGCTGCCGTACAGGAAGTCGCTGCTCACCTGCGAATCGCCCCAATGGTAGTGGGCGCCGCCCGACACGGTGTAGGTCTGGTCGTGATCGACGTGGATGTAGTGGTTCTCGATGTATGCCAGTTCGTCGGCGCCGAACAGCGACTGGCCCGAGACGATGTTCTGCGCCTTGGCCTGCTGCGTGGTCAGGTTCAGGAAACCGCCCCAGTTGCGCTGGCTGTACACGGCCGACAGTTCCAGGCCCTTGGCGAAGCCACGATCATAGTTGAACGGCGACAGGATCAGCGCCTGGCCGAACTGGCCTTCATCGAGCATGTTGCGGATCTTCTTGTAGTAGGCGTCGGCCGTCACGGTGAGCTGCTGGTTCACCTTGTGGCTCACCCCCACGTCGAAGTAGTTGGTGCGTTCGGCGTGCACGTTATCCGATACGGCCACTTCCGGTGCGTTGGACGTCCCGGCGTACTTGTCGATGCTCTCCTGTGCGGCCAGTTCCTGCGGCGGCGGCGTGAAGTAGCGCGAGTAGCCGGCGTGCAGCGCCGTGTCTTTCCCCACCTGCCAGGCGAGATTGACGCGCGGGCTCCATTGCTGCTCGTTGATATAAGCCTGCACCTTGTCGTAGCGGATGCCGTAATTGAGCGTGAGCGGGGCGGCGATATGCCATTCGTCCTGCAGGTACACGCTCGACAGCTTGCCGGTCTGCTGGCTGTTGTCGAGGATGGTGCGGGGATCGGTACTGGCCTGGGTGCCGTCGCCATTGGTGTCGAATACGGAGACCGTGTTGTCGCTGTGGGTGCTTTGGCGCGCATAGGCCACGCCGGTACGCAGCGTGTGGGCGGCGTTGAGTTTGTAGCTGGCGTCGAACTGGGCGCCGCTCGATGAATTGGAGCGCAGCGTGTTGGAACCCACGCCGTTGTAAATCAGGTCGCCCAGCGCGTCCGGAGTGTAGTGCAGTTCCGAATACTGGTGGAATGCGGACAGCTGGTAATTCACGTCGCCCAGGCTTTTTTGCAGCGACAGCACGACGAAGCGGTTCACTTCGCGCTGGTTTTCGTCGAGCTGCGACGAGGGCACGCTGGAGGTGCTGGCGCTGGCGTCGCTCTGGCCCGTCAGCGAAAACGCCGGGGCCTGGTCCGGATTGTTCGGAATCTGGAAGCGGCCGTTATAGGTGCCGAACATCAGGCCCAGGCGGGTCTGGTCGTCGAGGAAGTACGACAGCGCGCCGAACGACTTGGCCTGTTTGGTCTGGTTGTGGATGGCGTCGCGCGCGGGCAGCGGGTTCTCGATGTCCATGTCGTTCTTCAGGTAGCTGCCCGACAGGTAGTAGTTGAAGGCGCCCTGGGTGCCGAAGAATTCCGCGCTCGGTTCCACGTAGTTGTTACTGCCCACCAGTACACCCACGCGGCCGCCCGATTTGGCCGTGCCTTCCTTGGTCTGGATGTCGACGATGCCCGACGTGCGCAGGCCGAATTGCGCCGGCAGTGCGCCGGTGATGAAATCGGTCTGCTGCACGAAGCGGGTGTCGATCGACTGGCCGAAACCGCTGATACTCTCCGGCAGCTGCACGCCATTGACGCGGTACTGCACGTTGGCATGGTCGTCGCGTACGTGGATCGAGCCGGAGCCTTTGGAGTCCTGGCTCACGCCCGGCAGGCGCAGCAGCACTTCGTTGAAAGACGTGTTATCGCCCTGGCCCAGCTGTTCGATCATGTGGCGGTCGATCGAATACACGGTGGTGCCCACGTTGGGCGACAGGTCGATGCGCGCGCTTTTTAAGTGCGCGGCGGTCACTTCCACCTGTTGCAGCGGTTGATCCGTACTGTCGTCGGCATGGGCGTGGGTGGTGCAGAAAGCGGCGGCCAGCAGCAGGGGCAGGGCGCGCAGTTGTGGGGCGTGTTGCATGTTCAATCCTTGGTTTGGGCGATGAGAAACCCCGCACGGCACGGTGAGCAATGCGCACACGTGACGACGTGGGGTCTGACCCCGGCAGGCTCGTGCGTGGGGTCTGACCCCAGCGAGCTCGTGCGTGGGGTCTGACCCCACCGGGCTCGGCATGGCATGGAGCAGACCCCGGCGTGGCTATGCGGGGCTAAAAACGGTCAGGAGAAAACGGCAACAGGCGGCGCCTGGGAAGGTGGGGTAATGCAGCTGGTACGCACCGGCGGTGTGGCATGCGACTGGCATGGCAGCGCGAACGCCACCAGCGTGGCGACCGGGACCACCGTGGCCGGCGGCGGCGCGGAGCCGAGCGGCATGTCGGCCACCTGGCAGGCGGCGCAATCGGTGTGATTTTCGGCGTACGAGTGGCCGTGCGCATTCGCGCCCAGCAGCTGCAGCGCCAGGAAGATCAGCGCGAACAGCATCACCACGCGCTGGTAGCGCGAGTTGCGGTGTGGCGTGTTGTGGCTGACGGCGACGGCTTGCATGGCGGGGATTTTACAGGGATGTACCCACAACGACAACGCTTGTTATCGAATCAAGGTTGCCCAGGCAGCTCAATGCGGCTGGCTCTGGGAATACTCGCCCACCAGCCCGCGCCTGGTCGCCAGCACGACCGCGTGCGTGCGCGCCGTGGCGCCCAGCTTGTCGAACAGTCCCTTGACGTGGGTTTTGACAGTGCCCACGCCGATGCCCAGTTCGCGCGCGATCGACTTGTTGCACTGGCCTTGCGCCAGCAATTGCAGCACGTCGGTCTCGCGGCTGGTCAGGCCGATGCGGGTGAAGCTGTCGGCCACGCAGCGGCTCAGTTCCGCGCTCAGGTAGCGCATGCCGCGTCCCAGCGTGCGCACGGCTGTCAGCAACTGGTCGGCCGGGCTGTTTTGCAGCAGGTAGCCGTGCACGCCCGCCATCATCGCCGTACGCACTTCCCACTCGCGATCGAGCTGGGTAACGATCAGCACCCGGGACTGGGCATCGCCATGGTGGCCGGCAGCCACGCGCCGCATGTGTTCCATGCCGGCCTTGTGGTCGAGGATGATGACGTCGGCGTTGCCGGCAGCGGTAACGCCGCTTTCGCCCGGCAGCATCCGCACGTCGATATCCACGCTGGCCCCCAGCAAAGCGGCCAGGCCGGCGCTGACGATGGCGTCCGCATGCGCCACCAGCACCGTGACTTTCTCGCCTTGCTGTGCGTTGCCGCCGTAGCCGCCATGGCTGCCCGTGTTGGCGCCGGTTCCCGTGGCCGCTTGCGGCCAGCTTTTGCTATCGAGTCGCATGTTGTTTCTCCTGAGCTTGATATTTGCCGTGCCGACGAAGCTTCGCCAGCCTGTTGTCAGGTTAGCCGCAATTGTCGGTTTTGCCACGACCCGATCCGGGGGTAAGACCATCCCTAGATCGGGTGATACCAGGGAGGCAGGTGGCGGCATCACCCATAAGGGTTAGCTACAAAGGGTCAATACCAGTGATGGCAAGGCCGGACCGCACCTCTACACTGTGCGGACCGAAATATTGCGGCCCGCCCTGGCACAAAGACAGGGGCGGCGCCGAAGTCCAGCTAGTACAGTTTTAATTTTAAGGAGTGGCTCGCCATGAGAATGTATATTGTATCGATTGCCGTCGGCCTCCTGGTCGGCGTCATTTATGCGCTGTTGAACGTGCGCTCGCCGGCGCCACCGGTGATCGCGCTGCTGGGCCTGGCCGGCATCCTGGTCGGTGAACAGCTGCCGCCGCTGGTGCGTTCCTGGCTCAAGCCTGAAGCGACCAAGGTCTCGTGGGTGGAAGACCACGTCAAGCCGCACTGCTTCGGCGAACTGCCGTCCGCCCAGAAAACCGACGACACCCCGAGTAACCCAAGGAGCGCATGATGACGACCGCCACCACCAACAACACGACCCCCGACCTGATCCTGCATCGCGGCCTGTTTACCACGCTGGACCGCAGCAACCCGCACGCCGAAGCCGTCGCCATCAAGGATGGCCGCTTTACCCACGTGGGCCGCGCCAACGAGATCATGGCGCTGGCCGGACCGAACACCCAGGTGATCGACCTGCACGGCAAGCGCGTGCTGCCAGGCCTAATCGACAATCACTGCCACATCATCCGCGGCGGCCTCAATTTCAACCTCGAACTGCGCTGGGACGGCGTGCGCAGCCTGGCCGACGCCATGGGCATGCTCAAGGCGCAGGTGGATATCACCCCGGCGCCGCAATGGGTGCGCGTGGTGGGCGGCTTCACCGAACACCAGTTCGCGGAAAAGCGCCTGCCCACCATCGAGGAACTGAACGCCGTGGCGCCCGATACGCCCGTGTTCATCCTGCACCTGTACGATCGCGCACTGCTCAACGGCGCCGCGCTGCGCGCCGTGGGCTACACCCGCGACACGCCGGAACCGCCGGGCGGCCAGATCCTGCGTGACGGCGCGGGCAATCCCACCGGTCTGCTGCTGGCCAAGCCGAATGCGGCCATCCTGTACGCCACGCTGGCCAAAGGCCCCAAGCTGCCGCTCGAATACCAGGTGAACTCCACCCGCCACTTCATGCGCGAGCTCAATCGCCTGGGCGTGACGGGCGTGATTGACGCGGGCGGCGGCTTCCAGAACTACCCGGACGACTACCAGGTGATCGAGAAGCTGCACGCTGAAAACCAGCTGACCATCCGCCTGGCGTACAACCTGTTCACCCAGAAGCCGCAAAAGGAAAAGGAAGACTTCCTGAACTGGACCCAGAGCGTGACGTACCAGCAGGGCGACGACTATTTCCGCCACAACGGCGCCGGCGAAATGCTCACGTTCTCGGCGGCCGACTTCGAAGACTTCCGCGAGCCACGTCCCGACATGCCCGACAACATGGAAGACGACCTGGAAGGCGTGGTGCGGATCCTGGCGCAAAACCGCTGGCCGTGGCGCATGCACGCCACGTACGACGAAACCATCAGCCGCGCGCTGGACGTGTTCGAGCGCGTCAACCAGGACATTCCGCTTACGGGCCTGAACTGGTTCTTCGACCATGCGGAAACCATTTCCGATCGCTCCATCGACCGCATTGCCGCACTCGGTGGCGGCGTGGCCGTGCAGCACCGCATGGCGTACCAGGGCGAATATTTTGTCCAGCGCTACGGCCACGGCGCCGCCGAAGCCACGCCGCCGGTGAAAAAAATCCTCGAAGCGGGCGTGAAAACCTCGGCCGGTACCGACGCCACCCGCGTGGCGTCGTACAACCCGTGGGTATCGCTGTCGTGGCTCATTACCGGCAAGACCGTGAGCGGCATGCAGCTGTACCCGCGCGCCAATTGCCTGGACCGCGAAACGGCGCTGCGCATGTGGACCGAAAACACCACCTGGTTCTCGAACGAGGAAGGTAAAAAAGGCCGCATCGAAGTCGGGCAGCTGGCCGACCTCATCGTGCCGGACAAGGATTTTTATGCCTGCGCCGAAAGCGACATCACCGACATGACCTCGGAGCTGACGGTTGTCGGCGGCAAGATCGTCTACGCGGCCGGCCGCTTCGGCAGCCTCGACACGCCACCGCCACCGGCCATGCCCGACTGGTCCCCGGTGCGCCGCTTTGGCGGTTATGCCGGCTGGGGCGAGCAGATCGGCAACAACCGCGCCGCGCTGAAGGAGCTGGAAAAGCGCAGGCAGCAGCAGGCGCAATTGCGCGCCCAGGCAGCATCGTGCGGCTGCGCCAACGAGTGCAACGTCCACGGCCACCAGCACGCCTCGGCCTGGGCCAGCAAGCTGCCCACCACCGACCTCAAGAGCTTCTGGGGTGCGCTGGGCTGCGCCTGCTGGGCCGTGTGATGGCGATCCCGACTGCTGGAGGCGCCAGGCTGGCGCTGCCGCCGCCGCTGCCGTACTTCCTGCGCGCACCGTGGGTGCGCTGGATCTGCCTGTTGTTGCTGTGTTCGGCATATCTGCAGGGCGGCATCGACAAGCTGCTCGACTTTCACGGCGCCATCGCCGAGATGCAGCACTTCGGCGTCTCACCGGCGGCGCCGATGGCGGCGGTGGTCATCGCCGGCGAGATCGGCGCGTCGCTGCTGATCCTGGCCGGCGTGTACCGCTGGCTGGCGGCCGGCTACCTGGCGGTATTTACCGTGCTGGCCACGCTGATGGCCAACCGGTTCTGGGAGATGGCTGGCCCGGAACGTTTTTCAGCCGCCAACGGCTTCTTCGAGCACCTCGGCCTGGCAGGCGCATTCCTGCTGGTGGCGTGGCTCGATCTTCAAGAGAGTAAATAGGAAATAGCATGGAACGAGGAAATATCAAGCAGGGCATCTCGCTGGCGTTTTTGGGCGGGTATGTCGATACGCTGGGCTTTATCGGGCTGTTCGGCCTGTTTACGGCTCACGTCACGGGCAACTTCGTGCTGATCGGCCGGGCACTGGTGGAACCGGCGCACGAGCTGATACCGAAGCTGCTGGTGTTCCCGGCCTTCATCCTGTTCGTGGCGTTTGCGCGCCTGATGATCTTGCATTGGGAACGCAGCAACCGTCCGGCATTGCGCAACAGCTATCTGCTGCAACTGTTCCTGCTGATCGCCACCGTGGTGTGCTGGTACGTTGCGTCGCCGATGGCCAATGCCCATCAGCCGCTCAGTCTGCTTACCGGCATGATCTGCGCCGGCGCGATGGCCGTGCAAAACACGTACGGCAAGCTGTTGCTCGGCAAATCGGCCGCGACCACGGTCATGACCGGCAACGTTACGCAACTGGTGATCGAGTTGACCGACTCGCTGCGCGGCGATCCGGCAGCCATGGGCCGCTGCAAGGTGCTGGTGTGGCCGGTGATTGCGTTTGCTGCCGGCTGTATCCTTGGCGCGTATGCGTACATCGCGTTTGGCTTCTACGGTCTGCTGCTGCCATGCGTGGTGATGGTGTTCATGGCTGCGGCGACCAGGGACTGACATTTTTGCCGTTGATTGATGGCCGCGCTGCCCGCCGGGCCGCGCGGTTTTTTTCGTTTAACTGCAGGTATTGGGCGGCGGTGGCGTAGAAACCGAAATCAATGTCCTGAGCTGGTTGGTGACGCAGTCGAGGTTGGGGTTCGGGTTGGCCGTGTTGTTGACGCCCCAGAAGCTCGAATACATCACGTTGGCCTTTTGCGAATGGTCCGCCCCCAGCGCATGCAGCAGTTCGTGCAGGAATATGGCCTGAATGGCTGCCAGGTAGTCGGAGGGACTGGATGGGTCGAGGCATAAACTCGATGCACTATCGCCGCAACCCCTGGTGTCGGGGAAGACGTGCAGATTGCCCGCGCGCAGGTAGCCGTTCGATCCGGCACTGCCCGAGTAGATACCCATGTTGCTCACATCGGCGCCGCCGATGGACACCGTGATCGACGCCACATCCTCGGAATCGGTAGTGCCCTGGGTAAAGTTGATACCGTTGACCTTGCCATTCAGCGCGCCGATGGCGGCGGACAGCCCGGCTGCATACTCTTGCGGCATGTCCGCAGGAACGACGAGCAGCACGGTGGAATTGGGCGCAATGCGCGGGTGGGCATTGGTCTGGATATCGTCGCACCCTGACGGCAACGGCGACGCCGTGTATCCTGCCGTGTGCAGTGCTGTCAGCGCCGCAAATGCCAGGGCAAAATGACGGATGGTCCTAAGGCGTGGGGCATTCAATTGCAGCTCCCCGCAGGGGTGGCGGCATCAATCTCCGCCCTGGCCCGGCTGATCGAGGTACCGGACGCGAACAGTTCGCTTGCGGGCGCTGGGTACAGCACTCCGTCAGCAACTTCGATCAGCGGTGGCAGTTCGTATAGCGTCTTGCCTTCGTTGGCGTTGAAGCGACTGCCTGCCACCAGCAGGTAGGACGAACCGATCTGGTAGTCGGCGCGGGCGTTCTCCACCCGGATGGTTTCCCCTTTATATTTTGCTTCGCCCCCTTCGACGACCAATTGCACCACCGGATCGACTTTCCGCTCGGGCAACGCGCGCCAGTCTTCTACCAGTCGGAAGCGGAAGCGGGTAAACACGCCACCACCGTCCTTGCCAACGAACGATTTCTCCGCTTCCAGTTTTGCGATGCCGAACACGACGGCATTACATGCCATATTGCGCAGGGTGCGTTTTCGTTGTTCTGGATTGGCGTTGGCATAGTTGGTGGTGGTCGTCGTGATCTTGTAACCGCGCACCCCGTCCAGGTGGCGCGTATCGACGCGGTCGATTTTCCGTGAGTGAAAGCGCTGCGCTGCGCGCTCCAGTACCTCCGCCTCGATGGGATCTGCCGCCTGCACGGCGGCGCCGACGTTGAGGTGACTTACGCCGAGCAAAGCTGTCAGGACCAGTGTTCTGAAAAGTGTTGAGTTCATTTGGATTCGTTCGCAAGAGAGATGTGGATCGAGGGGCCTAGCAGTCCGGGTCCGGGAAGGGCTCGGGTTCAGGAAATGGATCGGGGTCCGGCAGGGGACCTGGATCGGGCGGGTTCTCACCTACGATGGGACAGGACCACATCCACACGCCGCTTTCCTCGACCTCCACGCAATCCGGGTGGGGCGGGGTGCCGAGTCCGTGGTCGCATACATTCGTGGTCGACATCATCGATGAACGGGAAGCGCTGGCGTGGTCTGCTTCGCCCTGCAGTAAATGGACCGCTTGCAGGTAGCGTTTGCGGAAGGTCTTCTCGATGTTGCCCACGCGTACGCGGTCCACTGCTGCACTTTTGCCCTTGAGATTGATGCGGGATTGATTGTTGCGGTGATCTCTACGTCCACCTCCACGTACCGCAGTGGCAGCGCGTCGCCTTCGATCCTGACGCAGGCAACCACCGATTTTCCGCTCAGCGCCGCGCACAAGAACGAGCCGAAGCGGGACTGGGCAATCCAGCTAGCGCGTGCCCGCTGGATAAACGGGCCAGGTACGACGGCTTCGATTTTCCCCAGGCTCTTGGGTATTTTTGCCATGACGCACGCCGCCTTGTTGCGTGTGCACAGCTCGACAAACGGGCCAGACTTCCAGGTAACTTGCTGGTCTCCGTAGCGCCATGCATCGAATTTGTTCACCGGCGCAGCACGAACGGGCTGCTCGGTAGCCGCCATGGCGGCGATGGGTAAGCCCAACGCCAGCAGGAGCACCAGCTGGGAGGGGCTTTTGCGTAATGCAAGCGGGTTCATTTTCTACCGTCCATTTGTTTGCTGCTGATGATTGAAGCTGGCATGGTTACTCCATGAATTGCGTAGTTCGCTCGGATCGAATTTTTTTCGATAACTCATACGTCGATAGCGGTTGAAGGTTGGTATTGCTGGTTTTGTTTACCTCCACGGCAAAAACGGCGGGTGTGCCGAACATATTCGATCGAAAAATGACCCAGTCGTTGTTGGGTGTTAGCCTGGCGTTAGGTTCCAATCGATAATCATGTCCGCGCAGATCGACCAGCTTTTCCGTCTTGATTGCCGGTGCTTCGATCAATCCGCTCGCTGGATCGCTGGTCTTCGCAGCCTGGGTGCGATACAAAATGATTGCCGAGCTGTCCGGCGCACGCGCCACCTGGCTTCTGTCGGCCCCATCGCCCACAAACAGGCCAGGCTCCAGTGACGAGTTGAAATGTACCGACCATTGGCTGCGGTCGAGGGGAACGGCGCGACGACGACCGGTATCGACGTCGTAGGAGGCAAGGTAAAATGCTGCGCCCTTGGGATACTGCCAGTCGTACAGTATTTCCTTGCCGTCCTTGCTCCAGAATTCGTGGCCGGCGATTTCCATTTCCATGGTTCGCTTGTGTATCAGGCGGCGTTGCGTGCCGTCTGCGCGTATCGTCCACAGCCGGTCGACTTCATGCCATGGCCCCTCGATGGAGTACATCAGCAAGGCCGGATCGACGGGCGAAAATTGCGGGTGCGACAACCATTCGGTGGACTGGTAAATCTTGCTGACCGCAGCACTGGACAGGTTCACGGTGAACAGGGACATGGGAATTTTTTGCTTGCTGCGCTCATACAGTATGGCGCCGCGCTTGACCGGTTGCTTGGGGTTCATGGATTGCTCGGCAGTGCGTTGCTCGAGAACGCCAGCGGCCAAGGACTCGTCAGCGTTGATGCTGTCAACCTGGTAGCCGGGGGGGAGTTGTGCATGCACGGTCTTGACCCTGGTGATGAGATCGATCGATTCGAGCGTGGCGTAATCGTGCGCACGCTGCTTTTTCATATAAAAAAGACGATTGGTCTTCCTGCCCATTTCGATCACGCGCAGCTCGGCGCGGCCTGCCTCAACGATATTCCCGGTTGAAAAATTATCGAGGTCCAGGAGATTGAGACCTTTGCCAGAGATGTACACCATGAATTTGCCATCGGCCGAGACCGAATTCGCCGTGAAATAGGGCAAAGTGGCGTAGGGTTCCGGTGTTACTTTCACCACTTGCCGGCCCGTGGCCGCGTCGATCCATCGGCGCCTGTCATCCATGGCGTGGGTCGCCACATGAGCACCGAGCAGACAGATCAGAATAGTTGAAGTAAGTGAGCGCGGGAATGACATCGCAATATCTCGAAGTGAAATGTACGTCGGAACGCAAGCTGGCCTGCCGATGACGAGAAATTCTAGTCCACATCACCGGTAGCAAACGATCAAGAAAGCGATTATTGTTATTGTGGCAATGTAACAAAATTTACCAGACTTTTGCCCGCGCTGACGTGGCCACGCGCGCGGCGTTTTTTCGTCATCGGCGTAGTATCCGCAGTCTCGCCAACCTGTATAAGGAGACCGATGATGAACAAAAATACGATCTGCCTGTGGTACGTCCGCGACGCCCATGAAGCCGCCAACTTTTATGCCGGCGTATTTCCCGACAGTGCAGTCACGGCAGTGCACGTGGCGCCGGCCGATTACCCTAGCGGCAAGGCCGGCGATGTACTGACCGTGGAATTTACCGTGTGCGGCGTGGCGTGCATCGGCCTCAACGGTGGTGATACATTCCGTCACAGCGAGGCGTTTTCGTTCCAGATCGCCACTGACGACCAGGCTGAGACCGACCGCTACTGGAATGCCATCATTGGCAACGGCGGCGCGGCCAGCGCGTGTGGCTGGTGCAAGGATAAATGGGGCCTGTCGTGGCAGATCACGCCGCGCGTGCTCACCGACGCCATGGCGCAGGGTGGGGACGTGGCACGCCGGGCGTTCGGGGCCATGATGACCATGCAGAAAATCGATGTGGCCGCGATCGCGGCAGCCGTGGCGGATGCGGGCAGTTGATACATGGCTGATACATAGTGCGGCGCATTCGTTGTTGCCTGGCAAGTATAATCGTCGCGCGCATGCCTTGCGTTATCCACCCTGGCATGCCGCCTGATCATACTTAAAAGGAATGCCCGTGTACCGTACGCTGATTAGCGCCGCCTGCTGCGCCTTGTTTGCCCTGTCTTCCCCATCGCTCCACGCGCAGCCAGCTGCGCCGGTGTCCGGCATCGACCTGAAAACCCTGGACCCGGCCGTCAGCCCCAAGGACGATTTTTACGGTTACGTCAACGGCGTGTGGACCCGCAATACCGAGATCCCGGCCGACAAATCGACCTGGGGCACGTATATCGAACTGCGCGAAATCGCCCAGGGCCAGTTGCGCGCGCTGATCGACGACACCGTCAAGCACCCGGGCAAAGTGGGTAGCGACACCCATAAAATCTCCGACTTGTACACGAGCTTCATGAACGACAAGGCGCGCGATGCGGCGGGCTTCAAGCCGCTGCGTACCGACCTGGCCCGGGTGGCGGCCGTGAAAGACAAAAAAGATTTGCCGGCGCTGTTCGCGTACCTGCAGCGCACCGGCATCCAGACGCCGTTCGCGGCCGGCGTGGCGCCCGATGCGCAAGACCCCGAGCGTTACACCGTCACCGTCAGCCAGTCCGGCCTGGGCTTGCCCGACCGCGACTACTACCTGAAAGACGACGACATCAAACTTAAGGGTGTGCGCGAGAAATATGTACAGCACATCGCCACCATGCTGGCGATGAGCGGCGACCGGCAAGCGGCGGCCCACGCGGCCCAGGTGCTCGACATCGAAACCCGCCTGGCTGCCGTGCAATGGACGCGCGTGCAAATGCGCGACCCGGTCAAGTCGTACAACCGCGTGGACTTCGACAAATTCAGTGCGCTGGCCCCGGCCTTCGACTGGAAAACATACTTTGCTGCCGCCGGCTATGCAGACAAGGAAACCTCGGCCGTCGTACGCCAGCCCAGTTTCCTGGGCGGCTTTTCGGAGGTGGTGAGCAGCGTGCCGCTCGACGCGTGGAAAAGCTACTTCAACTGGCGCATTATCGAAAGCTACGGCTCGTTCCTGCACGCGGATGCTGTCAGGGAGCGCTTCTCGTTTGAAGGCACCACGCTGCGCGGCGTGCCGCAAAGTGAACCGCAATGGCAGCTGGCGCTGAAGTTCACCGATGGCGCACTGGGCGACGCCGTGGGCAAAAAATACGTGCAGATGTACCTGCCGCCGGAAACCCGCCCGCGCGTGATGGCCATGTTCGACAACTTCGTGGCGTCGTTCAAGGACGGCATCGAGCACCTGGACTGGATGAGCGCGGAAACCAAAAAGGAAGCGCAACTGAAACTGGCGGCGCTGAAACCGAAGATTGCCTATCCCGACAAATGGCGCGACTACAGCGCCATGAAAACCCAACCGGACGACCTGATCGCCAACGTGCGCGCCGCCCGCGCGTGGAGCCGCCAGAACAACCTCGACAAGCTGGGCAAACCGGTAGACCGCGACGAATGGTCGATGACGCCGCAAACCGTCAACGCCAGCTACAGTCCGGCATTGAACTCGATCACGATTCCCGCAGCGATCTTGCAACCGCCGTTCTTCAACGTGAAAGCGGAGGACGCCGTCAACTATGGCCTGCTGGGCATCACGTTCGGCCACGAAATCAGCCACGCCTTCGACGACTCGGGCAGCCAGTACGATGCCAAAGGCCGCCTGCGCAACTGGTGGACGCCGCAAGATCGTGCTGCCTTCAAGGCGCGTGCAGCCGGCCTGGTCAAGCAGTACGGCGCGTACAGCCCGGTGCCTGGCTACCACATCAACGGCGAGCTGACGCTGGGCGAGAACATCGGCGACAACTCGGGTTTATCGTTGACCTATAAAGCGTACCAGCGTTCGCTGGGCGGCAAACCGTCGCCGGTACTCGATGGCCTGACCGGCGAACAGCGCCTGTACATCGGCTTTGCCCAGAAATGGCGCGCCAAGCTGCGGCCGGAAGCGGCGATCGCCCAGATCAAGAGCGATCCGCATGCGCCGGGCGAATTCCGCGCCAAGGGCACGGTGATGAACCAGCCGGGGTTTTACGAGGCGTTCGATATCAAGCCCGGCGATCCGATGTATCTGCCGCCGGAGCAGCGGGTGATCATGTGGTGACCGGGCTGCGCGCCCGGTGTACCTGGCACGGCAACTCACGGCGCCGGCTTTGAAAAGTACTGGAGCTTCCTGATCCGGGACCCGGAACCGATCACTTGCGCCAGGCTGATCACCGCTACGCCGGAGCGCATGCCGATGACCAGTTGACCGTCGAGCAGTACTGTGCTGTTCGGATATAAACCATGCCAGAACTGGTCGATGGCAAGCACCTTCATCTCGGAATATGTTGGGTTGAAGCTCACGAGCCCGTCGGTGGTCACCACCAAAAACGCCAGGTATCCGCGGTCGTTTCGTTCCGCGGTGACCACTGCCGGCGCGCCGGGGAGCAGCGTCAATTTCTGGGCGGTGACCTGGCCGTCTTGGTCTGCAATGCGGTAGACCGCGCCCCGATCGGAACCAAGATGCGCCAGCCCGGTAAAGGCAAACAGGGCGTCTTGTTCCGGCAGCAGCTGGACCACGTTGTCGGGTACCAGGACAGTGGCAGTGCCATCCGTATCGACCACGGACAGGGTGCCGCCCCATTCACCGTTATTGGTGCCCAACAGCGATTTGCCATGGAAGGGGACGTTCACGCTCGGTGGCCGCCTGAAGTTGCGTTGTTCGGTGACGGCGAGCTGCCCGGCGTGGTCTGTTACCACGTAATCCACCGGGTTTCGATTGGCAAGACGCCACGCGTCGCCTGCCGGTATTTCGCGCTCAACCAGTCCGGCGCGGGTCAGCACTTGTTTGACATCGGCGCCGAAACAGACGGAGGATGCGAACAATAAAAGGCACATCAGTATTCTGGCTGGCACGGTGTCGTCTTTAAAATCGGATTGTCATCGGACCTGGCGCGCAGCCGCTTACAGCACCGGCTTGTTGTTTTTCGCTTTTTCGGCGTCGAGCGCTTTTTGCTTTTGCGTGGCCGCATCCTGCGCTTTGCCGTTGAGGTCATCGAAGATGCGCTTTGAATCGAGGATGGTGACGGTGAAGGAATCAACCATGTCCCCGGTGCCCAGCGGCGTGGCGCTGATCATCATGCCACACGAAGCCACGAACTGGCGCGGGACCAGGATGCCGGTATTACCCACCCAGTCGTAGTCGATTTGTTGCCTGGTCACGCAAGGTCCCGTGGGCTTGTTATCGAGATGCAGTTTGCCACTGCGGTCGAACTGCCACAGGTAGGTGTTGGGGACGGCGCGGTTCAAGGTGCCGTATTTCTCGGACAACGATTTGAGCAGCACGTCCGTGGTCATGCGTGAGCCCTCGGCAAGGGCTTGCTTGCGTCCGACAAACCATACGGTGCCGGTGCTGTCCTGCAGCACCAGCATGCCGTCGGACACCGTGCCGCCGGTGTTGACCACCGCTTGCAGGCCGACTACCTTGCCTGACAAATCCGTGATGTTGGTCAGCTGGTACTTGGGATTGACCTTGGCGATCAGGGCCCGCTGCGACGCCAGGCTCACGCCTGTTTTAATGCCAGAAATGTCAGTGGCGGCAAACGCCGGCTGGGCCAGTGCGGCACAGCATGCCACGGCTAAAAATGTACGCATCGAAATCCTTGTTTGTTGTTAGGCGCGACATCATAAATATTTGTTTTTATGATATTGAATCCAATATAGCGTATTGTTTTATTCGTAACAAGGTGGGCAGCTATCGTGCGCATGCCCTGCAGGGCATCACCGCTTCACGTGCGGCAAGGTCGTCGCTGCGGCCGGGTACTCCACCAGATCAATGCCAGCAGCGCCACCTGGATCGGCAGCCGCAGCCAGAGCGCCCACAGCGGCACGTTGAACAGCTCGGGCTGCTGCAGCATGTAGATGTGGGCCGGCGTTACCGCCAGCGTCAGCAAGAACAGGCCGATGCCCGAGGCCCTGCGGGTTTGCGGTACCAGCAGACCGGCCGCGCCCAGCAATTCCAGCACGCCGCTGATCAGCACTGCCGCCACCGGCCACGGGATGTAGGGCGGAACGATGGTCGCCTCGACGTCGGTGGCAACGAAATGCATGATGCCACCGATGAAAAACCAGGTGAACACGAACCCCAGTCCGGCGTACTGTTTTTTGCTCACCTCGCGCGTGAAAAAGTTGCGCCAACCGGCCCGGTTCATCCTGGGCCCGCGCCAGTGCGCGCCACGGCGCCGGCTTCGTCGACCAGTACCCGCACCAGGTCGGCTGCCGGCATTTCGCGGATCAGCGGTGCGCCTTGTCCTGCCCAGTGCGCGGCAAATTCGTGGTTGCCGGCCTTGGCCGCTGCCGCATGCAGCTGCTTGCCGGCGTCGTACGCGACCGGGTAATCGGCCGGTGGCGGCGCGCCGGTGGCGTCGCCATGCGTTACCAGCTGGTTGACCATGCCGCGCGCCAGCCGGCCCGAGATGGCGGCCGTCAGGCGGGTGGAAGCCGTGCGGTCGCTGTGCAGCATGGCGCGGTAGCCGGCATTGGTGGCCGACTCCGGGCACAGCAGGAAGGCGGTGCCCAGCTGGGCGCCGGCGGCGCCCAGGTCGAGCGCGGACCGGATACCGGCACCGTCCATGATGCCGCCGGCCGCGATCACCGGCAGCCGCGTGTGCCGCACCAGCAGCCGCACCAGTACGGCCATGCTCAGCCGTTCATCGGCGGCCTGCGGATCGAAGATGCCGCGATGACCACCGGCTTCCACGCCTTGCGCCACGATGGCGTCCACGCCCGCCTGCTCGATCCGCAGCGCTTCCTGCACACTGGTGGCGGTGGCCATGGTGCGGATGCCGGCGTCGCGCAACGCTGCAATCCACTGCACATCGGGCAAGCCGAAATGAAAGCTCACCACCGCGGGCCGCAGTTCGAGCAGCAGCCGGAACATGGCCTCGTCGCCGATGAACGTGCGGTAAATTTCGTCGAGCGAGGAGGGTGCTGCAATGCCATGGGCGGCAAACAGCGGCGCCAGGTGCGTGAGCCAGGCGGCCTCGCGCGCGGCGTCGCGCTGCGCCGGGGCGTGGCAAAACACGTTGACGTTGACGGGGTTGGTGGTGAGCGCCTGGGTGGACTCGATCATCTGGCGCGCTTGCGCCACGGTGCTGGCGCCGATGGCAAGCGAACCGAGCGCGCCCGCGTTCGAGACGGCAGCCGCCAGCGCCGGCGTGGAAATGCCGGCCATCGGCGCCTGGATCACGGGATGCACTAATCCCAGTTGCTGGAAAAACGGTGTGGTCATGTGGAGTCCCCTCGCATAGGAAGGAACATGATACCAAGCGAATTATTTTCTCGCGCGGCGGATGGTGAGACTGGCGGCGGCGGTCGCTGGCGGATTGGCATACAAGGTTGCCAGCACATCCCAGTAGGCGGTGGAAATGGCCAGGCCGCTGCCATCGAAACCGGTAAAGTGATAAGACAGGCCGAGCGCGTGCCCGAATTCGTGCGTGACGACATCCTGCGTGACCTCGCAATAACCGTTACCCAGGTTGACATACACGGGACTTGACCCGATACCGTTCGTATCACTCGGTAGAATTTGACCGCAGTCGTCTTTTTTTCCGACTGCCACATTGGAGCAATATTTGGCGTACTCCGTGGAGCCTTCCGGCATAAACGCCGTGCCATAACTGACGATAATATGGTTGCCGCTGGCGGGAGGCGTGGTGACGGCATCGAGCACCAGCAATCCCTTCAGCTTGGAATTGATCTGCTTGATGGCTTTGCGGGTCTTGCGGGCGTAATCGCGCTCCACCGCGCTACCGGCAGCAGGGGGCGTAATGTACACGGTGATAGGCAATTGCGGGGTGCCGAGCCAGCGCCAGGTGCCGGCAAGGCGGTTGGCAGTGGAATAGTCGATGTTGCTCGATTTAATAAATTCCCTGATTTCGCTATCGCTCGCCTTGAAATCTTCTCCGTCGCCGCGCAGCCACTCAAGCAACGACCATATCGGTGCCAGCACATTCAATTTCATCCATTTACCTTTATTATAAAATTAATGCCGGCATTAACTGGCGCCCGGTCAGAGTTAATTTTACAATAACTTTGGCACTTCAGATGGTAATAATCCCGCGCTTGAGCGCTATTGTCACCGCATGGGTGCGGTCGTTGGCGGCCAGCTTGGCCAGCACGTTTTTCATGTGCGCTTTCACCGTCTCTTCGGAGATCGACAGCTGCTCGGCGATGCGCCGGTTCGAATTGCCGCCGGCCGCGTGGTTCAGCACTTCCATTTCGCGCGGGCTCAGCGGTCCTTGTCCCATGTGCTGCGCCAGTTCCATGGCAATCTCGGGCGGGATGCGGCGCTGGCCCATGTGCACGCCGCGCACGGTATCGAGCAGTTCGCGGCGCAAGGTGCTTTTCAGCAGGAAGCCGGCGGCGCCGGCCTGCACCGCGCGCAGGATCTGGGCGTCGCCCTTGTACGTGGTGAGCATGATCACGCGCGCGTCGCTGTGTTCGCGACGGATGTGCTGCAGTGCGGTCACGCCGTCCAGTTCCGGCATGGCGATGTCCATGATGGTGACGTCGGGACGCAACTCGTCGTAACGCTCGATGGCTTCGCGGCCGTTGCATGCCTCACCAGCCAGGAACATGTCGTCCTGGCTGGAGATGGCCTCGCCCAGGCCGGCACGCAACAGCGGGTGGTCGTCAACGACGAGAACGGAAATGGGGCGCGGAGGTTCCATGTTGTAACGAATATTATGTTCCAAAGGAAGTTAAATCAGGAGACAGGATTGCGTCAGCGGCGTCGGTGTGCGCTGCAATACAAAGTATGCATGGAGGTAAAGAATGGCACAATAGCCAGTCGCGCAAATGAGCTTTGCAATTTCTGCAAAAAGCGCCGGAGAACCAAGAATGATCGATACCCTGCATTGCCTGCTCGCCGTGGTCGAGCATCGCAGCCTGTCGCGGGCAGCGGCCGCGCTGGAGATGTCGGTATCGTCGGTCTCGCGCAAGCTCGACGCGCTCGAGGCGCAACTGGGCGCGCGCTTGCTGGTGCGCAGCTCGCGCCAGGTGGTGCTCACCGATGCCGGCGAACGGTTCCTGCCGCGCGCGCGCAATATGCTGGCCGAGCTGGCGGAAGGCATGGCGGCAGTGCAGGAACTGGACCAGGAGCCGCGCGGCGTGCTGACGGTCACCGCGCCGGCGGGCTTTGCCCGGCTGCATGCGGCGCCCGCGATTGCCAGCTTTCTCGAACGGTATCCGTCGCTGGAGGTGGAATTGCACGTCAGCGACAGCGTGGTGGATTTGGCCGAACAGCGGGTGGACGTGGCGGTACGCGCCGGCGTGCTGCCCAGCGGCGACCTGGTGGCCACCCGGCTGGCGCCGCAGCACCGCGTGGTCAGCGCCAGTCCCGCTTACCTGGCGCGTCACGGCTGGCCGGCGTCACCGGAAGAGCTGGTGCGGCACCAGTGCCTGTCGATGGTGGGACGGTCGCCGCGCGCCTGGTGGCGCTTCGACGGCGTCAATCACCAGCAGCCGCTACCTGTCAACGGCGCGCTGCGCTGCGACGATACCGATACCTTGCTGCATGCGGCCATTGCGGGTGTGGGCATCGTCCACCTGGCCAACTGGATGGTGAGCGATGCCATCGTGGCGGGCCGGCTGGTGCCGGTGTTTCCGATGGCGCCCGTGCGGCGCGATGACGGCGCAGCGCGCCACGATCCGGGCGAATCGGCTATTCACGCGGTGCACATGCCGGGCCGCTCCAACCATGCCAAGGCACAGCTGCTGATCAACCATATGAAGGAGTTTTTCGGCGATCCGCCGTACTGGGATGTGGCGATGGAGCGGGCAGGGGCGGCGGCGCGCCCCTGACGCGGAACTAGTTCCAGTCGTCGCCGCCGGCGTCGCCGCCGCCGGCATCGTCCCAGCCGCCGCTGACGCCGAAGTCGTTGCCGCCCATGTCATCGTTTTGCACGATATTGCTGCGGTTCGGGTCTTCGTAGACGATGTCGTTGCGGCCGCCGTCGGTGGCGCCGCTGTCGGTAGCGCCGTGGTTACCGCCGAACTGGCGGGCAATGGCTTCGGCCGCAACAAAGCCCGCGCCCACGGCCGCACCGGTAGCCAGGCCGCCCATGATGCGCGAACCCATGCCCGGACCTTGCTGGCCGCCCTGCGGATAGCCCTGCTGCGGATAACCACCTTGCTGCGGATAGCCGCCTGGCGGATAGCCGGGTGCCGGCGGGTTGCCCGGGTTGTAGCCTGGGTTGAAACCGCCGCCGTTGCTCATGTTGCCCATGCCATTGCCGGCCTGCTGCTGGCGGCGCTGCATGAAGCGCGACGCCACGAAGATGAACGCCACCAGCACGCCACCCATCAGCAGCACGCTGCCCCACGGGATGCCGGTGCTCGCTGGCGGCGCTTCGGCGCGGTTGGCATAGCCGCCGCTGTCGTGGCCGGCGCGGCGCGCGGGCGCCTGCTGTTCGTAGTTGGCGGCGGCCTGGCCGGCCGTGCCGCCTTCACCACGGGCAATCAGGGCCTTGAGGCTGGCCAGCGCGCCGGGGTTCACCTTGGGCAGGCCCGGCGCCAGTCGTTCGGCGGTGGCCAGCGACTGCTGGGCGGCCGCGAACTTGCCCTGCTTGGCCAGCAGTTGGGCCTCGACGAAATGCGCCTGCGAGCTGTTGGGATGCTCCTTGAGCACCTGGTCCATCATGGCCTGGGCCTCGGCGAACTTGCCCGCTTCGGCGGCCAGGTACACCTCGTGCACGGTGGGCGACGCCGCAAACACGGGCGCGGCCAGCGCGAGCGCGCCGGCAAACAGGATGCGGGTAGCGATATTTTTTGCGTTCATGGTGGATCTCCAGTTGGGACAACCCCTAAGTACATGCAGTTTAGGCGGTTTTCAAGGGCAGTGTAGTGCGTTGCACCACAGAGCGCGCTCCCTGATCGAGGGAGGCGGCCACCGTGTCGGCAATCATCTCGGCGGTGGCGGCCGACAGGGTCCAGCCAAGGTGGCCGTGGCCGGTGTTATAGAACACGCACGGCGCCCTGCCGCGGCCCACGCGCGGCAGCATATTGGGCATCATCGGCCGCAGCCCGGCCCAGGGCGTGATGTTGCGGGTGGCAACGCCGGGAAAGCAGCGCTGCACCCAGTCCACCAGCGGCGCGATGCGGTCGGCGCGGATATCGCGGTTGAAGCCGTTGAACTCGGCGGTGCCCGCGACCCGGAAGCGGTGAGCGCCCAGCCGGCTGGCCACCAGCTTGGCGGCGTCGTCTTCCAGGCTCACCGTGGGGGCGCAGGCGCGGCTGTCGGCATCGTCGAGGTGCACCGTGATCGAATAGCCTTTGACCGGATAGACGTTGACGCGGTCGCCCAGCATGGCCGCCAGTTCGCGGCTGGCGGTGCCGGCGCAGATCACCACGCCGTCGTACACGGCAATGTCGGGCACGCCGTCCTGCAGCAGGGTCACGCAGGCGCCGCGCGCATCCGCTCCCAGGGCCACCACCTGCTGCGCGTAGCGCGTCTGCACGCCGAGCCGCTGCGCCGCCAGCGCCAGGCCGGCGGTAAATTTGTGGATGTCGCCCGAGCTGTCGCTGTCCGTGTAGTGGCCGGCGTAATATTCGCCGGCCAGGGTCGGCTCAAGCGCGCGCATTTCGTCGGGCGACACGGTGCGGCGCTGCACGCCGCCTTGCGCCAGCAGCAGCGAGACGTCCTCGCCGTGTTCGAAGTCGGCGCGGTTGCGGTAGAGGTGCAGGATGCCTTTGCGGTGCAGGTCGAAGTCGATATGCTCGTCCGCCGCCCACTGGAACAGGTGTTCGCGCGCGGCCACCGCCAGCCGGGCGACGGCAATGGTGTTCTCCCGGTAGTCGGGCATGGCGGCCAGAAATTCGGCCAGCCACGATAATTTATGCCAGCCCGGTTTGGGATTGAGCAGCAGCGGAGCGTCGCGCCGCAGCATCCAGCGCAGCCCTTTGCCCACGGTGCTGCGGTGGTTCCACACCTCGGCGTTTGAGGCCGACAACTGCCCGCCGTTGGCGTACGACGTTTCCATCGCCGGATAGCGATGGCGTTCGATCAGCGTGACGCGCACGCCGCGCCGGGCCAGCGCGTAGGCGGTCGTCACGCCGGTAATGCCGGCGCCGATGACGGCAATGGTCTTCATGCTGGGCGTTGTTCCTGGTCGGATCAGGCACGCATGGCGGCGGCGATGTAGCGGTCCACCACCGTGGGCAGCACCGTGAGCGGCACGCCGCAGCTTTGAACCAGCGCGTCGTTAAAGCCGGGAAGGTCGAATTTTGCTCCCAGCGCCGCACGGGCGCGCTCGCGCTGGCGCACGATCTCGTTGTGGCCCACCTTGTAGCCGCACGCCTGGCCCGGCGACACGCTGTAGCGGTCGATCTCGCTGGTCATCGCCTGCTCGCCACGGCCGGTGTTCTCCACCAGGAAGCGGATCGCCTGGTCGCGGCTCCACTGCATGCCGTGGATGCCGGTATCGACCACCAGCCGGCACGCGCGGAACTGCTGCGCCTGCAGGTAGCCGATCTGGCTGAACGGGTCCTTGGCGTACAGGCCCAGTTCGTCCACCAGCTGCTCCGCGTACAGCGCCCAGCCTTCGATAAAGGCATTGAAGCCGATCAGCGACGACATCAGTGGCAGGCGGTCGTGGTGCTCGGCCAGGTAGGCGCCCTGGAACGCGTGGCCCGGCAAGCCTTCGTGCGCGGTCAGCGTGGCCAGTTCCTGCTTGGGCCACAGCGTGGTGGATTTCAGGTTGACGTAATAGATGGCGGGACGCGAGCCGTCCAGCGCGGCGAAGTTCATGTAGCCGAGCGGTGCGCCGGCTTCGATATCGGTGGGCACGCGCCGGATTTCCAGCGGCACCTTGAGGTTCATGCGCGAGATCTTGGGCATCAGATCGCGGATCGCTTCCACCCGCTCGTTGCAGTAGGCGATCAGCTCTTCGCGGCCCTTGTCGTTGTCGGCATAGAAGCGCTTGGGGTCCTTGGTGAGCGCCAGCAGCCGCGCGCCCACCGTACCCTGGGTCATGCCCTGGGTTTTCAGGATGGCGTCGATGCGCGATTGCAGCATGGTGTTCTGCTCCATGCCGATGGCGTGGATTTCCTTTGCCGTCAGGCGGGTGGATGTGCCGAGCCGCAGCGCCCATTCATAATAGGCCTGGCCGTCCGGCAGCCGGTGCACGCCCGGGACATCGGTGGCCTTGGCCGTGGCTTTGGCAAAAGCCCTGATCTGGCGTTCCAGCGCCGGATAGACCTGCTGCTCCACCAGCCGGCTGGCGCGCGCGGCCCAGTCGCCGTCGATGCCCAGTTTCTGGGTGCGCTCCACCAGCGACTGCACCAGTTTCTGGTGCGCCACCGGCGTCTTGCGGAATTCTTCCAGCTGGCCCAGCGCAGTGCGGGCGATGAAGTCGGGCGGCATGATGCCATGGGCGGCCTGGTTGCTGATGCGCGTGGTCTCCTGTTCCAGCATGCGCGCCAGCCCGGTCACGCGTTCGAGATAGGCGTCGGCGTCGGCCGCGTTGGCGATCTGGTGCTGCGAGTGCAGGAATTCGGGAATCCGGGTAATCGCGCCGTCCTGCTGCGTAACCGGGTAGGGCGACGCGTAGCCATTGAAACCGCTGGCGGCGCCGCCGTATGCAAACCGCAGACCTTCCACGCCTTCGGCTGCGGCGTAGCGCACGGTGTCGTAGCGCAGCTGGGCATCGGCACTGAGCTTGACGCGATCCACGGCCGCCAGGCGCTTGATCATCGACTTTACCTGGCTGGCCCACGCGGCGTCGCCGGCGCGGCTGATGTTTTCGAGCCGGGTCTTGAGGTCGGCGAGGTTGCCCTTGTCCAGGCCCAGCGAGGTGGCGGTGGTGGGCGACAGGCGCAGGATTTCATCGGCGAAGGTGTCCAGCAATTTGGCGAACTGGGCATCGCCCGGCGCCGGCGTGGCTGCCGCGCCCTGGGCCAGCGCCAGGCCCGGGAGGACCGAGACAGCAGTGGCGGAGAGCACGGATAACAGCAGGTCGCGACGGGTGAAGTTCTGGCTCTGGTTGCTCATGACATCCTTTATTATTTATCTGAGGTAATACCAACGGTGCAATAGTTGCGTAAAAACAGCGCGACAACGACCATAGCGCGCCGCGCCGAATGATGTCAATGGGAATTGTACGCAGGTTAAGGTGGACTTAATGTTGGAACGCCGACGATGACTGCACCATCGTGGTTCACCCCCGTGCCGGTCACGGCGCGGGCTGCCCTGCAGCGAAGCGCAGGCCGAACTGCGCGATCAGTTCCTGCAGCACGTCGGTTTCCTGGCGCGGCAAGGCCAGTGCCACGTGCATGTCGGGCCGCACCAGGTAGGCGGCGTCCTGCAGCAGGCCCGCGCGGTCCGCCGCTGCGCTCCACGGCCAGGCGCGCAGCGGCAGATGCCGCGCGCCGGCCAGGGCGGCCAGCTGCGGATCGACCGCACCATACACGTGCAATTGCCAGTCCAGCGCTTGCAGCGGGGCGAAATTGTCGTGACCATGATCGTCCACGACCCAGGGCAGCCGGTCGCCGCCCACGATCTCGCCGGCGCGCCCGCCAGACAGGGCGCTGTGATGGTAATGGATGCGCACCTGCGACACGGTGTTGAACAATGCCCGCCGGGCGCCGTCGAAGCCGGCCAGCGCCGGCAGCACGTGCGGCACCAGCCAGTTGCGCAGCAGCTGGCCGCCTGCGCCCTGCGCCACGATCAGCTGGAACGCGCGGTCGGTGGTGGTCACCAGCTTGCGGGCAAAGGCGATGCGCTCGTCCTCGTAGGTGTCGAGCAGCGCCGGCTGGGCGCGGCCTTGCAGCACGTGCGCCAGTTTCCAGGCCAGGTTGACGGCGTCGCCGATGCCGGTGTTCATGCCCTGGCCGCCGGCGGGGCTGTGCACGTGGGCGGCGTCGCCGGCCAGCAGGCACCGGTTGTGGCGAAACCGCGCCGCCACCCGGTGGTGCACGCGGTACGTGGAAAACCAGTTCACCTGGTCCACCGAGATGCCGAGCGTGCTTTCCACCTGCGGCCGTACGTCGTCGAAAACGGTATCGGGGTTGCCGCCCGGCGGCACGATGCCGATCAGGCGCTGCATGCCGGGCGCGCGCACCGGCAGCATCAGGGTAAACGTGTTGGCGTCGAGGTGGGCGACGATATCGCGGTTGGCGCTCGCGGTGTGGACGTCGGCCACGTAATACAGGTGCTGGTAGGTGCCGCCCGCGAAGTCGATGCCGAGCGCATGGCGCGTGCGGCTGTGGGCGCCGTCGCAGCCGCACAGGTAGGCCACGCTGATGTTGCTGCGCTGCTGATCGAGCGGATGGGCGGGATCGCCCTGCAGCAGGGTGGCGCGCGCGCCCCAGTCGTCCTGCTCGAAGCTCTCCAGCGCGGTGTTCCATTCCACCGCCACCCCGACCGCCAGCAACTGCTGCACCAGCAGTCGTTCGTGTGCGTCCTGCGGAAACGACAGCACGAACGGATAGGGGCTGACGCCGGCGCCGATGTCGCCCAGCGCCACGTTGGCAGTGTCGTGACCATGGTCGCGCAGGTGCAGCGCGTGAAGCGGGATACCGAGGTCCTGTACCTCCTGCGCAAACCCGAGCTGGCGGTAAAACTCGAGCGTGCGCGCGTGGACGACCATCGCGCGCGAAGTTTGCCCCGGGCCGCTGGCCTGGTCGATGATGCGCACGGCCACGCCGCGCCGCGCCAGGGACAGCGCCAGCACCAGCCCGGTGGGGCCGGCGCCGACGACCAGCACCTGGGGCTGTGGCGGCTGTGGGGGCAGGGAGGCGTGTGGCAGCATGGCTACAGTGTAGCGAAGCGCGTGGCCGGGGTGCGCGCGATTGGCTGGTATGATGCCCGTGCATTTTGCATAACCTGGGCCAGCACCGCTGACTTCACCTCACGATCGCATCCATGACCTGTTTTCGTACCCGCCGCAGCGTGCTGCTGGCGCTGACCGCCACGCCGGCCATCCTGCCGCTGGCCCGCGCCGCCGAACTGCTGGACAAACCGCCCGCCGCCACCGTGCTGTCGCCCGCTGCGCAACTGGCGCGGCTGGAAGCCGAAGCGCGGGGGCGGTTGGGCGTGGCGGCAATCAACACCGCCGACGGCCGCATCCTGGCCCATCGGGGCGACGAGCGCTTCCCGCTGTGCAGTACCTTCAAGGCCATGCTGGCGGCGGCCATCTTGCAGCACGAGCCGTCGCTGCTCGACCGCCGTATCCGGTACACGGCCGCCGACCTGGTGGCCTATTCGCCGGTCACGGAGCAGAACCTGGCCGATGGCATGACGGTGGGCGAGTTGTGCGCGGCCACCGTGCAGTACAGCGACAACGCAGCGGCCAATTTGCTGATGAAGCTGATCAAGGGGCCGGCCGGCGTGACCGCGTTTGCGCGCGCCATCGGCGACCGGGCGTTTCGACTCGACCGCTGGGAGACGGAGCTGAACACCGCGATTCCCGGCGACCCGCGCGACACCACCACGCCGCTGGCAATGATGAAGTCCCTGCAAGGCATCACGCAGGGGCCGGCGCTGACGGTGGACAAACGCAAGATCATGACCGACTGGTTGATCGGCAATACCACCGGCGATACGCGGATACGCGCAGGTGTGCCTTACGACTGGCAGGTGGGCGACAAGACCGGCACCGGTGCGTATGGCTCCACCAACGACATCGGCGTGGTGTGGCCGACCGGGAAGGCGCCGGTGGTGATGGCGCTGTACTTTACGCAGCCGGGCAAGGACGACAAGGCCAATTCGGAAATCCTGGCGGCGGCAGCGCGGGTGGTGGTGGAGGCGTTCAAGCTGGCGTAACGCGCTTTAACGGGAGTTCTGCCCGCGCGGCGGTCGCACCGCTGCCCTGTGCTCCGTCATTCCCGCGCAGGCGGAAATCCAGTTTAGCCAGTCACCCCGCACCGTCCGCATACACCACCGTCCCCACCAACCCGTCCGGCAAATCCAGCGTCACCGTCGCCCCCGACGCCTGGCTGTGCGCCGGCCATTCGTCCAGTCCCACACCGAGCCATTTCAGGTGCGCCTCGCGCGCGGTCCAGGCCCGCGCGAACACGGCGGCGCGTTCATGGCGCGCGGTGGCGGCAATGCGCGCCGTGGCGTCGGGCCCCAGGTAGTCGCGCGCTACCGCTTCCCAGCCTGGCACCTCTTCGGCCAGCATCAGGTCCACGCCCACCGGGCCGCTGAAGCACACGGCCGCCAGCGACATGCCGCCGTCGTGGGCGAACGAGCAATGCAGCCGTCGCCCGTCGGCAAGCACCGCCACGGGTGCGGCGCCCGGCGCCGATTCGATATTGACCGACAATGGCGCCACGCCGAGCACCGTGCCCAGTGCTTCGGCCAGCGCCCGGCGAATATGCAGGCGCGCCGCCTCGCGCTGCGGCCCGGTGGGCATGCCGATCACGAACACGCCGTTCGTGCGCACCGGCACCGCGCCGGGCCAGGGATGCACGGTGAGCCGGCCGATGCCGGAGATGGCCGTCATGGGGCACCTGCGGCGCGGGCCGGCGCGGCGGGACAGCCAGCCCAGTTGCCGTTGGCCGGTATGTGCTCGCCCTTCATCACCAGGGTGAGCGCCCCCAGGCGGGCGTTGTCGCCCACCACGGCGCTGTAGAGCACCGCGCTGCGCGGTCCCAGGTACACGCGGGCGCCGATCGCCACCCGGTCGATTTTCATCACGCGGTCTTCGAACAGGTGGGTTTGCGGGCAGGTGAGGGCATTGAGCTCGCTGTAGTCGCCGATGGCCACGCAATCGAACTCGGTGATGTCGGTGGTGTCCAGGTACACGCCTTTGCCGATCTTCGCGCCCATCAGGTTGAAGGCGACCGGCAACCATGGCGTGCCGCGCAGGTAGCGCATGAAGTTGGGCACGGCGATGCCTTCATACAGATTGGTCACCGCCTCCGACAGCCACACGAACGGCGTCCACATGGGTTCGGACTGTTTGCGATAGCGGCCGATCAGCAGCCACTTGAGCAGCACCACGAACACGTAGTTGCCTACGCCGTACACCAGTCCCGCCAGCGTGAGGTCCCAGATCACTTCCGCCCAGCGGCCGGCGCCGGCGGCCGGCATCACTTCCAGCACCACGGTGTAACCGACGGCGATCACCAGCGCGTGCGGCGCCACGATGCGGAACGCTTCGATCAGGCCGCGCCCGAGGCGGCGCAGCGGCGACGGATGGAATGTCAGCGATTCCGGGTAGCCGCTGGTCTGCTCGCGCGCGGGCAGGTTGAGCGGCGGGGAGCCGAGCCAGGTGTCGCCGGGATGGATGTGGGCGTTGTCGGGCGCGCGCGAGTGCACGCCGATCAGCACCTGCTCGGGCAGCACGGTGCCGTCGGGGATGTAGGCGCCGTTGCCCACGAAACTGCGGTTCGAGATCACGGTGGGCTGCATGGTCATCCAGCCGCCGTCGATTTCCTCGTCGCCCAGCATCACGGCGTCGGCGATGAAGGTTTCGTCGCCCAAGGTGAGCATGTCGGGCACCACGCCCAGCGCGGTGGAAATCTCGGCATCCTTGCCCACCTTGGCGCCCAGCAGCCGGTACCAGTACGGCGCGAACACGGTGGCGTAAATGCCGTGCAGGACGTTCAGGCTCGACTCCTGGATCTGGCTCACCAGCCACTTGGCGCAATAGGTGTTGCTGTGTACCGCCGAGCGCCCCGGTTGCAGGCGCGGCAGCACGGTCCAGCGGATGCCGGCCGACAGCAGCGCGGTAAGCACGATCAGCACCGCGCTGGCGGGGAAGGCCAGCACAAAGTAGCGCAGCAGGCGGATGCCCATGGTCTCGCCCTGCAGCCACGGCATCCAGCCCGCTTCGTCGAACCAGTCGATCAGCACAAAGCTCGGGAACACCGGCATGAAGAACAGCGTGACGATCAGCAGGATGCCGAACACGAAGAATGCCCCCTCGACCATGCTGCGGCCGGTGCTGACGGCGGGGCGCGGCGGCAGGCGGGTGGGATCGAAAGCGCCCACGTCACGCGCCGGGGAGCCGGCCCAGATGCGGCCGGCCGGCACGTGCGCGCCATCGCCAAGCGCCGACTGGCCTTCCAGGTGGCCTTGCGCCTCGATCCGGGTGTTGCCTTCCAGGACCGCGAACGAACTGACGCAGGCATCCCGCGCCAGCGCGATGCGGCCAAGTTTGAGCACGCCGCGCTCCACGCGCGCATTCTCGAAATTGACGGCGTTACCGATGCTGACAAAATCTTCCACCACCAGCAAATCCGGCGCGCGCAGCGTCATCGACCCGATGGTGACATCCTTGCCGATCCTGGCGCCCAGCGCGCGCAGCCACCACGCGTTGAGCGAAGAGCCGGACAGCAGGTACGCGGGCGCCGACTCCACCAGCCGGTCGGCCAGCCACCAGCGATAGTAGGCCAGTCCCCACAGCGGATACTCGCCCGCTTGCAGGCGGCCGGCGATGAGCCACTTGCCGGCAATCGCGATCACGAACTCCAGCACCGTGGCGACCAGGAACACGCCGACCGAGGCGGCAATGGCGCGCGCTACCGAGTCGCCGGGGTCGCCGGTGAAAAAGTGGTAAGTAAAGAACGGCGCCAGCCACTGCCCCATGCGCAGTGCGACCAGCGCCGGCATGGCCGCCGCCTGCGCCAGCCCGCAGGTCCAGCGCCTCCACGTGGACGGCGGTGTCCAGTCCTGCTCCGCGCCGGCCGCGCCGGCGTCGTTGGCGCCGTCGGCCAGCGCGCGGGCGATCTTGCCCACCTGGCGTTGCTGGTAGATGTCGCGCACCGTCACGTGGGCGTAGCGCGGATCGGCGCGCAGGGTGGACGCCAGCCGTGCGGCAAAGAACGAATGGCCGCCCAGGTCGGAGAAAAAATCGGCCTGGCGCAGGATCGGCTGGCCCGGGAACAGCGTGGCCAGCGCCGCGAACAGCGCCGCTTCGGCCGGTGTGTCGGGCAGGTCCGATTCCGCCGTGCTGCCGGCCGGCGGTGCGGACAGGGGCAGCGCCCGCAACGCCTTGCGGTCGATTTTGCCGGATGTCAGGCGTGGCATGGCGGACTGCATCTCGTACCGGCCGGGCACCATGTAGGGGGGCAGGGTGGCGGCCAGCGCGGCGCGCAGATGCCTGGGATCGAGGGGCGCATCCGGCTCGATGCCGGCGTCCGGTACCAGGTAGGCCACCAGCTGGTCGATGCCGTCGTCGCGGCGCAGCAGTACGGCCACCGTGCCCACGCCGTCCTGCTGCGCCAGCAGCGCCTCGATCTCGCCCAGTTCCACCCGGAAGCCGCGGATCTTGACCTGGTCGTCGGCGCGCCCCAGGCACGTCACTTCGCCATCGTGGCCGATGCGCGCCAGGTCGCCGGTGCGGTACAGGCGCGAATCGTGGGCGCCGCTGGTCCACGGGTTGGACAGGAATTTTTCCGCCGTCAGGTCGGGCCGGCCGAGATAGCCGGCCGCCAGCCCGGGGCCGGTGATGCACAATTCTCCCACCTCGCCGATGGGCAGCAGCCGCAAATTGTCCGGCTCCACGTTGGCATCGATCACCAGCAGCCCGTAGTTGGGCAGCGGGGTGCCAATGGTGACCGGGTGGCCGGGCCGCAGGCGCGCCAGGCTGGCCGATACCGTCGCCTCGGTGGGGCCGTAGGTGTTGAACATCTGTCGGCCCGGCCGCGACCAGCGCTGCACCAGCGATTCCGGGCAGGCTTCGCCGCCCAGGTTGATCAGCCGCAGCGACGGCACGTCCTGGCTGAAGAGCGCCAGCAGCGTAGGGACCGCGTGCAGCACCGTGACCTGGTGCGCGTCGAGCATGCGCGGCAGGGTTTCGGGGTCGCCGCTGATGTCCCTGGGGCCGATCCACAGCGTCGCGCCCACCAGGTATGCAATCCAGATCTCTTCGAACGACATGTCGAAGGCCACCGAAAAACCCTGGTACACCTTGTCGGCGGCGGTCACCTGCAATACCGCGTTTTCGCTGCGCAGGAAGTGACAGATGCTGCGCTGGGAGATCAGGATGCCTTTCGGCTTGCCGGTCGAACCCGACGTGTAGATGACATAGGCCGGCGCATCGGGCGAAACGGCGCCGCGCGCGACAAGAGCTTCACCGTCGGCAGCGGCGGCCAGCAATTGCTCCGCTGTCCATACCGGGCGGCCGAGAGCCGCCAGCCGTGGCGCCAGCAGGGCGCTGGTGATCACGCCGGCGCCGTCGGCGTCGTCGAGGCACACCTGCAGGCGCTCGACCGGCGTGTCTTCGTCGACCGGCAGCCAGGCCGCACCGGCCTTGGCGATGCCCGCCTGCGCCACCAGCAGCTCGATCCCGCGCGGCAGCCACAGGCCCACGATCTGGCCGGGGCGCACGCCCGCAGCAATCAGGCGCGCCGCCACCAGGCCGGCCTGCCGGTTCAACTCGCGGTAGGTCAGGGTGCGGTCGCCGAAGATCAGCGCGGTGTGGTCGGGCGCGCGGGCGGCGGTTGCCTCCAGCAGATCGGCCAGGATTTCATCCCGCAGCAAGGCGTCGTCTTGTGCTCCAAACAGGATGGGGGGATGCGATGGCGTAAGGCGCTGCGGTGCTGGCTCGGTCATGCTGGAAAAGAGTGGGAATGAGGAGGTCATTGTACGCCACGCCTGCCCCGCTTTTGTGCAACCTGTCCTAGCGGTAAGGGAAAGAATGCAACTTCCGCCGACAGCCCTTACAATGGAATCCAGAGCTATCTATAAAGGAGTCGCATGTCACCGAACCGTCCCTTCATCGCGCCGATGCAATTCGACGATCCCGACGCCGCCTTCGACCAGGTGCTGGCGATTTACGAAGCCAATATCGCCCACCTGCGCGACGCCATGAAGCGCTTCGTGGCCGGCGAAGACGTGGGCGAGCATGTGCGCGCCTGCTACCCGTTCGTGCGGGTGCATACCGACACCGTGGCCCGCGCCGACTCGCGCCTGGCGTTCGGCTTCGTGGCCGGCCCCGGCACCTACGAGACCACGCTCACCCGGCCCGACCTGTTCAAGCGCTATTACGTCCAGCAGTTCAAGCTGCTGCTGCAGAACCACGGTCACCGCCAGCAGGTGCGCCTCGAGGTAGGCACCAGCGCCCAGCCGATCCCGATCCACTTCTCGTTTGCCGAGCATGAGCACATCGAAGGCAGCCTGACGACCGAACGCCGCCTGCTGATGCGCGACGTGTTCGACTTGCCCAACCTGGCCGCGATGGACGACGGCATCGCCAACGGCACCCACGAACCACCGATCGGCGAAGCGCAGCCGCTGGCGCTGTTTACCGCGCCGCGCGTGGACTATTCGCTGCAGCGCCTGCGCCATTACACGGGCACGTCGTGCGAGCATTTCCAGAAGTTCGTCCTGTTTACCAATTACCAGTTCTATATCGACGAATTCATCAAGCTCGGTCACGAGTTTATGCGCGCCGCGTCCACCGGCCAGGGCGACAACGACTACATTGCCTTCGTGGAGCCCGGCAACCTGGTCACGCGCCGCGTGGGGCAGGCCGTGGAGCCGGGCGACGCCTACGGCACCCAGCCGCCGCGGCTGCCGCAAATGCCCGGCTATCACCTGATCCGCGCCGACGGTTCCGGCATCTCGATGGTGAACATCGGCGTGGGGCCGGCCAACGCCAAGACCATCACCGACCACATTGCCGTGCTGCGCCCGCACTGCTGGCTGATGCTGGGCCATTGCGCGGGCCTACGCAATACCCAGGAGCTGGGCGACTACGTGCTGGCGCATGGCTACGTGCGCGAAGACCACGTGCTCGATGAAGACCTGCCGCTGTGGGTGCCGATCCCGCCGCTGGCCGAGGTGCAGGTGGCGATCGAAGCGGCAGTGGCGGAAGTGACGCAACTGACCGGCCACGATCTGAAGCGCGTGATGCGCACCGGGACCGTGGCCAGTACCGACAACCGCAACTGGGAACTGCTGCCGCAGCGTACCCCCGAGCGCCGCTTCAGCCAGAGCCGCGCGATTGCGCTCGATATGGAAAGCGCGACGATCGCCGCCAATGGTTTCCGCTTCCGCGTCCCGTATGGCACGCTGTTGTGTGTGAGCGACAAACCGATGCATGGCGAAATCAAGTTGCCCGGCATGGCCAACCAGTTCTACCGCGACCGCGTGGACCAGCACCTGCGCATCGGCATGAAGGCGCTGGAAATGCTGCGCAATTTGGGCGTCGATAAGCTTCATAGCCGCAAGTTACGCAGTTTTACGGAAGTCGCGTTCCAATAAGCACCCGTTTGTTCCCCAAAACCCGCCGTCGGCGGGTTTTTTATTGCTCGCCCAATGCCTATCGATATCTTTTTTGGTATCGAAAAGCGCAAAAAATTGATTGGTTTGTTTTTCCGCTCACAAATAAGATCATTTCCAACAGCCGATACAGGTTGGGGTAGAGCTTTAAAACAATGAGCATCGGAGACACATGAACACCAACGTAATCGGGACTGCACAGTCCCGGGCGCAGCAGCGCCTCGTCCTCAAATCGAGCGTCGCAGTCCTGGCAGCAGCCGGCCTGTTAAGCACCCTTCCTGTATTTGCCCAGCAGACCCCGGCCGCCGCCGATGCTCCTGCCGCCGATACCAATACCGCTGTCGTCACCGTGACCGGCATCCGCCGCGCGGCCGAATCGGCGCAACGGCTCAAGCAGGACAGCGACAACGTCATCGATTCCATCGTCGCCGACGACATCGGCAAGTTCCCGGATACGAACGTGGCGCAGACCCTGGCCCGCGTAACCGGCATCCAGGTGCGCCGCGACGCCGGCGAAGCCAACACGGTGCTGATCCGCGGCTTGCCCGGCATCGCCACGCTGCTCAACGGCCGCGAGGTGTTTACCACCGTGGGCCGTTACATCTCGCTGGCCGAGATCCCATCGACCATGCTGCAGGGCGTGAACGTGTATAAATCGCAGAGCGCCGACCTGCTGGAAGGCGGCATTGCCGGTGTGATCGACGTGCGTACTTACCGCCCGTTCGACTTCAAGGACTTTACGGCCAGCGCCCAGGTGGGCGGCAAGAACAAGGACAAGGCCAAGGCCACCGATCCGGAGTTGTCGGGCATGATCTCGAACCGCTGGCAGACCGGCATCGGCGAAATGGGGGCGCTGCTGGGCGTCTCCGCCGTCAAGGACCGCTTCCACGAGGAGCGCGTGTTCCAGACATTCCCGATCGATAAAAGCTTTGCGGCGCCCAACCTGACCGGCCCGGACCTGGTAGGTCTGCAAAACGTGTACGGCCAGCGCAAGCGCCAGGCAGCCAACTACGCGTTGCAGTGGAAGCCCAACGCCAACCTCGAAGTGTATACCGAAGGCCTGTACAGCAAGTACAAGAACAACGATCAGACCGACTTCTTCGTCGGACTGCCTTGGGCCACTGCGCCCGACCAGATCAAGGTGACCAAGATACCGGGCACCAACCAGACCGAGACGATCAACTCGACCAACACCTTTACCATCCTGTCCACCCAGGCGCGGGCATCGGAAACCACCACGTGGCAAAGCGCCATCGGCGCCAAGTGGCGCGTGACGCCAGGCCTGCGTGCCAGCACGGAACTGGCCCGCACCGACAGCAAGTATGACTGGTCCAATCCGATCCTGGACACCAGCACGACTGCCGATTCCGTGTACATCAAGACCAACGCGGGCAAAAGCCCGTACGCGCAGTACACGGGCGCCGGACTCACCGATCCGACCAAGATCGTGCTGTCGCAGTTCTTCGACCGCTATGGCTATGATCGCGGCAATTCGACCGACTGGCGCGCGGACGCCACCTGGACGCCGGAAAGCGAAGGCCTGTTCAAGGACGTGAGCTTCGGTGTGCGTTTCAACGAACGCGAAGCCAGTTCGATCAAGTCGATCGAGGGCAGTGTGCCGGCCATTGCAGGTGTGACCATGGCCAGCATTCCCGGCCTGTCGTGCACCACGCCGTCGATGTCGGTCAACTACGGCACGGCCGGCTGGGCCACGCCGTGCGCCAGCTACCTGCTTAATAACACGGCTGCCATCCGGGCCGCGACTACCGGTTCGTCGGCTGCGCGCGCCATCGACCCGGCCTCCTTCTTCAAGAACAACGAGAAGAACTACGCTGCGTACGTGAAGACGCGCATCGGCTTCGACGTCGGTCAGTATCCGGTGGACGGCGTGGTGGGCGTGCGCATCGCGAAAACCGATTCGACCATCGACGCCAACAACAACGTCCCCACCGATACCGGCAATGTGTATGTGCCGACGACAACCGATACCTCGAACACCGAAGTGCTGCCAAGCGCGAACTTCAAGCTCTCGATCCGCAAGGACCTGCTGGCGCGCCTCACGTACGCCAAGACGATGACGCGTCCCGACTTCGGACAACTGAACCCCGCCACCGCCTACATCAAGCCCAATGGCACCACCAACGTGGCCACGGCTTCGGGCGGCAATGCGGAGTTGAAACCGGTCACCGCGCAGAATCTCGACACGTCGCTGGAATGGTATTTTGCGCCTACCGGCTCGGTCACCGCCACGGTGTTCCGCCATAACTTCGAAGGCTACATCGTCAACAAGGTGGTGTCTGAAACGTACCAGGGCATCGCTTACAACACCACGCGTCCGTTCAACTCGGACAAGGGCCACCTGCAAGGCGTGGAGCTGGCCTACCAGCAGTTCTATGAAGGCCTGCCTGGCTGGATGAGCGGCTTGGGCCTGCAGGCTAACGTCACGTACTCGGAAGGCAGCGTCAATTCGCCGACCAACCCGGCGTTGTCGGGCAAACCGTTCGCCGGCCTGTCGCGACTGTCGTACAACATCGTGGGCCTCTACGAGAAAGACGCATGGTCGGCACGCCTGGCTTACAACTGGCGCTCGAAGTTCGTGCAGGTGTATGCCGACACGCCCGATGCGGCCAACCTGGCGGGGAAAGACCTGATTGCGGCGGCCATGTCGACGCTCGATGGCTCGCTCAGCTACAAGTTATCCAGGCAAGTCACGGTCAACCTGACCGGTACCAATCTGCTCAACTTCAAGTATCGCGATTACTGGGATAACGAGAACATCTTCCCGCGCGATACCCGCCGCTATGACCGTACTGTCGGCTTGTCGATGAACTGGAAATACTAAGTATTGTTGAAGTACTGTCAGCCATCCCGCCGCGTGCGGGATGACTGCATTTATAAGAGGTAGCTCGCAGATGTCGAATCAAAAATTATCGCTGTTGGAAAAGGTGGGCTTTGGCGCCGGCGACATGGCGCTGAACGTGGTCATTTCGTCGATGATGTTGATCATCACGTTCTTCTACACCGATATCTATGGCCTCAAGACCTCGGACCTGGCCTTGCTGTTCCTGGTCGTGAAGGTGGCGGGCGCCATCGGCGACCTGATCGTGGGCCAGCTGACGGACCGCTATTCAAGCCTGCGCATGGGCCGCTACCGTCCATGGCTGCTGTTCCTGGCCGTCCCTTACGGCATCAGCGTGTTCTTCGTGTTCTCCACGCCGGACTGGGAATACAGCGCCAAGCTGGTATGGGCCTACTCCACCTACATCATCATGACCCTGATGACGTCGGGCGTGGGCGTGGCCTACATCTCGCTGCCCAGCAGCCTTACCGATGATCCGCAGGACCGCCTGTCGGCCAACGGCTACCGCCTGTTCTTTGCCAAGATCGGCGCCTTCATGGTGACCGTAGTGGTGCCGTTCCTGTCCGAGCGCTGGGGCGGCGGCGATCCCGCCGTGGGCTACCAGGCCGCGATGGCGGTGATGGCGGTGGTGGGCGTGTTCCTGTTCCTGTTCTGCTTTTTCACCACCACCGAGCGCGTGCGCCACGTGGTGCAGCGGCAGTCGCTGTCGGACCAGCTGAAACTGCTGCTGAAAAACGACCAGTGGCTGATCCTGTGCGGCGTATGCGTGGTGGGCACGGTCGGTTACGTGGTGCGCGCCTCGGCGGCAATCTACTACGCCAAGTACTACCTGGGCGGGAACACCGCCACCGTCTCGACCTTCCTGTCGATCGGCGTGGTGGCCGCCATCCTGTCGATGATCGCGTCCACCTGGATTACCAAGTTCTATTGCAAGGTCAAGTTGTTCCGCTGGTCGCAGATCGCCGTGGGCGTGATCAGCGCCCTGATCTACGTGGTGGTCAAGCCGGGCGACGTGATGCTGGCCTTCGTGCTGTACTTCCTGTTGTCGTTCGTGGTGGACCTGCACGCGCCGGTGTTCTGGTCGGCGATTGCCGAGACCATCGACTACGGCCAGGTCAAAACCGGCAAACGCGTGTCGGGCTTTGCGTACGGCGGTATCTCGGTGTGCCAGAAGGCCGGCATGGGCATCGCAGGCGTACTGGTGGGCTGGCTGCTCACGTACTTCCAGTATGAGCCGAACCACGAGCAGACCGCGTTCGCACTGCACGGCATCGTGCTGATGGTCACCCTGATCCCCGGCTTCTTCCACACTTTGATGGGTCTCCTGATGTTCCGCTACCGCGTGACGGACGCGTACTATGCACAGGTGAAGAAGCAGATGCAGCACCAGCCCAATGCGGCAGTTTAAATTTTGAAGACTTACATGGAAATCGAAGCAATGGAAAACCAGGACATCCTGCAACCGCTGATCGAACAGCGCGCCGACCCGTTCATCATCCGCCACACGGACGGCTACTACTACTTTACGGCCTCGGTGCCGCAGTACGACCGCATCGAACTGCGTCGCGCCAAAACCATTGCCGGGCTGGTGGACGCCGAGAAGGTCGACGTGTGGCACAAGCCCGATACGGGCGCCTACAGCGAACTGATTTGGGCGCCGGAGATTCACTTCAATGACGGCGCCTGGTATGTGTACTTTGCCGCTGCGCCCAGCCGCGAGATCAAGCACAAGCTGTTCCAGCACCGCATGTACGCGATCCGCAACACCAACGCCAATCCACTGGAAGGCGAGTGGGAGTTCATGGGCCAGATCGATACCGGCATCGACACCTTCTGCCTGGACGCTACCACCTTTACCCACAAGGGCCAGCTGTACTATCTGTGGGCGCAAAAGGACGTGGCCATCGAGGGCAACTCCAACCTGTACATTGCGCCGATGAAAACCCCGTGGCAGCTGGGCGGCCCGCCGGTGATGCTGAGCAAACCGGAATTCGACTGGGAGATCCGCGGCTTCTGGGTCAACGAAGGTCCGTCGGTGCTGAAAAAGAACGGCAAGATCTTCATCAGCTATTCGGCCAGCGCCACCGACGAAAACTACGCGATGGGCATCCTGTGGGCAGACGAAAACGCCGATGTGCTGGACCCGGCTTCGTGGACCAAGAGCCTTGATCCGGTGCTGCAAACCTGCTTCGAGCACGGCGTGTACGGCCCTGGTCACAACAGCTTTACCATCGGCGACGACGGCGAAACCGTGATGCTGGTTTATCATGCACGCACGTACACCGAAATCATCGGCGACCCGCTGTGGAACCCGGACCGTCATACCTATGTCAAGCCACTGAAGTGGGATGATGCAGGGATGCCGGTGTTCGGCAAACCGTCGATTGCCTGATGCTTGAAATTGGACCTCCGCCTGCGCGGGTGGTGACGACTCAGAGTTTGCGTATGCTGTAACCGATGGCCGCTGCTCCGTCATTCCCGCGCAGGCGGGAATCCAATCACACAGAATAACCACGGCCGGAAAGGATTACTCCTCCCGGCCGCATTCACTTGGAGACCCCATGCAACCCTCGATCACCGAAGCCCCGTTCGGCCAACTGCCCGACGGCCGCGCCGTCACCCAGTACACGCTCACCAACGCCAACGGCATGATCGTCAAGATCATCAACCTGGGCGGCATCATCACCGAAATCCATGTACCGGACCGCGACGGCCAGCTGGCCGATATCAACTGCAGCTTCGACGACGTGGCCGCCTACCTGGGCGAGTCGCACTACTTCGGCGCCCTGATCGGCCGTTACGGCAACCGCATCGCCAACGCCAGCTTCACGCTGGACGGCAAGCAGTTCCAGCTCGATGTGAACAACGGCGCCAACCACCTGCACGGCGGCGTCGATGGCTTCCACCGCCGGCTGTGGAGCGCCGAAACCTTCAGTACCCCCAAGTCGGCGGGACTGATCCTGACGTACCTGAGCGCCGACGGTGAGCAGGGCTACCCGGGCAACCTGGAAACCACGGTAATTTACGAACTGCGCGCCGATAACGAGTTGCGGATCGCGTTCCACGCGATTACCGACCAGCCTACGCCGGTCAACCTCACCAACCACGCATATTTCAACCTGGCTGGCGGCGGCGACATTCTCGGCCACGAACTGACGATACACGCCGACCGCTACACGCCGATCGACGATGTGCAAATACCGCTGGGCGACCTGCCGCCGGTGGAAGGCACGCCGTTCGATTTCCAGGCGCCGCACGCGATCGGCGCCCGCATCGACGCGGACGATGCGCAGATCCGCAACGGTTTCGGCTACGACCACAATTTCGTCCTCGCCAAAAAGACAGAGGGCGCGCTGGAGCTGGCGGCGCGCGTGCGCGAGCCGGTGTCGGGCCGGGTGCTGGAAGTGTGGACCCAGGAGCCTGGCATCCAGTTCTACAGCGGCAATTTCCTCGGCGAGACGGTGCGGGGAAAAGGGCGCATCTACGGCCATCGTAACGCCTTCTGTCTGGAACCCCAGCACTTCCCGGATTCGCCGAACCAGGCCGCCTATCCGTCGACGATTTTGCGCCCCGGCGAGGAATATACGACGGTGATGGCGTACAAATTCACCACGGACCAGTGATATCCATATTGGTATCGAAGTCGCGCAATAATTTATTGGAAAGTTATCTCAGTCCATTTTAGACTGCCTTCATCGATGCGGGGTCGTGATATTCAGGTCCCCGCACAAGAATAACTGAGGAGATTTGCATGTCCGAGAACGACAACAAGAAGGTAAAGCTGCGCTCCGCCGAATGGTTCGGCTCCAATGACAAAAACGGCTTCATGTACCGCAGCTGGATGAAAAATCAGGGCATTCCTGACCACGAATTCCAGGGCAAACCGATCATCGGTATCTGTAACACCTGGTCCGAACTCACCCCCTGCAACGCCCATTTCCGCAAACTGGCCGAACACGTCAAGCGCGGCATCCTGGAAGCCGGCGGCTTCCCGGTCGAGTTCCCGGTCTTCTCGAACGGCGAATCGAACCTGCGTCCTACCGCCATGCTGACCCGTAACCTGGCGTCGATGGACGTCGAGGAATCGATCCGTGGCAATCCGATGGACGGCGTGGTGCTGCTGGTGGGCTGCGACAAGACCACCCCGGCACTGCTGATGGGCGCCGCGTCGGTCGATATCCCGACCATCGTCGTCACCGGCGGCCCTATGCTCAACGGTAAGCTGAACGGCAAGAATATCGGTTCCGGCACCGCCGTCTGGCAGTTGCACGAGCAGGTCAAGGGCGGCGAAATCAGCATGCACGAATTCCTGGCCGCCGAAGCAGGGCACTCGCGCTCCGCCGGCACCTGCAACACCATGGGCACCGCATCGACCATGGCCTGCATGGCCGAGTCGCTGGGCACCTCGCTGCCGCACAATGCCGCCATTCCCGCCGTCGATGCGCGCCGCTACGTGCTGGCCCACATGTCGGGCATCCGCATCGTGGAAATGGTCAAGGAAGATCTGAAACTGTCGAAGATCCTGACCAAGGAAAACTTCGAAAACGCCATCCGCGTGAACGCCGCCATCGGTGGCTCCACCAACGCCGTGATCCACCTGAAAGCCATCGCCGGCCGTATCGGCGTGGACCTGGAACTGGAAGACTGGACCCGCGTGGGCCGTGGCATGCCGACCATCGTCGACCTGCTGCCATCGGGCCGCTTCCTGATGGAAGAGTTTTATTACGCCGGCGGTCTGCCGGGCGTGATCCGCCGCATGGGCGAAGGCAACCTGCTGCCCAATCCGAACGCGCTCACCGTCAACGGCAAAACCATCTGGGAAAACTGCCAGGATGCGCCGATCTACGACGAGGAAGTCATTCGTCCGCTGGAGAAGCCGCTGCTGAAAGACGGCGGCATCTGCATCCTGCGCGGCAACCTGGCGCCACGCGGCGCTGTATTGAAGCCATCGGCGGCTACTCCGGCGCTGATGCAGCATCGCGGCCAGGCCGTGGTGTTCGAAGACTTCGAGCACTACAAGTCGCGCATCCTCGATCCGGACCTGGAAGTCGATGCGAACTCGATCCTGGTGATGAAAAACTGCGGCCCGAAAGGTTATCCGGGCATGGCGGAGGTCGGCAATATGGGCCTGCCACCGAAGCTGCTGGCAGCGGGCGTAAAAGACATGGTGCGCATCTCGGACGCGCGCATGAGCGGTACCGCCTACGGCACCGTGGTGCTGCACGTGGCGCCCGAAGCGATGGCCGGCGGCCCGCTGGGCATCGTCAAGGATGGCGACTGGATCACGCTGGACTGCGCCGGCGGTGAACTGAACCTGGAAATCTCGGACGCCGAGATGGCCGAGCGCATGGCCGTACGCGTGGCCGGCAGCGCGCCCGGACCGAAAACCGGTTACCAGCAGCTGTACATCGAACATGTGCTGCAGGCTGATGAAGGTTGCGACTTCGACTTCCTGGTCGGCAACCGCGGTTCGGCCGTACCGCGGCATTCGCATTAATTCAGCTTCAATTCAATATCGCACCTGCGGTCAGCCGCAAGCCATACGCCGTTGAGTCGTCATCCCCGCGCAGGCGGGGATCCAATCTGCACACGACGCGCAAAAATTGGGTCCCCGCCTGCGCGGGGACGACGAATTTCCGGACATCGATTCAAGGAGACTTCCATGCTACTCATTCAATTCACCAACGAACAAGGCGCGCGCCAGGTCGGCGTGCTGGAACAGGACACCGTTCGCATCATCGACGGCTACACCACCACTTACGCCCTCGCGCAAGACGCGATCCGTAAATCGGTAGGCCTGGCCGCACTGGCCGACAAGGCCATCGGCGCCAGCACCGCGTCGTTCGCAGCGATTGCCGCCGACGGCCGCCTGCTGTCACCACTCGATCACACCGACGATGCCCACACCTACGTTACCGGCACGGGCCTCACCCACCTGGGCAGCGCCGATACCCGCGACGCCATGCACAAGAAGATCGGCGGCGACGTCGAGACCCTGAGCGATTCGATGAAGATGTTCCGCATGGGTGTGGAAGGCGGCAAGCCTGCTGCTGGCGCCGCAGGCGTGCAGCCGGAATGGTTCTACAAGGGCGACGGTTCGATCGTGGCCGCCAGCGGCAAGGACCTGGCCATGCCGGACTTTGCGCTCGACGGCGGCGAAGAGCCGGAAGTGGCGGGCCTGTACGTGATCGGCGACGACGGCCAGCCGTACCGCGTAGGTTTCGCCATCGGCAACGAGTTCTCGGACCACGTGACCGAGCGCCAGAACTACCTGTACCTGGCGCACTCCAAGCTGCGCGTGTGCGGCCTGGGTCCCGCCTTGCTGGTTGGCGAAGCGCCGGCGCACATCGAAGGCACGTCGCGCATCTATGACGTGGATGGCAAGGTTCGCTGGGAAAAAGCGTTCTTCAGCGGCGAGCAGAATATGTCGCACACCATTGCCAACCTGGAGCATCACCACTTCAAGTACCCGCTGTTCAACCGCGCGGGCGATGTTCATATCCACTTCTTCGGCACCGCCACCCTGAGCGTGGCCGACAACATCGTGGTCAAGGAAGGCGAAACCTTCGAGATCGACGCTCCGCAATTCGGCCCGGCACTGCGCAACAAGCTGGCCGTGTACAAAACCGAAGTCGCGAAGGTGAAAGCATTATGATGATCACTGGTGAAGCACTGATCGCCGGCCAGGCCGTCAAAGGTACCGGCGCCGTTCTGCGCGCGTGGGACCCGACCGCCGGCAAGTCACTCGACGCCGAGTTCTTCGCGGTCGACAACGCCCAGATCGACGCCGCATGCCGCGCTGCGGAAGCGGCATTCGACACCTTCCGTTCGATCAGCGATGAACAGCGCGCCGTGTTCCTGGAAACCATCGCCAGCCAGATCCTGGAACTGGGCGACACGCTGGTGGAGCGCGCAGTAGCCGAAACCGGCCTGCCGCGCGCCCGCATCGAAGGTGAACGTGGCCGCACCGTCGGCCAGCTGAAACTGTTCGCCACCTTGCTGCGCGAAGGTTCGTGGAACGACGTGCGCATCGACCAGGCGCTACCTGAACGCGCGCCGCCGCGTCCCGACCTGCGCCTGCGCATGATCGGTCTGGGACCGGTCGCAGTTTTCGCGGCGAGTAACTTCCCGCTGGCGTTCTCTGTCGCTGGCGGCGATACCGCATCGGCATTTGCTGCCGGTTGCCCGGTCGTGCTGCGCGGTCACTTCGCCCATCCCGGCACGTCGGAACTGGTAGGCCGCGCGATTGCCAAGGCCGTGGACATCTGCGGTCTGCCCGGCGGCGTGTTCTCGCTGCTCACCGGCGCCGGCAACGCCATCGGCCAGGAACTGGTGCGCCACCCGGCCATCAAGGCCGTGGGCTTTACCGGTTCGCGCGGTGGTGGCATGGCGCTGATGGCGGTTGCCGCTGCACGCCCGGTACCGATTCCCGTGTACGCCGAAATGAGCTCGATCAACCCGGTGTTCCTGCTGCCTGCTGCACTGGCCAACCGCGCCGAAGAAATCGCGGCCGGTTTCGCCGGTTCGCTCACCATGGGCGTGGGCCAGTTCTGCACCAATCCCGGCCTGGTGCTGGCATTGGCCGGCCCGGACCTGGATCGCTTTACCAGCACCGCCGCGCAGGCGCTGGCCGGTGGCGCGCCAGCGACCATGCTGTCGCCCGGTATCGCCGGTAACTTCCAGCGCGGCGTGGAACAGCTGAAGGGCCAGGCCAACGTTTCGACCCTGGCGCTGGCGCCTCAGGAAGAAGGCAAGGGCGCCCCGGCGCTGTTCGTCACCACCGGCGCGGCATTCCTGGCGCAGCACGCGCTGGGCGAAGAAATTTTCGGACCGGCCTCGCTGGTCGTGGCGTGCAAAGACGTGGCCGAGCTGCTGCAAGTGACGGAAGGCCTGGAAGGCCAGCTGACCGCCACCCTGCAACTGGACGACGCCGACCTCGATGCCGCGCGCGCACTGCTGCCGGTACTGGAACGCAAAGTGGGCCGCATCCTGGCCAACGGTTTCCCGACCGGCGTGGAAGTGGCGAACGCCATGGTGCACGGCGGCCCGTTCCCGGCCACGTCCGACGGCCGCAGCACGTCGGTGGGTACCGGCGCCATCGCGCGCTTCCTGCGCCCGGTGTCGTACCAGAACCTGCCGCAGGCGCTGCTGCCGGAAGTGCTGCGCGACAGCGGCACACCGGCCTGGCGCCGCCGCGACGGTGAGCTGACCCGCAACTAAGCGCAGTTGTAACGTGCAAGCCCCGCCAAGACGGGGCTGCACGCTTAGGTTTCAAGCCTGAAAACAGGAGACTGCATGACCCAGTTGGCCAAGTTCCCGAGCTTGCGTGGCAAGCGCGTATTCATTACCGGCGGCGGCACCGGCATCGGCGAGGCGATGGTGATCTCGTTTGCCGAGCAGGGCGCCAGGGTAGCCTTTGTGGACATTGCCCGCGACGCCAGCCTGGCGCTGTGCCGGCGCGTGAAGGAAGCCGGTTACCCCGAACCGCTGTTCCGCATCTGCGACATCACCGACATCGCCGCACTCAAGGCCACCATGGCCGAGATGGTCGCCGCCCTCGGTGCGTTCGACATCCTCGTCAACAACGCCGCCAACGACCAGCGCCATGATACCCGGGACGTCACCGTCGACTACTGGGACCGCTGCATCGCCATCAACCAGCGTCCGATGTTCTTTACCTGCCAGGCCGTGTTCGACGGCATGAAGGAGAAGGGCGCGGGCGCCATCATCAACGTCGGCTCGATCTCGTGGCAGGTCAAGAACGCCGGCTACCCCGTGTATGCCACTGCCAAGGCGGCCACCCACGGGTTGACGCGCGGCCTGGCGCGCGAGTACGGCGCCCATGGCATCCGCGTCAACACCGTCACGCCGGGCTGGGTAATGACTCAGCGCCAGATCGACTTGTGGCTCGACGAAGCGGGCGAGCAGGATATCAAACGTAACCAGTGTTTGCCGCAGAAACTGCTGCCGCAGAATATCGCCTCGATGGTGCTGTTCCTGGCTGCCGACGACGGCGCCATGTGCACGGCGCAGGAGTTCATCGTCGATGGAGGATGGGTTTAAAAACTTGTTTCATGTTGTACCCGCAGCATCGTTCGCCGCCCCGGAGACAAGCGCCCAAGCATGCGGCGCCGGGGCCACATAACCCTAAAAAATTGGTATGAACAATGGTGAATAAACTGATTTCCGCGCTCGCGGTGGGCGTCACTGCCACGTCCGGCGCATGGGCCGCCAACCCGGCGCCGCTCTCCAGCCCCGACAAGCATATCAGCGTTCAGCTGGTGACCACGCCGGGCCAGCCGCTGACCTACACCGTCCTGCGCGACGGCAAGCCGGTGCTGCTGGCATCGAACCTTGGCCTGCATCTTCAGGGCGCCGACCTGGCCGGCGCCTTGACCATCACCGGCACGTCGAAGGTAAGTGCCATCACCGACAGGTACCGGATGGCCGTCGGCAAAAAAGCCGATATCACCTACCGCGCCAACGAGCAGACCTGGTCGGTGCAGAATGCGCAGCGGCAGAAGATGGACATCGTGTTCCGCGTGTCCAATGACGGCGTGGCGTTCCGCTACGTGGTGGCCGAACCGTCGCTGCCGCGCAAGACCCTGATCCAGGAACGCACTACGTTTGCATTCCCGTCGGGCGCCAAGGCATGGCTGCAGCCGATGTCGGTGGCGCAGACCGGCTGGGAGCGCACCAACCCGTCGTACGAAGAACACTACCAGATGGATATCGCGGTGGGCACGCCGTCGCCGTCCAAGGCTGGCTGGGTGTTCCCGGCGCTGTTCAAGCAAGGCGATACCTGGGTGGCGCTGTCGGAAGCGGACATGGACGGCACCTTCCAGGCCTCGCGCCTGGCCCCGGAATCGCAAGGCGGCGTGTACGCCATCGGCAATCCGATGGCGGCGGAGGCCTACGGCGGCAAAGGTTTGCTGGCCGAGGTGGACGGCATCTTGACCACGCCGTGGCGCCTGCTGGCGCTTGGCTCGCTGGCTACCGTCACCAATTCCACGCTGGGCACCGATCTCGCCGCACCGGCAATCAAGTTCGACGACAAACTGGTCAAGCCCGGCCATGCGTCGTGGAGCTGGGCGCTGCTCAAGGATGATGGCACGGTGTACGACGTGCAGAAAAAATTCATCGACTATGCGGCCGACATGCACTGGGACTACACCCTGATCGACGCCGACTGGGACCAGAAAATCGGCTACGAGAAGGTCAAGGAGCTGGCCGACTACGCGTCCGCCAAAAATGTGGGCCTGCTGCTCTGGTATAACTCGTCCGGTCCGTGGAACGGTACCAAGTACTCGCCCAAGGGCAAGCTGCTCACCCACGAGCAGCGCGTGGCGGAATTCAAGCGCATCCGCGACATGGGAATCAAGGGCGTGAAGATCGACTTCTTCAACGGCGATTCGCAGGCCATGATCGCGTACTACGTCGATATCCTGAAGGATGCGGCGGCCGCCGGTTTGCTGGTGAACTTCCACGGCTCCACGCTGCCGCGCGGCTGGCATCGCACCTGGCCCAACCTGATGACGATGGAAGCGGTCAAGGGCTTCGAGTTCACCAGCTTCGAGCAACGCGATGAAGACGCCATGCCCACGCACGTGGCCATGCTGCCGTTTGCCCGCAACCTGTTCGATCCGATGGACTTCACGCCGATGGTGTTCGGCGACATCCCCAACATCAAGCGCACCACCAGCAACGGTTTCGAGCTGGCGACCTCGGTGCTGATGCTGTCCGGGATCCAGCACTTTGCCGAACGTCCCGAGGGCATGGCCACGGCGCCCGATTATGTGAAGCACTTCCTGCGCGAACTGCCGCGCAGCTGGGACGACAGCCGTTACGTGGACGGCTACCCGGGCCAGTACGCGGTGATTGCGCGGCGCGCCGGCAACACCTGGTATATCGCCGGCATCAACGCCACCGGGGCGGAAAAAACGCTGACGCTCGACCTGTCGTTCGCCGGCGCCGGCGCCGCAGTCATCATCGCCGACGGCGAAGCCGTAACGGGCAAGCCAACCAGTTTTAGCCAGCGCAGCATCGCTGCCAGCCAAAAAGCAGTAGTAAACGTCAAGCCGCACGGCGGTTTTGTGATAACAAAAAAACAGTAACCCGGAGACCCGCATGAACCCAATCAAACAAGCCGTAGCCATCCTGTGCCTGAGCGCCGCCGGCGGCGCGTACGCAGCGCCGGTCAGCATCACCATCGACACGACCAAGCCCGGTCCGGTCATCAACAAGAACGTGTACGGCCAGTTTGCCGAACACCTGGGCACCGGCATCTACGAAGGCATTTATGTCGGCACCAAGTCGAAGATCCCGAACACCAAGGGCTGGCGCAACGACGTGGTGGGCGCGCTGAAAGAAATGCACGTGCCGCTGGTGCGCTGGCCGGGCGGCTGCTTTGCCGATGAATACCACTGGCGCGACGGCATCGGCGCGCGCGAGAAGCGCCCCGTCAAGGTCAACACCAACTGGGGCGGCGTGGAAGAGTCGAACGCGGTGGGCACCCACGAATTCTTCGACCTGGCGGAATTGCTGGGCGCCGACACCTACGTGAACGGCAACCTGGGCACCGGCAGTGCGCAGGAGATGTCGGAGTGGGTGGAGTACATGACGTCGGACAGCAAGTCCACGCTGGCGGAACTGCGCCGCAAGAATGGCCGCGACAAGCCGTTCAAGGTGGACTTCTTCGCCATCGGTAACGAGGCCTGGGGCTGCGGCGGCAATATGTCGCCCAAATACTATACGGACCTGTACAAGCACGTGGAAACCTTCCTGCGCGCGCCCAAGCACCTGCGCCCGCAAATTATCGCCAGCGGCGGCAACGACTACGACACCAGCTGGGTGGACACCATCAGCCGCGAAGCGAAGAAGCAGACCTACGGCATCAGCTTCCACTACTACACCATCCCCACCGGCAAATGGGAAGTGAAGGGCGCCGCCACCGGCTTCAAGGAAGACGAATGGTTCTCCACCTTGTCGAACACCCTCAAGATCGACAGCATGATCAAGAAAAACGTCGAAGTCCTGGACCGTAACGATCCCGAGAAAAAACTGGGCTTCCTGGTCGATGAATGGGGCACCTGGTACGACGTGGAGAAGGGCACCAACGCCGGCTTCCTGTACCAGCAAAACACGCTGCGCGATGCGGTGGTGGCAGCGCTCAACTTCAACATCTTCCACGACCACGCCGACCGCGTGCGCATGACCAATATCGCGCAGATGGTCAACGTGCTGCAGGCCATGATCCTGACCGACAAGGACAAGATGCTGCTCACGCCTACCTACCACGCGTACCACATGTACGTGCCGTTCCAGGATGCGACGTCGCTGCCATTGACGCTCAAGGATAATCCTCAGTACTCGTACAACGGCAGCAGCATCCCGGAAATCAGCGCCTCGGCCGCGCGCGCCAAGGACGGCAAGCTGTACCTGGCGCTGGTCAACACCAATCCGAACAAGGATGCGGAAGTAGCGGTCGACGTACCGGGTGTGACCATCAAGTCGGTCAATGGCCGCATTCTGACCGCACCGGCCATCGATACCCACAACACGTTCCAGGCGCCGGACACGATCAAACCAGCACCGTTTTCCGCCAACGCCGGCGCCGACGGCAAATTGACCATCAAGATCCCGTCGAAAGCGGTGATCGTGGTGGCGGTGGAGTAAGCCATGGAAAACATCATGATCTCGCGCCGCAAGGCGATCGCCGGCGGCGTGGCACTGCTGCTGGCCGGCTGCGGCGGCAGCGACGGCGTCACCAATCCGGTCACGGCCACGCCAACCCCCACGCCGACACCGACACCGACACCTACGCCGACACCGACACCGACGCCTACGCCAACACCGACGTCGATCACCTTTGCCGACGTCTCGGTGCACGATCCATCCGTGATCAAGGTCGATAACACGTACTACGTGTTCGGTTCGCACCTGGCTGCCGCCAAGTCCACCGACTTGATGAACTGGACCAAGGTGGCCGATGGCGTGGACAACGCCAACCCGCTGTTTACCAACGTGCTCACCGCACTGGCGCCTGCCTTTGCCTGGTCCGAGGTCAAAGGACTGTGGGCGGCGGATGTGGCGCGCCTTGGCGACGGCAAGTTCTACTTCTACTACAACTCGTGCAAGGGCGACTCGCCGCGTTCGGCGCTGGGCGTAGCCGTGGCGGACAAGGTGGAAGGTCCGTACGTGGACCAGGGCATTTTCCTCAAGTCCGGCATGTGGGGCCAGGTGGGCGAGGACGGCGTGAATATCTACGATGCGCTGACCATGCCCAACGTGGTGGACCCGCAGACGTTCTTCGACCAGGGCGGCAACCTGTGGATGATTTACGGTTCGTACTCGGGCGGGATCTTCATCCTCAAGATGGACAAGACTACGGGCAAGCCGGTGGCGGGGCAGGGTTACGGCAAGCACCTGATCGGCGGCAACCACAGCCGCATCGAAGGCGCATACGTGTTGTACAGCCCCGAGTCGAAGTTCTATTACATGTTCACGTCGTTCGGCGGCCTCGATGCCAACGGTGCGTACAACATGCGGGTGGCGCGTTCGGTCAACCCGGACGGCCCGTACCTGGACGCCAAGGGCAACGACATGGCCAACGTCAAGTCCGACCCGACCAAGCCGCTGTTCGACGACGCCACCATTGCGCCGTTCGGCCAGAAGATCATGGGCAACCACCAGTTTGCGCTGGCGGCGGGGGAGACGGGGACTGCACTCGGCTATGTCTCGCCGGGCCATAACTCGGCGTTCTACGATGCCGCCACCGGCCAGTACTTCCTGATCTTCCATACGCGCTTCCCCGGCACCGGCGAACTGCACCAGGTTCGCGTGCACCAGATGTTCATCAACGCCGACGGCTGGCTGGTGGTGGCGCCGTTCCGCTACGCGCCGCTGTCGAAAAACGCCACCGTGTTATCAAGCGACGTGACGGCGGCCGATGCTGCCGGCAGCTACAAGATGATCAACCACGGCAAGGATATTTCGGCGGCCATCAAGCAGTCGCAAAATATCGTGCTGGCCGCGGGTGGCGCGGTGACTGGGTCCCTGACCGGCACCTGGAGCCATGACGGCGGTAACAAGATCACGCTGGTGCTGGGCACTGCCGGCACGTTCAAGGGCGTGCTGTCGCGCCAGTGGAATACCAACGCCAGCGCGTTCGTGGTGACGTGGACGGCGCAGTCGGTGGATGGGGTGTCGATCTGGGGTGCCAGAACGGGTAGTTAAACGAAATGCCGTCGTTCCCGCGCAGGCGGGAACCCAATTCTTGCGGTTCACCACCGAAATTGGATCCCCGCCTGCGCGGGGATGACGGATTTTATGTCAAGGATGTTAAATGAAGTCTATCGTGTCTCTCAAATTCGTCGCATCGTCGATTATCCTCGCCGCTACCTCGCTGGCTGCCGTACAAGCGAAGGAAGTCAGCGTTCACGATCCCGTCATGGCCAAGGAAGGCAACACGTACTACGTGTACTCCACCGGCCCCGGCATCACGTTCTACAGTTCCACCGATATGAAGAACTGGAAGCCGGAAGGCCGCGTGTTTGCCGGCCAGCCCACGTGGGCCAAGCGCGCCGCGCCGACCTTCGACGACCATATCTGGGCGCCCGATATCCAGTACCACAACGGTAAATATTATCTGTACTACTCGGTGTCCGGCTTCGGCAAGAACACGTCCGGCATGGGTGTCACCGTCAACAAGACCTTGAATCCCCGTTCGCCCGACTACCGCTGGGAAGACCAGGGCATGGTGCTGCAATCGGTGCCAGGGCGCGACGACTGGAACGCCATCGACCCCAACGTGATCGAGGATGAAAACGGCGACGCCTGGATGGCGTTCGGCTCGTTCTGGAGCGGCCTGAAACTGGTCAAGCTGAATAAAGCGTGGACCGGCCTGGCCGAACCGCAGGAGTGGCACGCGATTGCCGCCCGTCCGCGCACGGCAGCTGTCGCCAGTGAGTCCGCCGGCCCGGCGGAAATCGAAGCCCCGTACATCTTCAAAAAGAACGGCTACTACTACCTGTTCGCTTCCTTTGGCCTGTGCTGCAAAAAGGCCGACAGCACCTACCACCTGGTGGTTGGGCGCTCGAAATCGGTGAAGGGGCCCTACCTCGATAAGCAAGGCGTGGACATGGTCAAGGGCGGCGGCTCGCTGCTGATCGCCGGCGACAAGGACTGGAAGGGCCTGGGCCATAACAGCGCCTACACCATGGATGGCAAGGACTACCTGGTGCTGCACGCGTACGAGACGGCAGACAACTACCTGCAAAAGCTGAAGATCATGGAAATGCAATGGGATAAAGACGGCTGGCCGACCGTGGATCAGGCTGACCTGAACAAGTACCGCAGCGTGCAGCTGCCAGCCAAATGAACATCTCTCTCCGACTCCTGGCTGCCGCCGCGTTGGTGGCGGTGTCCGGCGCGGTGGCAGCCGCGCCCTTGAAACTGTTCCCGCTGCAGGATGTGCGCCTGGGCGCCAGCCCTTTCCTCGAAGCGCAGCAGACCGACCTGCAGTACATGATGGAGATGGAACCGGACCGCCTGCTGGCGCCATTCCTGCGCGAAGCCGGCCTGCCGCTCAAAAAGCCCACCTACGGCAACTGGGAATCCACCGGCCTCGATGGCCACATGGGCGGCCATTACCTGTCGGCGCTGGCACTGATGTACGCGTCCACCGGCGACGCGGAAGTCAAGCAGCGGCTCGACTACTTCGTGGCGGAACTCAAGCGCTGCCAGGAAAAGAACGGCAACGGTTATCTCGGCGGCATTCCCGAGGGCAGCGCGGTATGGCAGGCGATTGCGCGCGGCGAAATGCATGCCGATAATTTCTCGGTCAACGGCAAATGGGTCCCGTGGTACAACATCCACAAGGTGTACGCCGGTCTGCGCGACGCCTACAAATACGCGGGCAGCGAGGATGCGCGCACCATGCTGATCGCGTTGTCCAACTGGGCCCTGGAACTGAGCTCGCACCTGTCCGAGCAGCAGATGCAGGACATGCTGCGCGCGGAGCACGGCGGCATGAACGAAGTGCTGGCCGACGTGGCCGAGATGACGGGCCAGAAAAAATACATGGATCTGGCGATGCGGTTCTCGCACCAGGCCATCCTGCAGCCGCTGGAGGAGAAAAAGGACAAGCTCACTGGCTTGCACGCCAATACGCAGATTCCGAAAGTGATCGGTTTCAAGCGCATCGGCGACATGACCGGGCGCCGCGACTGGCAGCAGGCCGCGCAATTCTTCTGGCAGACTGTGCACGATCACCGCACGGTGGCCATCGGCGGCAACAGCGTCAAGGAGCACTTCCACGATTCCAACGACTTCACGTCCATGGTCGATGAAGTGGAAGGGCCGGAGACCTGCAATACCTACAATATGCTCAAGCTGACCGAGATGCTGTTCCTCGGCGACGCCAAGGGTTCGTATACTGACTACTACGAGCGCGCGCTGTACAACCATATCCTGTCGTCGCAACGCCCCAATACCGGCGGCTTCGTGTACTTCACGCCGATGCGCCCCAACCACTACCGCGTGTATTCGCAGGTGGACCAAGGCATGTGGTGCTGCGTGGGTTCCGGCATCGAGAGCCACGCCAAGTACGGTGAATTCATTTACGCCCAGGGCCAGGATGCGCTGTACGTGAACCTGTTCATTCCGTCCACGCTCAAGTGGAAAGCGAAAAACCTCACCATCACGCAGGCGAACCAGTTCCCGGACCAGGATACCAGCAGCATCACGGTCACCGGCAACGGCAATGGCAACGGCAAGTTCGCCATGAAGATCCGGTACCCGTCGTGGGTTAAGCCGGGCGCCATGACCGTCACCGTCAACGGCAAGGCGGTCGCGGCCAAACCGGGGAGCGACAGCTACGTCAGCATCGATCGCGCCTGGAAGACCGGCGACAAGGTGGAGGTCAAACTGCCGATGACGACGTGGCTGGAACAGATGCCGGACAAGTCGAACTACTACGCCGTGCTGCACGGTCCCATCGTGCTGGCCGCGAAAACCGCGCCCATCGCCAACGAAAAGCTCAATTTCCTGTCCGACGACTCGCGCATGGGACATATCGCTTCCGGTCCCGTGTGCCCGCTGGAGTCGGCGCCCACGCTGGTGAGCGATTCCAAAGACTTCATGGACCGCTTCAAGCCGGTGCCGGGCCATCCGCTGACGTTTACCGCGCCGGGACTGGTGCAAGGGCTTGGGAAAGACGTGGGTAACGTGACCTTCATCCCGTTCTTCCGCCTGCACGATTCGCGCTACGTGATGTACTGGCCATATTCCACGCCGGCCAACCTGGCGGCGATGCAGGCCAAGGCGGCTGAAGGCGAGAAGGAGCGCATCGCCCTGAACGCGCTGACAATCGACCAGGTGGCGCCGGGCGAACAGCAGCCCGAGTCCGACCACTTCTTCAAGGCCGAGGGCGGCGAAGCGGGCATCAACCAGGGCAAGCACTGGCGCCATGCGACCGGCTGGTTCAGCTACGACCTTAATGACAAAAAGCTTGAGGCGCGCGTGCTGCGGCTGACATATTCGAAAGGTGACGCCGGCCGGCAGTTCGATATCGTTATCAATGGCCAGCTGCTGGCGCACGTGACGCTCGTTGACAAGGTGCCAGGGGATTTGTACACAGTCGACTATCCGCTGCCGCCAGCGCTGGTCGCAGGGGCCAAGGGCAAGCTGACCGTGAAATTTGTCGCCGCACCGGGTTCGGTGGCTGGCGGCCTGTATGGCTTGAGACTGTTGAGATAACTGTGACTCAATATCGATATTGGTATCGGACAGGCGCAAAATGTGATTGGATAGATATTTCGGTAGCGCTTAGTATCTGGACCATAAATACATAAAAAACCATGTGGAGACTTTGCTATGACATGCACTCGTAGAACCGTTCTGGCAGCCGGCGTCCTGGCTGCCTTCAGCATTGCAGTGCCAACGGCCTTCGCCGCCAAGCCACTGGTAATCGGCTTCTCGCAGGTGGGCGCCGAGAGCGAGTGGCGCACTGCCAACACCCAGTCGATCAAGGACTCGGCCAAGGCGGCCGGCGTCACCCTCAAGTTTGCCGACGCCCAGCAGCGCCAGGAAAACCAGATCAAGGCAATCCGCTCGTTTATCGCCCAGCGCGTGGACGTGATCGCGTTCTCTCCCGTCGTGGAAACCGGCTGGGACACCGTGCTGCGCGAAGCGCAGCGCGCCAAGATTCCCGTCATCCTCACCGACCGCGCCGTGAACGTGAGCGACCCGTCGCTGTACGTGACCTTTATCGGCTCCGACTTCGTGGAAGAGGGCCGCCGCGCCGGTCAGTGGCTGCTCGAACGCGTGAAAAAGACGCCCGACGCCACCGTCAACATCGTCGAACTGCAAGGCACCGTGGGCTCCGCGCCGGCGCTCGACCGCAAGAAGGGCTTTGCGGAAGTGATTGCCGCCAATCCGAAGCTCAAAATCATCCGCTCGCAAACCGGCGACTTCACCCGCGCCAAGGGCAAGGAAGTGATGGAAGCGTTCCTGAAGGCCGAGGGCAAGAAGATCAACGTGCTGTACGCGCACAACGACGACATGGCGATTGGCGCCATCCAGGCGATCGAGGAAGCGGGCCTGAAACCGGGCAAGGACATCCTGATCGTCTCGATCGACGGCGTGCGCGGCGCGTTCGAAGCCATGATCGCCGGTAAGCTGAACGTGACCGTGGAATGCAATCCGCTGTTCGGTCCCCAGCTGATGCAACTGGCGCGCGACGTGGCGGACAAGAAGCCGGTACCGAAACGCACCGTGGTGAAGGAAGGCGTGTTCCCGGCCGAAGTGGCGGCCAAGGAATTCCCGAACCGTAAATACTGATCCGCCGCCAGGCAATCCTAGCAAAGCGACAAGCGATGAGCAAATTAGCGCAAGCGCCAGTGCTGGCACTGCACGGCATCAGCAAAGGCTTCCCCGGTGTGCAGGCCCTGAGCGGCGTGGCCCTCAACCTGTACCCGGGCGAAGTGCATACGCTGATGGGACAGAACGGCGCCGGCAAGTCCACCCTGATCAAGGTGCTCACCGGCGTGTACACGCCGGACGCGGGTGAGATCCTGCTCGAAGGGCAGGCGATTCACCCCACGTCCACGCTCGATGCCCAGAACCTGGGCATCAGCACCGTGTACCAGGAAGTGAACCTGTGCCCCAATCTGTCGGTGGCCGAAAATATCTTCATCGGCCGCTATCCGCGCAAGCTCGGTCGCATCGACTGGGCCAGCATGCAGCAGCAGGCCACGGCGCTGCTCGAACGGATGCAGATCCGCATCGACGTGACGCAGCCGCTGGAGCAGTACCCGCTGGCCATTCAGCAGATGGTGGCCATTTCGCGCGCACTGCTGGTATCGGCCAAGGTACTGATCCTCGACGAACCCACGTCCAGCCTCGACGAAAAAGAAGTGGACCTGCTGTTCTCCGTGCTGCGCGGCCTGCGCGAGCAGGGCATGGCAATCCTGTTCGTCACCCACTTCCTCGACCAGACGTATGCCATTTCCGACCGCATCACCGTGATGCGCAACGGCCAGCTGGAAGGCGAGTACCTGTGCAGCGACCTGTCGCGCCTGGAACTGGTGAACAAGATGGTGGGCGCGCCCGCTGCCACGCCGGATTCCTCTGCCGCCGAAAGCAGGCCGGTGGCAGGTGTGGGCCAACAATTGAAATCGTTCCTGCGCACCCGAGGGCTGGGTCGCAAGGGCGCGTTGACGCCGATGGACCTCGATATCCATGAAGGCGAGCTGCTCGGTTTTGCCGGTCTGCTCGGCTCCGGCCGTACCGAAGCGGCGCGCCTGCTGTTCGGCGCCGACAAGGCCGATACCGGCACCATCGAAATCGACGGCAAAGCGATGAGCTTCCATTCGCCGCGCGACGCGATTGCCGCCGGCATCGGCTTCTGTTCCGAAGACCGCAAGCACGAAGGCGCGATCCTCGAACTGTCGGTGCGTGAAAACCTGATCCTGGCGCTGCAAGCCCGCAACGGCCTGCTGCGCGCGATACCGATGAAACGCCAGCAGCAACTGGCGGAGCAATACGTGAAAGCGCTCGGTATCAAGACCGCCAGCATCGAAACGGCGATCGGCACGCTGTCGGGCGGGAACCAGCAAAAGGTGCTGCTGGCGCGCTGGCTGGCCACCGATCCGAAACTGATGATCCTCGACGAACCTACGCGCGGCATCGACGTACGCGCCAAGCAGGAGATCATGGACTACGTGTCGGCGCTGTGCCGCAAGGGCATGTCCATCCTGTTCATCTCGTCGGAGCTGCCTGAAGTGCTGCGGGTGAGCGACCGCATCGTGGTCATGCGCGACCGCAAGGCCGGCGGCGAATACCCGCGCGGCGCGCTCGATGAAACCTCGGTACTGCACGTGATTGCCGCCGGCGACACGGCTGGAGAAAGCGCCCATGCATAGCCCCGTCAAACCACTGGGCGGCCATGCCGTGGCATCCGCGCCCACCAACTCCTTTGTCTCCATGATCGTGCAACACCATCTGTTCCGGCCCCTGGCCGCACTGGCGCTTTTGCTGCTGGTGGACCTGCTGTTGATTCCCGGCTTTTTTCACGTCGAGATCAAGGATGGCCACCTGTACGGCAGCCTGATCGACATCGCCAACCGGGCCGCGCCGCTGATTCTCGCCGCCATCGGCATGACGCTGGTGATCGCGACCCGCGGCATCGACATTTCGGTGGGGGCGGTGGTGGCCATCAGCGGTACCGTGGCGTCCACCATGATCGGCGGCACCATGGTGATGAATAACGGCGTGCCAGAATACGTGGCCAATACGCCGATGGTGTGGGCGATTTGCGCCGCCATGGGCGCGGCGCTGCTGTGCGGCGCCTGGAACGGCTTCCTGGTGGCGCGCATGGGATTGCAGCCGATTGTCGCCACGCTGATCCTGATGGTGGCGGGGCGCGGGCTGGCGCAGCTGATGACCGATGGCCAGATCGTCACCGTTTACTATCAGCCGTTCTTTTTCCTGGGCAGCGGCTACCTGTTCGGCATTCCGTTTTCGCTGTACATCGTGGCGGCCGTGTTCATCGTCACGTTCCTGCTGATGCAGAAGACCGCGCTGGGGTTGTTCATTCAGTCGGTGGGCATCAACCCGGTGGCCGCGCGCCTGGCCGGCATCAAGACCGCGGTGCTGATCTTCTTCGTGTACGTGTTCTGCGGCGCCTGCGCCGGCGTCTCGGGGCTGATGATCAGCTCCAACATCAAGAGCGCGGACGCCAACAACGCGGGCCTGCTGCTGGAACTGGACGCCATCCTGGCGGTCACGCTCGGCGGCACGTCGCTGGCCGGCGGTAAATTCAGCCTGGCCGGCAGCGTGATCGGCGCACTGATCATCCAGACCCTGACCTACACCATCTATTCGATCGGCCTGCCGCCGGAAGTGAACATGGTGGTCAAGTCGGCCGTGGTCTTCCTGGTCTGCATTTCGCAGTCGGCGGAGTTCAAGAACATGTGGCGCCGCGCCTTCCCGGCCCGCAAAAAAGGAAACGCACAATGAGCGCCGTGATGAACACCCCGACCGCCAGCACGCCCAAAAAGACGGGCAGCATGATGTCGTCGCCGTATTTTACTTCGCTCGTTACCGTGGCCTTGCTGGTCGTGCTGCTGGTGGCCGGCGGCGCCGCGTATCCCGGCTTCCTGTCGGTGCAGGTGATGCTCAACCTGTTGATCGACAACGCATTCCTGCTGGTGATCGCGGTGGGCATGAGTTTTGTGATCCTGTCCGGCGGCATCGACCTGTCGGTGGGTTCGGTGCTGGCGCTGACCACCATGGTGTCGGCCTGGATGCTGCAAACCTGGCATGCGCCTCCCGTGCTGGTGATTGGCGTGTCGCTGGCGATCGGCGCAGGCTTCGGCGCCGCCATGGGCGCGATCATCCACTACTTCAAGCTGCAGCCGTTCATCGTCACGCTGGCAGGCATGTTTTTGGCGCGCGGCCTGTGCTACCTGATCAGCATTAACTCGATCAGCATCGAAGACCCGTTCTTTGTCGCCATGTCACAAACCCAGATCCCGCTCGGCGAAGAAGCGTTCATTTCGCCCGGTGCGCTGATCGCCATCGTGATGCTGGTCGGCGCCATCTACGTGGCCCACTGCACGCCGTTCGGGCGCGCCATTTACGCGGTGGGCGGCAACGAGCAGTCGGCATTGATGATGGGCCTGCGCGTGGCGCGCACCAAGATCCTGATCTATGCATTCAGCGGCTTTTGCGCGGCGCTGGCCGGCGTGCTGTTCTCGTTCTACATGTTGTCCGGCTATGGCCTGCATGCGCAGGGCACGGAACTCGATGCCATCGCGGCTGTCGTCATCGGCGGCACGCTGCTCACCGGTGGCTACGGTTACGTGGCAGGCGCCCTGTCCGGCGTGCTGGTGCTGGGCACGATCCAGACGCTGATCGCCTTTGACGGCACCCTCAGCTCGTGGTGGACCAAGATCGTCATCGGCGGCTTGCTGTTCATCTTCTGCGTGGTCCAGCGCCTGATGGCAATGGGCGCAGCGAAAAAATAAAGCAGTCAAAACAGAATCACATAATAGTCACACCAACGGAGAGCGAAGTGAAAATCAAACTGAAGAAAATTGCCGCCATCGTCGCGGCGGGGATGGCTTTTGCCGCCGCCAACGTGGCGACCGTGGCGCATGCCGCCAATCCGCTGTTCCCCAAAATATTCACCGCCGATCCGGCTGCCTTCGTGGAAGACGGCGTGGCCTACCTGTACGTGGGCCGCGACGAAGCCACGCCCAAGGACAAGGACTACGTGATGAAAGAGTGGCGCCTGTACTCGTCCTGCGACATGCAGAACTGGACCGACCGCGGCGTGCCGATCAAACCTTCGGCATTCAAATGGGCGATCGGCAAAGTGGATGCCTGGGCGTCGGACATCGTCAAGCGCGACGGCAAATACTACTTCTATTCCACCGTCGATCACGCCACCATTCCCGGCCGCGCCATTGGCGTGGCAGTGGCCGACAAGCCGGAAGGCCCGTTCGTGGACGTACGCGGCTCGGCCCTGATCACCAACGACATGACGAAAGAGTCGCCGATCTTCTGGGACGATATCGATCCCGGTGTGTTCATCGACGACGATGGCCAGGCCTACCTGTACTGGGGTAACACGGTACTCAAGTACGCCAAGCTGAAAAAGAACATGATGGAGCTCGATGGCCCGATCGTCACCGTGGGCATGGATCGCTTTACCGAAGCGCCGTATCTGCACAAGCGTAACGGCATCTACTACCTGTCGTACTCGCGCGAGTATCCGGAAGAAACCGCGTACATGACCGGCCCGAGCCCCACCGGCCCGTGGACCTATCGCGGCGTGATCATGTCGAAGAACAAGGTGGTCAAGACCATACACCACGCGTTTATCGAATTCAACGGCAAGTCGTACATCGTGTACCACAACGACAAGCTGCCCGGCGGCGGCGAGTTCCGCCGCTCGGTAGCGGTGGAAGAGTTCACGTACAACGCTGACGGCACCATTCCTTACATCAAGCAGACCAAGGAAGGCCCCAAAGCCAACCCGAGTCCTGCTTGCAGCCGATGAGCGAATGATATGCAAACAATCGATATCGGTTTTAAACTGATATCGATTGTGATATCATTTTTCTATGGAAACTAATCCGAACTGGTTTTTACGGGCGCGCCTGAAAACGCGCCAGCTGCTGCTGTTGATCGCGCTCGACGAGCAGCGCAACATCCATCGCGCGTCGGAAGAACTGCACATGACGCAGCCGGCGGCGTCCAAGCAATTGAAGGACCTGGAAGAAATGCTGGGCGTGCAGCTGTTCGACCGCCTGCCGCGCGGCATGGAGCCGACCATTTACGGCGAGACCATGATCCGCCACGCGCGCATGGCGCTCACCAGCCTGTCGCTGGCGCACGAGGACATCGTCGCCATCAAGGCCGGCCTGGCCGGCCAGGTGGACATCGGCACCATCATGACCCCGGGAATCGCGCTGCTGCCGCAGGCCATCACGCGCACCAAGCAGGCCGCGCCGCGCCTGCGCGTGGGCGTGGAGATGGAGCAGTCCAACGTGCTGCTCGAACAGTTGCAGCGCGGCCGGCTTGATTTCATGATCGGCCGCATCCCGGAGCGCCAGAGCGCCCAGGGCCTCAGCTACGAAGAGCTGGGCGACGAGCCGGCATGCGCGGTGGTGCGCCCCGGCCACCCGCTGCTCAAGGCGCGCAATCTGCAGCTGCGCGACATTTCCGGTCAGCCGTGGATCTTGCCGCCGCAGGGCAGCATCCTGCGCGCGCGCTGCGAACTGATGTTCCGCCGCGCGGGCCTGGAGGTGCCGGTCAACGTGATCGACACCACGGCGGTGTTGATGATCAAGCCCCTGCTGCAGCAGACCGATGCACTGAACGTGATGCCGGTGGCGGTGGCGCAGTATTACGAGTCGCTGGGTGTGCTGAACATCCTGCCGATCGAACTGCCGTGCCGGATGGATGCCTACGGCATCATCATGGTGGACGGGCACCTGATGTCGCCGGGAGCGGAGCTGCTGCTGCGCTACGTGCGCGAAGTGGCGCGCGAGATTTATTAAGGAAACCGTTGGCCGTCGTGTCGTCATTCCCGCGCAGGCGGGAATCTAATTTGTGCGAGCAGTGTTGGCGGTGCGCCGGAATTCCCGCCTGCGCGGGAATGACAGATCAAACGTCCGCAGTGCCGCTCAACCGAAGCTGGCGAAGGTATCTAGCAATACCTTGGCCCGGAATGGTTTGACAATGACCCGGCTGATCTCGCGGTTGCGCAGCTCCTGCAGCAGTTCCGCCGTGGGACGGTCCACCATGACCGCGATCGGTATCTTCGGGCTGCTGGCCGACATGCCGCCGCGTACCCGGTCCAGCAGCGTGAGGTTGTGCGCGGCGCCGCCGAACGCGCCGCATTCGAGGGAAATCACCGCGCCTTCGAAGCTGCGTTCGCGCAGCAGTTTTTCCGCCGCTTCCGCCGTTGCCGCCTCGTGCACGGTGCCCATGCCCAGCGAGCGGGCCGTCATCGACACGGTCTTGCGCAGCAGCGGCTGTTCTTCCACCAGCAGCATGTTCAATGGTTTGCGTGGACGCTCAGGCATGGCGTTCTCCCCGTGATAACTCTTCTTGCAGCAGGTCGCGCAGGCTGGCCAGGATGGCCAGTTCGGTGGCGTCGAGCGTGCGCGGTTGATGGTCGATCACGCACAGCGTGCCGATGACGTGACCCGATGGCTCGGTGATCGGCGCGCCGGCATAAAAAATCACGTGCGGTTCGCCGGTGACGATGGGGTTGTCGGCAAAGCGCGCGTCCGCGCGGGCGTCGGGGATCACGAAAATATCGGGCTGCAGGATGACGTGGCCGCAGAACGAGATGTCGCGGGCGGTTTCGCAGACGTCCACGCCCACCCGCGCCTTGAACCACTGGCGGTTTTCGTCGAGCAGGGAAATCAGCGCGATGGGCACGTCGAATTCCGCCGCCGCGAATTGCACGATCTTGTCGTAGCGTTCTTCGGGCGGCGTGTCGAGGAGGAGGAGCGCGCGCAGGGCGTCCAGGCGTTGGCGGTCGTTGGCGGGAATCGGTGCAGCTAGCATGGCGAGGACGGCGCGGCGGCCGCGTAGTCGTATTGCCGGAAACTTTACCACCGCTGCAAAATACATGGTGCACGGCGCGGAGCGACCGCAGTTTGTTGACTCAGTCAGCAAGATGTCGGACAATCTGCGGCAGATCCACTTCGCCCGGAGCAGCAATGCATACCCCAGTCATCGACGACCGCGTGGCGGCCGTCCGTTCCTTCAACCGTTTTTTCACGCGCCAGATCGGCGTGCTGCGCGAAGGGCTGCTGCACAGCCAGTTCACGCTGACCGAAATGCGGGTGCTGTACGAACTGGCGCACCACGGCGATCAGCCGTCGGCCGTGCTGTGCCGCGACCTCGGGCTCGATCGCGGTTACCTGAGCCGCATCGTGGCGCGCTTCGAGGCCGACGGTTTGCTGGCCAAGGTGCCGTCGGCAACCGATGGCCGCTCCAAGCTGCTGCACCTCACCGACCGTGGCCGCGCCGTGTACGAGCCGCTGGACCGCCGCTCGCGCGACGAGGTGGGCGAGATGCTGGCGCGCTTCAACGAAGCCGATCAATTGCGCATGCTCGACGCCATGGGCACGATCCGGGCGTTGCTCGATGCCGGCAGCGGCATGAAATACGCGCAGCCGTTCGTGCTGCGCCCCCACCGCGCCGGCGACCTGGCGTGGATCACGCGCCGCCACGGCGAACTGTATGCCGCGCAGCAGGGCTGGGACCGCAGTTTCGAAACGCTCGTGGGACAGATCTGCGCCGACTTCGAACGCGATTTCGATCCCACCCTGGAACACTGCTGGATCGCCGAAATGAACGGCCAGCCGGTAGGGTCGATCGCCGTCGCGCGCAGTGGGGACGAGGGCGTGGCCAAGCTGCGGCTGCTGCTGGTGGAAGAGCAGGCGCGCGGCTACGGCCTGGGCTCGAAACTGGTGGACGAGTGTCACCGTTTTGCGCGCGCCGCCGGCTACCGGCAAGTGCGGCTGTGGACCACTGACCAGCAGGCCGAGGCCCGCCACATCTACCGCAACAAGGGCTACGTGCTGGTGGCGCAGGAGCCGGTGCATGCGTTCGGCAAGGACATGGTCAACGAAACCTGGCAGCTCGATTTATGAGGCGCTTGCCCGGATTGTCGCGCTCTGGCCAATTGCGCCAATTGCACCAATTGCACCAGCATGGGGAAGCGTATGCGTAACAGGCGGTGGTGGACGTGGCCCGTGCGGGTGCTGCTGGCAATCATGGCGTTGCTGGTGCTGGCGGCGGCCGGCGCCTGGCTGTATCTGCGCGCCAGCCTGCCCAAGGTGGATGGCACGCAGCCCGCTGCCGGCCTGCAGACCACGGCCAGCGTGGCGCGCGACGAGCGCGGCGTGCCGCTGATCAGCGGCGGCAGCCGGCTCGATGTGGCGTATGCCACCGGTTTTGTCCATGCCCAGGAACGCTTCTTCCAGATGGATTTGCTGCGCCGGCTGCCGGCCGGCGAGCTGGCGGAACTGTTCGGCGTGCGTGCCTTGCCCGCCGACCAGGCGCATCGCCTGCACCGGCTGCGCGCCCGCGCCGGGCTGGCCCTGGCCGTGCTGGCGCCCGCCGACCGGCTGCTGATCGAGCGCTATGCGGCAGGAGTCAACGCCGGCATGGAGGCGCTGGGCGCGCGCCCGTTCGAGTACGTGCTCGCGGGATCGACGCCGCGCCCTTGGACTTCTACCGATACGCTGCTGGTGATCTGGGCCATGTACTTCGACTTGCAGGGCAACCAGCTGCCGCGCGAACTGGCGCGCGGCTGGCTGCGCGACCATGCCACGCCGGAGCAACGCGCATTCCTGGCGCCGGCCTTTACCCAGTGGGACGCGCCGCTCGACGCCGAAACCATCAGCGGGCCTGACGCGCCAATACCCGCTACCGCGCCCGCGTGGTGGGGCAAGCCGCGCGCGCCGGGGCCGGAGGCGCCGCGGCGCCTGGCAGCCGCCGAGCTGCTCAACACCGTCGGCAGCAACAACTGGGCAGTGGCCGGCAGCCGCACCGCCAGCGGCGCCGCCATCGTGGCCGACGACATGCACCTGGGTCTGCAACTGCCGGTGCTCTGGTACCGGGCCGCGCTGCAATTCCCGGATGGTCTGGGCGGGCAGCGGCGCGTGGTGGGCGTCACCTTGCCCGGCGCGCCGGTGGTGGTGGCCGGCAGCAATGGCCAGGTGGCCTGGGGCTACACCAACAGCTACGGCGATTACCTCGACCTGGTGGCGCTTGCCGCCGACCCGGCGCATCCGGGCCAGGTACGCACCCCGACCGGCTGGGAAACCCCGCGCACGCACCGCGAAACCATCGTCGTCAAGGGCGCGCCGGCCGCCACGCTGGTGGTGCGCGAGACCTCGCTCGGGCCGCTGCGCGACGTTGCGGGCCAGACGTACGCAGTGCGCTGGGCGGCCCATCTGCCAGGTGCGGTCAACGTCAATGCGCACTGGCTGGAATGGGTGGCGACGGTGGACCAGGCGCTGGCGCTGGCGCCCACGCTCGGCATCCCGGCGCAAAACATGGTGGCGGGCGACGCGGCCGGCCACATCGGCTGGACCATCGCGGGCCCGCTGCCGCGCCGCGCGGCAGGCGGCGTCGACGCCAGCTATCCGCTGGCGGACGGCAACCATACCTGGCAGGGCTGGCTGGCGGCGGCCGAGTATCCGAAGGTGGTGGATCCGGCCGACGGCGTGCTGGCCACTGCCAACAGCCGGCAACTGGCCGGCGCCGGGGCAGCCCTGCTGGGCGACGGCGGCTTCGACCTGGGCGCGCGCACGCGCCAGGTGCGCGATGGTTTGCGGGCGCTGGCGCCGGGTACCGACGTGCCGCGCGTCTACGCGGTGGCGCTCGACCACCGCGCGGTGTTCCTGGCGCCGTGGCGCGAGCGGGCCATGGCGGCGCTGGACCCGGCAGCGCTGGCTGACCATCCGTTGCGCGCCGAGGCGCTGGCGCTGCTGAAACATACCTGGACCGGGCGCGCCAGCGTCGACTCGGTCGCGTACCGGCTTACGCGCGGCTTCCTGTATGCGCTGTACGACCTCCTGTACCAGCACGCGGACCAGCAACTGGCCGCGCTCGAACCCAAGGCCGGCATGGCCGCCGTGAGCGCGCGCTGGCCGGTGGTGGTGGAGCGGCTGCTGGACCGGCAACCGGCCGGCTGGCTGCCGGCGCAATTCTCCAGCTGGCAGGCATTGCAGCTGGCGGCGCTCGACCGCGCCATCGACGACCTCACGCACGACGGCCAGCGCCTGGCCGACGCCACCTGGGGCCGGCGCAACACGGCCGCCAGCGCGCATCCGATGGCGTCCGCGATACCGCTGCTGGGACGGTTCCTGGCAGTGCCGCCCGACATGCTGGCGGGCGATCAGCACATGCCGCGCGTGGCCGCGCCCACGTTCGGCGCTTCCGAGCGCATGACCGTGACGCCGGGCCGCGAGCACGAAGGCGTGTTCAATATGCCGGGCGGGCAGAGCGGTCACCCGCTGTCGCCCGATTTCCTGTCCGGACGTGACGCCTGGGTGGCCGGTCGCACCACGCCGCTGCTGCCGGGGACGCCACGCCACACGCTGACCTTTACGCGCGCGCAATGACGGCGCGCGACCGGGCTGGTGCAGCTGGTGCCGGCGGCGGACTTTGATCCAGATCTAATTGCAGGCACGCGGCCGGAACTGCGGCGCGCGGGCGGAACTCCAAGCTGTGAGCCTGTCCCGGTGGGCTCATCCTACAAGGAGTGTCGCCCATGCTAAAAATTGCGCTCATCAGTTGCCACGCCTCGCCGCTGGCCGTGCCTGGCGGTCTCGACTGCAGCGGCATCAACCTCTACGTTGCTCAGCTTGGCAGGGAACTCGGCGCGCTCGGGTGCCAGGTCGATATTTTCACGCGCCGCCACCGTCTCGAACAGCCGCACGTCCAGTATTGGCAACCCAATGTGCGCGTGATCCACGTGCCGGCCGGCCACCCCGGCCATCCAGGCCACGCCCACGTGTCCGCCGCGCACGACCACGCACAGCCGCCGGCCGGCGCGCAGTTCCTGGACCAGTTCGCGCGGGCCATGGTGGCGTTCGCGCGGCGCCAGCGCGGCGGCTATCACATCGTGCACGCGCACGATGCGGCCGCCGGCATGGTGGCGCGCCAGGTGCGCTGCGCGCTCGGCATACCCTATGTGCTTACCTTGCATACCGCAACGGGCGCGGCGGAAACCGCCAGCGCTGCCCATGCACCAGCATTGCCGGCGCTGCCGCCGGCGCCGCTGCTGGCCGATGCCGATCGCCTGGTCGCGCTGTTTCCGCAGCAGCGACAGGCATGGCAAAGCTTGTGCGGCCCGGGCCACGACCGCATCGACGTCGTGCCCTGCGGATTCGATCCGGCGCTGCTGTGGCCGGTGCGGCTGCGGGCGCGCACCGCGCTCGGGCTTGGCACCGATGCCTTCGTGGTGCTGCAAGTGGCGCCCATCGTCCCCGGTCATGGGCTCGATGCGGCCATGGCCTGCCTGGCGCAGCTGGCGGTGCAGCACGGGGTGGCGGCGCGCCTGTTGGTGGTGGGCGCTGCCGCCCCGGCCGCTGCCGACGGCCCGGGCGAACTGGCGCGCATGCAAGCGCTGGCGCGCCAGCTCGACGTGGCCGTGACGTTCGCCGGACCGCAACCGGCAGCCGCGCTGCGCCACTGGTACAGCGCGGCGGACGTCTACCTTGCCACGCCGCGCAAACACGGGTTCGGTCTGGCCGCGCTCGAGGCCATGGCGTGTGCCACGCCCGTGGCAGGCATGGCCGTGGGCGGCATCGCCAGCACTGTCGTCGATGGCCAAACCGGCTACCTGGTGCCGGCGCACGACGCGGCCGCGCTGGCCGACCGTCTGGCGCAGCTGCACGCCTGCCCGGCGCTTGCACGCCGTTTCGGCGTGCAAGGCTGGCGGCGCGCGCACCGACATTACACGTGGCGCAGCGTGGCGCGCCGCCTGGCGGCAATTTACGCCCGCGTGGTGGCGGGTGTCGCGGCGGAGGTGGCGGCCGAAGCGGCTGCCGAGGCAACGGCGGGCGCCACTGCGCCATGAGGCGATGCCACCGCTGCATGAAGCGCCGCCGCTTCGGCATGGTGTGCCAACGCTGTACCATGAGCACCGTGAGCACCGTGAGCACCGTGAGCATCATGAGCACCATCAGCACCATCAGCACCATGGTCGCCTGGCGCACCGGGCGCAACGCGCCCAGCGCGCACCGTACCCAGCCCAAACAGCGGCCGCAGCACCGCCACCCGCCGTACCAGCTCGAACACCGCAAAGCTGATGGTCAGCGTCAGCGTGACCAGCACCGCGCCTTCCACGGCGGGCACCAGCTGCACCGGTTTGAGCCAGTGCGCCATGGTCACGATCAAGGTCTGGTGCAAGATGTAGACCGGAAATACCGCCTCGGTCAGGTAGCGGCGCGGAGCGCTGTCGCCCCGTACATGCCGGTGGGCGAAGCCGCATACGGCCAGCACCGGGGCCCACTGGCACAGGCAGTACACGAGCCGTATCAGTGCGCGCCACGGCGCCATGGCGGGAGCGTTCATCATTGCTTCCGGAATCGTGTAGCACACCACCAGCACCGCCCAGCTGGCCAGCCACAGTCCCAGGCTGGTCCAGCGCAGGCGATCCGCTTCGGCCCAGCAGCGCGCTTGCGTTGCCAGCAGTGCGCCGGTGACAAATAAAAAGAAATATTGGGCGTGGTTATACCAGTCGCCGGCCAGCCCGTGGTTGCTCGGGAAATGGTCGGCCAGCGCGAAGCGGGCCGCGGCCAGCGCGGCGACGGGCAGCGCGATCAGCTTCCAGCCGCTCAGCAAACGGCCCAGCGCAGCGGAGCATGCTTGCATGCGCGCGCCGGCCAGCCAGGCCAGCATGCCGAACACCATCGTGTACGTCCACAGGTAGGCGACAAACCACAGGTGGTTCCAGGTGGGCAGGGACAGGCAATCGTCGCCGCGGCAAAAGCCGTGGTAGCCGGCCACGTACAGGCGCATGAACTCGGCGTAGCCGCCCTGATAGGCGAGCTTTTCCACGACCTCGAAATATGCCTGCGGCGGCACGATCACCAGCATGCCGAAGGCCAGTGGCAGCAACAGGCGCCAGCTGCGCCGGGCCAGCAGGGTGACGATTGACCGCTGGCGCAACATGAACGCCGTGGCCACGCCCGAAATCATAAACAGCAAACCAAGCCGCCACGGGGCGGTCAGGATCATCAGCGGCTCGATGGCGTGGCTGGCGAACGGGCTTTTGACGTGCCAGTCCCAGGTCACGTAATACATGCCGGTGTGGTAGAGGATCAGCACCAGGAAGGCGGCGATGCGTATCCAGTCGAGAAAATACAGGCGTTGATGTTTCATGCGGGCTCCTTGTCAATGAAGCCAGATTACGGGCGCGGCCAGGCGCGTGTCGAGCGCCGTGGGGCGAAACGGGTTACCGGTGGGGCGAACCGGAGCAGGCACGCGGCTTGCAAATCGCTGTCATATCAATCATAATAATTTATGAATGATAATCATTTGCATTAGCTTTGCGCCCACCATGACCTCCATTCCCACCCGCTGCGCCGGTGCCGCCTGGCTGCCTGATGCCCACACGTTTTACAGCCAGCACCATGGCTGGCTGTTCGGCTGGCTGCGTAAAAAGCTCGGATGCGGCCACAACGCGGCAGACCTGGTGCAGGACACTTTCCTGCGCGTACTGATGGCGCAGCCCGGACCGGGCAGGGACCACGACAACCGCGGTGACCGCAGCGCCGGTACGCCGGCGCCGCAGGCATTGCACGCACTGCGCGAGCCGCGTGCCTACCTGACCACCGTGGCCAGCCGCCTGCTGCTTAACCATTACCGCCGGCTGTCGCTCGAGCGCGCCTATCTCGACGCCCTGGCGCTGGTGCCGCAAGTTCACGCGCCGTCGCCCGAGCAACGCCTGCTGACGCTGGAGACACTGCAGGAAATCGACGCCATGCTTGACGCCTTGCCCGCCAAGGCGCGCACTGCGTTTTTGCTGGCGCAATTCGAGGGGCTGGCCTACGACGACATCGCCGTGCGCCTGCAAGTGCACGTGCGCACCGTCAAGCGCTACATGGCGATGGCGTTCGAAGAATGCATCCTGCTGGCGATATGAGCACCGCCGCCCCGGTCTCCGAGCTGGCGCCACTCGAGCGCAGCGTGGCGCGCCGCGCCGCGCACTGGCTGATGCTGGTCCACTGCGGCGATGCCACGCCGGCCGATCTCGATGCGTGCCGGCGCTGGCGCGCGGCCGATCCGGAACATGAACGCGCCTGGCAGCGCGCCGAGAGCGTGCAGCAAAAATTCGGCACACTGGCGCCTGACCTGGCCATGCACGCGCTGGGCCGCAAGCGCCGGCATGCGCGCCGCGCCGCACTCAATACCCTGGTACTGCTAATGACCGTGGGGCCGGCGGTCTATGCTGGGTGGCGCACGCAAGCGTTGCCCGACTGGGCCGCCGATGCGCACACTGCGGTGGGCCGGCAGCGCGCGCTCACGCTGGCCGATGGCACGCAGATCCGGCTCAACACCGATAGCGCGGTCGACATCCGGTTCACCGCGCGCGAGCGACTGGTGGTGCTGCGGCGCGGGGAAATCCTGGTCGAGACGGGGCCGGACCATGATCGCGCGGGCACCTGGCACCGGCCGTTCATCGTCGCCACCGACAGTGGCCGCATGCGCGCGCTGGGCACCCGCCTTGTCGTCCGCCACGATGCCGGTGCTGGCGGCGGCACGCGCATCGCGGTGCTGCAAGGAGCGGTCGAGATCGCGCCGGCCGGCACGGGCGGCGCCCACCTGGTGCTGGCGGCGGGCCAGCAAACCCGTTTCGACGCCGGCGTCATCGACCCGCCGCAAGCCGCCGACCGGCACGTCGATGGCTGGACGCGCGGCATGCTGTTCGCCAGCGACATGGCGTTGGACCAGTTTATCGCGGAGCTGGGCCGCTACCAGCGCGGCCTGCTGCGCTGCGACCCCGCGGTGGCGCGTTTGCGCATCAGCGGCGCGTTCCAGCTGGCCCGGATCGACGCCGTGCTGGCCGCGTTGCCGCACACCCTGCCGGTCAGCGTGGTGTACCGCACCCGCTACTGGGTGACGGTCCTGCCGCGCGCCGGCGCGTGACGGCCCCCGACAGTTATCGGAAAAAATTTGTCACCTTTGCGAGAGTTGCGTGTCATCGGTAGTGACACCTCTTCACGATAAAGGACTTCCGAGCATGAGCAATCCGCACCATCCCCGCCTCAAGTACGTCGATCAATGCCTGCGTGGCGCCCTGGTGGTGCTGGCCGTGGGCGCCACGGTGGCGCCGCCGGTAATGGCCGCTCCGGCCACCATGTCAGCCAGCGCGGCCAACGCCGCCGCCGCCGCCGGCACCGTGAGCAGCTACCAGGTGGCGGCTGGCCCGCTTGACGAAGCGCTGGCCAGCTTCGCCGTCAGCGCCGGCGTGAGCGTGCAAATGCAGCCGGCACAGGTGGCCGGCCGCAGCACGCCTGGCCTCGATGCGCGCGTGACCGTGGCCGAGGGCTTCGCCGTGCTGCTGGCCGGCAGCGGCCTGGAAGCCGTCGATGCCGGCGGCAGCGTCTGGGTGCTGCGTGCCGGCCGGGCCGAGGACCGCGCGACCGCGACCCTGGCGCCGGTGACGGTGACCGCGCAGGCGGAGGCCGCCGGCCCGAGCGAGGGCACCGGTTCGTACGTGTCGGCGGCGCCGCTGGGCACCGCCACGCCGCTGGGCCTGACCTTGCGCGAGACGCCGCAATCGGTCAGCGTGATGACCAGCCAGCGGCTCGAGGACCAGGGACTCACCACGATCCAGCAAACGCTGGCGCAAGTGCCCGGCGTGCGTACCGGTTCGCTGGGCAGCGAGCTTGGTAACGCCAGCGCGCGCGGTTACTCGTTCAGCAACTACCAGTTCGATGGCCTGAACACCTATGTCGAAGTGCTGGGCGGCGGAACCGTTCCTGCATCCACGCTGGCCGACATGGCGCTGTACGACCGCATCGAGGTGCTGCGCGGCGCGTCCGGGCTGGTGACGGGAGCGGGCGAGCCCTCCGGCACCATCAACATGGTGCGCAAGAAGCCGACTGCCCGGTTGCAAACCTCGGTGGAGGCGGGCGTCGGGTCCTGGGACAACCGGCGGGCTGCGGTCGATATTTCCGGCCCGCTCAACGCTGCCCGCAGCGTGCGTGGCCGCCTGATCGCGGTGGGCCAGGACGCCGACAGCTACATCGACAATTACAGCAGGAAGAAGGGCATCGCGTACGGCGTGGTGGAGGCAGACCTGGGCGCGGCCACCCGCGTGACGGCGGGCTTCGAGCATGAGCGCACGCGCGTCAAGGGGCAGGGCGCCTACGTCGGCTTTCCGCTGTGGTACCGCGATGGCACGCGTACCGATCTGCCGGTATCGTTTACTGCCGCCAGCCGCGACAACTGGCTGGAACTTGATTCGACCAAGGTATTTGCGGCACTGGAGCAGGAACTGGCCGGCGACTGGCACCTGAGACTGGCGGCCAGTCACGCCCGTTCGAGCCAGGAGGATGGCCGGATCTTCCTGCGGTTTAATAACAATTTCGCCAACCAGGCGGGCGACGGCATTTTGCTCAATGCGTCGCAGCGCCGCGGCCATATCCGGCAGGATAATGTGGACCTGAACGTGCGCGGCCCGTTCAACCTGTTTGGCGCCCGGCACGAGCTGGTGCTGGGCGCCACGTACGAGGACTACGAACAGCCGATCGACTCGTCGAGCGACGTCAATGGCGTGAACGGCACCGCCGCCAACCTGTTCACCTGGAACCGCAGCGGCACGGCGCAGTACGGTGCGGCGCTCGTCGTGGGCCGCTACGTCATGCGCCAGTCCAGCGTGTACGGCGCGGCGCGCTTCCAGCTCGGTGACCGGCTCAAGCTGATCGCGGGCACGCGCGTGTTTTCACACGATTACCATTTCGGCGAAAGCTGGGCCACCGGCCGCTATGCCACCGACAGCGCCGAACAAGGCGTCGTCACGCCTTACGGTGGCCTGGTCTACGAGCTTGACCCGGCGCACAGCGTATATGCCAGCTATGCCACCATCTACCGGCCGCAGACGGCGCGTGACCGGTACGGCGCCGTGCTCGACCCGACCGAGGGCGCCAACTATGAAGCAGGCGTGAAAAGTGCGTGGCTCGACGGCCGCCTGAACACGTCCGCTGCGCTGTACCAGATTCGCCAGGACAACCTCGCCGAGGCCGATCCCGGCTACACCGTGCCCGGCGCCGCCAGCACTGCCGCCTACCGCGCCGTCAGTGGCGCCAGGACGTCGGGGCTGGACCTGGAAGCGGCGGGCGCGCTGACCGCCGACTGGAACGTCTCGGCGTCGTGGACCTACAGCCAGACCAGGAACCCCAAGGGCGACCGCATCAACACCACGTTCCCGCGCCAGATGGTCAAGCTGTGGACCACGTACCGCCTGCCCGGCGCCTGGCGCCACATGACCGTGGGTGGTGGCGTGAACTGGCAGGGCACCACTTATTCCACCGTCAATGCGTGGCAGGTCGGCCGCAAGCTGTCATGGCAACAGAAGTCATTCGCCGTGGCGGACCTGATGGTGCGCTATGATGTCAATACCCGGCTCGCCGCCACGCTCAATGTGGGCAACCTGCTCGACAAGCGCTATATCGCCTCGGTATCGGACTGGTGGTATGCCGGCGTGTACGGCGCTCCGCGCAGCGTGGGACTGAACCTGAAATTCCGGTTCTAGGAGGCGCGCCGGTGGCCGATCAGGCGCAGGCGCGCAGCCGCGCATCGACGTCGCTGCGGTACTGCCGGCTCACCGGCACGCGCGCGCCGCCGTGCAGCAGCAGTTCGCCGTCGCCCTTGTCGTGGTTGACGATGCGGGCGATGCAGCTGGCCTGCACGGCGGCGCGCCGATGGCAGCGCACGAAGCGCGGTCCCAGCTTATCGAGCAGGCCGGCCAAGGTCTGGCGCATCAGCGGCACGCCATCGGCGGTGTGCAGCAGTACGTAGTTGTCGGCGGTCTCGATCCACTGGATGTCGTCCACCTCGACGATGCGGGTGCCGCTGCGCTCGGGCACCAGCAGCCGCGTGATGGCAAGGGCCGGCGCAGTGACGGCTGCGGCATGCGCCAGGCGTTCGCGGGCGCGGTGCAGGGCGCGGGCCAGCCGCTGCTGGTCGTAGGGCTTGAGCAGGTAGTCGATGGCGTTGGCGTCGAAGGCGCGGATCGCGTACTCGTCGTAGGCGGTCACGAAGACCACCAGCGGCGCCGGCGCGGGCAGCGACGCAGCCACGTCGAGGCCGCTGACTTCCGGCATCTGGATATCGAGCAGCAGCAGGTCAGGTGCGAACGCGGGCAGTTTTTCCAGCGCCTCCACGCCGTCGCGCGCCTCGTCGATGGCGGTGATGCCGGGTTCGGCCGCCAGCATGCGGCGCAGCTTGTCGCGCGCCGGGCGCTCGTCGTCGACGATCAGGATGCGCATGGCAGCCGCATTTCCGCACGCACTCCGGCCGGCGCCAGTTGCGTCAGTTCGAAACCGGCGCGGGGGCCGTAGCTCACCGCCAGGCGCTCGCGCAGGTTGCGCACGCCGATGCCGGTCCCGGCGCCGCCCGCCGTGGGCAGGCGGCCCGCATCATCTTCCAGCCGCAGCACCAGCGCCGGCGCGCCGCCGGTGTGTGCGCGCTGCACGGCAATCGTGATCGCCGTCGGCTGCCGCCGCCGTTCCACCGTGTGCTTGAAGATGTTTTCCAGCAGCGGCTGCATGCTCATCACCGGCACCGGGCATGCCAGCAGCGTGTCGTCCACGTCCCAGGCGATGGTCACGCGGTCGGCAAACCGCTCGGCCATCAGCGCGGCGTAGCCGCGCAACAGCCGCAGTTCGGTGGCCAGCGGCACCTGGTGCTGTTCCCCCACGTCCAGCGTGGCGCGCAGCACGTCGGCCAGCTGGATCAGCATGGCATCGGCGCGGGCCACGTCGGTATGCATCAGCGACGAGATGGTGTTGAGCGCGTTGAACAGGAAGTGCGGTTGCAGCTGCTGGGTGAGCCGCAACAGCTGCATTTCGCGCAGCGACGCGTTCACCCGTTCCAGCCGCAGTTTTTCGGCCAGCATCGCGTGGTACGACAGGATGCCGAACGTGATGGTGGCAAAGATGAAGAAGAACACCGTCATCTTGACGTTCTCGTACAGCAGCACTTCGGGCCACTCGCCATGGGTGTAGGTTTCGCCGGCCAGGTAGTACACCGCGTAACGCATGCCGAATGCAACGGGCGTAAACGTCACCCAGTACACGGGCAGCCACACCAGCTGGCGGGCGAACCAGCGCACCGGCGTGCCCACCAGCGCATCATGCCGGCGCATGTGGCGCCGTTGCAGGCACAGCAGTGCGGTGACGGTGAGAAACGACGTCGCTTCCCACACGACGGGGTGCCACAAATGCTCGCCGTGGTTGCGCAGGTACTCCTGGATGGCGGTCGCCGTCATCAGGCCCCAGAACAGCAGCCACGCGATGGCGAGATTGAGCCGGGTGCGGGAAATGGACATGACCGCCATGATTGTGGATTCTTGTCAGGAAGTCAAACGGCAACTTGCTGTTGAAAACGTTTTCAGCTACCCTGACGCCACCCCATACACGGAGACCCCGCATGACCAACGATGGACGCAGGAACGCCTTCAAAACGCTGCTGGCCGGCACCGCCGCCATCACCACTGCGACGGCCGCCGCCGCGCCCGTCCGCAATGGCGCCGGCTGCGCGCCGCCAGCGGCCCCGCCGGCCTGGGGCAGGGGCGTGGAAGGCCAGCGCAAGGCCGACCTCGGCAATGGCTACTACCGCAATCCGATCATTGCCGGCGATCATCCCGACCCCACCATCCTCAAGGACGGCGCCGATTATTACCTGACTTATTCGGCGTTTTATTCGTGCCCGGGGCTGGTGATCTGGCACTCGACCGACCTGGTCAACTGGCGCCCGCTGCAGGCGGCGCTGACCAAGCCGCTCGGCGCGGTGTGGGCGGTGGACCTGTGCCGGCACAACGGCCGCTACTTCATTTACATTCCGGCTGCACCCGACGGCAATACGTGGTCGATCTACGCCATCTGGGCCGACCATATCGAGGGCCCGTGGAGCGATCCGGTCGACCTCAAGATTTCCGGCTGCATCGATCCCGGCCATATCGTGGGCGAGGATGGCAAGCGCTACCTGTTTGTCAACGGCATTCGCAAGATCCGCCTGACCGACGATGGCCTGGCCACCGACGGCGCCCTGGAAAAAGCCTACGACCCATGGCGCTACCCGGCCGATTGGGTGGTGGAAAACTTCGCCCCGGAAGGCCCCAAGCTGCTGCGCCGTGGCAAATGGTTCTACCTGGTGACCGCAGTGGGCGGCACGGCCGGCCCCGTCACCGGCCACATGGTGATTGCTGCGCGCTCGGCATCGATCCACGGACCCTGGGAACACTGCCCGCACAATCCGCTGGTGCGCACGCTGGCGACGGCCGAACCGTGGTGGTCGCGCGGGCATGCCACGCCCGTCGAAGGCCCGGCCGGCGACTGGTGGCTGGTGTACCACGGCTACGAAAACGGTTACCGCACACTGGGCCGCCAGACCCTGCTCGAACCGATGGAGTGGACCGCCGACGGCTGGTTCCGGGCGCGCGGCGGCGACCTGTCGCAGCCGATTCGCATGCCGCGCCGGCCGCAGCACGGTACGGCGGCGGTCCCGGCCGGCCATGGCCAGCCGCTGTCCGACGATTTTCGCCAGGACCGGATGGGCGTGCAATGGGCGTTCCACGACCCGGCGCCGGACGAATCGCAGCGCGCCGTCTACACGCCGCAGGGGCTGTTGCTGGCGGCGCGCGGCACGTCGCCGGCCGACAGCCGGCCGCTCACCTGCGGCGTGGGCGAGCGCGCCTACCAGGCGGAACTGACGCTGACCCTGGAAGGGGAGGCCGAGGCCGGCCTGCTGCTGTTTTACAACCACAAGGCCTTCGTGGGCCTGGGCTTTACGCCGGCCACCATCAAGACCTTCCAGTACGCCCAGGAGCACAGCTGGGCCCGGGTGCAGCGCGCGACGTCGTCGGTACGGGTGCGGCTGACCAATATCGACCACGTGGTCACCTTCCATTATTCGCACGACGGCGGCCGTACCTGGACCCTGCACGGCACCCGGATGGAAGTATCGGGCATCCACCACAACGTCTTCGGCGATTTCCTCAGCCTGAAACTGGGGGTCTATTGCGCCGGCGCGGGCCAGGTGCGGCTCACCGATTTCCGGTTCCTGGCCCTGGAGGCGGCAAAAAAGTAACAAATTACCGATAAATAATTTGCACAATTTCCTGATGGAATTAATTGCTGTATAGTCTGATTATTCCCCGCATCATACCCAGACCATGACTGCCGTTAATTCCGACCTGATGTATCGCTTGCTGGTGCAAGGCGTGTCCGACTATGCCATTTACATGCTCGATCCCGACGGCCATGTGATCAACTGGAACGCCGGCGCCGAGCGCGCCAAGGGCTACCGCGCAGGCGAGATCATCGGCCAGAATTTTGCCCTTTTCTACAGCGACGAAGACCGCGCCATGGGCTTGCCACAGCGCGCGCTGGCCATTGCCAGGCAGGACCAGCGGTTCGAGGCGGAGGGCTGGCGCCTGCGCAAGAACGGCAGCCGCTTCTGGACCAATGTGGTGATCGAGGCGATCCGCGACGAGCGCGGTGTGCTGCTGGGTTTTGCCAAGATCACGCGCGATGTGACCGAGCGCCGCCAGCAGCAGCTGCACCTGATCGAAGCGAAGGAAATGGCCGAGCAGTACAGCCAGAAAATGGCCGGCATGTCGCGCTTTCTCGATTCGGTGATTGCGAATATTCCGGCCAGCGTGCTGGCGCTGGACCGCCGCACGCGCGCCATCCTGCTGGCCAATCAGCAGGCGCAACTGCTCTTCGCGCAGCCGCACCACGCGATGCTCGGGCAGACGCCGGAGCAGTGCCTGAGTGCGGACGTGGCCGCCTATATCGAGCGCCAGACGTCGGGCGACCTGACCGAGGCGGAAAAAGTGGACAGCGAAAGCCTGGTGCAAACAGCCATCGGCCCGCGCCACCTGCGCAGCCGGGTGGCCATCGGCACCCGTCCCGACGAGGGCGGCGACTACATCCTGGTGATTACCGAGGATGTGACCGAGGAGTTGGCCGCCTATGCGCAAATCCACCACATGGCGCAGCACGACGGCCTGACCGATCTGCCCAACCGCGCGTTCTTCAATGCGCGGCTGGAACAGGCGATCGGGGAGGGCGTGGCCAGCGAGACCGGCACCGCCATCCTGTGCCTCGATCTCGACAACTTCAAGAACATCAACGACGCCCTTGGTCACGCGTTCGGCGACAAGATTTTGCTGGCGCTGGGCAAGCGCCTGAAAAAATCGCTGCGCGACCAGGATACGCTGGCGCGCCTGGGCGGCGACGAATTTGCCGTGGTGCTGCCACGCATGAAACGGCTCGACGAAGCCAAGTTCGCGGCGCAGCGCCTGATCGACGCCGTGGCGCCGGCCTTCCTGATCGACGGCCACAGTTTTTCGGTGGGACTGTCGGTGGGCATTGCCATGAGCACGGCAATCGAAGCGACCAACGGCGAAGAATTGATGCGCTTTGGCGACATGGCACTGTACGAAGCCAAGCGCAATGGCCGCAACCGCTTCGAGGTATTTCGCACCGAGCTCGAAGAAGCCTCGCGCCACCGGCGCCAGATGGAAACCGAGCTGCGGCGCGCCCTGCACCGGGGGCAGCTGGAAATGCACTACCAGCCGGTGATCGAATCGGACGGCCGCATCTCGGGCTATGAAGCGCTGATGCGCTGGCAACATCCCACGCGCGGGCTGGTGGCGCCGATGGAATTCATCCCGATTGCCGAGGAAACCGGGATGATCCACGAAATCGGCGTGCGCGCCCTGCACCTGGCATGCCAGGAAGCGGTGAGCTGGCAAAACAACGCGGTCGTGGCCGTCAACTTGTCGCCGGTGCAGTTCAAAAGCACCGAGCTGGTCAACGTAGTAGCGCTGGCGCTGGCAGACTCGGGCCTTGATCCGGCGCGCCTGGAACTGGAAATTACCGAGTCGGTCCTGCTCGACAACAGCGACGGCAATATCCGCACGCTGCGCGCGCTCAAGCGCCTGGGCGTGGCGATTTCGCTCGACGATTTCGGTACCGGTTATTCGTCGCTGAGCTACCTGCGCTCGTTCCCGTTCGACCGCATCAAGATCGACAAATCGTTCGTGCGCGACATGGGCACGAGCAAGGAGGCGATGGCCATCATCCGCGCCATTACCGGCCTGTCGAGCAGCCTGCTGATCAAGACCACGGCCGAGGGCGTGGAGACGGAAGCCCAGTTCCTGCAACTGAAAAACGAAGGCTGCTCGCACTTCCAGGGGTTCCTGTTCGGCCGCCCGGAAGCGTCCGAGAACATGCTGCAGCAAACCAGCAAGCAGCTGACCGCCTTGTAACACGGCAGCCGGCGCCGGGCCGGCGCCAAGTTACAGGAAACTGACGTCCATTCCGACCGCCCTGACCAGCAAGTAGGTAAGCAGGCTCAGGACCAGCACTGCCAGCACAAAACCGGCCGCCACCTTGGCGGCCGTGCGCAACACGGCGCGCCGCTCGGCGTGCCTGCCCTTCTTGCCCTGGTCATAGTGCCACTTGATGGCGTAATACATGCCGGTGCCCAGCACCAGGAACTTGAAGATAACGAAGACGACAGGGATCCATTCCATTTTTTGGTATTTCCAGTGTGTTGCCTGGCACCCGCGTGCGGTGCCGAATACAGATGAGAAAGCAGGAAACGCTTGCCACTGCCATGCAGGTGGGTGTTGCAGTACGTTATGAGGCATACTACTTTAAAACAATATCCATACATCGTGACAAAATGTCCCAGCCGAGATCCATACAAGATGACACGCTGCCGGCTTGGTTGCCGCACCTGGCCGCACATCGGGGGCCGCGCTTCCTGCAGATTGCCGATGCGTTGCAGGCGGCGGTCGTCAATGGCGCCTTGGCCGCCGGCGACCGGCTCCCGCCGCAGCGCCAGCTGGCGGCGCATCTGGGCGTCGACCTGACAACCATCACGCGCGCCTACGACGAAGCAAGGCGCCGCCACCTGCTGGAAGGGCGGGGCGCGCGCGGCACGTATGTCGCGGCGCCCAAGGTGGAACTGACCTCGCTCCTCGACCTCAGCATGAACACTCCGCCACCGCCGGCGGGCGTGGACTTCGACGACTTGCTGAAGCAGGGGTTATCCCAGGTATTGATGCGGGCCGATAATGAATTGCTGATGACCTACCACCTGGGCGGCGGCAGCGACGCCGACCGCCAGGCGGGCGCCGCCTGGCTCGCGCCGATGTTCGGGCCGCTCGATGCGCAGCAGGTGGTCGTGTGCCCGGGCGCGCAGGCGGCGCTGGCCGCCCTGATCCTGGCGCTGACGGCGCCGGGCGACACCATCCTGGCCGAACCGACGAGCTATCCCGGCCTGCGCGCCGCCGCAACCGAGTTCGGGCGCCAGGTCGTTGCCGTTGCCGCAGACCAGCACGGGATGGTGCCCGCGATGTTCGAGCAGGCGTGCCGCCTGCACCGGCCCGCGCTGCTCTACCTCAATCCCACCTTGCAGAACCCCACCGCCATCACCATGCCGCAGCGCCGGCGCCAGGAACTGGCCGGCATCGCCCGGCGCTGCCAGGTGCGCATCGTCGAGGACGATCCCTACTGGCTGCTGGCCGAGGCGCCGCCGCCGCCCGTTGCCACCTTTGCTCCGGAGCAGGCGTACTACATCTCGACCCTGTCGAAATGCCTGACGCCGGGCCTGCGGGTGGCCTTCGTGCTGATCCGCGACGGGCACGAGCGCGAACGGCTGCTCGCTGCGCTCAGGTCGTTTGCGCTGATGGTGGCGCCGCTGACGGCGGCCCTGGCCACGCAATGGATCGTCGACGGCTCTGCGGGCCGGTTGATGGCCGGTGTACGCACCGAGGCGCGCCTGCGGCACCGGATGGCGCGCGATATCCTGGCCGGGCGGTACAGCGGCGCGGGTGACGGCCTGCACGTGTGGCTCGAGTTGCCGGCGTACTGGCACTGCGCGCAGCTGGCGCGCGAGGCTGCCAGCGCAGGCATCGCGGTCACCCCGGCGCAGGCGTTTGCCACCGGCAGCACCGTGGTCAACGCGGTGCGCATCTCGCTGGGCAGCATCAAGGACCGCGGGCGCCTGCAGGCCGGGCTGCAGCGGCTGTCGCAGTTGCTGGCGCGGCGACCCGAGCCGATCGACGCTGGGGTCGTGTAGGCCGGCGTGCCGCAGCGGGGGGCAGGGGAGCGGCCGGGGCCGGGCCGGGCGTGCCGTGCGCGGCATGCCGATCGGGCGGCGACCTGCTATGCTGCGCCGAGCGGGCAGACCGGCCTGCGACTGTCCACGCGTGCAACATCGCGCCACCCGAGATGAAAGAGCCTTGATGAGTACCCCAGAAAAAACCATGATTGCCGAATTAGCGTTCGAGCTCGGCAAAGTCACGCGACGCGCCATCGACAAGATGGATGCCGCGACCAGTCCGGTAGAACTGACGAAGATCGCCAATGATTTGCTGGAAGCCGGGCATGAGAAAGTTGCCGCCGATGTGCTGATGCTGTTCGTGGCGGGCTTTGAAGAAGGCGAACCGGCCGAGCGACGCGCCGACCCGGAAAGCCGTTCGTAAGGACCGGCCCTGTTTCTGCCTGCACGCCCCTGGTGGTCGTGCAGGCAGCGTGCCGATGCTTACTTGTAACGCTCTTCCATCAGGTCTATTTCGCGCACCAGCTTGCGCGAGATTTCGTCCGAGATCTTGTCGTGGCGCGCCAGGTCGAACACGGTGCGGCGTTCGGCCTTCAGCGCGGCCACCCGCAACTCGCGTTCCGCATCGTCGGTCTTGCGCCATGCGGTTTCCTTTTCCGGCTCCACTTCCTTGAGCTTGTGCTCGTAGAACGCGATCACGCGCGCTGCCGCTTCCGGATACACGTTCGGATCGATGCAGGCGTCGGACTCCATCAGCTTTACCTGCGCGGTCTTGATCGCCTCCAGTGCTGCCGTGGCGGCGGCGCGGCGGCCCAGGTCTTCTTCCTGCTGCTCTTCCGGCTCGGACGGGAACGTGACTCCCTTGAGCAGGCGCGGCAAGCCGATGCTGGCGATCAGCAGCGACAGTAAAATCACCGAGCAGGCCAGGAAGATGGTCAGCGCGCGCGCCGGGAACGGGTCGCCATTGGGCAGCAGCAGCGGCAGGGTCAGCACACCGGCCAGCGTGATGGTGCCGCGCGCGCCAGCGAGCGTGGTGGCCATCACCAGGCGCCACTTGATTTGCGGACCCGGTTCCTGGCGCAGCCGCTGCTTGAAGATGGTCAGTCGCAGCGACGCCCATACCCAGGCAAAACGCAGCACCAGCAGGCCGGTGGTAATTGCCACGGCATACACCGCCAGCCACCAGGGGTTGAGGTGGCCGCTTTCCTCGATGGTGGCGCGCGCCCCCTTGAAAATATCGGGCAGCTGCTCACCGAGCAGCACGAACATGATGCCGTTGAGCGAAAACTGCACCGTGTCCCACACCGCCGAGCGCTGGATGCGGGTATTGGCCATGGCATGGCCGCTCAGTTCCACGTAGCTCATGGTGATGCCGGCTGCCACGGCCGCCAGGATGCCGGAGCCGTTCAGGCGTTCGGCCACCAGGTAGGCGCCGAACGGGATCAGGAGGTTGACCAGGATCGGCGAGCCCACCGGTTCGCCGAAGTGGCGCGTGAGCCAGCGCTGGATCCAGGTCACGCCCATGGTCACGCCCACGCCGGCGCCGATGCCCGCCACCACCACCCACACGAAAGTGAGGCTGGCGGTACCGAGCGAGAAGGTGCCGGTCATGGCGGCGGCCACCGCGAAGCGGAAGCACACCAGGCCGCTGGCGTCGTTGAGCAGCGATTCGCCTTCCAGGATGTGCATCAGCCGCTTGGGGATCGGCGTGTTCGACGCGATCGAGCTGACCGCGATCGGGTCGGTGGGCGAAACGATGGCCGCCAGCGCGAACGCGACCGCCAGCGGCATGGCCGGGATCAGCCAGTGGATCAGGAAGCCGGCGCCGATCACGGTGAAGAACACCAGTCCGAACGCCAGCTCCAGGATGGTGCCCTTGTCGCGCAACAGCCCGCTCTTGGGAATGCGCCAGCCGTCGAGGAACAGCAGCGGCGGCAGGAAGATCAGGAAAAACAGGTCCGGCTCCAGTTCCACGCCGTGGGTGGACTTGGCGGCAATCAGCGCGCCGAGCGCAATCTGCACCAGCGGCAGCGGGATCGCGCTGGGCAGCAACCGCATCAGGTAAGCGCTCGCCACCACCGCCAGCAACATCACGAGCACAATTTCAATCGAATCCATTCCAACCCTTCATTACCATTGCTAAATGGTATCGAGTTTAACCGATGGCGCGCACGGTATGAACTTGGCGAAGGAGTAGCGGGCGGGGCTGGCGGAATCGAAAAACTTCTGGCATAATCTTGCCTCCCAAGCGGGAGTAGCTCAGTTGGTAGAGCGCAACCTTGCCAAGGTTGAGGTCGAGAGTTCGAGACTCTTCTCCCGCTCCAGCATTCCGCGTTGCAGAGATTATCTGCAACGCGTTCAAAAAGACCTGCGGGTCTTTTTGTCGTTTACGGCCGGAAGTGACAGCTGTTGATTTTTTGTTCATAATAAATAAATCCTATGAGCGGAGCATGGCATGTCCCCACGAACGGCAGTTTCCTCGGCAGTTACTTTCCTGGTGCTGGCGCTGGCCGCGTGGGCGCCAGCAGCATCGTCCGCCGAACTCGTGTTCGGCCCGCTGGCCGACACCATCTGTACTGCAACCGCAAGCCCCGTCGATGAAAAAGGCTTTGTCCGCATCGGCGGCATGGAACAATGGGTGCGCATCAAGGGCAGCAGTTGCGCCAACCCGGTGCTGGTGCTGATCCACGGTGGTCCGGGCAATCCGACCACGCCGTTTGCCGACAACGTTTATCAAGACTGGGAACAGCACTACACCATCGTCCAGTGGGATCAGCGCGGCGCCGGCATGACCTATGGCCGCACGCCGCTGGCCGACGACGTACCGCTGCGCATCGAGCAACTGCGCAACGATGGCTTGGAGGTAGCGCGGTTTGCCGCCAAACGGTTCGGCAAGCGCCAGGTGATCCTGATGGGCGGCTCGTGGAGTTCGGTGCTGGGCGTGCACATGGCCAAGGCCGATCCGGCCCTGTTCTGCGGCTACATCAGTTCGTCGCAACTGGTGAGCGGGTTCAGCCAGCGCGGCAGCTACGACGCCACCTTGGCGCGCGCCCGCGCGGCTGGCGATGCCGATTCGATCGCCAGGCTCGATGCCATCGGCCCGCCGCCATGGACCAATCCGCGCAACGCCGGCATCCTGCGCCGCGTGATCGTCAAGTACGAACGCCTGGTGACCACGCCCGCGCCCAAGTCGTGGTGGACCACGTCGCCCGAATACGCGACGCCCAAGGCTGAGGCCGACTACGCGGCTGGCGAAGATTATTCCTGGCTGCAGTTTGTCGGCCTGCATGGCGACGGTATCGCGTCCACCATCGATCTGTACCAGCTGGGACCGAAATTTGCCGTGCCATTTTACATGGTGCAGGGCGCCGAGGACTTGTTGACCATGCCCGAACCGAGCCGGCGCTATTTCGATTTCATCGACGCGCCGCGCAAGCAATTCGTGCTGGTGCCGGCCGCCGGTCACGATCCCAATCCGCCGATGGTGGACGCGCAGTACAAATTGCTGCAACAGCAGTTGGGGACGTGCAGTTAAGAGGGCTACCTTCCGCCTTGGTAAAACTATCAAATCCAGAGCCGCGATTTCCCTGCTCGAATTGACAATGTTGCTCCAAGAAACGTTGTTTATCGTGCTGTAGGACAAGATTACGTCGTTGAAAGTGCTCCGCGACACAGTTGCGAACGTTATACTTCCGAGGCAATGGCAGCAGGTGTCCACGGTGGACCCGCTCCTTTTGCGGACCCGACGGAGACGATCTATGAAATCAGTTCAGCAGGAAGTGGATGAACGCAGTAACTTGACCAATTCCAACAAATTCGAACTGTTGCTGTTCCGCCTCGGCGCCGACGCCAATGGCGAGCACTCGGAATTGTTTGGTATTAACGTCTTCAAAATCCGTGAAATTGTTGCGATGCCGGAAGTGACAGCAGTGGCCGGATCCCCGCCACACATGCTGGGCGTCGTCAATTTGCGCGGTCAAATTATTACGGTGCTCGATTTACCGGGCATCGTCGGTGTGACCCCAAAAACCGGTCTGAACATCATGTTGGTTACCGAATTCGCGCGCACCACGCAAGCGTTCGCAGTGGAATCGGTGGAAGAAATCGTACGCCTCGACTGGAGCCAGGTGCTGACCGCCGAAGGCACGGCCGGCGGCAAGGTCACCAGTATTGCGCGCGTCGACGGCGACACGCAAAATACCCGCCTGGCGCAGGTGCTGGACGTGGAAACCATCTTGCGCGAGCTGGTGCCGCCCGATGGCAAGGATGTGGACCCGGAAACCATCGGCCCGAAAGTGCTGCTCAAACCGGGCGCCGTGGTGCTGGCTGCCGACGATTCCGTCGTCGCGCGCAACCTGATCGAAAAAGGCCTGGAAGCGATGGGCGTGCATTTCATCATGACCAAGTCGGGCAAGGAAGCGTGGGAACGCCTCAATGCAATTGCCGATGGCGCCAAGGCCGAAGGCGTGCCGGTCAGCGATCGGGTGGCGATGGTACTGACCGACCTGGAAATGCCGGAAATGGACGGCTTCACGCTGACGCGCAAGATCAAGCAGGATGCGCGCTTTGCCAAGATTCCGGTCGTGATCCACTCGTCGTTGTCGGGCAAGACCAATGAAGATCACGTCAAGGGCGTGGGCGCGGACGCTTACGTGGCCAAGTTCTCGGCGGAAGACCTGGCGTCGACGATTCGTACCGTGATTGGCAAGGTTGCCGCTTAAAGGTTGTCGCTTGCCTCACAGGACGGGCAAAACACGGTAGTATCGAGGGCCACGGCGGCAACGTCGTGGCCCTTTTTGATTCACTTGAAAGGATCTGCCGTGACAGCCAAGACCATCCTGTTTTTGACCGGCGATTTTGCCGAAGACTACGAGACCATGGTGCCGTTCCAGGCGCTGCAAATGGTCGGTCACATCGTCCACGCCGTCTGTCCCGGCAAGCGCGCCGGCGACACCATCAAGACCGCGATCCACGATTTCGAAGGCGACCAGACGTACACCGAAAAGCCGGGCCACCTGTTTGCGCTCAACGCCAGTTTCGACGACGTCGACGTCAGCCACTACGATGCGCTGGCCATTGCCGGCGGCCGCGCGCCCGAGTATTTGCGCCTGAACCCGCGCGTGATCGCCATCGTGCAGGAGTTCGCAAAAGCCGGCAAGCCGATTGCCGCCGTGTGCCATGGCGCCCAGTTGCTGGCGGCCGCCGAGGTTATACGTGGCAAAACCATCGCCTGCTATCCGGCCTGTTCGCCCGAGGTCAGGCTCGCTGGCGCCACCTACGCCGACATCGCGGTAGACCAGGCGGTCACCGATGGCAACTTCATCACCGCGCCCGCCTGGCCGGCGCACCCGGCGTGGCTGGCGCAGTTCCTCAAGGCCTTGGGGACGGAAATCAAACTGTAGCCAGGTTGTGCGCGTGGAAGCGGATGTGGTCTTCGATGAAGGTCGCGATGAAGTAATAGCCGTGGTCGTACAGCGCATGGCGGCGCAGTTCCAGCGGCTGCCCGGCGCTGGCGCAGGCCGCCTCGAAGACCTCCGGATATAACTGCTCGGCCAAAAACTTGTCGCCCAGGCCCTGGTCGATCAGGATGCCGGACGGGAAGGGCGTTTGCCGCTGCGCCATCAACACCGAGGCGTCGTACTGTTCCCATGCTTTCACATCCTCGCCCAGGTAACCGGTAAACGCTTTCTTGCCCCATGGGGACAGGATCGGCGCGGCAATCGGCGCGAACGCCGACACCGACCGGAACGCATCCGGGCGCTTGAGCGCCAGCGTCAGCGCGCCATGGCCGCCCATCGAGTGGCCGAAAATGCCCACGCGCGTACCATCGACCGGCAGTTCGGCGATCACCAGCTCGCGCAGCTCGTGGATATAACTCTCCATCCGGTAGTGCTGGCGCCATGCCGGCTGCGTGGCATCGAGATAAAAGCCGGCGCCGGCGCCGAAGTCCCAGCTATCGGTTTCGCCGGCAACGTTGGCGCCGCGCGGGCTGGTGTCCGGTGCGATCAGGATCAGGCCCGCTTCGGCAGCAAAGCGCTGGGCGCCGGCCTTGATCATGAAGGTTTCTTCGTTGCAGGTCAGGCCGGCCAGGTAGAACAGCGCCGGCAGCCTGGCGTGTGCAGGGTTGGCGGGGATGAACACGGAGAAGCGCATCGGCAAACCGATGGCGGCGGACTGGTGGCGGTAAAAGCGCTGAACGCCGCCGAAACAGGCGTGTTCGTTCAATAACTCGAGCATGGAGATTTTCCTTATGTTTCTTATGGAACAGTAGATGGCGGTGTGATCGGCCATAATAGTACATATAACGTTAAGTATTTCGCAAAAGGAGAAGTAAATGCCGGATTTCCAGGTCATCCTGGTCGACCTCGGTTGGCCGCTTGCCATTGCCCTTG
>Ga0308164_10000348_pt1 | contig 89196 bp, 85 predicted proteins | sample PhyTR2_FD_201031 | JGI IMG/M metagenome (GOLD analysis project Ga0308164, IMG submission 201031) | Phyllosphere microbial communities from UC Gill Tract Community Farm, Albany, California, United States - DLSLT.R2 | ecosystem: Host-associated > Plants > Phyllosphere > Unclassified | place: USA... | reverse complement strand
CATCAAATTGCTGTCCGTAAAAATTCACCATTCAAAAAACGTAGAAGATGATCACTTGGTAGCCATCTTTTTAATAAATTTATAAAATGAAAAAACTAGCTTTTCTTTTGGTGTTGATTTCAACATCATTTCATTCCCAAAATTTTAAAATCGACACTTTATTAACGGACAAAATCAGCATCCGCGCCATCCAGCTTTGGGATGGAAAAGTCTGGTATTCGGGTACAGATTCAAAATTCGGATTTGTCAGTTTGAAAGATAAACCAGATAAGAAACAACTTTTGCTTTCTGATAAAAAATTACAGTTCAGAACCTTAGCGCAAAATAAAAAAGCTTTCTATCTGGCAAATATAGAGAGCCCTGCCATTTTCTTCAGAATTGATAAGAAAACACTAGATCAAGAAATCGTAAAAATTGATTCTGCAAAAAATGCATTTTATGACGCTATACATTTTCATAAAGATATGTTTTATGCTTTCAGCGATCCGGAAGATGATTTGGAATTTAAAATGCCGAGATTCGCTGAGAAAAACGGTAATTTCAGTTTTAACGTACAAACATCAGATGACTTTGTATTGAAGAAAGGTGAAGCCGCATTTGCTGCAAGCAATACCAATATTGCATCTGTTGATAATTTCGTCTGGTTAGCAACGGGAGGAATGTCATCTCGTATTTTTAAATTAGATTTAAAGGCTGACAATTATGAAATTTACGAAACACCTTTCACGCAAGGAACTTCGTCACAGGGAATTTATTCCATTGATTTCTACGATAAAAACTTCGGAATTGCAGTCGGCGGCGATTATACGAAGCAAGCCGATAATACCAACAACATCGCCACAACAAACGACGGCGGACAAACCTGGCAAATACAAGCCAGCGGAAAAAATGCCGGCTATATGACCTGCGTGAAATTCCGTCCCAGTACCAAAGGAAAAGAAATCGTAGCTGTCGGCGATCAACACATCAGCTTCTCTTCAGATTATGGTAAAACCTGGACTAAAATTTCCGACGAGAAAAATCTTTATGCCTGCGAGTGGGTCGATAAAAATACACTGATCTTAGCCGGAAAAGATAAAATCATCAGATTGCAGTTTCTGGATAAATAAGTTTTTATTGCTTTTTTCAAACTTAGGATGATATTGCGGTTTTAATTTGTTCGCTGAGCAAAAGACTTCAAAAGTATCAAAAATATTCGATAGGCTCTAAAAATCTTCACGGACTTTGCGTTCAAAACCTCTCTCCTTAAATTCAGAATCCATACTTTTGCACCGAATTAATGCAATTGAAAAGAGATATTTTAAGATGAAGAACACAGTTATTTTTGATATGGACGGCGTGATTGTAGATACAGAACCGCTTCACAAAAAAGCTTACTATCAGCATTTCAGCGAATTGAATATCGATGTTGATGCAGAACTGTTCTCAAAATTTACCGGGAAATCTACCAGGAATGTCTACCAAATGGTCAAAGATATTTTCGGAATTCAGACCGAGACAGAAGCGTTGATCAAGCGGAAAAGAACTATTTTCTATGATCTTTTCGATACAGATCCAGCCCTGAAATTATTAGATGGAGTAGAAGCTTTGATCAATAATCTCCACGCCCAGAATTTCCAGTTAATTTTAGCATCCTCAGCAGCTAAAACTACAATAGACAGAGTTTTCAATAGATTCAACCTGTTTCCTTTTTTCTCCTATCTCGTGAGTGGTGAAGATTTCCCGGAATCGAAACCGCATCCCGCGATTTTCATAGAAGCACAAAGACTTTCCGGCAATGACAAATCCAACTGTATCGTTATAGAAGACAGTACAAACGGCATTCTGGCCGCCAATGGCGCCCAAATATTCTGTGTAGGCTACAAAAGTGAACACAGCAAAAATCAGAATTATGAACTGGCCGATCTGGTCATCCACCATTTTGACGAGTTAGATGCTGACCAGATCAAGATGCTCTAGGAAATTCTCTTTCTGTTTGAGGATTCTATCCATTCATCTTTGCCGCAAACTTTGCATCGGCTTTGATTATCGGCATTAAAAGCTTCCGTATAGCCGCAAAATGTGCAGGAAAAATGACCGTTTTTGCTGAATGTTTTTACAGGATTTTCCAATGAGTCGGGCATAATTGGTAAGCCGTATTTCACTTCATCATTATCATAATAGAAAACACTTATTTCTCCCGAGATTTCCTCAATCGCCTTTTCGATCTGCCCAAGTTGAGAAACGCCCTTCAGCCGCAATTCAGAAAAGAATTCATCTTCGCCAAGCGATTCTTTTTTAAAGTCCTCAATACAGAAAATACCTTTATCTATCAGGCAAATTGGTTTCCCCTCTACCAGTTTTTCAAATTTTTTATTTTTTCCGATGAGGTAGGTGATGATGCTGTAGAGACTGATAATCATCGTGAAAACTACAAGTGCCGGCATGATTCCCACATCTTTATAGAACATCGGATCGCCTGCTGCAGAGCCCAAACCGATTATGACAACCAGCTCAAAAACGGATAACTGTTTCACGCCTCTCTTTCCAAGAAGCCGGAGCCCGAAGATTATGATGAAAAACATAATGCTGGTCCGCAGAATGGTTTCAAATAGAAAACCCCATTCTTCAGATCCAAGCAGCAGTTGTTTGAGGTCAAATTCGCCCGTTAAAATCATAGTTTATTTTGATGGAGTTAACTCAAAAAATAAGCCAATGAGAGTCGTGATTTTACGCTTCAAAAAAAGCCATAGAACTTCCGATCCAGATGGCATCTTTCTTATTAAAATCTACGTTCACCATTGCAGCTTTCGTCATTCTCACAAGATTTACCAAAATTTCAGGATCTTCTTTTGCCGGATCCCAACCAAAAAGCAAACGTATTTCTGCTTTGGAAAATTCCCCGTTGATGTCTTCAAAAAGAGGTGCATATGTTACTTTTCTCTGTAGAATGTAATTTTCTTTATCCTGGATCTCATCAATAGTTTGCTGATTTGGATTGAGGTTCACACCACTTCCTGCAAAGGAGAATAATGGTTTCAGTACAAAATGCTCAAGTTTTTCTGTTGTAGGAAAATCTGATAAAAAGTAACTTTTTGGGATAAACTCATGCTTCAGTTTAGGAAGAATGTATTTTGAGATTTTGAAAAACCAATTGGGATGCGTGATCCATTCTACATCTACATCTTCCCGAAAATCGAACTCTGTCTGCAAGCCCTCAATTTTATCCAATTCATCAAAAATAACGCGATTATAAATTCGATTGATAGGAACTAATTTTCCCTCATTCTCATAAAATAATTTCTTTCCTTCCTTTTTAATCTTGGTGAGGCAAACTGTTTTTATACCCAGCAATTGTTCTGTCAATACAAAATCGACAGCCGTTTTTTGTTTTTCAGGATAGATTTCTAACAGAATTACATTTTCAGGATTTTCATTTCCCACAATCAGGGTTTTGAGTTTCTCGACGAACGCGTCCTGCGAGAGCGATGTTTTCAAGTCATTAAGGAAAGGATAGACTTCTGTAATCACTTCTTCAAACAACCTCTGAAATCCAAACAAACTTGGGAATGCCTGCAGCTCTATCAATTGTGGAATGATCTCACCATTTTCATCCTGACAAATTCCAAAATCAATGGCCAGAAAATGCGGTTTTTTGGTATCATTAGGAACGTTGCAGTTAGCAGGAATTGCCTTGCTAAGCTCATCATTTGACATATTTTTAATCTGCGAGATGATTGTTTTTGAAGCATCATCCAACTTATTCCAAAAATCATTGGTGAGGAAAACGGGACTTTCAGAAAGACGAAACGCGGCTTCCATACCGCATTTCTCTTTGATAAGTTCATTTGCCTTTTTGTATTTTTCCTGAGAGAATTCTTTGTTGAACTGTGTTCTGTATTTTGAAATCATAGTTTAGTTGTTTTGTTGTCAGTTGTCAGATTTTGTTTGTAGCTATTAACTATCAACCATCTGGCTTATACTATTCTTAGTGATTTGCTCGGAAGCGAATTTTAGAAATCTTGGGATGATCTCGGCTTGTGTAAGGACGATTTTGTCATCATCATTCATCCTGTCAATTGTTTCCAGATATTTTTCCATTCCAAATGTTTCGATCATTGCCGATTTATTTTTCTCGTCTTCCAGATTCTTGATAAAGCCTGTAGGATCTGCCTCGGGATGAAACTGCGTTCCAAAAATCTCTTCAGAAAATCGGACGGCCATCAATGCTCTTTCCAGATGCACGGTCGGACGGTATTTCTCCAGTGCGACCACTTTCATTCCAAGCTCGTCTATTTTTTCCTGATTGGGCTCAATGCACTGGTATGCTCTGGAATCTACACCGTAGAAAGGATCTGGCAGATTTTTGAATAGATATTCCTTTTTTCCTTCATCCGACTTATGGATAGGCATCACGCCAAAGGAATATGATTTTCTCTTGCAGACATTGGCAATTCCAAAATGGATCACCGCCAGTTGGAAGGAATGGCAGATGAGGAAAGTATATTTTTTCTGATTATTTTGCAGATTATGCTTCCAGATCTGATCCAGAAAGTCGGCATATTTCTGTTCCCATTCGTAGCCCTCACGGTGTGGATTTCCTGGTCCGCCGGACGAAATGAAAATATCAAAATCAGCGATATCCGGCATTTCATTTTTGTACCGTATATCGAAGATTTCTATTGAAACGTTGTCGTTGGATTGCTCCTGAAAAGCTTTGGATAATTCTTTGATATTCCTCATCCCTTGGTTAGGATGGTTGTTATTCATATCCAAAAGCGCAATTCTTACTTCATTATTAATCATATTCATAAAATTTTTACAAAATTAAGAATTTTAAATTTGAGGTAATTTTTAACAAGTAAATCAATTTACAAATACCATTAAATGAGTCCTTTCTCTGTTTCGAAAATCATGTAGTCGACCACTTTTTTGAGATCACCGCCACTTTCATTGTACACTTTGAGCTGTCGGTCTGCACCGGTTCCCATTTTGCAGATTTCACGTGCAAATTCAACTTCTTTCCTGCAGCCCAGTTCATCTACAACATCATCTATAAAAACCAGCAATTCTTCCAGAAGATCCCTGTACGGAACACTTGTTTCCTTTCCGAAGTCAATAAGATGGGCGTCTATCCCGTCTTTGGAGGCGCGCCATTTATTTTCTGTCAACAATAGTCTGCGGTAGCTTCTATAGCTTGTATTCTGCTGGTGCATTTTATAGATTTTTGCTACCAGAGCCTGCATAATTGCGGCCAGACAGACGGTTTCATCTATCGTCATCGGCATATCACAGATTCTGAATTCGATGGTCGGGTAGAAGGGATGAACTCTCAAATCCCACCAGATTTTCTTGGCATTGTCAATGGTTCCTGTTTTCACCATCAGATTGACATAGGCGTCAAATTCTGCAACGCTTGCGAAATAGCTAGGTAATCCTGTTCGGGGAAATTTCGCAAAAACCTCCTGTCTGTAAGATTTGAAACCCGTCAGTCTTCCTACCCAGAAGGGCGAATTGGTAGACAAGGCGTAAACATGTGGCAGAAAGTAACGCATTACGTTTTGTATTCTGATGCCTTCCTCACGATCGGGAATGCCGATGTGGACGTGTAGTCCGAAGATCAGATTGGATCTTGCAACGTCTCCCAAATCGCTTACAATCTTGTCATAGCGTGCGTCTTTTGTAATGTGGTTATCTTTCCAATGCGAAAATGGATGCGTGCCGCCGCCGGAAACTCGTAGACCTTGGTCGTGCGCCGTTTTAACAAGATGTCTTCTGAGATCTGTCAATTCTTGACGAGCTTGTTGTATATTTTCACAGATTCCGGTTTCCATTTCTACGACAGACTCGTGCATCTCGTGTTTCAGATTTTCGCTGAGAACGGCTTTGCCACCTTCTATTATTTTGGAGACGTGCGAGACCAGATCCCGCGTTTCGGCGTCTATGATTTGATATTCTTCTTCTACACCTATCGTAAATCTGTGCATATTATTTGTGTTTGTTTTGATAAAGTTAGTCGGTGTTGTTAAGTTTTAAGTTGAAAATCTTCAACGTTGCTCAGAGTGACAATTACAATCAATTGTTGGGTGCTAAAATGTCACACTGAGCGGAATCGAAGTCTTTGAATACTGTTAAAGTTTGTTTGTAACGAATTTCCCCCAGTTGATATTCACTTTTCCGGGTTTGTAATCTTTAGCTTTTTCTATGGCGAGTTTTGCAGAATGTTCTACAATCCAGGCAAAGTTTTCTTCTCCAACAGAGTTTTTATCTGCATCAGGAGCTGGATTACAAAAATCAATCGCGTAAGGAATGCCGTCTCGCACCGCAAATTCTACCGTGTTGAAATCATAGCCCAGAGCTTCATTCATTTTGAGAGTGTAATCTGTGATAGTTTTGAGAAGTTTTTCTCTTGCCGCGCCTTCAGTCTGATGGGTCGTTGCATATCTCAGATGGTGCGGATTTCTTGGTTCGTAAGGCATAATGTGAACGTATTTTCTGCCCAAACAATAAACGCGATAATAATCCTCGAAAACGATTTCTTCCTGTACCATCATTACCAATTGCTCTGTCTCCGCGTGTTTTGCCCACATATCTTCCGGACTTTCAACTCTGTAAACATTTCTCCAGCCGCCACCGTCGTGCGGTTTCATATATGCTGGAAATCCGACATAATTGAATATATAATCCCAATCGTGCGGGAATTTCAAGTTTCTGAAAGATGTTTCAGTTGTATTTGTTGGCCTTTCGTACGAAGGAAGCAGCACGGTTTTCGGCAATGGAATTCCGATTTTCAGCATCAATGCGTTGTTGAAGAATTTCTCATCTGCGCTCCACCAGAATGGATTGTTGATGACGTAGGTGCCGCTCATTGCTGCATTTTTCAGATAAGCTCTGTAAAAAGGGACGTCTTGCGAGATTCTGTCGATAATCACTGCGTAACCGTAATCTGCGCCTTGCTCCAATTTATCGATCTGGACGGCTTCAGCGATATATTCGCCCTTGCCCAATTCATTTACCTTATCAATGAAAGCCCAAGGAAACGTGTCTTCCATTCCGAATAAAATTCCAATTTTTTTTGCCATAATTTTTGTTTTTAGTGTGAGAAATCTAATACTGGATTTCTGCGTTGATGTATTTATTTTTTGTGTTTTAACGATTTGATTTATCCGAAAAATCTACCGATGAATGTTGGGAATACCATTCGCCATAGCACCCAGTCGTGGTCTATCCATTTTTGCTCATCATACCAGTGGTTGATGCCTTTTGCGGTTAAAATAGCTGCCATTCTTCTGGTTGGCTCCAGGCAGATGTCGCGGTCAGAAGTACTGAGGATAATGTGCATATGCTTGTATTTCCAGGCTTCGTCATTTTTCACAAATTCGTCGGGGCAGTTGAAGTAAACCAATTCGTCCTGAATACCATCCATAAAATTCCGAATTGAAAATGCGCCTGATAGACAGAAAAGATGCGATACCAAATCCGGATATCTGAAAGCAAAGTTGGCTGCGTGATAGCCGCCAAAACTAGCGCCGGCCACCGCCACACGATGTGTATTGTGCGTTTTTTGAATGTATGGAATGAACTCCTGAACCAAAAACTGAACATACAATTCGTAATTTCTGATTCTGTCGTAGGCCGAAATATTTTTATTGTAAAAACTGAGATTGTCAATCGTTTCTACATTGAAAAGTTTCAGAATTCCGTTGTCTGTAAACCAAGAAATACTTCCATTTAAATGGAAATCTGCATTTTGGGTGTATGAACCTTGCGATGTTGGGAACATTATCACCGGAGTACCGAAATGTCCGGTAACTTCAACCTTAATGCTCTTTCCAAGGATGTGTGAATAATAATCTGTATGTGTTATTTGTGGCATGTTTTATTTATAAATGATAGTTGATGAATGATTAATTACCAATGTCTGGTGAAGGTTCTTTACAGTTGATAAAATGATAATTGATGAATGAACGATTAAATATTGAAACTTAAATTTAACTGGTTGGTTTGTCTTTTGGAGGCAGAATGTTGAGTATTTGCTCTGTGACGATCATTGCTGCTTCGTCCAGTCTTTCATCAATAATATCTGCTGTTTCTGCTTTGTAAACAATTCCGATGTGATAATCGATTGGTAAGAATTTTTCCACGTGCTCATTATTCAGATCGTCGGTGTTGGAATGTTTTTCTCTGGCAAGCGAAACAATCAATCCCGAGTATAATTTCTGAGTTTCTTCAACTGAATATTTGGTTCCATCTAACAACGCATTTTCAAGCTTTGCCCATTCGCGCCAAATGTTGACACCGGTTGCTGCTTCTACCATATCCGGAATGTGGGCGCCACCAACACGGGACGAAGTTTCCAGAAAGTAATATTGTCCGTCAATTCCACGGATGTATTCGCTGTGAGTGGCTCCGTTTTGGATTCCGAATTTGTCCAGCACTTCCTTATTTATTTTTTCTAAACCAACGGCTTCTTCCGATTGTTTATCCAAAGTTTTAGTTCGGAAGACACCGCCTTCATGAGAAACCTTCATGGGCGGAGATAGGTATTTTGAAAAACAGGAAAACACAATTTCTTTGTTATAAACCAGACAATCCACGTGGTAGACGTCGCCAGGTTTGAAGGCTTCCAGCAAAAATTTGTACCGCTCATCGCCCAGTTTTTCTACAGCAGGCCACAGTTCTTCAGCAGAATTGATTTTGATAATGCCGCTGGCCGAAGCTTCTGATCGTGGTTTCAAAACCCACGGGGCTGGAACGTCCTGGGTGAACTTATGAAGTTTTGCATCATTGAAAATAGAAGAAAATTCCGGCACAGAAATCCCGTTGTCTTTGGCCTGTTGGCGCATCGCCAGCTTGTCCCGGAAATAGCGGTGTGTGGTCTGCCCCATTCCCGGAATACGGTAGGTCTCACGGATCATCGCGGCTTTTTCCACATCGAAATCATCCAGTGCAATCACGGCGTCTATCTGGTGATTCTTCATCAAATATGCAAAACCCTGCACCAGATGATCCAGATTCCAAACTGAAGCCTCAATTTCCGGCATATAGTAAACCTCGTCTATTGCGTGCCAAGGCCAGGGTTTGTCCTTCAGGTTTTCGGATGTGATGAGGATGACTTTGTTTCCCAGCTTTTTACATTCATCCATAAAATCGTAACCTTTGTAATAGCAGGAGATGCAGACAATTGTTCTTTCCATATTCGTTGTTTTTTTTGTCGGATGTCCGAAGTCTAATTTTTTGTTCTGATTAGTTTTCTAAAAGCCGTAAGCCTCAAATCTTTCTTTGTATTTTTTCTTTTCTATGATCCAGACAACTTCATAACTGCCCGCTCCGTCACTGTTTGACGAGTAGATGTACAAAATGTCACTTTTCTCGTCGTAGTTCGCCTGATGATTTTCCAAGTTTGGTTCAAACAGGTTTTTTAGAGCAAGATCTGGTAACTCAATTGTTGTTTTGTTGATCTTCACTTTTATTGATTGATATTGACGTTTCGGGATATTTCCGTCAGTTCCAAAAATCCGTGAACCGTCAATTTTATCTAGTAGAGTTTTGCTGTTTTTTGCAAAATTTAACTTGTGATTTTCTTTGATAAATTTACTCGCACTTATTTCGATTTTAACTTTGTCATTTTCTAATTTCAAGATATCATTGCTATTTGACTTCGGAGGAATCTTAGTAAAATTACTAAGCAATTTTATTCTGTCCTTATAGATATAGCCATTAGATTCTTTTCCCTTCTTTTTATAATCGATATTGATCCAGTTGCCATTTGGTTCAAAAGAATAAACAACAATCCCATTTTCTAATTTGTCGGAAATATTGTTCCCGTTTTCAGCTGTACTTCTCACATTTACAAAACCATCTTTATCAGATATAATCCCGAACTGTCCGAAAAGCGCTTGAGACATCATCAAACTAAATAGTATTATCGCTTTTGTTTTCATTAATGAGTCTTTCTTAATCTAAAATTAATGATAATTCTCAATAAAGTCTACGAGCAATTGAACGCCATAACCTGTTGCTGCTTTATCTTTTGCGTAGCCAACGTTCCCAAATGCCACGCCGGCAATATCCAGATGCGCCCAATTGGGATGACCTTCAATAAACTGCTCCAGAAATTTTGCGGCTACAATACAATCGCCAAAAGGCTTCATCGAAATGTTTTTAAAATCTGCCACATCCGAAGTGAAATCGTCTTTCCAAATATCCCACAGCGGCAGATTCCAAAGACGCTGATTTGTCTGATCTGCTGATTTTTCCAGAGATTTTTTCAAATCATCATTGTTGGAAAAATAAGCGCCACAAGTGTAACCGAACATCCTCACTGAACTTCCCGTCAAGGTTGCCAAATCGATCAAAACATCCGTTTTGTAATTCTTTGACAGGTATGAAAGTCCGTCTGCCAGTGTCATTCTGCCCTCTGCATCGGTATCCAGAACTTCAATAGTTTTCCCGTTGTAAGCTGTAATCACGTCGCTTGGCAAATACGCTTTTTCGGAAACTGCATTATCCGTAATTGGCAAAATCGCAATGATGTTCACCGGTAATTTAAGTTCGGAAGCTGTAATTAAAGCACCGATTACTGCACTTGCGCCACCCATGTCACTTTTCATATAATGCAGATTCGCAGATGGTTTGATGGAAATCCCGCCAGTATCAAACAAGACACATTTCCCAACGAGACCAATTGTTTTTGCGTTTTCGTTCTCAGATTTATATTCCAAAATCGTAAACGCAGCTTCCTGCGAACTTCCCTGATTGACTGCGACAAAAGCGCCTAAACCCTCTTTTACAGATTCTTCACGATTCAAAACTTTATAGTCTAAACCATATCTATCTGCTGTTGATTTCAGGAATTCTGAGATCTGATTTACTTTTTTATAATTAGCAGGTTTATTCAGCCATTCCATTCCGGCAAATTGTCCGTTGCAGAGTGCTTCGGTTTTTAAGGCTAAATTTTTGGCTGCATCATCAGAAATCATCCCAAAATGAAGTGCAAAATTGTCCTGCCAGAATGGATGCGATTTTTCAAAAGGGTAAAGGTAAGTTCCCAGAAACAAACCTTTTACAAATTCTTCCGTTGATTCCAGATCTAATTTCGAATGTACAGAAGTGGGAACAGGCTGAACGCTTTTCTTGTAATCGTTTGCGAATTTGCTCGCCACAGCCTGTATTTCAAAACCTTTGGAATCATTTCCTATTCCGATAAAAAAGACAATTTCATCAGAATCTGTCTCAATAAAAACATCGTTCTTCTTTCCGTTGAAAAAATGTTCTGTATTTGGATATTTAGATTTTTCCCGTTCCCAATCGTCTTCGCTGAACAGAAATATATGTTGTTTTGTGGTTTCTCCGTTATTATTTATTTTAATCATTGGCTTCGTTTTTTTCTAATTCATTTTTAGCTTTCACAGGGCTTTCCAGGCTGTTGATATACAGCCATTCTATAGCTCTTGGGAATTCCTGCGACCAGAAAAATTCCTGATGTGTGCCTTGCTCATTGATGTTGGTTCTGACCTCGAAGTCATATAATTTCTGGGCGCTCAGTTTCTTCAGCGATTTTTCAAAAAGCCTGATTCTTCCTACCATCCGCGAGCCTTCCAGACGCCCGCCGTACAGATAAACTTTGATCTTATACGGATTGCTGAATCCAACCATCGGAAATTTATTATTTGGCTCTACCCAAAGTGATGGCGAAAAAATCAACAGCTTGGAATAGACTTCGGGATAAAGAAATCCGCCGTAAATGCTGATCAATCCGCCCAGAGAACTGCCACCAATTCCGGTATTTTCGCGGTCTTTTTTCGTCCGGTAATTTTTGTCCACCCAGGGTTTCAAAGTATCTGTGATGAATCTGAGGTATTTTTTCCCTTCCGCATTCTCTGTGACGGCGTCATTATCAAAAATGTATTCCTTAATCCTGTCATCATTCCCGTGTTCAATCGCAATTACGATCAGTTCGCCACGCCCGTATTCCGCCAGAAGTGCCAGTTTCTTATCAATTTCCCAGTTCCCAAAAGCAGACCCTTCATTGAAGAGATTCTGTGCATCCTGAAGGTAAAGCACAGGATAGCGTTTCTCAGAATCATAATAATCGAAAGGCAAAAGTGCCCAGATTTTTCTGGTCTTATCCAGCTGTGGGATATAAAATTGCTCATCAATGAGTTCTACCGTCGGGAAAAATTCCTTTTTGAATGGTCCCCAGTTGAGCCTCCATTTTTCTATACTGACATTCGTTTTTTTTACATCTTTTTTCACTTTCCGGTTTGGTGTAATGCTGTCATAGCGGTCTATTTCAACATTTTCCCAGCCACCTTTGGTGAATTTGAACTCAATCTCATCGCTCAGCCACTCATCAGGAATATCGATGTGATAATGGCTTGAATCCAATTTTTTCAATTCAAACTTTGGATCTTTCGGGTTCCATTTATTAAAATTTCCGGTTATGAAAATCGCTCGGTCATCATTATCTTCTGACTTCAGAAAAAACTCCATTCTTTTTTTTATTCTCTTATTGAATCATAAATTTATAAAATTATTTCTATTAAAGCTAATTTGGTGATTATTTTTATGTTAAAATTTGACTTTGTTAATGATTGTTAAGTCATTTATCAAATTAATTGAAATATTGAAAATTTGTCATTTTGAAAATAATAACTGCTTTAAACAAAAAAGCTTTCGAAGAATGTCTTCAAAAGCTTAAATTATTGATTGGGAAAAGCTACTATTATTCTGATTTTACAACCTCGGTACGCTCAGATATTCCGTTGGAGTTGAACGCTTCGATTTGAAAATAGTAGGCATCTGTCCTGTCTGCTCCTGTAAAGAAATATTCGTTTTTGCCGTAAACCATGATGCTGCCATACAGTTTGTCCGGCGATTTCCCCCAATAGATCACATATCCATCTGCATCAGAATTTTGCTGCCATTTGAACCAGATGCTTCTTCGCTCGCCGTACTTTTTAGGATCTGCCCTCAGTGGGACGAAGTTTTGAACTTTGCCGGGCTTTGTTCCGGCTCCCTTTCCAAAAACACGGAAACCGCTCAGTGCAAACTTGCCTGTTGGCATTTTTAAATTTTCCATTTTCAGAAATCTGGCTCTCGCCGGTTTTTCCAGTTCTATATAATCATGCGGAACATCGGTTTTGTTTTTAGATTTGTCAACAATGACTTTCCAGCTTCTACCGTCGTCGGAACCGTATATTTTGTACTGGTGCATTTTGCCTAAAGTTTTCCCTAAAAATTCCACATCCTGATCTGCGTAATTAATTTGGATCGCGTTGATTGTAGAAACCTCTCCCAGATCTGTCTGGAACCATTCGCCGGAATTACCTGTTTTGGCGCTCCAGTAGGTTTTTATATCCTCATCTACTGCAAGATTTGGCTGATAACCGCCGAGCGTTGAAGAAACCTGAACGGGTTTGTTGTAATTGAGAAGCATCCAGCCAGGAAATAATCCTTGGGAAAAATCTTTGCCCTGTGCATATTTTGGGAGCAACGTAGGATAATCGCCATACGCCGTATTGGTGTACATCACATCGTCTTTGTCAAAACCTGTCGGCCAGATTCCCAGACGTCTTTCAAAATTGTTTTTGGTGGAGATAAAAATAGTGGAAACGTGCCACCAGTTTCCAAAATTATCCTGAAAGGTAGCGCCGTGGCCTGCGCCGCGTGCAAAGCCGCCCGGTTTGTAGGAAAACGGATTGTGCTGCTGATATTCAAAACCTTCCAATGGATTTTTAGAAACGTAAACGCCGTCAGAATATCCGCTGAATTCTGTCGCAGGCGCGCCGTACTGCATATAATATTTGTCCTTGTATTTCGTCATCCAGGCACCTTCTACAAATGGCTGAAGAAATACATTGTCATTGTATTCTCCAAACCTTTCCCAGCCATGATCTTCTGGTTTCAGTCTCAGAATTGGCTTTACAAATCCTTCGGACTGCATTGTTTTGGTCTTAATTTCGGTTCCCAGAAGCGGCCATTCATTGCTGGAGCCCCAATAGAGATACAGCTTGTTTTTATCCTCATCATAATGAAAGGCAGGATCCCACGCACCTACTTTCAAGGTGTCGACCGCTATTTTCCAGTCGTCCTTGGTAGGATTTGTACTTTTCCAGATCGGGAAATCCTGTTCCCAAGTAGATCCGAAAACGTAAAGCGTATCTTTCATCGCCCAGACAGCCGGCGCATTGAGGTCGTGGATGTATTTATTGTCCCGGAGAAATTTCCGGTGGATGAATTTCCAGTTCAGCATATCGTCGCTGTGCCAGTAGCCTTCCTGATTTGTCGAAAAAAGAAATAGTTCTTTCTGAAAATTGACGATGACCGGATCTGCCGTGGCGCGGTGCTTTCCCTGTTTCGAAAAGGACTCGAAAGGTGTGTAGCCATAATCTATGTTGATCGGGTTGCAGTAAGTCTTTTGCTGAGCACCAATCCATATGGACAGACAAAATATCAGAAGGAATGTTGTTTTTATTTTCATTTCAAATTTATTCGGGTTTTTTGCTGTACTGCTCCAAAACATTGTCTACGAAGCGGAAAGTATCCTGTTTTATCTTCATCTTTTCTTCAGGATCTCTGTGGAAGAACAGAACGTAATCTTTGTCAACTATCGTTAGTTTTTTACCGACAGATTTTGCATCATAGAATTTATCCAATTTATAAATAAAATAGCGGTCGTTTTTCAGGGTGATAATAATAGGAAAAAACTGAGAAGGCGCCATAGAACTCCGGTTGAAGTTGTTGACCACATTGGCCATATAATCTTCCTCGCCATCCTGATTAAAGTCGCCCTGATCTATCGTGACCACGTCTTTATCAGTCAGAAAATCCTCAAACTCGATGTCTTCTACACCGTCGGGCCTGTAAAATTTCATCTCGTCATTGACATTCAGCTTGTTTGTAAAGCTGTTTTTGCTGATGAGACTTTGCAGCGTTTTGAGATCCATATCGCTTCTGATGCAGGAAACTAAGCACAATGCGACAAGAAAAATAGGAACAGACTTCATGAAGAAAAAGATTTATTCTAAATTAAACAAAAAAAGCCAATCCGTACCAGGTTTGGCTATTAAATATTTTACATCAGAATTCCGTTGGTTGGCTGTATTGCCGGCGGAAGCTCCTTTTCGTTCAGCATATCCCGCAAGTCAATTTCTATCATCCTACTGATCTGTGAAATCGGGACATCGTTTGCGCCGCCTTCAAAAGGATTTTCGCAACTTTCACCGATCTGTTCCAAAACAAGGAAAACCCAGCCTAAAAGAATGCTGAACGGTATTGTAAACCAGATGTAAATGCTGTCCAGTTTTGCAAACTCATTCAGAAAACCCAACGGCAAAAGGATGCAGAAAAGATTGGTAAAGTAAGTATTTATCGTAGAAAACTGCCTTGGATAGGGGAAGTTTTTGATTCTCTCACATTTGCCCTGCTGATCGTAAAAATCTTTTAACTGGTTTTCCAGCGCCGTGTAGTTAAAATCATTAATGAAGCCGGACTCGTGCAGTTTCCTCAAAGTTTCAGATTGAAGCGCGATGATTTGCGTCGCACGGTTTTTCTTCCCGAGGAGAAAATTGATTTCATTTTGATCAATGTACTTTTTCAATTCTTCGGCAAGGTCAGATTCCCACTCTGGCACGTTGTAATATTTCAGATATCTTCTGTTGTAAGGTCTTGTCTTGGTGTTTTCCCAGGCTTTTACTTCTCGCAGTTGAAATCTTAAAGCTGTGAGCCAGGCAAAATGCCGGTAAAATAATTCTTGTTGCAAGCGTTTTTCCTCATTAGAATTGTTTTGACGGATAAAATCTTTGACCATAATTCCAAAACTGCGGCTGTTATTGATGATTGAACCATAGATTTGTCTCGCTTCCCAAAGCCGCCCGTAAGTTTGCGTATTTCTGAAGCCGGAGATGAAAGCCGTTGCTGTGCCCAAAAGCGCGATCGGAACCCACGGGATTGCCAGCCACCTCCATCCCAGAAAGTAAAATAAAATAGTCGGAATGATGCTGATGACAAGCATTTTCAGGATTTTCTCCTGACTCCAGACGATGAAGTGCGAGATTTTGTAGCGATTGGATGCGTTCATTTGAGTTTTTATTTATTTTAAGGATTGGGCTTCCACTTTTTTTCGATGAGCGCCATCAGATAATCCGGGCACTTTACAATTTTGTTGGTCGCGGCGTCCAGAAAAAAGAGCGTGGTAGATGCTTCGGTGATTTTTACTTTTTCTTCGTTATAAATTTCATAGTCGAACTCTATTCTGATCCCGGGAATTTTTCTGATGTAAGTATGAATTTCCAGAATCTGGTCATAAAGTGCTGGTTTCAAATACTTAATTTTATATTCTGAAACGGGAAGGAAAATTCCTCTCTTTTCTATTTCGTCATATGACATCCCGAGGCTTCTGAAAAGCTCGACTCTTGCCACTTCAAAATATTCTGCATAGTTGCCGTAATAGACATATTTCATAGGGTCGGTTTCGCCGTAACGTACTCGTAATGTGTTGGTTGTGTGTATCATTTTAAGTGGATAATAATTCATACAAATATATTTTTTAATAATCAATAGAGAAAAAATTTTTTTATGAAAATTAATAATTAGATATTTGTTGTCTTCTTAAAAACTAAAATCCCACCGGAAATAGCAGCAGAAAAATGAATGAAAATTTAGTATTAATCTGGGATAGGTGTCTCCAATTTATGAGGGACAATCTAAACGCAGCGGAGGATAATACGGACCTCAAAAAGTTAGAAAACTCTTTCGACTTGTTATTTGATAAAGTTCAGCCAATTTCTTTGGTGAACAATAATCTTACGCTACTCGTTCCTAGTGATTTTTACAAAGAATATATCGAGGACAATTATCTGTCTTTACTGTCTGCTGCGCTTAAGAAAAATATCGGTAAAGGGGTGAAATTGTGGTATTCTGTGATGGAAAACAAACCATCAGGCAAAGAGAAACCAATTACCATGAATGTAAAAGGAATTTCTACACAACAGCCAAAAATTCAGGAAGCAAGACCGGTTTTAAGAGATCATAATAACGTCAATGCATTTGCCGTTCCGGGAATCAAGAAAATCAATATAGACTCCAACCTGAAGGCAGATCAGTCATTTGATAACTTTATAGAAGGCGAAAGCAACAAGTTTGCATCCACAGTTGCAAGATCAATTGCAAAAAGGCCAGGTTCTACAGCATTCAATCCATTATTCGTGTACGGAGGTTACGGTGTAGGCAAAACGCATTTGGCTCAGGCTATCGGTCTGGAGGTGAAAGCTTCTTATCCGGAGAAAGTGGTTCTATATCAGTCTTCTGAGAAGTTTATTCAGGATTTTGTAAAAGCAGCCAAGTCTCAGAACAAGACAGATTTTCAGCATTATTATCAGATGATCGATGTTTTGATTATTGATGATATTCAGTTTCTTTCCGGGAAGGCCGCTACACAGGACAGTTTCTTCCATATTTTTGATTATCTGCATCAGAATGGCAAACAGATTATATTGACTTCTGATAAAGCGCCGGCTGATATTCTGGATACGCAGGAACGTATTATTTCCCGTTTCAAATGGGGACTTTCTGCAGAAATCAAATCACCGAATTTCGAAACAAGAAGAAAAATTATTGTTGATAAACTGAGCCGCGACGGAATAGAACTGACCGACGATATGTTGGATTATCTTGCCTCCGAAGTTAAGACAAATGGTGTGAGAGAGCTGATTGGCGTTGTAAATGCAGTGATTGCTTACTCTACGGTTTATAAGTCCGATTTCAGTTTAGATTTACTAAAAGACACCATCAATAAATTAGCAACTACTCAGAAGAAAACCATCAATATTCCTTATATTCAGGAGGTTGTGTGTGATTATTTCGGAATCCAGAGAGAGCAGCTATTATCCAAAACAAGAAAAAGAGAAATTGCCTTGCCTAGACAGTTGGCAATGTATTTCGCAAAAGAATATACCAACGCTACTTTTACAAAAATTGGTGAAGAAATGGGTGGAAAAGACCACTCAACAGTGATGTATGCCTGCGACACCATCCGCGATGTCTCGAAAATAGATAAAGAGCTAAAGAAATATATTAAGGATCTTAAAGAAAAGATCGGTCAATAAAATAAAAAATGTCTGAAATTAATTTTAGACATTTTTTTTATAATAAATTTAGATTTCTTCTCTCATATAGGATTGTATCTCGCCAGATCCCATCCATCTTAGAAATCTTCTCCCGAAAACCAACTTTCCTGAAACCAAATCTTTCGTGAAGTTTTACACTCGCCAGATTTTCTGGAAAAACACTTGACTGTAGTGTCCAGATTCCATTATTCTCACTTTCTTCAATCGCTTTTTCCATTAACTTTGAAGCAAATCCAAGTCCGCCAAAATCAGGATGAATGTAAACGCTAACTTCTGCAACACCGGAATAATTGCATCGTGAAGAAACCGGACTTAAAGCAATCCAGCCCGCAATTTTTCCATTACATTCAATCACAAATCTTGAATGTAAAAGATGACCATTGTCCCATTCTTCCCAAGTCGGAACGGTTGTGTTGAAGGTCGCATTTTTTGTTTCAATTCCTGATTTGTAAATTTCCAAGATTTGGTTTTTATGTTCTTCTTTCAAAGTTTTGATGATGGGATTTTCTTTCATTTTAAGGATTTTCTTTAATAAAATTAAATTTAATATTTAGATTCTCCATCATAATATTTTTTCTTTAACCATAAACTCAATTTTACCAATAAAATAAGAACGGGAACTTCCACCAAAGGACCAACAACACCGACAAATGCCTGTGGAGAATTAATTCCAAAGACAGAAATAGCAACCGCAATCGCCAGTTCAAAATTATTTCCTGTTGCTGTAAATGCAATTGACGCATTTTTGTCATAAGAAACTTTCATTGATTTATTAATAAAAAAACTCGAGAAAAACATCACAACAAAATAGATAATCAACGGAATGGCAACTTTTACTACATCCACTGGTAATTCCACAATTTTTTCGCCTTTCAAACTAAACATTAAAACGATTGTAAAAAGTAAAGCATACAAAGTAACCGGTGAAATTTTGGGAATAAACTTTCGGTTGTACCATTCAGCTCCATATAATTTTACTAAAATATATCGGCTTAAAAATCCCGCTAAAAATGGAATTCCGAGATAAATTAATACGCTTTCCGTCACTTCTCGCATCGGTACAGAAAAATTGAAATTTCCTAAACCTAATTTTTGAGGTAAAACATTGATGAACAACCAAACAAAAAAACTGTAAGAAAATATTTGAAAAATACTGTTCAATGCTACCAGAAGTGCTGCATATTCTCGGTTTCCTTTGGCTAAATCATTCCAGACAATAACCATTGCGATGCATCTCGCCAAACCAATTAGAACTAAGCCAATCATATAATCTGGTTCGTGTCTAAGAAAAATTATTGCTAAAATAAACATCAGAATCGGACCGATAATCCAGTTGAGCAACAATGATAATGACATTGCTTTTTTATCCTTAAAAGCCATTGGTAAAAGTGAATAATCAACTTTTGCTAATGGCGGATACATAATTAAAATCAAACCAATCGCCAACGGAATATTGGCATTTCCCACAGAAAGCGATTCAGCAATTGCAGAAATATTTGGAAATAAATAGCCTAATCCTACGCCAATTACCATTGCTAAGAAAATCCAAAGCGTAAGGTAGCGGTCGAGAAATTTTAATTTTGGTTGCATCAGATTATTTTTTAACTAAAGAAAAAACATATAAACATTCCATCGCGATCTGGTTGCTTCTCTCGGTGTATTTTTCGTCTTGAAGGATAGAATTATCAAAAGATTTAGGGTCGAAATAAGTGGTTCCTATTCGAAGATCACAACCCGGAATAAACGGACAATTTTCGTCAGCATCGCCGCAAGTCATTACTGCTACAAAGTTTTCTTTGGGCAATGTTTCGTCATCAATCGTTTTTGAAAAACAGAAATTTGATTTGTTCTCTCCAAAACGCACTTCATATTTCGGATTTTTACTTTCATCTAATTTTTTCACTTCAAAACCAGCAAAAATCAAAGCATTGATGGCATTTTGATTAAAAGCAGTAGCTTCTGTTCCTGCAGAATATGTATTGATATTGAAACCATAAAAATCGGCGCCAACTCTTGCCCAAACTTGTCCAAGATGACTTCTGCGGGAATTGTGCGTGCAAACGTAAACCAAATTGATTTCTTTACCGGAATTTAATTTTTCCTGAATATGACTGGCTAATTTTTCTAATACAATTTTTCGTTCAGTGTTGATTTCTTTAAAATTTTTACTTATAATTTCGCAACGGGTTTTGATGTTTTGATTCATATTTGAACAGTTTAAATTTTAATAAATATTAACAACATCCACTTCCAGGTTCACAAGAATTGATTAAATTAGAAGGTAATTCAGATAAGTTTTTCTTTTGTTTTTCTAATGGAATTCCACAAGCGTCCTGAGCCAGGCAGGCAGTGGTTTTATTTTTCAGAACAAATGTTTTTCCGTTGAATTCCAGATCATATTTTCCGATAGTCTCAGATTGATATTCAACTTCAACTTCATAATCTTCGATTCCCAATTTTTCTTCAGAAAGTTGAATGATATTCAGTAATTTTTCAGGTTTTAAACGATGTTCAAGATCATTGGCATTCCACAACTGGAAATTGACCACTTTTTCCTTTCTGATCACGCCGCCACAATCGATGAAGTTTTTCGTAATCATTCCAACTTCGGTTACGTGGAAATGTTCCGAGACAAAAGTTCCATTTTCTAATTGAAATTCTACATTTTTCAAAGTTGGAAGAATGTTTTTGATATCTGATAGTTTCATATTTGATGATTTTTATTTGTTTTATTGCAATATTACGATTGATTAATTTAAAAAATGTTAGCAACACTTTTCTTTAGTTACTGAAATGACATTTGAAAAGTAACCCGTTAAAATATCAAAAGTCGATTCGTCAATACAATAACAGATCGATGTCCCTTCGATATTTCCTTTAATCAATCCGGCGTTTTTAAGTTCTTTTAGATGCTGCGAAACGGTTGGCTGAGCCAGCGGAAGTTCATTCACAATGTCACCACAAATGCATTCGTTCACCTTCATTAGATATTCGATGATTGCAATTCTCGCCGGATGTCCAAGTGCTTTGGCGATATTGGCAATTTGATTTTGACGGTCTGTGAAATGATCTGTTTTGGTCGCTCCCATTATTTTAATTTAATATTGCAATATTACGATAATCGTTTTAATGACAAAATATTTTTGAATTAAATTTTAAATTAATAAATTGAAGATATTTTTATTTTTTAAAATATAAAAACTTTTTACATTATACTAAATACTTTTTACATTATACTTAATACTTTGTACAATGAAAATACTAATGGTCTGCCTCGGAAATATCTGCAGAAGCCCTTTGGCAGAAGGCATTTTGAAGCACAAATTAGGCGAAGGTTACGAAGTGGACAGCGCCGGAACCATCAACTATCACGAAGGCAGCCAGCCGGATGAGCGCTCCATAAAAACCGCCACCAAAAACGGCATCGATATTTCAACCCAGAAATCCAGACCAATCCAAAAGTCAGATTTTGAAAAATTCGATTTGATATTCTGTATGGACAAAAACAATTATAAAGATGTCTTGAAACTCGCAGACGATTCTCAGAAACACAAAGTCAGATTGATTTTGGATAATGAGCTGGAAGTTCCCGACCCGTATTTCGGAGGAATCGCAGGATTTGATAATGTTTATAAAATGCTCGATGAATCTTGCGAAATAATAGCCGAAAAAATCAAGAACAATAGCATATAATTCACAAACAATTCTAAATTTGTAAGACAAGTCTTTCTTATGAATTTTGACATCGAACAAAAGCCGCTGAAGCCAAAAAAGTTCTATCAGCTCCTGTATATTCAGGTTTTAATTGCCATTATTTTGGGCGTTTCGCTCGGTTATTTTTATCCGGATCTTGGTGAGAAGATGAAACCTCTAGGCGACGGTTTCATCAAATTAGTCAAGATGATTATTGCGCCGGTTATTTTCCTCACCGTTTCCACCGGAATTGCCGGGATGAGCGACCTCAAAAAAGTAGGAAGAGTCGCAGGTAAAGCCTTCATTTATTTCTTCACATTTTCCACTTTAGCGTTGATCATCGGTTTGATTGTCAGTCATTTGGTTCAGCCGGGAAAAGGACTCAACATCAATCCAAATTCACTTAACGGCGCAGAGATTGAGAAATATGTCAAAGCGGCGCACGACAATTCGATGGTCGGTTTTATTTTCAACATTATTCCCGAGACGCTCTTCAGTCCGCTCACGGGCGACAATATTCTTCAGGTTTTGCTGGTTGCCATTCTTTTCGGAGTCGCTTTGGCCATCACTTCCGAGAAAAGTTATCCCGTTTACGATTTCCTCCAAACCCTCACGATTCCGATTTTCAAAATCGTTGAGATTTTAATGAAACTCGCGCCAATCGGTGCTTTCGGTGCAATGGCGTTCACAATTGGAAAATACGGCGTCGAATCACTCAAAAATCTGGCGATGCTCGTCGGAACATTTTACGCCACTTCTGCACTGTTTGTGGTTTTGGTTTTAGGCAGCGTCGCGTGGTACAACGGTTTCAATATTTTTAAATTCCTGAGATATTTGAAGGACGAAATTCTCCTGGTTTTAGGAACAAGTTCGTCAGAACCTGCGCTTCCCGGACTGATGAAAAAGTTGGAAAATGCAGGTTGTGAGAAAGGCGTCGTCGGTTTGGTGGTTCCCACAGGCTATTCCTTCAATCTAGATGGAACCAATATTTATATGACTTTGGCGGCACTTTTCATCGCACAGGCCTGTAATATCGATCTGACTTTGGAACATCAATTAGGTTTGCTTTTGGTCGCAATGCTCAGTTCCAAAGGCGCAGCGGGCGTTTCCGGCGCGGGATTTATCACTTTGGCAGCCACTTTGGCGGTCGTTCCCGAAGTGCCGATCGCAGGAATGACTCTGATTCTCGGTGTCGACAAATTTATGTCCGAATGCCGTGCGCTCACCAATGTCATTGGAAATGCCGTCGCCACCGTTGTCGTTTCCAACTGGGAAAACCGCCTGGACAAAGAACGATTAAAAGAAGTTTTGAACTAACTTTGTAATGGTTAGAATTTGGGCAGCTATTTCCGCCTTCCGTTCCCAATCTTTTTTGTTCAGGTTTTCAGTTTAAATACAAATTGAGTATTAGCAAAAAAGGATTTCCACTCAAGTCGGGCTGCAGATTCAACACAGAACAACATCCAACATAAAAACGCGTTTTGTCGCTACTTACAACGAGCGCAAAATCGTAAATACATTACATAATATATTTCACAAAAAACCATGCTTTACCTTTTACCAGCTTACCTTTCCGAGAATTCTCCAACAGATTATTTTGCGCCAACGATCAAAGACATCATTATGAATGTCGATCATTATTTTGTGGAAAATGAAAAAACAGCGAGAAAAGTGATTAAGTTTTTCGCACCGGAAAAAAAACAACCCGAACTCAAACTTTTTCTGCTCGACAAACATACCGAAACCGCAGATTTGAAACAGGCACAGAAACTGATGAAAGAAGGTGTAGATTTCGGATTGTTGTCAGAAGCTGGTTTGCCTTGCATCGGTGATCCGGGAAATATTATTGTGGGTTGGTCTCATAATAATAGAGTGAAAGTCATTCCTGTAAACGGACCAAGTTCTTTTATTCTGGCTTTGATAGCGAGTGGTTTCAATGGACAGCAGTTTTCTTTCAACGGTTATCTCGCAATCGAAAAAGACAAAAAGAAAAAGGAAATTCAACAGCTGGAAAGTTTGGTAGAGAAAACGGGATTCACGCAGATTTTTATGGAAACACCTTACCGCAACAATCCGCTTTTCGAAGATTTGACCAAATTTCTGCATCCAAATACCAAGCTCTGCATTGCTGCCAATATCAATGATCCGGAAAACGAATTTATCCAGACAAAAACCATCAGCGACTGGAAAAAGAACAAGCCTGAACTGCACAAGATTCCAGCAGTTTTCCTGATCGGGAAATAAAAAGAGAAATTAGAAGTTAGATTTTAGAAATTAGTCTAACTTCTCACATCTAAAGTCTAACTTCTAACACCCAAAACTATGAATCAAACTTATCCTTTCTATTTGAAGCTTTCCTGCATATTGATCAGCATTGTGATTCTTGGATTTCTCGCCATCATCGGTGAGCAGATTCTGATTCCGATGGTTTTGGGATTGCTGATTGCGATTTTGCTCATGCCGCTCAGCCGTTTTATGGAAAAGAGGTTGCGGTTTCCCAGAAGTGTATCGTCCATCCTCGCAAGTCTTTTGGCATTGGCGATTATTGGCGGCGTCATTTATATTCTGTCGCTTCAGGTGGCAAAGTTAGCAAATGACTGGCCGCAGTTTCAGAAGCAATTTATAGATCTCACGGATGATCTTCAAAGCTGGATTTCCAGAACTTTTGGCGTGCGAAGAAAAGATCAATTGGTGTTTCTGAACGATACGGCGAAAAAATCTATCAGCACTGGAACAGCCATTCTGGAAAAAGCGCTGACATCGATTGGTTATGTCTTGATGCTGACTGCTTTTACGTTTTTATTCACATTGTTTTTCCTTTTGTACAGAACGCATTTGCTCAAATTTTTGGTAGCGAGTTTCTCTGAAACTTATCACAAAACCGTGTTTGAAATTATTGACAATATCCAGTTTATGGTGAAGAAATATCTGGTTGGACTATTTCTTCAAATGCTGATTGTAACGATTTTGTCTCTTATTGCTTACACAATCATTGGTGTGAAATACAATTTTATGCTCGCCATCCTGACAGGAATTCTCAATATTCTGCCTTACATCGGAATTTTGACCGCATTGCTGATTGGCGCTTTGATTACGTTTGCAACTTCCGGAGTGAGCCATGTGTTGTTTATTGTGATCGCGATTGTCGTAATCCACGCGATTGACGGCAATATCATCATGCCGAGAGTGGTAGGTTCCAAAGTGAAAATCAACTCATTGATTGTGATCATCGGTTTGGTAATTGGCGAGATGCTTTGGGGAATTGCGGGAATGCTGCTCACGATTCCGGTTTTGGCAATTCTGAAAATTATCTTTGACAGGGTAGAAGGCATGCAATCCTGGGGATTCCTGATGGGTGAAGATGAGGATGTGCCGATCTTTAAATCTACTTTTGATAAATACTTCCTGGTAAAGAAAACAAAAATTGAAAAGGTGGAAGTTATTCCTGAACCGAAAGATAAACCGGGTTTGTAATCTGGAAAATCCATTAAAAGGCAGAAACCCGCAGCCCGACTTGAGTGGAAATCCTTTTTTGCGTGTAATCCATTTCTATTAAACTGAAATCGTGTGCAAAAAAGATTGGGAACGGAAGGCGGAAAAGCTGCCCAACTATTAAAATTGATTTATGAAAAATCTAAGTTTCCTGTTTATTATATTTTCCCTGTTTCTGAACGCTCAGACCAAAAAGGAGAATATTGAGGTCATTAAAAAATTTCAGAACGAACTGAATGCAGAATATCTGAATCCTAAAGAATCGCCGTTGCGGGGCGATAATCTGAAGAATTTTAAGAAACATCCGTTTTTTCCGATTGATTTGAAATATAGAGTAACAGCAAAATTCATAAAAACTGAAAATCCGGTTCCGTTTGAATTGCCAACTTCGTCCGGAAAGTTTCAGAGTTACCAGGAGTTTGGAACTGCGGAATTTGAAATAGACGGAAAAAAGTATGCTTTGACGATCTATCAAAACCTGAGACTTATAAAAATGGAAAAATACAAAGATCATCTGTTTCTGCCGTTTCGTGATGAGACCAATGGCAAAGAAACTTACGGCGGCGGAAAATATATGGATCTGACAATTCCGAAAGGGGAAGAGATCATTTTGGATTTCAACCAATCTTATCAGCCTTATTGTGCTTATAATGCTTACGATTACAACTGTCCGATAGTGCCGGAAAAGAACAAATTACCTGCGAGAATAGAAGCCGGCGTGATGTACGAAGATGTCTATCACCATTAAAATTTCAACTTTAACGTTCCTTAACAGCGCATTAGCACGAACATTGAAACTTACCATTCAAATCAAAAAATTATGAGTGATAAAAAACTTGCCGGACTTTGGATAGACGGAACAAAAGCAATCGTAGTAACCAATCACGATACACAGGAAGTAACTGAATTTGCAGTAAAAGATACGGTAAAAGCGGAAATCCAGCACGGAAATTCAAGTGAAAATGCAGCGAACAATGCAGAACAATCCAACAAATTGAAATTCTATAAAGAAATCGAAAAACTGATCACAAACAGTACAGATCTTTATGTAACTGGACCTGGAACTTCTCAGGAAGAATTGAGAAATCATCTTTTGGAAACGGCTCAGTACAAAAATCTAAATATAAAACTTGGAACCGATTCGCAACTAAGCGAAGAGCAGGTTCTGGAGGAAGTGAAATCTCATTTTCACGCCTAGAATAAGTCAATAAAATAAAAAAGCGATCCCGAAATTTTGGGATCGCTTTTTTTGGTTTAAATTCTCTCCAATTCCCCAGAATCAATCGTAGTTTTGAAAGTTCCGTAATTCACGGTCACTTTATTTTTCTTGATTTCGTCTATGGTTCCAACGCTTGCACTTCCTTTGATGCGGACGCGCTGACCAATTTTCATCCAAACGGCACGTTCTGCAACGCGTTTTTCTTCCAGTTTTTCGTTGGTTTCGACAATTTTTTCCTGAACATCTTCTTTTTTCAGCTGCTGCGTGATTTTTCTTTTGATCACCTGAAGGCGTTTCGTTTCATCTTTGTCGGCGCCGAGTTTCCGGTATTTTTCCTGCTCCAGAATCTTCACGAAATCTTTCACCACATCTTTTCTGGATTTCCCTTTGACATAGCTGTCAATAAAAGTTTCGATCTTGTTACCGAACTGAAGTTTGCGATGTTCATCTTCGTATAATTTCTGGAAATTATGAAGTTTTTGCTGAAGCTGTTCATTCAGTTTGTGAAGATTGTCCCGCTTGTCTTCTACGGAATCTCGCTTTTCCGAAAGGTCAGATTTTATTTTTTCAACCTCAAATTTTTCCTGCTGGAGCTTAACAATGGTTTTATCGAGATTCACAATATCGTGTTCCACTTTTTTCTTGGCAGAATTGATGATGAATCTCGGAATCCTGTTTTTCTCCGCCACTTCAAAAGTGAAAGAACTTCCGGCTTGTCCAACTTCCAGTTTGTATAAAGGTTCGAGTGAATTTTCATCAAAAAGCATCGCTGCATTCGTTGCTGCAGGCAGATTTTCTATTACGATTTTGATATTGGTGTAATGCGTTGTAATGATTCCAAAACTTTTCTTGTCATAGAAAAATTCCAGGAAACTTTCTGCCAAAGCGCCACCCAATTCAGGATCTGATCCTGTTCCGAATTCGTCGATCAATAAAAGCGATTTTCCGTCCGCTTCTTTGATCATTCCGGACATTTTTTTCAGTCGGGAAGAATAGGTGGAAAGGTGGTTTTCTATGGATTGATTGTCGCCGATGTCCGTCATAATTTTCTCAAAGAAAAACATTTCAGATTTTGGATGACACGGAACCAATATTCCACTCTGAATCATCAATTGTAACAATCCAACGGTTTTCAACGTGATGGATTTTCCGCCGGCGTTTGGTCCTGAGATACAAACGATTCGGTTATGTTCGGTTAATGAGATGGTTTGTGAAAAGATTTCTTTTTTCTCTGCTTTGTTTCTGATCCAAAGCAAAGGATGGAAAGCTTCTCGTAATCTTAAAGTCTGATGACGGTTGATTTTTGGTAAAATTCCGTTGACTAATTCCGCGAATTTCGCTTTTGCCCGGATTAAATCTAAATCAAAAATATAAGACTGATAATCTGAAAGTTGTGGCTGGAATTCTGCAAGTTCGGCTGTCAGTTTTCTTAGGATTTTATCGATTTCTTTTTTCTCTTCCTCCTGATTTTCCTTTAGTTTAAAGTAATGTTTTACAACACTTTCCGGCTGAATAAAAGTGATGGAACCTGTTTTTGAAATGCCTAAAACACGTCCCGGAACTCTCTTCTTGAACCCGGATTTCACAGCCAGAACTCGTTGGTCCTCAATAATACTTTCTTTGATATCATCCAGGAAATCACTTTGCCCGCAGTTGAATAATGCCCGGTTAAAATTTTCGCTAATCGCTTTTCTGGCGTGCTGAATTTCTGTTCTAAGGACTTTCAGAATGGGCGACGCTTCAGTTTTTACTTCTCCGAAACGGTTGAAGACTTTGTCTATTTTGTCAACAATTTCCTTTTTATATTCTAAATGTCTTATTTCTTCCAAAAGCGTTGGGAAGATCTCGGAAAGCTGCGGGAAAAACCGTTGAAGTTTCCCGATCTGTTCCGTCATCGTTTTGATTCTGATGAAGGATTTGTTTTCCAGGCGGAAGTTTTCTATCAGCATCAGTTTCAGTTCTTCTTCGATGTCTTCGTACTCATCAAATGGTACTGCGGCGGCACCTTCAAAACTGGAAAGGAATTCTGAGGTTTTTTTTAGCGATATTTCAGCTTCGTCGATTGGCATCGGGCGAAGCTCCATGATTTTGTCTGCCGTTTTTGGCGAGAATGCGAAGGGAGCGATCTCCGAAAGAAGTTCCGGAAATTCTAATTCATTAAGGTCTGCTTGATTGATATTCACAATGCAAATTTACGAATTTGAAATCTTTATTTTAGTTAAAAGAGAAAGTTTCAAATTGATAATTTCTTTTAGAAATTGTTCTTTTAATATGTCTTCGAGAACCTCAGACTGACATTAGTAAAATTGGAACCGTTGATACTAGGATTGTGTTGGTGAGCGAAGTGGAAGTGTTTTTTTGCATATAATGATATTTGGTCATGAATAAAATGAGAAATCCTTCGTACTGGCGAAGCGCGTCACGGCTTTGACGAAGATCCTTTTTTCTACATCTTACATGTTTTGAACTGCAGAAAGCCTGCAAAAAAGATTAGCTATGTCGAACCACTTCATTAGGTTTGCGAGTGGAAGACGGATAAAGACGCCCAAATCATAAAGAAAACAACATCACCGGAATCCAGCGATGTTGCATCAAAAAATCTAATTATATGAAAAAGTGTTTTACAGTTTTGTGGCGAGGCTGAAAGTGAGTTCCAGATCGTTTTTCACCACGATCATTCCGCCCATTTTTTTTGGTGGTGTGATATTGAAGTCACTGAATTTTATATTCTTCCGGCCTGTCAGTCTGTTGTTTTCCATCGCAAATTCTACATTATATCTTTTGCTTTGGTTCATCATCGTTACTTCTACGACAGCAAGGAAGTTCTTTTGCGTTTTTGTGAAGTTGATGAATCGGATGGTCATATTGGGATATTTTTCCTCATTCAGGATTTTCTGAAAATCTTTGGTCATCATCTTGTTTCCGCAGTCAAAATCTGTGACTTTTAAGATAATATTCGGTAGACTTTTTTCTGAAAAAGTGTAACTGTTTTCATTTTTGAATTTGCTGTTGATACACTGGAAACTGTTGACATTGGTGCTGCCCTGGATTTTGACGAAATTGTCCTGTGCGTTTGCCATTATAGTGAAAAAACCGAAAAGCAGATAAAGAAGTTTCATTGTTTTGATTTTAAAATGCAGAGGATTCCCGAGAGTTTCCTCTGCTTTGTTGAACTGAATATTTAGAAAGAAATCACGGCTTCCAACATAAATCCTTTGAACTCTCCGTCTTTTTTGATGTTGGTGACGGGATATCCGTCGTAGGTCTGATTGACGTATTCTACTTTTGTAAGGATATTTTTGGTCATAAACCAGCCGCCACCGATATTGTATCTGTCAACACTGATGTTGTCTCCGCTGATGAGTTTCCCGTCTACTTTGTTGTACCGGCCGCCGAAATAGAAGTTTTCTGTGTTTCCAAATCGATAGAGTAATTCGGCAGCGTACTGGTTGTATGTTCTCCTTTCGGTCTCTGCAAGATTGCGGCCGGAAGCAGATTCAAAGATTCCGAAGAATTCCAGTCCTCTGTATTTTACAAACGGATTGACCATAAAACTTGTCAGTGTGTTTTGAAAATCTGGATCTACCATTCCGGATCTCATCTGGGCAGAAGAGGTGGCTGCGGTATTTTCCATCACAAAATAGTATCTGGATCCGGCTCTGTCGCCATTGTAAAAATCAAGTCTGGGTGCTCTGGCAATATTGTAGAAAGATCCTGTAAGGCGGATTCTCAGGTCTTGATTGAGCTGTTTGTCGTAGCCTAATTTTCCGTAAAGTCCTGGACTTGTGCCGCCTGTTGCAGTTTGATTCAGTCGCCCGTTGGTGACACCACCCATTACGATTACGCCCTTTCTTCTGTAATAGACCTCTGCAAAAGGAAATGTAGCATAAGCATCCATTAGATAATTGCCGACGAATGGATTCATAATAGCATAAGCGTTGTCTGATCTTCGGAGCTGGGCATCGCCGTAATTGATTTGATCCTGACCTACTTTGATGGTTGTATATTTCATGAGTTCCTCTGCGAAACCTTTTTCTATGAAGTCTAATTTATCAATCTGCAAGTAGCCGCCTTTCACATAAGTTTCGTTGTGGTGACGGGAGGAGAGGAAGGTTCGCAAATGTAAATTTACGCCATCATACAATGCGACATCAAGATCCAGATTGGCTGTTGGCAGGTTGATGTTATTTCCCAGATCGTATAGCTGCGTGGTATTCACGCCATTTACGATGACAGGCGTTGCATTGTTTTTATGTTGCAATCCCTGGAATTGAAGGGCAAATGCGCCACCGACTTTCACTCTCAGGTGATCGAATGTAGAAACTGTGTCTTTTGGATTTTCAAAGATGTTGAGTCCTCTTTGATCTCGTGGTTTCAGGTTGTCCAGCTTTCCTTCCTGTGCAAATCCGAAGTTGGCGGTAAGCAAAGCGGCGATGAAGCCTGCTTTCAGTAGATTTCTTTTCATGATCTTAAAATTATTCAGTTACTTTTTCGTTTTATTTTGCCTTATTCTGCCACTATACTGACTTTTACAGTCACAGCATCTCCTGTTTTGATTCCCATAAAACCAGGTCTTTCCATTCCGAATTCTGACAGTTTTATAGTTTCTGTACCTTCTATGAAATAGGCGTTTCCTTTTTTGACGACAGATACAGGGAAGGTGACGTTTCTGGCAGCACCTGCAACCGTCAGTTTTCCGGTCACATTGCTTTTTCCGAGATTAATAGAATTGGCAGAGAATATGACGTTTGGTGCTTTGTCTGCTTTGAGGGCTTCATAGGCTTTCTTTTCCATCGTTTTTCCTTTTTCAGCTTTAATTGTTTTCACGGGAACACTGAAGCTGATATTAGTAATCGCGTTGCCTGCTGCAGTTCCGGAGAAAGTGGCGGTGGTTCCGCTCATAGTCCAGTCGTGCATGGGCGAAGTTCCTGAAATAATGATGCTTGCACTTTTTTGAGTTATTTTTTGAGCATTTGATAATTGAGGTAAAAGTGTTGCTCCCAGAAGTACTGCCAAACTTATTAGATTTTTCGTTGTTTTCATTTTAATAAATTTTAATTGTTATAATTGTATATGTTTCATTATTGATAGGACAAAGGTATGAGTGCGGCAATATTTAAACGATTATTTTGATATGTCAAAAATCATTTGCGTTGGGTATACTGGAGAATTGATAATTTTTTTAAATAATACTTATTGATTCTATCTAAATGTTAAAATTTTGCTTTCTCCGATTTGATCATTATTCATAATGTTTGCTGATTGTTTAGAGATGACATTTGTTAGGTCATCACATGCTGACGAATATCATTATTGTTATTTTTGATTTAATGTTAAAAATGTTAAATTATTAAGGATTATATAAAAATAGGATGACGAATATCATTAGTTCTGCATCGTAGTAAATTTGTATGACGGAAAGTCATTCTTATTGTTATTTTTGTAGCCTAAAACACAATTTTACAATGCACAGTCTTTTTCCTTTTCTCTTGGCTATGGTTGCCGTCATCGTTGTCCTCAACATGTTTGCGGCAAAACTCAGGGTAGCATATCCGATACTGCTTGTGCTCGGAGGATTGGTTATCAGTTTCATCCCGGGACTGCCCGTCATAAGGATCGATCCAGATCTGATCTTCTTCATCTTTCTTCCCCCGCTTTTGTTTGATGCAGCGTGGAGCATTTCTTTTAAAGAGATGAAAAAATGGTGGCGCATTATCGGAAGTTTTGCCTTCCTGGTCGTTTTCTTTACCGCTTTGTCCGTTGCGCTAATTACCAATCATTTTATTCCTGGATTTACGATTGCACTGGGATTTTTACTTGGCGGAATTGTTTCTCCTCCCGATGCCGTTAGCACAGGAGCGATTACAAAATTTGTGAAGATTCCCAAATCCACATCCACGATTCTGGAAGGTGAAAGTCTGATGAATGATGCGTCATCTCTCATAATTTTCAGATTTGCCCTGGTTGTCGTTGGAACCGGACAATTCGTATGGCAGGACGCAACTCTCAGTTTCTTCTGGATGGTGATTGGCGGCGTGGGAATTGGTTTACTATTAGGCTGGCTCTTCGTGCAGGCGCATAAACTTCTGCCAACCGACGCGCCTTCGGATATTGCTTTGACGATTATTGAACCCTATTTGATGTATTGGATTGCCGAACAGTTGCATAGTTCGGGCGTTTTGGCAGTCGTTGCAGGTGGACTTTTTATGTCAGCAAGAAGATTGAAATTTCTCAACAGCACTAGCCGGATTCATGCTTACAGTGTTTGGGAAAGTCTGATTTTTATTCTGAATGGCGTTGTTTTTTTAATAATAGGCCTTCAGCTTCCTGAGATCATGGAAGGGCTTCAGGAAGATCATATTCCATTAAAAACGGCGATTGGATACGGCGTTTTGGTAACGGGCATTCTGATTGCTGCCAGAATGATCAGCTCGTATGCTGCCCTGGTTGCCACCTATATTTTCCGCAGAAGTGTAATGCCGGACGCTTCTTCCAACAGCCAGCGTTTTTTTATGCCAATGCTGTTGGGCTGGACCGGGATGCGAGGCGTGGTTTCTTTGGCCGCGGCGCTTGCAATTCCTGTCACTTTGAGCAACGGGACGCCGTTTCCGCACCGGAATTTAATTTTGTTTATCACATTTGTTGTGATTCTGCTGACCCTTGTCGTTCAGGGTCTTACGTTGCCTTATTTTATTAAACGTACCAAGTATTTTGAAAATATTTTTGCAGAAGAATCAGAAGAATCAACAAAATTTAAAATAAAGAAAGATCTGAAACAGCACGTTTATCAATTTCTGAAATCGAAATACGATAACGAACTACAGGATCATGCAGGTTTAGAAATGTTTTTAAAACATTGGGAAGAGCGAACTAATGCCACGGATGACAGCTGGATGAATGAAAAAACGAAAATTATTTTTGTGCAAATGCTTGAAATTCAGCGGGAATACCTTTCCGAATTGAATAAAGATCCAAAAATCAACGAAGAGATTATCCGCCAGCAGCTGTATCAGATCGACCTTGAAGAAGAGCGTCTGAGGATGATTTGATTTAATAAAACAAAAAAACCACTGAAATTTCAGTGGTTTTTGTACCCGGTGCCGGAATCGAACCGGCACATCTTGCGATACTAGAGTTTGAGTCTAGCGCGTCTACCAATTCCGCCAACCGGGCATTGTGTTGTTTTTATTGGTGTGCAAATATAGAAATATTTTCCAGTCGATAAAAGTGATTTTTGAATATTTTTACATTTATTTTTTAACGAACTGTAAATCAAAAAACTATTTTAATCAAAATTCAACTTCCAGCCCGTCATACGCCAAATGTACATTCTCCGGCAACTCATTTTCTACTTCGTCGTGGAAGCCCAGCTGGTGGCTGATGTGAATGAGATAGGTCTTTTTTGGTTTAAGCTCTGCCACCAATTCCAAAACTTCAGGTAAGATGAAATGCGAATGATGTGGCTCTGTTTTACGCAGACAGTTGATGATGAAATAATCCAGGTTTTTTAGTTTCTCTTTCTCTTCACTGTTGATTTTACTGGCATCTGTGATGTAAGCCAGCTTTTTAAATTTAAACCCAAGAATATTAATCTCAGAATGGATAATATCTATCGGCTGAACTTCTACTTCATCAAACAACGTAAAACGATCCTCGATTTCAAACAGGTCAAAACTGGGCGCTCCCGGGTATTTATGCTCTATGAAAGCATAGGGAAAACGGTCTTTCACCTCTGCTGCAACACGCGAGTTGCAGTAAATTGGCATTGAAGTTTTGTTTTTGAAAATCAAAGGGCGCAGGTCATCCAGACCTATGATATGGTCATTGTGCTCGTGGGTGATGAGAACAGCATCAATCTGTTCTTCGTGATTGGACAGCATTTGCTGCCGGAAATCTGGACCACAGTCAATTAATATCTTCCTGCCAGCGTCGGAAGTAATGAGTGCAGAAGTCCGTAAACGCTTGTCTTTTTGGTTGTTGGAAAGGCAGACGGGATGATGGCTGCCGATAACAGGAATGCCTTGTGATGTGCCGGTTCCTAAAAATTTTAAAAGCATTTTTATTTTAGCTGTTATTTTGGTAAATTTACAAAATAAATCTAATTCTTCGTGATAAAGCCAAAACTTACCCCTAAGCAGAAAGCCTTAGCCATCAATTTAGATTCATCCATCTACGGAACTTTTGCGGAGATAGGAGCGGGTCAGGAAACGGTGCGGCATTTTTTCAGAGCTGGTGGTGCTTCCCAAACGATTGCAAAAGCAATGTCTGCGTACGATAAGGACTTTAGTGATGCCATCTACGGTACCGAAAACAAGAACCGTTATGTCACGCAAAACCGCCTTCGCAAGATGCTGCGCTACGAAATGGCTCTCATAGAAGAAAGAATCCCAAGGGAAAAAAATCCGGGAAAAAAATTCTTTTCTTACGCCAATACGGTCACCACCATCAATTTTGATAAAACCTCCAAAGGCCACGGCTGGGTAGGAATCCGGTATCAGAATGGCGAGCAGGAGGAGTATAACGAAATCGTCATCCACGTCAAATTTAAAGAAACCAATCCCACACTACAGCAGGAAACTCTGGGAAGTCTGGGGGTCAATCTGATTTACGGTGCTTATTTTTATATCGATAATCCACGAGTTCTTGTAGAGTCTTTGTACGACGATCTTTCTCTGGATCGGCTGGAAATAGATATGATCGACTTCAGCGGACCAGCGTTCCAGTACGTTGATAACCGTCTGATGAGTCTTCAGCTGGTGAAATTGGGGATGACGGATGCCGTGATTTTCAACTCTCAGGGCAGTAATATGCTTCCTGCCGATATTCTTTACAAGAAAAATATATTTGCGGTACGAGGCAGTTTCCGTCCTGTAACGCGCGTAAACATTGATATGTTTGAGCACGGTCTGGATATGTTCAACCAGGATAATGCCTGCGATAGCGAGAATACTCAGATTCTTTTTGAGATTACGATTTCTAACCTTAGAGCTGCCGGCGATATTGATGAAAGGGATTTTCTCGACAGAGTCGATATTCTGGGAACTTTGGGCTACACAGTAATGATCTCCAATTTCTCAGAATATTACAGAATGGTAGATTATTTCTCATCATTTACCAATCAGCATATCGGCGTGGCTATGGGCGTCAACAATCTTCTGGACGTTTTTGATGAAGAATATTACAAGAATCTTCCGGGTGGAATTCTCGAGGCTTTCGGAAAATTTTTCAAAAAAGATATGCGGGTTTATCTGTACCCATACAAAGATCCTGAAAACGGCGAATTGCTGACTTCAGAAAACCTGAAAGTGCACGATAATCTCAAGGAATTATATAAATATTTCAAACTCAACAAAAGAATTGTTGACATCGACAGATACAATCCAAAATTCCTGGAAATCTACTCGCGCGAGATTCTCAAAAAAATAATGGCCCACGATTTGGGTTGGGAGGAAGAGCTTCCGACCGGCGTGGCAGAAATGATAAAAGACCGCGGCATGTTCGGGTACAAAGAACTGACTTTTGAAGGATTAAAATAAAAAACTATGGTAGAACTTAAAAAAAGACTTTCAGTAATTCTGGAAAGTCCACAAGATACGAACGTTAAACTTTTGAAAGTATGTCAGCTTTTGGATAGAGAGATCTCTTACTACAACTGGACAGGATTTTACTTCAAAAATGGCGACAAAGATGAGTTGGCTCTTGGGCCGTACGTTGGCGCGGTTACGGATCACATTATCATTCCTTTTGGAAAGGGAATCTGCGGTCAGGTAGCGGTTTCTGGCGAGACTTTCGTAGTGCCGGATGTTCACGCTCAGGATAATTACCTGTCTTGTTCTATCGATACCAAAGCAGAAATCGTGGTTCCTATTTTCAAAAACGGCGAAAATATCGGTCAAATTGATATTGACAGCCATTCCATCGATCCTTTCACAAAAGAAGATGAAGAAATGCTGAAGTGGCTTTGCGAAGAGGTTGCGAAGATTTTGTAGATCTTAATGAAAATTTCAGTTCAAATAATTTTCATGATCTTATTTCCAATAAATATTTTTGGACAAACTGAAAATATTAATAGTGGGAAGTATCATCCAGCAAAAGAGATTTTTGAAACTAAATATGAAGAGAAGAATTACATTAAAATCCCAAATTCTCTAATTAAAGTTGAAAAACATACAATTATTTTTAATAATGTCAGAACTATAGCGTTTGATAATGATATAGATGTCAAAGCAAAATTGATTTTATCTAATGGATTATTAAATCCTTATGACATTAATGGAAGTTTTAATTTGAGAATTTCTGCTATCACTGAATTACCATTATTAAATCCAAACTTTAAAACGAAAAGATATAAGTTTTGGATTTTTTCAATTGCAGAAAATAGTGATGATGTAATTTTAGCAAATCCTGTTGAATATTATTTTGAATTACAAAATGAGAATGCAGAGTCTAATACCAGTTTTGAACAATTTATTTCTAATGCAAAATTGACATTCTTAAGTAAAGGAGGAATTATTTTGTAAAATATAATTTTACCTCAGTACTTCCTCCACTAATTCCCGATAATATTCCCCACACTTCGCTAGATGCGATCCATACCAGGAAAAAGCCTCACCATCTACAATCATTATTTTTTGATCAACACAAATAGTCTGGATTTCCGCCATATGTTTTTCTTTAAAAGGAAAAGGCTCAGATGATAGGAAAATCAAGTCCGCTTCTTTCAGATCTTCCAGTTGGACTTCCGGATAACGTTTCTGGGTTTTAAACAAATTTTCAAACCCCAATTCCTCCAAAATCCTTGAAATAAAAGTGTCGCCACCAACCGTCATATAAGGATCTTTCCAAATGAGATAGGCTGCTTTTAAAGACTTTTCCGGTTTCGGAATATCAAAAGCTTCGTAAGTACTGAGATTGAGATATTGCGCTTTTTCTTTTTTTTCAAAAAGGTGTCCGAGGTGTTTTATCAAATAATAATTGTCTTCCAAAGTCTCTACATTGGTCACCAAAACTTTGAAGTCTCTCATCAGTTCCTCAACCTGTTCTTTTACGTTTTCCTCTTTGTTGGCGATGATGAGGTCGGGTTTTAATGCTTTAATTTTCTCAAGGTTAAGATTCTTAGTTCCACCAATGATCTCAATATTTTTGACCAATTCTTCGGGATGAATGCAGAATTTTGTCCTTCCGACAATCTCATCAGAAGTCAGACCCAAATCAAACAAGGTTTCTGTAATGGATGGTACAAGGGAAATTACTTTCATTGATGGATATTAAAATAATTTATTACAAAAATCCTTCGACTCCGCTCAGGATGACACTTTTCGAAATGTAAGTCTGAAGCTCTCGAAGGCTCTACAATACAAAAAACTCTCTCAAAAATAAACATTTCTGAGAGAGTTTTATAATTTGAAACTAAAATCAATTTTCCTCCCGTTAATGTCGGGGAAAGAAAAATTTATCTGATTAGTCTTCTTTTTTAGTCGCTTTCTTTGCAGCCGGTTTTTTAGCTGGCTTCTCTTCTGTAGTTTCTGCTTTTTCAGTTTTTTTAGCTGGTGCTTTTTTAGCTGCAGGTTTTTTATCAGCTGCTTCTTCCGTTTTTTCTTCGGCCACTACAACTTCAGAAGGCTCTTCCGTTTTCACAAAACTTTCCGGTGTGATATAGCCAGCTTTGTGCAAAAGGTTATACCATTGCGCCAGTTTCTTAATGTCGGATTCATAAACTCTTTCCACGTCATAGTTAGGAAGAGAAGCGGTCATAAACTCTCTCAGCTCGTCGCCGGAAGCTTTGTGGCTGATCGTCGCTTTGTAATCATAGTTCTTAGCAACATTTTCAAAAACTTCGAATAATGGTACTTCTTTATCAAATGTGAACATCGCAATATTGTCCAGCAGACTCACCTGGCTGGAGTTTGAGATGCTTGTTTTCTTTTTTGTTGAGATATCTTCTACGATAAATCCGTTCTTTAGTTGAGAAACTAATTTGAAAAGTCCCGGTTTTCCGGAGATCGAAATAATTTTTTCTAACTGCATTTTAGTATTTTTTTCTTTAATCTAATTTATTTTTGTCGGTTGTCAAATGTACAAAGTCGGTTGTATTGATTACTTTGTCCTATTACTTCGGAAACCTCATTTTGTAGCTCACGCTCACTTCGCCGTTTGCTATTTTCTGAAGTTTTCCTTTGACGATTTTTTTCTTCAAAGCGCTCAGGTGATCGGTAAATAATATGCCTTCAATATGGTCATATTCGTGCTGGATTACTCTCGCTCTGATGTCCTGAAAAACATCGGTATGTTTAACGAAATTTTCGTCGTAATATTCTATTTTAATGGTCGATTTCCGCTTTACATCCTCTCTTACTTCCGGAATGCTGAGACAGCCTTCGTTGAATTTCCATTCCTCGCCGGATTCCTCTAATATTTTTGCATTGATGAAGACTTTTTTAAAATCTTTCAATTCCTCTGCAATATCTTCATAATCCTCGTCCTCTGCAAGCGGCGAAACATCGATGATGAAAAGTCGAATATCCAAACCGATTTGTGGCGCTGCCAAACCAATTCCGTTGGCACCATTCATCGTATCGAACATATTTTCGATAAGCGTTTTCAGCTCAGGATAATCTTGGTCTATCTCCTGCGCTTTCTTTCTCAAAACCGAGTCGCCAAAGGCTCTTATTGGTAAAATCATCTTTTTTGTTCTAAAAAATTCTGCAATATGATGGTTGCACTTACTTTGTCTATCAATCCTTTTTCCTGGCGCTGTTTCTTGTTTTTTCCGCTTTGGCTGATGAAAAAAGAAGCCATTTTGGAGGTGAAACGCTCATCCAGACGGTTGATCTTTTTATCCGGAAAATCCCTTTCAAAAATTGAAATGAACTTTTGGATCTCCGTCTCGATATCAGACATATTTCCTTTCAGATCTGTAGGCAATCCTATCACAATCTCATCTACCTGATTTTCATTGAAATAAGATTTCAGAAACTCCGTCAGTTTCGGTGTTTCCACAGTAGTCAGTCCGCTTGCGATAATTTGCATATCATCTGTCACGGCGATTCCCGTTCTTACTTTTCCGTAGTCTATTGACAGGATTTGTCCCATAAGTGTGCAAATTTACAAAAATTTTCAGCTTATGAAAATCAGATGGTTATTAATGAAAATAAAAAGCCGCAAACACATCAATTTGCAGCTTATTTTTTGATTTCTAATTCTAAAATCTAACGCTTCATCTCCTCCACCAAAATCTCAATCTTGCGGATATATTTTCCGTAGAAATGTTTGAACCACGCCATTCCGATAAAATAAACCATCGTCAACCCAAATGCGACCGATCCAATGAAAACCATAGCCAGCACCGTATTGGAGTAATCGTGGGTCTGCGGAATAAATTCCAGTACGATGATCATTTCACAGACAAAAAACGGGACAAAACTCAGGTAAAATGACACATAATATTGTTTGTTCAATTCAAACTGATGCAGCAGATCTTTCAAAGCATCCAAAGTTCCCAAAGCCGGATTGCTGATTTCTTTATAAAGCTTGAAAAATTTGGTGAAGAAAAATGCAGTCACAATCGCCATAGACATCACCAGAATTTCGATGTAAAGAGTAAATCTGAATGGCAGTGGGAAAAACCAGATTGCCACCAGAATAATCGGCAGCATTATGATGGTTGACCAAAATTCATAACGCATATTTCGCCTAATCCTTTCCAGAGGATGGTGGATCTGTCTTTGTTTTTCTCTGGAAATCTCCGGCGTTTCGGAAACATCTTCCTTATTCCAAAGTGATTTTAAATTATCTAAGTCCATATTTTTAATTTTGTTAGATGATTGCTAATAATTAACAATTAATCATTAATAATTTCTCGGAGTTTCTCTTTCGCCCGGTTCAGTTTAACTCTCGCATTGCCTTCCGAGATTCCCATTTGCTCTGCAATTTCCTTTCCTGAAAAATCTTCTAAATAATAGAAAATCAAAGCTTTGTCAATCGGATTTAATTTTTGGATCGCTTCATACATTTGCTTCAGTTTCAGTTCATCTTCCAGATTATAATCTTCCTCTTTTATTTTATAAACCGAAACATCATCGTTCTGAATGAAGCTCCGTCGCTTTTGCGATTTTAGAAAAATAATCGCAGTATTAAGAGCAATTCTGTAAAGCCAGGTCGAGAATTCAGATTTACCTTCGAAGCTGGAGAACGACTTCCAAACCTGATAAACAATCTCCTGAAACAGGTCATTCTGATCATCACGATTGTCCATATACATTTTGGAGATTTTGAAAATAATCCCTTTATGTTTATCAATTTTCTCTAAAAATTCTCTCTCAGAATCCATTCTTGCTTCAGCTCTATCCGGTTAGTAGAAATAAAAATAATTTGTTACAAAATAAAAATTTGGGCGCCTTTTCCGCCTTCCGTTCCCGCTTTTTTCTGCCATTGCGAAGAACGTTAGATCATCGACAGAATATTGCTACATTCGCAAGGTCAGAAAAAGAGCTCCACTCAAGTCGGGGCGCGCTTCGCAAAGTCTGAAAATTTGTCTGTCAGCTCACATTTTCTCAATCGTTGAAATTAAATAAAGTTTACCGACAATATTGGCATTCTGGAAGAAACCTAGCAAAGTGGTTCGATGACGTCTGTCTATACGCTGAGATTCTTTCAGAATGACAAATTGTTTGTTTTCAATAGTCTCTCTTTGTTCAGTTTTACGTCTTTGCGATCCTTAAAATGTTTTCTATATTATCAAAAAAATCTTTGCGCACTTTGCGTTCAAAAAAACACAGTAATTTTTCATAATTTTGTAAATCAATTATCATTCATCATCTATCATTTATAAAAATCGCAGATGTCTTTAAAAATTTCAGGACTTACAAAAAAATTCGGCGAGCAAATTGCGCTCAACGATATCAATATAAGCATTTCAAATAACGAAATCATCGGACTTCTCGGCCCAAACGGCGCGGGAAAATCCACCCTGATGAAATCCATCACAGGCGTCCTGAAAATCGACGAAGGCGAAATTTTGTTTAATGACAAAAACATCACAGAAAACGAAATCGAATCCAAAAAGAAAATCGGTTTCCTTCCGGAGAACAATCCACTTTACAACGAGATGTATGTGAAAGAATATCTGCAATTTGTCGCCAATCTGCACAATATCAAAAAAGAAAGAGTAGAAGAAGTGATAGAATTGGTGGGAATTACGCCCGAAAAATCCAAGCAAATCTCACAACTTTCCAAAGGTTACAAACAACGTGTCGGACTTGCTCAGTCCATTTTTCACGAACCGGATTTATTAATCCTCGACGAACCAACCAACGGACTCGACCCCAATCAAATCGTAGAAATCAGAAACGTCATCAAAGAGATCGGAAAAGAAAAAACCGTGATTCTCTCCACGCACATTATGCAGGAAGTAGAAGCACTTTGCTCGCGCGTGATTTTGATTCATCAGGGAAATATCATCCAGGATTCCCCAATTTCTGAGTTCAAAGGCAAATTCGAAAGTCTGGAAGAAGCGTTCCAGAGTTATACTATTTAAGTTGTCAGTTCTTGGTTGATAGTTGATAGAATCAATTGGAAACCAATTCCTGACAACCATCAACCGACAACTATCAACTAAAATTGAACTTCGCCCAAATCATCCTTCCGCTTAATCTTAAAGGAACTTTCACTTACAAAGTTCCCGAAGATCTGATGGACAAAATTGACGTCGGAATGCGGGTTCTGATTCCGTTTGGCGGAAAGAAAATCTACACCGGAATTGTAGCCGAATTGTTTGATGAATTCGAAGAGAGTTTTGTTCCGAAAGAAATCATCAATCTGCTCGACAGTCAACCGATCGTTCCGAAACAACAATTGGAATTCTGGAATTGGATGAGTTCCTATTACCTCTGTAATCTCGGCGAAATATACCGTTTTGCATTTCCATCTTCACTGAAATTGGAAAGCGAAACTTACGTCCGATTACTGTCGGAAAGAACCATCGACTGGCAGAATCTGGATGCCAATGAGACTTATCTTCTTCAGGCTTTGGAAGTCCGCCAAATGTTGAACTTGCAGGAAATTGAGGCCTTCATCCCAAAAAAAGAAATCATCAAAACCATCAACGCATTGATTGATGAACGCTATATTTCTGTGGATGAAAAAATTACGGAGAAATATAAAGCCAAAGAAATCGCTTATCTGAGAATTAATAATGAAGAATTAAAAATCAAAAATAGTCTTGCAGAAATAATTACAAGTTTAAAGAATGCAAGAAAACAGCAGGAATTATTTCTGTTGATTTTGGATAAAGAGACCGAAAATCCCGATTCATCAATTCGGAAATCAGAGATTTTTGACGAGGGAAATTTCAACAATTCTCAACTGAAATCACTGATTGAAAAAAAACTGGTTCAGGAATATTACCTCGAAAAAGACAGAATCGATTCTTACGACGGCGAACTGGAAGAAATCGAACAGTTGACTGAAAACCAGAAGTTAGCGGTTTCGGAAATTAACAAAGCATTTGACGAAGAAAAAAATGTTTTGCTCCACGGCATCACATCATCCGGAAAAACACATATTTATCTTGAGAAGATTGAAGACTCCGTCAATTCAGGAAAAAATGTGCTTTTGCTTTTGCCGGAAATTGCGCTGACAAAACAAATCACTATTCGTCTTGAAAAAAAATATGGTAAAAAGCTGGGGTTTTATCATAATAAACTTACGGATTTTGAAAGGGTAGAAGTCTGGCGGAAAATCAAGAAAAACGAACTTAAAATCCTCATTGGAACCCGGAATTCTTTGTTTCTTCCGTTTGAAAATTTAGGATTAATCATTGTAGATGAGGAGCACGATTCTGCTTACAAATCCAGAGATTCCAATTTCTTTTTTAATGCGAAAGATGCTGCGATGATGCTGGCGGAATTTTATAGTTCGAAAATAATTTTAGGTTCGGCTACGCCATCGCTGGAAAGTTATGATTTGGCGATGAAAGATAGGATCCGATATGTTCCTTTAAATGAGCGTTTTGGGAATGTAGATGTTCCGAAATTTGAAATTATCGATACCAAGGAAGCTCAAAATCAGAAGAAGATAGTTGGGAATTTCAGTCAGAAAATGCTGGATGAAATTAATCTTCAACTCGAGCAAAAGAAACAAAGCATCATCCTCCACAACCGCCGTGGATACGCCAACGTCATCGAGTGCGAAACCTGCGGACACGTTTCCTACTGCAGCAATTGCGACGTTGTGATGACCTATCACAAGGCTGCGAATGAACTGAAATGCCACTATTGCGGCCATCGGGCTGCAAAGCCTACTTTTTGTCCGAGTTGTCACGGTAATAATCTGAACAGTAGGGGAATTGGCGTAGAACAGATAGAAGAAGAGGCTAAAAATATTTTTCCGGATTCTGAAGTCGACCGAATGGATGTAGACTCGATGCGCAAGAAATTTGCGTATGAAAAACTTTATGAAAAACTGGAGAATGGCGAGACCGATATCCTCGTCGGGACGCAGATGATCTCGAAAGGTTTGGATTTTGACAATATAGAATTGGTGGTAATTCCGAAAGCGGATGCGTTGATTTATGTCCAGGATTTCCGGGCGGAGGAACGCGCTTATCAGTTGATTACGCAAGTTGCAGGACGAGCCGGAAGAGTCTCGGGACAAGGAAAAATTTTGATCCAGACTTATAACCCGTCGCATTCTGTTTTTGAACTGATTAAAAATCAGAATGTTAAAGAGATTTACGATTATCTATTGGAAGAAAGGAAGAAATTTCTCTATCCGCCATTTGTGAAATTGATAATGATTGAGCTGAAACACAGAAAAGAAGACAAGCTGAACAGAGCTTCACAATTTCTGGGGTCAGTTCTGCGGAAATATATTCCGGAAGAATGCATTCTTGGTCCCGAAAAGTCTCCGATTGCGAGGATCAACAATCTCTATCAATATCAGATTCTGTTGAAGTTTCCTAAAAATAAGAACTACAGGATTTATAAAGAATTGCTGTCCAAATCTATGGATGAGTTTGATGAGATCACCGCATACAAATCTATCAAGCGGGATTTTCTGGTCGATTTTTAACTTTAATTAACAAAATTTTGATTCTTTTATTACGGTTTACCGTAGTTGCTGCTGCAATATTCTCTAAATTTACTACGTTTTGAGATTAGGCTTTGATCTTCAAAACCTTCATTAAAAATAATTCAATAAAAATGTAATTCTTTTGAGAATGAATAAATTCAAAAATTATTTTTCGATTGCTGCCCTCGGACTTTCATCACTTCTGCTTTCACAAGGTACATCTGCAGGGACTTTGCCTCAGATTTCCGACCAGCAGACATTAGTAAAAGATATCACTGCAGAAAAAGCTTTGCTGTCTCCAAAGGATCAGATCGAATTTAATATCAACAAAATGTTTACAGATCCCGTTCTCAGAAATGCGAATTGGGGATTTGTAGTTTATGATACGAAAACAGGGAAAATCGTAACATCATATAACGAAAATGCACCACTTGTGCCGGCTTCTACCACCAAATTATTGACCACAGAAACAGCGTTTTCTTTATTGGGAACAAAATACAGATGGAACACGCAACTGGAATATTCCGGAAGTGTAGATGGAGAGGGCGTTCTCACAGGAAATCTCTATATAGTTGGAAGCGGAGATCCTTCGCTGGGCGGTAATCGTGGCGGTGCTGCAAGTTATGGTCAGATCGTGACGCAGTATATGGATGCGATAAGAGATAAAGGAATCAAGAAAATTACTGGTGACATTATCATTCAGACTGCAATTTTCAAAGAGAATAAAGTGACGCTTCCTGAAAATATTGTGTGGCTGGAGCAGGCGAATTATTACCTGCCTGTTGGAACTACAAAGGATATCAATCCAAGAAATGAAAAAATGATTGTCAGCCAGTCTAATAATCCTTTCAATCAGGTGAAGAAATATTTTTACGTCTCGCCTTATACCAACAAAATGGTCTACGCCGATCTTTATGAAGGTGCCTGGGTGACAACAAAAGTAGCGGATCCACCTGCTTTTTTGGCCAATAAATTAAGGGAAAGTCTGGTTAAAAATAAAATCGCAATTACAGGAAAAGTGACCCCGAAAATTGTAGACCGTGATCCTGAGCCAAGGGAAGTTCTGAGCAATTACAAATCCCCAAGCCTGGCAGAAATTGTAGCTTACACCAATCAGAGAAGTGATAACGGCTACGCAGAAGCAATTCTGAAATCAAATGGCTTTATGAAGCTGGGAGATCAGACGACGGAATCTGGCAGAATAGTGGTGACCGATCATTTGAAAGCAACAAATTTCGATATTGTAGGACTGAATTATATGGATGGAAGCGGGCTTTCCAAAGCACACACTGTAACGCCTATTTCTCAGGTGAAATTTCTGACAGCGATGACAAAATCTCCTTATTATAAAGAATATCTGGACTCGCTGCCAATCGCCGGACAGACGGGAACGCTGAAACATATGTTTCTGGTAAACTCCAGTGGACAGATATTCGCAAAAACAGGAACATTGAATCACGTGAAATGTCTTGCAGGATACATCAAAACAAGAAGCAACAGAACGCTGGCATTTTCTTTATTAATCAATAATTATGCAGGATCGACAGCGCAGGTCAAAGACAGAATGGAGCAGTTGCTGGATCCGACTTTGGATCTCTAATTAGCAATAATTTCCACTTTAATTAAACCCGCAATTTTTTGTGGGTTTTTTTGTAGCTTTGATTTTATAAATTTTTATAAATAATGAAACATTTTTATACTTTAATAATTGTTTGTTTAACATTTAATACCATTTTCAGTCAATCTAATAATATAGACAGGAAAGGTCTTATAGATTCTGAAAAAAGAACTGCGTCCAGATCCACACTGGATTTCAACGTCAATCCCAATACGCTGAACTACGATTTGCAGTATGTCAGGCTGGAATTAGATCTGGATCCAACGCAGCAGTTTGTCTCAGGCACTATGACTTCTCATTTTAAAATGTTGGCAAACTCGGCAAATATATATTTTGAGCTTGCGAAGAATCTGACGGTTTCCACAGTTAAATACCACGGCCAGAATTTGACTTTTGAACACCTGACGAGCGACGAAATTAAAATAAATTTTCCTGTAGCATTGACGGCTCAGACTACAGATTCCTTATCCATAACCTATAGCGGTGTGCCAGACAGTACAGGTGCATTCGCCAGCTTTGAAGCAGATACCACAGATGACGGCGATCCCATTCTGGCAACGCTATCAGAACCATACGGCGCAAAAGGCTGGTGGCCTACCAAACAAAGCATGAATGATAAGATAGAAAAAATGGACATCAAAGTGACGACGCCTGCAGAATATACAGTAGGTTCCAACGGAAAACTGATGTCAGAAACCATATTAGGAAACGGTAAAAAACTTACATACTGGCAAACCAATTATCCAATTCCCGCTTATCTTTTTGCATTAGGAATATCAAACTATACAAAGATCAATTCCACAATTACGACAACGGGAAGCTCATTTCCTTTCCTTAATTATGTTTATCCCGGTTTCGATACGCCGTCAACAAGGGCAAGTCTGGCTTGGACGGCTACTTCTATGCAGACCTTTGAGGATCACTTTGGTTTGTATCCGTACAGAAACGAAAAATACGGTCATATGCAATTCAATTGGGGCGGCGGAATGGAACACGCCACAATGACGTCTATGGTAAATTTCGGACAGGGACTGATTGCACACGAACTGGCACACCAGTGGTTTGGAGACAAATTAACCTGTGGTGCGTGGAATGACATCTGGCTGAATGAAGGTTTTGCAACATTTGGCGAGCACGTGACCTATGAAAAATTATTGATGAGTCCCTCTCAGTTTCAAAACTACTTGGCCGGTCAGATCAGTGACATCACCAGCGATCCGGGCGGAAGCGTCTATGTGCCGGATTCCGGACTGAGCAATATCAACAGAGTTTTCGACGGAAGACTGACTTACGCCAAAGGGGCTTTTGTCCTCCGAATGATCAAATGGAAACTTGGTGATGATCAATTCTACGCAATGCTGAAAGCTTACCAAAACAATCCCGCTTTTGCGTACGGCTATGTGAAAACACCGGATTTCAGAAACTTTTTGAGCTCTTATACAGGCAAAGATTTTACAGATTTTTTCAATGACTGGATTTATGGTGAAGGTTATCCTAGCTACCAAATCCGATGGACTCAGAATGCAACGAGCAGAAAACTGACGTTCCGCGTCGGCCAGACCAGAAGTTCATCAACCGTCAATTTCTTTGAAATGCCACTTCCAATCAGAGTTACAGGTTCTGGCGGGCAAACCGCATATTTCGTTTTGGATCATACTGCAAACAACCAGTATTTTACGCAGGATGTCGGTTTCACTGTAACAGCAGTCAGTTTTAATTATGAAAATCAGATCATCACAAGAGGATCAACAGTCATACGTGATAATACATTGGCAGTCGACAGTTTTAATAAAGATAAAATCAATATTTATCCAAATCCTGCCAAATCATTCATCAAAATTGCAGGGCTGGAAAAATCTGCGGAGTATGAAATTTTTACGCTAGACGGTAAATTAATCAAAAAAGGAAACGCAGACAAAGATTCAGAAATCAATATTTCAGCTTTTGTAAAAGGTACTTATATCCTGAAATTTTATGATCAGTCATTTAAGATTATAAAAGAATAATCATTTGGGCAGCTTTATCCGTCTTCCACTCCCGCTTTTTTCTTTTTTATTCAAAAAAGAAAAAGAGCTCCGTTCAAGCCGGGCTGCGGGTGATTCAATTTTCAAAATGAACTACAAATTTTCCAAAACATAAAAAAGTTAAAAAAAGCACGCAATTGAAGTGCTTTTTTTATTTTTGTTAAAATCGAAAATCAATAAAAATGATATCACAAAAATTCCTCGAAAACATTACAAACGAGCTGACTAATATAGAAAACGACGGTCTTTACAAAAAAGAAAGAATCATCACTTCCCAACAAAGCGCAGAAATAGAAGTGGCCGGCAAGCGATTACTGAACTTTTGCGCCAACAATTATCTGGGATTATCCAACAATCCAGAAGTGATGAAAGCTTCAAAAGACGCCATTGATTCTCACGGTTACGGGATGTCATCAGTTCGTTTTATTTGCGGAACTCAGGATATTCACAAAGATTTGGAAGCAAAGATTTCCAACTTCTTAGGAATGGAAGATACCATTTTGTACGCTGCTTGTTTTGATGCAAATGGCGGCGTTTTCGAACCATTGTTCTCGGATGAAGATGCAATCATTTCAGACGAATTGAACCACGCTTCAATCATTGATGGCGTGAGACTTTGTAAATCTGCGAGATACCGTTACAAAAACAACAATATGGAAGATTTGGAAGCCCAATTGATTGCTACTTCCGGAAAAAATCACCGTTTCAAAATCATCGTTACAGACGGCGTTTTCTCAATGGACGGAATCGTGGCTGACCTAAAAGGCGTTTGCGACTTGGCCGACAAATATGATGCTTTGGTAATGGTAGATGATTCTCATGCAACAGGATTCATTGGAAAAACGGGCCGCGGAACACACGAAGCAAATGACGTAATTGGAAGAGTAGATATCATTACGTCAACATTAGGAAAAGCTTTAGGTGGCGCTTTAGGCGGATTCACTTCAGGAAAAAAAGAAATCATAGATATGCTGAGACAACGTTCTCGTCCTTACTTATTCTCCAATTCATTGGCTCCGGGAATTGTCGGTGCAGCGTCCAAAGTTTTGGATATGATTTCCGAAGACACGTCGTTGAGAGACAAAGTAATGGAAAATGCAGCATATTTCCGAAAAGAAATGAAAGCCAAAGGTTTCGATATTCCGGACGGCGACGCAGCAATCGTTCCAGTGATGTTATATGATGCAAAATTAGCGCAGGAAATGGCAGAAAAACTTGTAGCAGAAGGTATTTACGTCATTGGATTCTTCTATCCGGTAGTTCCGAAAGGCAAAGCCAGAATCAGAGTTCAATTGTCTGCTGCGCATTCCAGAGAAAATCTTGACAAAGCGATTGCTGGATTCGAGAAAGTAGGGAAGGAGTTAGGTGTTATTTCATAAAAATCAAAAGGCTTACAATTCGTTGTAAGCTTTTTTTATAAACAAAAAGACCAGCAAAAAATGCTGGTCTTTTATATTTCAAGAAGAAAATCTCGGGATTATTTTTTACCTCCGTAAGACTTGTCTTTGATTCTTGCTTTTTTACCTCTAAGGTCTCTGAAGTAGTAGATTCTAGCTCTTCTAACTCTACCTTGTCTGTTAACTTCAATTTTTTGAAGTGCAGGCATATTGATAGGGAAAACTCTTTCTACACCTACATCACCAGACATTTTTCTGATAGTGAAAGTCTTAGTAAGACCAGTTCCTCTCAATTGGATTACAGTACCTTTGAAGAACTGAGTTCTTGTTTTAGCACCCTCTTTAATCTCGTAATACACAGTGATGGTGTCACCGGCTTTGAATTCTGGGAATTCTTTTTTCGTAATGTACTTATCTTGTACGTATTTTACTAAATCCATTTTTTGTAATAAAAAAATTTGTTTTGTCAAGCCAAGCAACATTCACGTCCTTCGTCAGAGGTTGATTAACAGGTTGCAAAAATAAAAATAATTTTCATAACTGCAATGCAATCCGACAATTAATTTAATATTTTATTCAAGGCATTTGCAAAACACAAAACACCAAATACCAAAAACTTACTTGATTTCCAACAGTTCCACATCAAAAACCAAAGTACTGTTTGGCCCAATTTCTTTACTCACTTCCTGCTCACCATAAGCCAAATGTGGCGGAATCGTAAACCTGAATTTACTCCCAACAGACATCAGTTGCAAACCTTCTGTCCAACCTTTGATTACTCTGTTCAATGGGAAAGAAGCTGGTTTTCCACGTTTTACAGAGCTGTCAAAAACTTTGCTTGTAATCGTAGTGCCGTGATAATGGCATTTCACCGTACTTTTAGCTGTCGGTTTTGGGCCTTCTGTTTCTACCAGGATTTCATATTGCAAACCACTTGGCAAAATAACCACGCTTTCTCTTTTCCCGTTTTCAACCATATAATCCTGGCCGCTTCTCAGGTTTTTTTCAGCCAGTTCTTTTTTTCTTTTGAATAACAAATCCGCTACGCCCATTTCAATTTTTTTTCAAAGGTATTTATTATCCGCTGATTCATCAAAAATTCCGACTTATTTCCCTTAACTTTGATAGATAAAATTGAGACAAAACAATATATTAGGAGCTTAATCCCGCTGTCCACTATATCTTTTTTATTTTTTTTCAAGTTTTGTTTTCCAATTGAACCTTAGCACCAAAAAAAATAAAAAAGGATGCCGTTCCCATCGGGGCTAGGGACTTCGTCAAAGATTCACGATTTGTCATCATTGAAAAATTAAAAAATTTACAATATAAATCAACATTCCGTTTTGTCATTCCGGAGGAATCTAGACTGTTGAGATTCCTCCGGAATGACAATATTGCGTTTAAAATCTGCAAAAACCGCCCAATCTGCGAGAAATTTTCATTCCCAATCTCTCCGCTGAGCACAAGCGTTTTGTTAACCTTAAAATATTGTCGACATTGTAAAAAAAATCTTCACGAACTTTACTCTGAATTTAGTCCGGAAAAGACACTCACAAAATTAATTCGATATGGAAGAATGTTGCAGTACAAAGCCAAAAAAAGAACACAACCACGAAGGTCACAACCACAGCGACCACGACCATTCTCATAGCAATTCCAAATTGGGACTGATTGTAAGTTTGGTCATATTCTTTTCGGGATTGATATTAGACTTCTGGATTAAAGCCGATTGGTTTACAAACAACGTTTGGCTGAGATTCAGCTGGTATTTTTTGTCTTACATTTTGGTGGCATTTTCCGTTTTCAAAGATGCGTTTCAGTTGGCCAAGAGTTTTGATTTCTTCAATGAGTTTTCTTTGATGGGAATCGCCACCATCGGCGCTTTTGCGATTGGCGAATTTCCGGAAGGCGTTGCCGTGATGTTATTTTATACGATTGGCGAAATGTTCCAGGAATCTGCAGTCAATAAAGCCAAAAATAATATCAAAGCATTATTGGACGTTCGTCCAAAAGAAGCCGCCGTTTTCCGAGACAATAAATGGGAAACAATTGCGCCAAATGAAGTAAAAGTCGGCGAAAAAATTCAAATCAAAGTTGGAGAGAAAGTACCGTTGGACGGAATTTTAATCTCAGAAAAAGGAAGCCTCGACACATCAGCTTTGACGGGCGAAAGTAAACCTTCATCCATCAAAAAATCAGAAAACGTCCTTGCCGGAATGTTGAACCTCGACCAAGTCATAGAAGTCGAAACAACCAAATTATTCGAGAACAGTTCAATTGTCAGAATCTTAGAAATGGTTCAGGAAGCAAGTTCCAGAAAAGCGAAAACTGAATTATTCATTAGGAAATTTGCGAAGATTTATACGCCAATTGTTTTCATTTTGGCATTGTTGATTACGTTCATTCCGTACTTTTTTGTCGATAATTATATTTTCAGAGATTGGCTGTACCGAGGTTTGGTTTTTCTTGTGATTTCGTGTCCTTGCGCTTTGGTAATCTCAATACCATTAGGCTATTTCGGTGGGATCGGTGCAGCTTCACGAAATGGAATTTTGTTCAAAGGTTCCAATTTTCTGGATATGATTGCAAACGTGACGACAGTTGTGATGGACAAAACAGGAACACTGACGAAAGGCGTTTTCAAAGTTCAAAAAGTCGTAACCAATGACATTTCTGAATCCGAATTTCTGTCAATTTTATCATCAGTCGAAAGCCATTCCACACACCCAATTGCAAAAGCGATTTCCCAATTTCATCCGTCAAATCAAAATCCTGAATCTGTAGAAGAAATCTCAGGAAAAGGTATAAAAGCTGTCATTAATCAAAAACAAATTCTTGCCGGAAATACGCAATTGCTTAAGAGCTTTAATATAAAGTATCCTTCAGACTTGGATGAGATTGTAGAAACGACAGTTGTTGTAGCAATCGATAATCAATATAAAGGTTATGTTGTGATCTCTGATGAAGTGAAAGAAGATGCTGAATTATCAATTAAAAATCTAAAGAATATTGGCGTCAAAACAATGATGCTCAGCGGAGACAAAGATGCTCTGACTCAAAATATTGCTAAAAAATTAGGAATTGATTCTGCATTCGGAAGCTTGCTTCCGGAAGGTAAAGTTGAGAAATTGGAAAACCTTAAAAAAGATCCAAAAGAAATAGTAGCTTTCGTAGGTGACGGAATCAATGATGCACCAGTTTTAGCCTTAAGTGATGTCGGAATTGCAATGGGCGGACTGGGCTCCGATGCTGCGATTGAAACCGCCGATGTTGTCATTCAAACCGACCAACCTTCAAAGATTTCGACGGCAATTAAAATTGGAAAAGCGACAAAAAAAATTGTTTATCAAAACATTGCATTAGCTTTCGGTGTCAAAATCATTGTGCTGATTCTAGGTGCTGGCGGACTGGCAAATATGTGGGAAGCGGTGTTCGCAGACGTTGGTGTAGCGCTTCTTGCCATTCTCAATGCAGTACGTATCCAGAATATGAAATTCAGTTAAAATTTACCTTGTAAAATATTCAACCACATAGGAATATAGTTTATTGCTAGAATTTAGGAGTGAAATAGTAAATTCTATTTTATCTTGCTACAGCATAAATCCAGCTTTTCTATTTGCCTATGTGGTTTAATGAAAAGAAGATGATTATATTTCTCCAAATTGCTTTTCCGAGAGAAAAATAATATTATCTTTATCAAAATCAAAATTATGTTAAGAACTACCATTTTTTGCGCACTGTTATTGTCTCAATTTGGGACCGCTCAGGGATTTTTGAAAGCAGACGGTCAAAATATTGTTAATCCTAAAGGTGAAAATGTATACCTGAAAGGTCTCGGACTGGGCGGTTGGATGCTGCAGGAAGGGTATATGCTGAAGACTGATGCTTTTGCCGGACCTCAATTCAAAATCAAAGAAAAGATTGCTGAAGTAGCTGGCGAAGATGGTAAAAATCAATTTTATAAGGCCTATTTAAAAAACGGCATCACCAAAAAAGACATCGATTCCTTAGCAAAATGGGGATTCAATTCTATAAGACTGCCAATGCATTATGACCTTTATACGCTTCCAATCGAAAAAGAGAAGGTTAAAGGTCAAAACACCTGGCTGGAAAAAGGATTCAAGATGACAGACAACCTGCTTCAATGGTGCGAGGACAACAAAATCTATTTGATATTAGACCTTCACGCAGCGCCCGGAGGACAAGGGAACGACGCCAATATCTCTGATAACGACAAGTCAAAACCCAACCTTTGGGACAGCGTAAAGAATCAGAAAAAAACCATAGCACTGTGGAAGAAACTGGCAGAACGATACAAAGATAAAGAGTGGATCGCCGGTTATGACCTCATCAATGAACCGAATATCAATTTTACCGGCAAGAATCCGAACGGAACAGACGAGATGTCCAATGCACCGCTTTGGAAGCTTCAAAAAGAGATTTCGGACGCCATCCGTGAGGTAGATAAAAAGCACATCATCATCCTGGAGGGCAACGGATGGGGCAACAATTATAATGGTTTGATTCCACTGTGGGACAACAATCTGGTGCTTAGCTTTCATAAATACTGGACTACCAACACGCAGGAAGCCGTAAAGTCTATCGTAGACTTGAGACAGAAACTGAACGTCCCCGTGTGGTTGGGCGAGACGGGCGAAAATTCCAACGTTTGGTTCACAGAACTCAATCAGCTATTATTGAAAAATAACATCGGCTATGCCTATTGGCCAATGAAAAAGATTGATAATATTGCCGGCGTGACCAATGTGGAAATCACTTCAGACTACCAGAAATTACTGGATTACTGGAAAAACGGCGGACAGAAACCTACGAAGGAATTCGCACTAAAAACCTTACTGAAAATAGCAGACAACTATAAAATCGAAAATGTGGAAGTCAAGAAAGATGTCATCGATGCGATGTTCCGCCAGGTGAATGATGACACCACGAGACCTTTCCAAAGCAATATAGTTCCGGGTAGGATTTTCGCTACGAACTATGATTTGGGGCGATTCGGAAGTGCGTATTCTGATAACGATTTCCAGAATGTCTGGGTAAGCACAGGAGAGAGGACAGAATGGAACTCCGGAAACAAAATGCGGAATGACGGCGTAGATATCTATCTGTGCAATGACAAGATTACCAATCAATATTACGTCGGAAAAACCGAGAAGGGCGAATGGCTGCAATATACTTTGAAAAGTGCAGACGCGAAAGCCTATCAACTCAGCATCAGATATCAGAATGAGTCAGTTCAGACTTCGGAACTCGTCATCAAAACAGACAGCGGTGATGATCTTGCGCAGATCAAACTGCCGCCTACAGGGAAGAATGTCTGGAAAACAGTTTCTGTAGAGCAAGTGAAACTAAATAAGGGTGAAAACAAGCTGAGGCTGTACTTCGAAGCCGGAAATGCAGACCTTAACTATTTCGAACTGAAGTAGAAATCAATCCAAACGATATGCTAAACATCTCAATTATCCCTGAGATGTTTTTTTATTTTTCTATATTTAAATATTTGGCTGATAAATTGCCTAGAGATTAAGGTTAATACATAACCGTACAAATAACATATAATATGATGAGATCGCTTTACCTGCTATTATTCTCCTTTTCATTCTCCCTGCTTTATTCACAAAGCACATTGACTGTCACCAGATCCGACAATCAGAAACCTATAAAAGGAGCCGCAGTCTCTTGCAACGGCAGAGTCCTGGGCAGGACAAACGATCAGGGAATCGTGACTTTCAAGACCAAATGCCCCAAGGTAGATGTAGAAATAGACAACTACATTGGAGATGAGGTGGTGGTAGACAAAGTGATGGAACTGGCACTTGACCGGGATAATATCAAGAGCTCCCAGATAGAAGGCGTCACCCTTTCTAACGAAAGTGATCCGCGTGCGCTGGCAATAATTGATCAGACTTTCAGACGATTTACTGACAATTCTCCAACTGCATTGGATTCCTATTCCTACAAATCCTATGAGAAAATGTCTTTTGATGTAGACGAAGACAGTATTCAGGACTACACCAGATTTTTTGATGCCAGGAAAGATTCACTTTCCAGAGCAACAAACCGTCTGCTTCCCAAGAAGGAAAAGGACAAAAAAGACTCTATAGAAGGCGAGCAGATGATGTCTGTGGCCAAAACCAGCAAACTGTTCCTGTGGGAACGTGCGATGGAGTTTTTGTATTCCAAGAAGTACGGTGAGAAAGTCAATATCCTGGACAACAGGATCTCCGGACTGAAAAATCCGGTTTACGAGATGCTGGCGTTGCGATCCAACAGAGACAAGATCCCAAGAGAAATCCTCCCCGAGAATAAAAGCCTTTACAGATATTTCCTCACCGATTCTATAGAGATTGAGGGCAGAATGAATTATGTCATCAGATTCCGTCAGGTAGACTACAAAGTGCCAGTCAACAGGAGGAAGTACAACGGCTATCTTTATATAGACAAGGACTCTTACGCCATCAAGAAGATAGAAAGCAACAGCAAAGTAAAGTCTGACGGCACCATAACGTCCGTCTGGATTCCTATTAACGATAAATGGTTCCTCAAAACAGAAAACCTTAAAATCAAAATGGGTGTTTCAGAATTTGAAACAGTGCAGAAGAAGCCAAACGAGACAGCTGAAGAGAAAAAAGCGAGGCTGGATCAGGTAAAGAAGTTCGGGAACTATGCTTACATGAAAGCCGACTATTTCGATTTCAAAACTCCGGTAGAGCTCAAGGCTTCACAGTTCAGCGGGTATACGATGAGCGTGGAGAATACTGACGGCTCACTATTAAACAAATACAGAACAGACAGCCTTTCTGCCAGAGAAAAACTGACGTATGTAAAAATCGACAGTCTAGGGAAAAAGTATACGCTGGACAGAAAAGTACAGGTACTTACAGCGTTGCTGAGAGCCAAATTCACAGTAGGAATGGTAGATATCAGTCCGCTGCAGACCAAATACAACCGCTACGAAGGCTTCAGGCTGGGTGCAGGTTTCAAACTGAATGAGAAATTCAACAAATACATTTCACCCGATGTCTACTTGGCCTATGGCTTCAAAGACCGTGGCTTCAAATATGGTGCAGGTGTAGATGTACGGACTACTTTGGCGAGAAACTCCTTCTTCCGACTGGAATATTTCAATGATGTGGCCGCATCCGGACGATTCAGCCAGAATCTTTGGAGTGCCAAAATGAATATCAACAACGGCGGGATGTCTATCCGGAATGACAAATATTATAAATATGACGGTTTCAGATTCGGCTATCAGGTAGATCTCAGCAACTCTTTGACGCTGGATGTATCAGGAAAGAAGCAGAATGAGGAGGCCGGCTATCCGTACGAATTTATGGGAATGTCCAGGAAATTTGAGAATTTCAGCTCACTGGCTACCATCAAATTCTCTCCAAACAGCAGGAATATTATGACGCCTTATGGCAAATATACCTATGAACAAAACTTCCCGGAAGCTTTTCTAAATTATGAGCAGGCCTATAAGAGCCTTGGCGGTGAGTTCAGCTACAGCAGATTTGATGCTTTGCTTACGCACCAGTTCCGCAGCTCCTGGGGTACAACACTGGCCAGAGTCTACGGCGGTTATTATGTAGGGAAAGCTCCTATGTGGCACCTTTTTGAGATGGGTGGTCTGGATGCCAGCAGTGGCACAGGCATTTTGTCCAACTTCTCCCTTACCAGTTATCTGGGATTTGCCACGATGACGTCCGGGAAATACTTCAATGATAAGTTTGCCGGCTATTATATCTCGCATCAGATCCCGTGGTATTTTAAAAGTTTTGGCAAGAATACCTCCAGTTTTAATATCATCTACAGAGGTATTGCAGGCGATCAGAAAAATCCCGAGTACCACACGGCAGAGAATTTTGCACCGTTGGATCACCTTTACCAGGAGATTGGTCTGGAGTACAACAACTTCCTGAGCTCCCGCTTCAACCTTGCATTTTTCTATAGAGTAGGCTATTATAATACCAGAAACTTCAAGGATAATTTTGGCGTACAGCTTAAGTTCAAACTGCTGGAGTTCTAGTGTTTTGATTTTATGAATGATCAACTTGTTTAAGCTTTAAAAGAATATGAACGACCTCTTCAGACAGCAGGTTTATGAGATTACAAGGCTCATCCCGAAAGGGCGCGTTTCCACATATGGCGCGGTAGCTAGAGCCGTAGGATATCCCAACCATTCTCGCCACGTTGGCCAGGCGATGGGCGGCTGCCCCAAGGATGTTCCTGCACACAGAGTTATCAGCAGTACAGGGAAATTATCCGTCCCGTCTTTTAAGGAGCGTCTGGAAAAAGAAAATATCACCATTCAGGACAACTGGAAGGTTCAAGATTTTAAAACCCTTTTCTGGGATCCTATGAAGGAGTTATAAGTTATAAATTAAATCCCTCAGTCAGCAGACTGGGGGATTTTTTTGGCTCATTATTCTCTAAAAAGCTTGATGACAGAAAGATTTAATTATGCGAAAAAACACCTTCTTTAAGCCTTATGAACAGGACGTCCGCAGGGTAGCGTAAAAAGCACCGTACCTTTTCACTAAAAGCACCGCACGTTTTGATTGAAAGCACCGTACGTTTTTATTAAAAGCACCGTACGTTTTCATTAAAAACCAGGTTAACTTGAATTATACTTGATTTATTTAATCAAAATTATTTTTTAGTGTAATTATTTTTTATACATTTACTCAGTTCAATAAGTTTATTCTTTTAACTAAAAACACAACAAGATGGCAATTAAATTCAATGCAATTCCAAAAAAGAATCCACAAAGGAGAGATGATCCCGCTAAGTATTACGCCAATATCGTAGGCGACGGCAAAACCACTCTGGCAGATCTTGCCAGGCACGCCAGCACCATGTCCACCGTTTCCAAAGCCGATATTCTGGCAGTTCTGGAAAGTACTTTTTCCAAAATCGCAGAGGATGTTGCAGATGGCAGAATTGTATATGTAGGTGAATACTTTACCCTGCAGGCCGGCGGATCCAGCAACGGCGAGGAGACTGAGAAGGATGTGACTGCGGCAAGTATCAAGAGTGTAAAAGCAGTCTTCCGCCCCGGCAAGATGATCAAAGATGCGCTGAAGCTGGCAACATTTCAGAAGAAAGCATAATAATACCGCATCAAGCATTTTTTCCCGCAGACCGATTTTTAGTAAGTAGTGAGTCATACAAAGTTTTTTTTTACAGGTCTGCGGGTTTTTTAATCTATCAAAATAAGTATAGAAAACCAAAAAGCCATCTCAAACGAGATGGCTTTTTCGGCTATTGATAGTGCTGAAATATAAGGTTCTAATCTTTATTTGTATGCTTCCAACGTTTTGTTGATTGCATCTACCTGCTGGTTGATGGTCGGGCTGTTTGGGTTGGCTTTCAAGACCTCCATCTTTTTGGCAAGTCCGTCCTTCAGCATCTGGACGATCATCATTTTGACCTGCGGATTGTCCGGCATCTGGGATTTGGCCTGTACCAGCACTTTGGTCACTTTTTCCGTTGCTTTCAGATTGTCTGAGCTCATAATCCAGTTGTAACCCTCTTCCGCAGTTTTCCCAAGCTCAGGATTCTGAAACTTGATGAAAGGGTAGAAGGCAACGGTAGTTCCGATAGCCGGCATCTGCTTTTCTATCTTATTTTTTACGATCACCGGAAGGAGTTTTGAGATCAGATCCTCGGAGGCGTTGTCAAGATCTATTTTGTCTGCCAAAGCAGCTACTTTGGAAGGATCTGTGTCCGCAATTCCTGCGAGTGCAGCGCCCTTCACTGCATTGGAAACGGCATTGATGCTCTTATCATAAAGTGCGCTGTATTTTGCATTCTTAGTCTTGGCCAAAGCCGAAAGTGCTGCTGCCTGAACCAGGGTTTTAGGATCACTGGAAGCCAGTTTCTCTACGTCCGCTGTCAGTGCTTTTGCCTGGTCTGCATTGGAAAGATCCATCTGCTCCAAGGCTTTTTCCCGGATTCTGAAGAAAGGATCCTTCAGTGCTGCTGCCAAAAGTTTGATCACGGCAGGACTTTTCACGTCTGCCTCTTTCACGGCATCCAAAGCTCTGTATCTGCTGAGGAATTCTTTGCTGTTGGTAAATTGAAGCAGATTCTGCTCGGGTGTCTTGGTTTCTGTGATCTCGGAAAGCAGGATTCCATCTGCATTGATATTGATAAGATCAGGCGTTTTAGAAGAATCAAAAGTGAATGTATTCTTCGCTTTTGCATTTACCCAGACATTCATACGCTTTGGCTTGCCGTTATCATAAACATCGATGGCCAGAGGGAACTCAAATGGTTTATCCTGAGATTGGCTGATGACCACTGTCACCTGTTTTTTAACGGGTTCATAAGTTGAGGTGTAGCTCAGCTTTGGATTGCCGCTTCCGAAATACCATTGGTTGAAGAACCAGTTGAGGTCTTTCCCGGACACCTTCTCCAAAGATAATCTCAGCTGATGGGCTTCTCCGTTTTGATATTCGTTGGTTTTAAGATAATCGGTCAATCCGGCGAAGAAGGCCTCGTCTCCAAGGTAATTTCTAAGCATATGAAGGATTCCGCCGCCTTTGTTGTAAGTAATCGCATCAAAAACATCTTCTCTGGAAGCGTAATCAAACCTTACTAAATCTTTGCTGAACAGTGCAGGATTGTGAATATAACCGGAAAGATCCTCTCTCAGGTGATAGTCAGCCGCATCTTTTCCGTATTTGTGTTCCTGCCACAGATATTCGGAATAGTTGGCGAAAGATTCGTTGACCGTAAGGTTGCTCCAGCTTTCTGCTGTGACCAAATCCCCGAACCAATGGTGGAACAGTTCGTGGGCAATCGTATTCTCCCATTTGTTTTCGTCGATGAGATCGCCCGGTTTCTGCTGGGCAGATTCCTGGTGGAGCGTTGCAGTCGTGTTTTCCATAGCGCCGGAAACGAAATCTCTTCCCGTGATCTGCGCATATTTAGCCCACGGATAGTCGTAGCCCAATCTCTTGGAATAGAACTCCATCATCTCGGGAGTAAGGCCAAAGATCTGCTTGGCGTAAGGCTCATATTCCTTTTCTACATAGTAATCTACATCTATGTTTCTCCATTTGTCCTTCACCACTGCATATTCGCCTACGCCCATAAAGAAAAGGTAGGTGGAATGTCTTTTATCCATCACCCAGTGATCCGTTCTCAGGTTTCCGGATTCTTTTTTGGAATCTTTCAAAAGTCCGTTGGACAGCGTCACGTACTTATCCGGCACCGTCATATAGATTTCCTGCGTTGTTTTCTGGTTGGATTTATCGATGGTCGGGAACCATGCGGAGGAAGATTCGGTCTCACCCTGCGTCCAGATCTGTGTAGGCTTGTCTTTGTCTTTGCCCTGTGCATTGATAAAATAAAGACCTTTGGCATCATTGATGGCTGCGCTGCCTTCCTGTTTTACCTCATTCGGACGCGCTGTATATTTGATGTAAATCGTGTAATCCTGATTTTTTTGATAAGTTTTGTCAAGTGTAATCTTCAGAACGTCATTTTTATAATCGAACTTCAATGGTTGTTTTGAACCATTTTTATCGAGTGCTACTTCGTGGATCAGCATTCCTTTGGCGTCCAGTTCCAGCATATTTGTGGCGTAGAAGTATGGACTTGCAGTCAGCCATTCCTCGCCGTTCATCTGCTCTTTCTGATAATCGAAGCTGACCTTCAGTTTGGTATGTTTGAGTTCTGTTGTTTTGTTGTGTGTGGCTCTGTAGACGGGATTTCTGCCAGAAGTTTCCGTCTGAGCCAGCACTGTATTGGAATTAAAAATTGCACCCAAGAAAAGTGCAGCGATTAAGATTTTATTCATTTTATATTGTTATGTCGATGTTTTATTTTAAAAGGTATAAGTGTTTGTTTTCGTTGGATTGTTACAAAAAAAGCGGGAAATCCCCGCTTAACTTATATCGCCACCGGCGCCTTGATCCCAGGGTGCGGGTCGTAATTTTCCAATGTAAAATCCTCAAAATCAAAATCGAAAATATCTTTGATCTCAGGATTCAGTTTCATCGTAGGTAATGGCCTTGTCTCTCTGGAAAGCTGTCTTTCGACCTGCTCAAAATGATTGTTATAAATATGAACATCACCAAAAGTGTGCACATAATCGCCCACTTCCAGGCCTGTCACCTGCGCAACCATCATCAATAAAAGTGCATAACTCGCGATGTTGAAAGGAACGCCCAGGAAAACATCTGCACTTCTCTGGTAAAGTTGAAGAGACAATTTCCCATCTGCCACATAAAACTGAAACATCGCGTGGCAAGGTGCCAAAGCCATGTTCGGGATTTCTGCCGCATTCCACGCCGAAACAATCAGTCTTCTGGAGTCGGGATTTTTCTTAATCTGATCTATCACTTCTGTTAACTGATCTACAACCTTTCCGTCTGCGCCCGTCCAGCTTCTCCATTGCGCGCCATAGACAGGGCCAAGATCTCCATTTTCATCTGCCCACTCATTCCAGATAGAAACGCCGTTGTCTGTCAGGTACTTGATGTTGGTTTCGCCTTTTATGAACCACAACAGTTCATAAATAATCGACTTCAGATGCACTTTTTTGGTCGTTACCAGCGGAAAACCTTTGGAAAGATCATACCGCAGCTGGTATCCAAAAATGCTTCTGGTTCCTGTTCCGGTTCTGTCCGTTTTATCAGTTCCGTGTTCTTTGATATGTTTTAAAAGGTCTAGGTAGTTTTGCATTTGTTTCTTAATTATTGGAAGATAGATCTTAATAAGGTCTACAAAATTCGTAAATTTTTACCAGATATTTTCGATTTTCTGATTGATGCTGTTTATTTGGAAGACTTCATTTTTTTGTCGACCGTTCATCGCTTTTGCCAAAGGAGATTCCGGTGAGATGCAGATGATTTTTTGATTGTCGATTTCAATTTCACCCAAAGAAACGGAGATAAAAAACAAGCCTTTGTCTGTTTTTACAGCGGCGCCTTTTTCGGCTTTGTCAGACGGCTTTTTCAGAATTGTTTTAAGAGCATCTTTTTGCTTAAGGATTTCATTCAGCTGCACCTGCAGATTATTGATTTCCTGCTGCAGCATTTCTCTGCCGGTCTCGTATTTATCGCCCATAGAGCTTTTTGTGTCGTTCGCAGAAGATCGCGTTTCCAAAATCAGCTTCTCGAAATTTTCGATTTTTTCGGAGAGTTTTTGTCGGATGATATTGATTAATTCTTCTTTATTCATTTTTAATTTACTAAAGTCAAGCCTAATTTACTGGCTTCATTAATGACAAATTCTCTGGCCTCGGTTTTGTCATTCTGAATCTCACCTTCGAGGATCGCTTCCTTTACTTTTTCTTTAAGAATTCCGATTTCTCTGCCAGGGTTCAAACCAAACAAGGCCATAATTTCTTCACCGGAAATGGGTGGCTGGAAATTTCTGACCTGATCTTTTTCCTCCACTTCTTTAATTTTTTTGGCAACATATTCAAAGTTTTGTTTGAATTTGGCTTGCCTGGAATAATTCTTCGTCGTGATATCAGATTTGCACAGCGTAAAAAGATCTTCCAGATCCTCGCCGGAATCGAAGAGCAATCTTCGGAGGGCAGAATCCGAAGCATCATCAGTAATGAGCGCAATGGGTCTTGCGTGCATTCTTACCATTTTCTCTACAAATTTATGTTCCTGACCCAATGGCAATTTCAGTCTTTTAAAAATCGATTTTGTCATCTTGGAACCCAGGAATTCGTGACCGTGGAAAGTCCAGCCGATGCCTTCTGCAAATTTTTTCGTCGGTGCTTTTCCGATGTCGTGCAGCAGTGCTGACCAGCGGAGCCAGAGCTTATCTGTGCTTTCTGAGATATTGTCTACAACTGCCAGCGTGTGGTAGAAGTTGTCTTTATGCGTCTGTCCGTCTATATCTTCTATGCCTTTTAGAGCAGTAAGTTCTGGTAGGATGTATTTTAAAAGTGAGGTTTCTTCCAATAGATTGAGGCCTTTTGAAGGTCTTTCAGAAAGCATTATTTTGTTGAATTCTACCATGATGCGTTCCATAGAAACTATTTTCATCCTTTCTGCCTCATCTCTTATGGCTTTCAAAGAATGTTCTTCAATTTTAAAATCCAGAGTGGTTGCAAAGCGGATGGCGCGCATCATTCTCAGAGGATCGTCGGAGTACGTCTGGTGAGGCTCTAGCGGTGTTCTCAGTATTTTTTTCTCCAGATCCAGAAGGCCGTCAAAAGGATCGATTAGTTCTCCAAAATTTTCTTTATTGAGCGAAATGGCCATCGCGTTGATGGTGAAATCTCTTCGTTTTTGATCATCTTCAATGGTTCCGATTTCTACGGATGGTTTGCGGGAATCCTCGCTGTAGCTTTCTTTCCGGGCGCCTACAAATTCCAGTTCGAGGTCTTTGTATCTGAACATCGCGGTGCCGTATGTTTTGAAAACGGCGACTTTTGTTTTGGGGTCAATTTCTCTCGCAATGCTTTCTGCAAGCTCTATCCCGTTGCCTTCTGTGACGAAATCTATATCGGTCGGCACTTTTCTTTTCATAATCAGATCTCTTACAAATCCGCCGACGGCATATACGGATTGTCCGTTTTTGGAAGCGACTTCAGAAATCATTTTGAAGAGTTTGAGGTTTTTGTTCTGGGCTAAGTTGATAATCATCGGCAAAATATTGGATAATGGTAATCGCTAATCGTTTATCAATTATCGTTTATATAATGGGCAAAGATAATTCTTTTGTGAAAAAGTTCTACTATGCGCAGCTGCGTAAGCGATAGAAGCGGTTATCCTTTTCTGCGGGCTTGCGAGCCCTTAGGAAAGATAATAGCGGATAGCGCGGTCTTCGTATTTTTTGCGTTGGGAAAGCTGCCTGGCAAAAATAGGAAGATACGCCCAAAGCGTTAACAATCAGGACATTTTGACTTCCATTACTTTGCGTAGATCTGGTTTTCGGCAATTCTGTCTGCAAAAAATGTTCGGTATTTGTTTTGCGATTAGAGTAAATACAAAAAGTAGTTTTTTTTCATAGTTTATTTTCCGGCGGATGATCTTGCGAGAGGTCATCCGCCGGTTTTTTATTCCCGGAGGACTTTGATCTGGCTGTTGTTCCAGATCTTGATCACGGATGATCCCGGATATTCGGAGACTTTGTCGTGGAATTCTTCTACTATATAGTCTACGGAATTTCTGATTTCCTGAGAGATATCGGAGAATTTGAGCGGTGACTTTTGCCCGCTGAGATTGGCTGAGGTTGAGACCAAAGGTTTATTAAGTTTTGTAATGAGTTTTTTGCAGAAGTCATTTTTCACTAGGCGGATGCCTACCGATCCGTCTTCTGCCAGTAATTCCTGAGGCAGATTTTTTGGATTTTCATAGACGATAGTCACTGGTTTTTCGCTGACATCCATGATTTGCCAAGCCATTTCGGGAACGTCTACGAGATCCTGCAGGCGTTTTTCGGATTCTACTAATATAATGAGTGATTTGTTGGCTTCCCGTTTTTTGATCTCGAAAATTTTTCTGACGGCGTCCGGATTGGTAGCGTCGCAGCCAATGCCCCAGATGGTGTCTGTTGGGTAAAGGATGGTGCCGCCGGATTGTAATACTTCCAAAACTTTTGTAAAATCCATTTTTGGTCTTTTAGGTTTGATTGTGCTGCAAATTTAATCATTATCAAAGTAATTCTGCGTATTCAAAAATGAAGGATTATTGATTTAATTGTTAGGGTAAAAGAAGTTAGATTCGCCATTGATATTTAAATAATTGTATTCGAAAATTTCAAAAAAATGCTGATTCCATCACGGTTTGGTGTAAAACTTGATGCTGTTCGAAATTTAATTCAAACCAATTTATTATGAAAAATTTCAAAAAATTACTGTGGGTACTTTTACCTGTTTTGACACTAGGTCTTGTAATGTCTTGTTCCAATGACGATGATGATGAGTTTGTAGATCAGAATGAAAAGAATTACAAATTTACCATTACGGCAAATAATGTAGACGAACAGGATTATGTATCTTTTGTATTTGTGGGCAGCGAGGTAAACAATTCCAACACGATCTGGAAAATCAATGGTGTGACTCAGGACAATGAAACCGGTATTTCGTTTGGTAAAAACGATTTTATGGGCAGCACCAAAACGTATGTGATAGAAAGCACAAAGCCTTTGAGACTGGCAACGGCAGGCATCCAGTGTATCAATCCCGGTGCTAATAATCCTTCTTTTACGGTAAGCTACAAAGCGGAAGTCAATGGTGAAGTGGTGAGAAATGACGAAAATGTTGTGGTGAATTCCGGATCAGATTACACTCATAATTTTACTTATTAGAAATTAAAACTTCAGTAAAAACATATAGGACGCTTTATAAGCGTCTTTTTTTCTGCAAAATCGAAATTCTACCGCTTAGCGATATCATAAATGAGAGCTGAGTGCCTTTTTTGGGAATTTGGCAATATTAACTTGATTTTAAAATGATAAATTATTGATTTTTAGGAGTTTGATTTAATTATAGGACTGATGCAGTAAAAATGATCTGCTTCAAATTTAACAGATGATGAACAGATTTTTAAATAGCCTTAACGTGTTAACCTGGATTTAACATAATCGCAGTTTTCTTAACAGGATATTAAAGAATAGTTGTTAATTCTTATACATTCGGATTGCTTTCCAAAGCATTTCTTTGGCAACGAAGAAAAAAGGAAAGTCAAAATGAAAGTAAAAACTATAGGCATCAGTGCTTTGTTTCTTTGTATGTCCACCACAATGCTGATGGCACAAACGACAACCGATACGCTGAAAGGAGAGAAGAATATCGATGAGGTGAAAATCATCGGAAACAGCAATAAAAAAACGGAGGCTGCCGTACTGGGCGAGCAGAAAAAAGCCATCATTCAGAAGCAGGCCATCAGTGCTGAAGAGATCTCCCGAAAAGGTATTTCCAACGTAGAGCAAGGTCTTACGAAAGTAACCGGAATTACCACTGTAGAAGGTCGGGGATTGTTTGTAAGAGGTCTGGAGGAGCGTTACAACTACCTTCTGATCAACGGTCTTGGCTCGCCATCCAACAATCCTTTTCAGAAAATCATTGCGCTGAAGCAGTTTCCAACCGATGTGGTCGGGAAGCTGAACATCTACAAAACCTTCAACTCCAATCTTTATGGCGACTTCGCAGGTGCAACGTTTGATATCGAAACTTTGACGATTGATAAGGCTTTCAGTAAGGTGGAGTTCAGTATTGGGGTAAACACTTTGAGTACATTCAGGGACAATTTTAAAATAGCTGAAGGTGCTAGTGGGATGGACGGTTATCTGGGTTTGAACTCAAGAGACAGAAGATTACCTAATGAGGTTAGGAATTCCAGACCAGATAACTACAAATTTTCTGCTAATGAATCATTAAATTCCTTTAAAGATTCGTGGAATGTCGATAATGTAAAAACAATGCCGAATACAAGTATTGGATTTACAACTGCCCAAAGATTAAAAATGGGAGAGTCCGGTAATCTAGGAATTCTATTTTCACTAAATCAAGGAAGTAAATTTGAATATAAAGAAGGAGCCAACAACCAATTCAGAGCGCAAGGGCAGCAAGGTGCACCTCTGGAAAATATGAACTTTCTAAATAGAAAGCAATACAACTACGAAACAGAATCTTCAGTTTTATTAGGTTTGGGTTATAAAAACAAAGGAACAGCCATCAACTTAAATGCAATCTATTTGCAGAATGCCAATAATATTATTGAAGATAACTTTGGGTATAAAGACCAGAGGGTTCAAAATAAGGATGATGGTTTTTTCAGAACTAACCAATTGGACATCTCAAGATTTCTGGATTTGCAGTTGACAGCTTCGCAGAAAATTAATGAAAGACATCAGCTAAAAGGAGGGATTAGTTACGTTGTCAATAACTATAGCCAGCCAGATAGAAAAATAATAGAAGCCAACCGTAGTAATCCAAATGCATTAGGCCAATTGCTTCCTGATGACTATGTACAGATGAACTATGGAGGAAATAATCTAATACGCCAATATTTGGATGTTGATTCGAGACTCTACGGGTCAGCTTTTGCAGAGTATCAATTATCACTGGGAGAAAAAGGAGACAGAAAGGAATATCCTGTTCAGATTGCTTTAGGATACAATGGTTTCACCGACTTTAGAAAAACTTCATACAGATTTATTTTTGGTCGTACACCAGTAGGTTTCGCAAACCCAATTTTTGTGACCAATATTGACAAACCTCAAGATATCTTCAATGCTTCTTTAAAAAACGGTAGTCTGTTTTACCAAGAAGGTTCAGATATTTCACAATTCTATAACAGCTTCTACCAGATAGTCAACGGCGGTTATGCGAATGTTAATTTCAAACCAACGGATTCTTGGGATATTTTGGTTGGCGCGAGATACGAAAATGATATGACACTTATTCGCTATTCGGAACCAAGTGCCGAGATTAAAACGAATATTGATAAAAATAAAGATTTTTTCTTGCCGTCACTTTCCATCAAGAAAGCGCTTAATAATAAGAATAATTTAAGATTTTCATTCAGCAAGACCATTACACGTCCTATTCTTATTGAGACAATGCCAATAACATATATCAATCCTGATAATGTGAACATTGTAGGTAACCCGGATATTACGAATAGTAATAACTATAACGTTGACTTGAAGTGGGAATACTTCCCGACCGCAAAAGAAATGTTCGCTGTAAACCTATTTGCAAAAAGGATAGATAATGCAATAGAACGTTCACTGGTAGCATCAGGAAATGCAACAGGGTCTACAATCACTTTCTTTAATGCTAAAAAAGCAGATTTGTTCGGTGTGGAACTCGAAGGTATTTTGGACTTGGGTAGAATCTCAGAATCTCTTCACAACTTTGCGTTAGGAGCCAATGCAACAGTGATGTATTCGGATGTAGAAAGAAGTCAGAAACAACTGGATATGGAAGAACCTAGCTGGTTCAAAATTACTGGGGATAAATTGCGCAAAAGGGGCTTGCAAGGGGCTTCTCCATATACCATCAATGCGGACTTAAAATATGAATATAAAAATATCAAAAACCTGAGCAAATCCGTTTCCTTGGTTTATAATGTCTCTGGAAGCAAAATCTACGCAACAGGAGGTGCAGGGACAGATAATTATTATGAAAAACCATTTCATCAACTAGATTTTATTTTTCAAAATCAATTATCAACCAATTGGAATCTGAAACTGGCAGTACAAAATGTGCTGGATAGTAAATACAAGATCCTGCTTGGAGACAAAAACTATGTTCCCCTTAATTTAGAGAATAATGACAATACGCTAACCAATTATTACCGAGGAACCAATTTCAATTTAACAGTAGGATACACATTCTAAAAACAATAAATCTAACTATATAATGAAAAGAACATTATTACCACTAAGCACATTTGCAATTATAATTGGATTTGCTTTATCTTCTTGTACAATAGACGTGAATGACGGTCTGGGGGAAGGAACTACAATCATAACTCCGGGAACAACGGAAAATGTTCTAAGCGGTAGCGGAACATTATCAGGAACTATATCAAAAGACCTCTTAATAAAAAAGGGGAATTATTCACTGGATGGGATCGTGAAAATCACAAATGGAGCTGTACTTACTATAGAACCAGGTGCAAACTTTACAGTGGTTACAACTAAAACAAGTGGATTGGTAGTCCTTCAGGACGGGCAAATAAATGCAGTAGGAACAGCTTCCGAGCCAATTGTTTTCACAACCACAACAAAAACTCCGGGAGACTGGGGCGGTATTACATTGTATGGAACGGCTCCAATCAAAGCAGTCAATGGAAACACGACTGCACTTTCCGAAGACGGAAATAATGTCTATTATGGTGGGAGCGATGCCAATGACAATTCGGGAACTATGAAATTTGTCCGTGTAGAGTATGCAGGCAAGAAAATTGGTGACGGAACTTCCGAAACTAATTCTATGACATTCTACGCCGTTGGAGCTGGTACAACTTTAGAAAATCTAGTTTCCTACAAAGGAACAGATGATGGTTATGAATTTTTTGGAGGAACTGTAAGTGGGAAAAATTTAGTTGCCTATGGTAACTATGATGATTCTTTTGACTGGCAAGACGCTTGGAGCGGGCAGAATAATACCAATTGGTTTGCTTACCAAGTAGGAACAGGGAACTTTGGAATGGAAATAGAAGCTTCTAGTAATGCTGACAACACAGCACCTAAAGTAAGTAATATCACTTTGATAAGAGCAGCAGGAACCAATCCTGAAACAGCAAATTCTCCGGAGATTTCAGCAATCCAGTTCAAAAAGCAGGGGACAGGTATTTTCTCAAACGTCTTCATCAGCGGCTACAAAAACATAGGTAACCAAAAAGCTTACTCTGTTTTGATTCAGGATGCAGCTACGGAAACAAGTCAGGTTCTTACCGGCAAAGTGAAAGTGGAGCCTATGACTTATGTAGATTCAGACAATCTTGGTGTCTGGGGCTACGCATACACTCCAAACGGTGGCAAGACTTTTACCAATGCAACAACAGTAACGAAAGTAGCAATGACATCAGGAGCCTGGGCTACTGTAGACGGAGTAGATCTTTTGTCAGCACTTAAATAGTCTGACTCTTTTCTTCATATCAAATCAAATTTTATTCAGAAAGCCCGCAATTTATTTTGCGGGCTTTTTTGTTTTTAATGAAATCGAAAAAAAATAATAGTAAAAAACTACAAAAGATTATGTCTTACTTAAAATAACAATTCCGAAATTTGAAAAACATTTATTGATTATCACTCATCATTTATAAATTATGAACATCATCCTAGCTTCCACATCCACACTCTTCGGTGGACAATATTTAGAGTATCTCAAACCGGAGCTCATCAAACTCTTCGAAGGTATTACAGAAATAATCTTCATCCCTTTTGCAAGGCCCGGCGGCATTTCCCACGATGATTACACCCAAAAAGCCAGAGATTTTTTCGCAACTATTAATATTAATGTAAAAGGTCTTCACGAGTTCGAGAACAAAGTAGAAGCCCTAAATACCGGGCAGGGCTACTTCTCAGGTGGCGGCAACACCTTTCTTCTGGTGAAAACCCTGCACGAATCAGGATTAATGAAAGTCCTTAAAGACAATATAGAACTGGAAAAACCATACCTGGGATGCAGCGCAGGAAGCAACATCGGCGGCGTCAATATGAAGACTACCAACGATATGCCGATTGTCTACCCTCCAAGTTTCGATTGTATGAAACTGGTTCATTTTAATATCAATCCCCATTACCTCGATCCAAATCCGGAAATCAAACACAACGGAGAAACCAGAGAAACCAGGATCAAAGAATTCCTGACCCAAAATGATATCAAAGTCGTTGGACTGCGAGAAGGCAACTGGATCAGGCGTATCGGAAGCAGAGTCACAACAGAAGGCACGGAACTTACCAGAATTTTCGAAAAGGGGAAGAAGCCTTTTGAGATAGAACCAGGAACAGAACTGTAATTTAGAAACCATATGAAAAAGACGATTTCAATACTGCTAATGACGGCGGGGCAGTTGTGCCTGGCTCAGGCCAGTTACATCATCAAAGACGGGTCAAAACGTTTCGATGCCAGCATTACAGTGCAGTCTTGCAATGGTGATGACTGCGGTGGAAAAGGAACAGTGAAGTTGATAGACAAAAAAACGAAACAGCTCTTCCAGACTTTTGAATCTGAAGACCTGAGTCTCTTTTTGGATAAAAACCAGAAGCCGACCGTGAATGTCATTCAGCTGTACAATGAGCAAAGCCCTCTGATCTTCGACGATTTTAATTTCGACGGTACCGAAGATCTTGCAATCCGAAACGGAAACCAAAGCGGTTACGGCGGACCATCCTACGACGTTTACGTTTTTAACGCTACCAAAAAACAATTTGTACCCAGTGACGAGCTGACAGCGCTAGCCTATGAAAATCTGGGAATGTTCCAGACAGATCACACAAGAAAGCGCCTCATTACTTATGCAAAATCCGGCTGCTGCTGGCATATTACAACAGAATATGCAGTTGTACCAAAAAAGGGACTTCAGAAAGTGTACGAGATGGAAGAAGATGCAACCGGCGGCGGAGAATTTGTAAAAGTGACAACGCGGAAACTCATTAATAATAAATGGAGCAGCTCTACCAAAAAATATAAAACAGAGGACTATTATAAAGAGTAAAATGAAAATACAGAAAGAAATAGACTTTATTCTGGCCATCGATGCGCTTAAAAATGTCAACCGGAGAAACTACAACGCAGACGATTCCCGCAGGGAAAATACCGCAGAACACAGCTGGCAGATCATTGTCCTCGCCCAGATCCTTTTCCCTTATGCCAAAGATCAACTTAATATAGATCTGCTGAGAGTAATCAGGATGTTGTCTATCCATGATTTGGTAGAAATAGATGCAGGTGATACTTTTCTTTTTGATGAGGTAGGGATGAAGGGCAAATTTGAGCGGGAAAAGGTAGCTGCCAAAAGGATTTTCGGTATTCTGGATGAGCCGCTTTCAACAGAATTTTACAATCTCTGGATCGAGTTTGAAGAAGAGCAAACACCCGATGCCGTCTTTGCATGCGCCATAGACAGGATTATGCCGTTTATTCTCAATGCGCACACCTCGGCCAAAAGCTGGACCGAATCTGGTGTTACAGAACAACAGGTGAGGACGATGCTGGAAGCTGCCATCTGCAGGTCTTCGGATGCTCTTGCAGACTGCTTCACAACCCTTATGGATAGGTGTCTGGAGGAGAATAAGATCGTCAAGAATATAAAGTAAACAAAAAAATCGCCGCGAATGATCACGGCGATTTTTAATATGTTAGAATAGATCTTCTATTATTTTGCTGCAGGAACCTGAGTTGCAGGCGCTGTATTAGCTGGAGCCTGCTGAGCTGGTGCTCCGGACTGAGCTGGTGCCGGCATTGTAGGCATCACTTGTGAAGGTTTTCCTGTAAGGACGATGCTTAGAAGAATCAGTACAACAATAGTTGCACCCAGACTCCAGGTTGCTTTCTCCATAAAATCATTGGTTCTCTGCACTCCGAAATTAGCTGCTGATGCGCCTCCGAAAGTACCGGAAAGTCCGCCTCCTTTTGGATTCTGAGCCATGATGATGATAACTAATAAGATGCTAGCAATGATAATCAGGATCATAAACAGCGTAAATATTGTGCTCATAGTATAGTCTTAGTAATAAATTTTGAAGCGCAAATATATGGATTTTAATCAATAATAAAACTTATTTCTTAATAAATTTTACAATATTGGTTTCGTTGCTCAATGATTTTAGCCTGATGAAATAAACGCCTGTTTTCAGATTGCGGATGTCGATTTTTTCTGCAGTGAATTCCTTGGCAAGAATGAGTTTTCCCGACTCATCTATCAGTTCATATGAGATAAAGTTTTTATCAGATTCTACGTTGATATAATCCTGAACCGGATTTGGAAAGATCTTCACCACCGCGATTTTCTTAGAATGATCATTCACTGCCAAAAGACAGGCCGGCGGATTGGAAATTGGCCCAGCAGAAAAATCATAGAAAACATCAGTTTCTGTTTCCAGCGCGTAATACAGATAATTGGTATTTGGCGAGCCTCCAAAATAATTACAGTTGTTAAATTCGACATAAGCTTTGTTGAATGCATAAGTCGTTTTGTACCAGCCTTCACACGCTGGACTCATTGCCTGTCCAGGCGGGAAAAAATCGATGGTTGTAACATGATCAATGTAATTCATGTATGAGCAGACGTTGCTCCAGTTAGGAGGCGGTTTGAAATACATTTTTTTTTGTGGCAGATTTTCAAATTGAGCGAAAATCATCTGAAAAACAATCGTCAATGTAAGAAGTAGAAATTTTTTCATAGAATTTAGTTTTATTTATAGGAATCAAATTTAGATAATATTTTAATAACTTCGTCCGATCTTTTTTACAAATCAATTACTTCTAAATGAAATTTAAACATATCCTAACTGCCATTGCAGCAGCACCTTTTATGATGAATGCACAACAGGTCATGACGCCGGAAATGATGTGGACGCTCAATCGTTTCGGCGTTCAGGCCGTTTCTCCGGATCACCAGTCACTGATTTACAAAGTCAGCAAAACCGATCTCAAGACCGAAAAATCCAATTCCGACAACTTCTGGCTGGATCTTTCCGGTAAATCTACTAAAATGGACTTGGGCAAGAAAAGTCTGATTCAATGGGACAAAAATGGAGTTTACGCTTTAGAAAACAAACAGATTTACCTGTCCAAAGATGCCGGGAAAACCTGGTCAGAATTTTATAATATTGGCGATGTCGATAACATTGTGATTTCACCGGACGGTAAAAAAATAGCTTTCAGCAAGGCTGTTCGCATCGAGAATCTTCTCGGGAAAGACAAGTATAAAGATTTGCCAAAAACGACCGCTCAGATTTATACCGATCTCAACCACAGACACTGGGACGCTTTCAACGAAGGTTCCTACAATCACGTTTTCACGGTAGATGTTTCTCAAACCGTAGATCAGGCCAAAGATCTTTTGGAAGGTAAAACTTTCGATTCTCCACAAAAGCCTTTCGGTGGTACAGAAGACTTCGTCTGGAGCCCCGATTCTTCAGAATTACTGTACGTTACCAAAGCGAAATCCGGAGCAGCATATGCGCAAAGTACCAACACAGATATTTTTGCATACAACCTGGTTTCCGGGAAAACACAGAATCTTTCTGAAGGAATGATGGGCTACGATGTCAACCCAAAATTCAGTCCGGACGGGAAATATCTGCTTTGGAACTCGATGGAAAGAGACGGTTTCGAAGCTGATAAAAACGACATCATCGTCATGGACTGGAACTCAAAATCCAAAACCAACCTTACAAAAGCCTGGGACGAAAGCTTATCAGGCGATGTAGCCTGGAGTTCTGATGCAAAATCAATTTATTTTACCTCTGCTTTCCGCGGCACGAAACAGCTGTTTTCCGTAGATCTTAAAAATAAAACGGTCAAACAGATTACAAAAGGTGATTTCGATATCAACGAAATTGTTTTAGAAAACAAAGGGAAATTGTGGGTCACCAAAACCGACATCAATCACAATGCAGACCTTTTTGAAGTTGATTCTAAAGGTTCTTTGAAACAAATTACAGACATCAATAAAGACAATTATTCCAAATTGGTTCAGGGCAAATCTGAACTTAAGATGGTGAAAACTACGGACGGAAAAGAGATGGGCGTCTGGTTTCATTATCCGCCCAACTTCGATCCGAATAAGAAATATCCGACATTGGTGTATTGCCAGGGCGGTCCGCAATCTGCACTCACCCAGTTTTTCTCTACGAGATGGAACTTTGCGTTGATGGCGGCAAACGGCTACATCGTAGTAGCGCCAAACCGACGCGGAATGCCGGGCTGGGGCGTGAAGTGGAACGAGCAAATCAGCGGTGACTGGGGCGGGCAGCCAATCAAAGATTATCTGTCCGCAACAGATTTTGCCAAAACTTTACCTTACGTAGACGGCAATAGAGTAGCGGCTGTAGGTGCAAGTTATGGCGGATATTCCGTGTTTATGCTCGCTGGCGTTCACGAAAACAGATTCAAAACTTTCATTGCACACGACGGTTTGTTTGATATGAAATCTTGGTACGGAACTACTGAAGAACTTTGGTTCGCCAATTGGGATTTGGGCGGCAACTACTGGCAAAAGCCTACGCCAAAAGCCTATACCGACTTCAATCCGAGCAATTTTGTGGACCGATGGAACAGGCCAATTATGGTAATCCAGGGTGGGATAGATTTCCGCGTTCCTTACGAGCAAGGTCAGGAAGCATTTCAGGCAGCGAAACTGAAAGGCCTGAAAACCAAATTCCTCTATTTCCCGAACGAAAACCATTGGGTGCTGCATCCGCAGAATGGTTTGGTTTGGCAGAGAGAATTCTTTGATTGGCTGAAGGAAACTCTGTAAAAATATTAAGAAAAAATTCAAATTTGTCATTCCGTAGGAATCTAAACTTACAATAGATTTCTACGGAATGATTTTTTTTATGGCAGCTTTTCCGCCCTCCGTTCCCGCTATTTTTTGCTATAAGTTCTGTCATTTAAAAGATCATTCCAGTAAGCAAAAAATGAGCTCCACTCAGGTCGGGCTGCAGCTTCAACCTATACCAACATTGTTATTAAAATACACGAAAAACCAATTTAATAATTTGCGACTTTAGACATAATTAGTTAAAATTTTTGCGACTTTGCGATAAAACCTACTCAATCTCAACCGCCCAATCGCCTTTCCATTCTTCATTAATTCCTAACTTCAAAATTCCAAATTTCTCTGTCAATTCCTGATTGTGATCTTCCAGGTCAGCAATTCCCTGCCAGGGTTCCAGACATACAAAATCGGCTTTTTTCGCCGCCCAGATTCCGAAATAAGGGAAGTTTGAAAACGTGAAAATAACCTGGTTTTCGTTTTGATTATTTCTTAATATCAACTCTTTACTTTTCATCGTCGTCATTACCAAAGCATCTTTGGCAAATAATTCGTAAGAAAGTGGGAGCGCTTTATTTTTAAGTTCGATCGTTTGGGTTTCTTTGCTGATCAGATTGTCGATCAAAGGATGGATTTCCAGTTGCTCATCATCAGAAAAAGCAATTTCGTAATCATCATATTTCAACCCATTCTCCGTGTCAATCGCAAATCCGGGATGCGCACCAAGCGAAAAGTACATCTCTTTTTCAGACTTATTTTTCACCTGATAAGAAACGGTAAGTTTATTTTCAGTCAAAGTATACCGGATTTCCAAACTGAATTCAAACGGATAAAATTTCAAAGTTTCGTCATCCGAATACAACTCGAAAATCACTTCGTTTTCTGAAGAATTTTTAACTTCAAAAATCTTTCTCCGTGCAAATCCGTGGCGTGGCATTTCGTAGTTTTGGCCATCAAAAATGTATCGGTCATCCTTCAAAGCACCAACAGTCGGGAACAGTACAGGACTTTGTCCGCCCCAGAAATCAGGATTTCCCTGCCACATTATTTCTTTTCCTGTTGTAAGATTTACGAGCGAAATAAGTTCTGCACCCAGTTCGCTGAAGTTTGCTTTTAGTTTTGTATTCTGAAGTTGAATCATAAATTATATTGTAAATTTTTTATTTAAATGAACTGAAAATTTCCTGAGAAACCTTATCGTAGAGAGACTTTTCATCTTTAGGATATTCTAGAATGGCAAAGGCGAAAGCATCATTTTTCAAAATTGTTTTCTGATAGAAAATTTTCCCGTTTCTGTAACCCGAAATTACAAAAAAAGTGTTCGCCAATTTTTTATAAGTAACAGTGTTTTTCCGAGCCAGATTGTCCCGGATATCAGTTTCGAATTGTTTTTTCAGGGGAATAGTTTCGCCTTCTGCATCCAGATTGAATCTTCCGAAAACACGGAGAATTCCGTCGCCTCTTTTATTAATGAAAATTCTGCCGTCACCGTTTTGACTTTCAGGTTGCGGACTCAAAAAGTCAGGGTATTCTAAACAATATTCGAAACGTGCATTACAATAGGTATTGTGATCCTCCACTTGACTTTTTACGGTTGAAGGACTATGAAAACCACCGGCCAGTAAAATCAAAAGTGAAACTATTTTTGTCATCATAAAAAAGGCGTTCTAAACTGAAATGAAGCAATTACAAATATCTGCAATAATCTTCAAATCGGGGATATTAAAAATACTTCAAAATGCAGTTCAAAATTCTATCCTGTAAAAATCGATATTCTCCCGTCTCATTTTACAATAAATTCCTAAATTGCCGTTTTATAAGCAAAAATGAAAGGTTTTAATTTTCTAAAGAGGATCAACAGCTGGGTCGTGTATTTTATCCTTACGGCAATTGTTTTGGGCATTGCAGTCTCCTCTTTTTTAATTATTGACAACCTGAGAAAGCAGGAAATTCAGAAGATTAATCTGATTGGCACTGCTTTGAAAGCCTACACAGATGACGAGATTTCTGCAGACCCAAAAATTCAGGAGTTGTATCTTGCTGTGATGCAGGATAATACCAATCTGCCAATCGTGGTGACAGACAAACATAAAACCCCCATTTTCCAGGCCAACATTCCCGAAAATATAGAAAATGACCCGCTGAAACTTAAAAATCTGATCCGCAGAATGGAGAATTCTTACGAACCTTTCATTGTAGAATTGCCGTCGGGACAAAATCAGTATATCTATTATGATAACTCGGATTTGCTGAATTATTTTAGATTTTACCCTTATCTGATCGCCTTATTCATTGGAGCGTATCTGATATTTTCCTTTTGGTTTCTGAGAACTCTGAAAAAAACAGACGAAGGATTTGTATGGGCAGGTTTGGCCAAGGAAACAGCGCACCAGATAGGAACGCCATTATCTTCAATGATTGGCTGGGTCGAGATTATGAAGCTGGAAGATGAGAATAGTTTGGGGGTAAAAGAACTGGAAAAAGATGTCGAAAGGTTGAAAACTATTTCCGAAAGATTCTCAAAAATCGGTTCAATCCCAGCGTTGAATGACCTTAATATTAACGAAACTGTGCAGCAGAATTTTGATTATTTAAAATCCAGAATTTCGACCAAAGTAGATTTTACACTGCGAAAAACTTACGAACCGGTTCTGATTCCGCACAGCAAAATTCTGATGAGCTGGGTAATAGAAAACCTGATAAAAAACGCCGTGGATGCTATGAAAGGCGAAGGCAAACTGGAATTGTCTCTCTACAAAAAAAATAAAAATGTCTACATCGACGTGACCGACACAGGAAGCGGAATGACGAAGCAACAAGTGCGAAATGCTTTCAAACCCGGATTTTCCACCAAAAAACGGGGTTGGGGATTGGGATTGTCTTTAACCAAAAGAGTCGTGACAGAATATCACAAAGGCAACGTAAAAATTGCCAGCTCTGAAGTGGGAAAAGGGACTACTTTCAGAATTGTTTTGAAGGAGGAGCAGAAAGGGTGAAATTCCTCGCAGATTTAGCAGATACTTTCCATTTAAAAATCTGCTGAATCTCTAAAATCTGCGAGATTATTTCTGTCAAAATCTCCAATCTTAATTCTAAAATTCCTCTTGATTTCAAAATCCCTATCTTTGCAGATTGAAACCAAAGAAAATATTGTATAAATTCGTTACAATTTCAATTTTCCCGGTTATTCTTTACCACTTTAAAAATAAATTTTCCCAGATGAAAACCACTTTTGCAGACTTCGATTTACCGGAAAAGATTCTGGATGTTTTAGCAGATCTCAACCTTTTTGAACCCACGCCTATTCAGGAAAAAAGCATCGGACCGATACTTTCAGGACGCGACGTGATGGGAATTGCCCAAACCGGAACAGGTAAAACTCTGGCCTACACGCTTCCGGTTCTTAAAAGCTGGAAATACAATAAAACAGGAAATCCAACGGTTTTAGTTTTGGTTCCAACGAGAGAATTGGTGGTTCAGGTCGCAGAAGTAATCACGAAAATGACTGCGAATATGACCGCAAGAGTCATTGGAATTTATGGTGGAAAAAACATCAATACACAGAAATTACTGTTCAACGACGGTTGCGACATCCTGGTGGGAACGCCTGGTAGAGTAATGGATTTGGCGATTGATAATGCAATTTCTTTGAAAGAAGTTGGCAAACTGATCATCGATGAGTTTGACGAAATGCTGAATCTAGGTTTCCGTCCGCAACTCACGCACATCTTCGAAATGATGAAGGAGAAAAGACAGAACATTCTTTTTTCTGCAACAATGACAGATGCTGTTGATGCTTTGCTGAACGAATATTTTGCTGGCCCAATCGAGATTTCACTGGCGCGATCCGGAACGCCTTTGGAAAAAATTGCACAATCTGCAGTGCCGGTGGAGAATTTCAATACGAAACTGAATTTACTGATTCACCTTCTGAAAACAGAAACGGATTTAGAAAAAATTCTGATTTTCGCCAATAATAAAAAACACGCCGATTTAATCTTCGAAAAACTGAATGTGGAATTTCCCGATCAGTTTGGTGTCATCCACTCCAACAAATCTCAGAATTTCCGTTTACGGGTGATGCAGGAATTTACCAATGAAGAATTGCGAGGCGTTATCACCACTGATATTATGGCGAGAGGTTTGGATATTCCGGATATTTCCCACGTTTTCAACTTCGAAGTTCCTGAGGTTCCGGAGCAATATATTCACAGAATCGGTAGAACTGGCCGTGCCGACAAAGAAGGGATTTCCATCACATTCTTTACCAAAAAAGAGGAAGCTCAACTTCTTGACATCGAACTTTTGATGGACAGAGAAATCAAGAAAACGGAGTTCCCGGAAGCAGTTACAATCTCCAAATTAAAAATTGCATCGGAACAGGAAGAAGTGAAAATAAAATTCCTGACCACAGCTAAACTGAACGAAGGCGATTCTGCCTTCCACGAGAAAAAAGCCAAAAACAAAAAAACCAATCTCGGCGGACCAAGCAAGCGGAAAGAACCGAAGAAATTCGGGGCGAACAGAGCGCAGCAAAAACAGAAGTCTATTGCGAAGAGAAAGAAATAAAAAACTATCTAGAATAAAAAGAGAGATTCCAAATTTGGAATCTCTCTTTTGTTTTGTTTTTAAAAATTTTGTCGTTCTAAAATTAGACCTAAATGAATAGTGAAATCTCTTTTTAGTTCAATTTTTTCAACTTCAATTATCATACGTCTTGCACCAGCGTGATAACCTTCTTGAAGTATTGCAGTCGTGTAATTTTTAAAACTTATTATTTCTCCATTCTTTTTATCAATATTGCAAAATCTTGATTTATAGAATTGCGAGCCGTCTCTGTATTCCTCTTTTTTAGAGCCGTTTTCAATTTCATTAAACCAAACACTTTGCATTACAAGGTATAAAGGTTTTTGTTGCTTTTTGGTTTCGAGTGAAATATCTTTTAATTGCGTGGAACTAGAAAAATTTAATCTTCTTTTAGTTAAAACTTTTTTCATTTTATCAGTTATTAATTTTTCACAAATAAAATAATAATTAATTTAACAGTGAAATCAACTCCTGATCCACTTCCAGATCTCCTTCAAAGTCGCCTTGTTCCCATACATCAAAATTCCGACTCGGTAGATTTTTGAAGCAATGAAAACCATCAGTAGCGTAGAAGCAATCAACAAAAATATCGATAACAAAATCTGCCAAAGCGGAACCCCAAACGGAATCCGCGCAATCATTGCAACCGGCGAAGTGAATGGAATTATGGATAACCAAAAAGCCATCGGGCCATCCGGATTATTCATAATGGTGAAACTTCCGTAAAGCCCCAGCATGAGCGGAACTACAGCAAATAAGGTGAATTGTTGCGTCTCGGTTTCATTATCCACAGCACTTCCAATTGCCGCGTACATCGAACTGTAAAAGATATAGCCAAACAAAAAGAAAAAGACAAAGACACCGATAATGCCGACATAATTCATATCCAGAAGAATGTGGGAAACTTCCGTCGCCACCTGTTGGATGTCCAGGTTTTTAAGAATGTGCTCTTCACCAGCCGGAATGTTTTTCTGCATCGCCGAGAATCCTGTATTCAGGAAAATTGCTGCTGTGACAGTCATTGCAATCCAAACGGTAAACTGCGTCAATGCCACCAATGTCACGCCCAGAATTTTCCCCATCATCAGTTCAAATGGCTTAACCGATGAGATGATAATCTCCACAACGCGGTTGTTTTTTTCCTCCAAAACACTTCGCATTACGCGTACGCCGTAGATGATGATAAACATAAAGACGACGTACATCAGTCCCAGGCTGAGAGCGGTTTTGATGCCGAAAGCAAAGTCACTTTCCGGGCTGTCGCTTTCCGTTACGTTTTGCGAAATCAGCTTGAAATTCTTATCAAGATTCACAATCCTGTCTTCCTTGATTCCGAGTTGCTTGATTTTTTCTTTTTTCAGAATATTACTCAAATCAGCCGAAACAAAAGTTTTCGTATCCATCCCGACTTTTTTGTTGGTCAACAGTTTTGTTCCACTTTCCAACGCATCAAAATCCATTGCTTTCAGTTCCGGGATAATGAGCAGACCATCTGTTCCCTTCAGATCTTTCAGGTTTTTGACGAGCGCATTTTCCGTATTGGCAGGCACAAAAGTGTAAGTGATTTCTTTCGTAGATTTCAATTGACCGGCGAAAAGTCCGCTTTTGTCCACCACATCAAAGTGGTATTCTGCCTCGTTCGCTTTGAACATAAAACCAATCAAAACCCCGAATCCCACCATCAGAAGTGGCGCAAGAATCGTCAGAATAATAAAAGATTTCTTCTTGACCTGCGTCAAAAATTCTCTCTTTGTAATTAAATATATATTTTTCATTTATTGTAAAAAGTATTGATTAACTGCAAACTAAAAAACTAATTAACTGACAAACTATTCCTTCACCGCATTTATAAAAACCTCATTCATACTTGGAATCTTCTCATTGAAAGTCCGTATCGTTCCCGTTTTCAGCAGATCCTGAAGCAGGATATTTTGGTTCTCAGAGTTTTTCAGTTCAAAATGAAATAGACCATTGTTGGTCGTCATATTCTCGATCTGATATTTCCTCGTCAGCTCCTCCAGATTTTCAGAGTTGGTGTCCGCCAAAACCACAGAGAAAACGTTTTGCTTAAACTGCTCGCGCACATCAAAAACCTTCCCGTCCAAAACCTTCTTAGAATTGTTAATCAAGGCCACAAAATCACACATTTCCTCCACACTTTCCATTCGGTGCGTCGAGAGAATGATGGTTGTTCCTTCATTTTTCAACCGGATGATTTGGTCTTTGATCAGGTTCGCATTCACAGGGTCAAAACCCGAGAAAGGCTCATCCAGAATCAGCAGTTTCGGGCGGTGCAAAACCGTCACCACAAACTGGATTTTCTGCGCCATCCCTTTCGACAGTTCACTCAGTTTTTTCTTCCACCATTGGTCGATATTCAGCTGCTCAAACCAAAATTTTGCTTGCGAAAGTGCTTCTGCACGGGACATTCCTTTCAGCTCACCAAAATACAGAAGCTGGTCGCCCACCGTCATATTCTTGTAGAGTCCGCGTTCCTCCGGCATATAACCGATGTTCCGGATGTGCTCGGGATTCAGCTCCTTGCCGTCAATCCAAACCTTGCCTTCGTCTGCCTGCGTGATTTGGTTGATGATCCTGATAAACGAAGTTTTCCCCGCGCCATTAGGACCCAAAAGTCCATAAATACTGGCAGTTGGCACCTCCAGAGAAAAATCCTGAAGCGCAATTTTCTTCCCTGCGTTGTACGTTTTCTTGATATTTTCAGCTTTCAGCATTGATAATCTGTAATTAAAAATGAATAATTAATTGTTAGGAGCAAGACGATTTCCCTTTCGATTCACTTGTCCCACCCGCTGTACGCTATATCTTTTTTAAAAAAAATGTCATTCTGAGGCTCTCGAAGAATTCTAAGAAGATTTTTTTTCAAAAAAGGATGCCGCTGCCATCGGGACTATGTTGAGGTTTTTATTTCTTTTCAACGATTTTTAAAACCACACAAAATTAGTTCATTAATCCCGAAAATGTTACAGAAATACTTTGCAATTGAACTGTACTTTGTCATTTCAAAAAAATAATGATTAATGTCTGTGATTATTAAGAATTTGGTTTTCAATAGTTTGTTTGTCATTCCGTAGGAATCTCAACGAACTGAAAAGAAAACAGTTTAGATTCCTACGGAATGACAATAGTAGTCTATATTCGATGTAACTACAGATTTGGATTATGCAGTTATGTTAAACTGTAAACTTTTCTTATTTATCCTTTAAAGATTCAAATCAATAAAACGGGAACTGCAGGAAAAGCCGATGAATACGTGAAGATGCTTCATCGTAATGAATCAACGGCTCATCGTAATGAATCACTCGCTCATCGTAATGCTTCATTGGCCTATCGTAGTGAATCAATGACCTAACGTATTGAATCAAAGGCGCAACTAAATGAATCAATGACTTAAGGTAATGAATGAATGAGGCTTTGTAGTGAATCATCGGCTTAACTAAATGTGTTTTTGATGAATTTAATCTTAACATAATAAAACCACAATTTGTCATTACGAAATCCCGACCTAAAAGTTTATCGCCGTTTAGATTGACTGCGTCGAACCACTTCGTTAGGTTTCCTCCGGAATGACAAATTGGATGTTACAATACGGAATATAATATTCTAAGTTTAAAAAATATAAAATCAACTACCCAGAAATCAACTTTGACAAAGCTTTATTAATTCTTAAATTAGCCAACCAAAACCAATCCGCATAAGCTAACAGCCAAAAGCCGATTGCCAAAAGCCACATTATGACGCAAGAATTTTTGGGAAATCCCCAATTTAATATATCAAACCAAGCGGTTTCCGCCAGCTGTCCGTCCAATATCGCACTGATTAAATATTGGGGGAAATACGAAAACCAAATCCCGGCAAATCCCAGCATCAGCTACACGCTGAACCATTGCCGAACCAACACCGCAATGGAGTTTTCGGCAGGCGAAGAATTCTCAGTTCAAACCTTTCTGTCAGGAAATGAAGAACAGAAATTCGCCGAAAAGATTGAAAAGTATTTCAAAAATATCGAGCAATATCTGCCTTGGATTCTGAAAGGAAAATACGTTATCAAAACAGAAAATACCTTTCCGCACAGTTCAGGCATCGCCAGTTCCGCCTCAGGTTTTGGTGCAATAGCAAAATGTCTGATGAATCTGGATGATATCTTTTCAACCGGTAATAATGTCATCCTGAGCGGAGTCGAAGGACAGCCGACAAAGGAGAAAAAAGAAAGTTTCCTTGCAAGATTAGGGAGCGGAAGTGCGTCCAGAAGTCTGTACGAAGGTTTGGTAGTTTGGGGGAAAACTGAGGAAGTGGAAGGCAGTTCAGACTTATTTGCCGTTCCTTATAACAACAACGAGATCCATCCGATCTTCAAAAACTTCAATGATTGGGTTTTGCTGATTCACGAAGGTCAGAAATCGGTTTCGTCCACCGTTGGCCACGGCTTGATGAACACCAATCCTTACGCCGAAAGACGTTTCCAGGAAGCCCACGAAAACTTCACCAAACTGAAAACCATCCTTGCAACAGGCGATATGGAAGGTTTCATCAAACTCGTAGAACACGAAGCATTGACCCTTCACGCGATGATGATGATGAGTGAGCCTGCTTTCATTTTGATGCAAACCGGAACTTTGCAGGTCATCAATAAAATCTGGGAATTCAGAAAAATCACTGGATTGGCTTTGTTCTTCACTTTGGACGCTGGCGCAAACGTTCACTTGCTCTTCCCGAATGATATTGATAATAAGAGAATCACAGATTTCATAACGACAGAATTGATTCCGTTGACTCAGAAAGGTGGCGTTGTGAAGGATGTGATGAGATGGTAAGATTCCTTAAAAATAAGAGCAGACATCGCTCAAGAAAGAATAGGTATTACTATTTGGATAATTTTGCGGATAAAATTGTTATTGAAAAAAGTAGTATTGTGTATGCCCAATATTTTATAATCCCAACAATATTCACTTTTGTAGGCTTTCAGTATTTTCGAGATAATAACTATGAGCCGAAGTTTTTAATCATAATTATTCTTGGTTATTTTTTCAGCTTTGTAGCCAATTATTTTATAGCAAAGCATTTAAGAAAAAATCCTGAGATTGTCATAAATAAAATTGGAATCACTTTTTCAAATACAAGAACGATTTTCTGGAAAGAAATTTCAAATTATAATCTACTTCAAAGAAATTCTTCGATAGGTATTTATATTATAACTGAAAGTGAAGAGTTTGTCTTAGAATTTAAACATTTACCAATTTCAAAAACCAAATTAAAAGTTTTGATTAATTCGTTTTATAAAAAATATAATGGTGCAATTAAAAGAGATTACAATTTTTTAAGTCAAAACATCAACAAAATAGAAAATGTTAGTTTTGATAATTATTTGAATAATACAATTTTATGATGAAAAAACTTACCCTAATACTTCTGCTAATCATCTCCTTTACCGGAAATTCACAAACCGTAACAGAACCAACCAATCACTCCGCAGAATGGTCGCAACCTTACGAACCATTCAGAATTGTGGGAAATCTGTATTACGTCGGAACTTATGATCTGGCATCCTATCTTATTGTTACGAACAAGGGAAATATCCTTATCAATACAGGTTTGGCAGATTCTTATCCTCAAATCAAAGCGAATATCGAGAAACTCGGATTCAAATATAAAGACACCAAAATCTTGGCTTTGACGCAGGCACATTTTGACCATATGGGCGCAATGGCAGATATCAAAGCGGAAACAGGAGCAAAACTTTATGTAGACCAGGATGATGCCGGCGTTTTGAAATCCGGCGGAAAATCGGATTACGAACTGGGAAAATATGGCGTGACTTTCAAACCGTTAAATCCGGATTTTCTGTTGAAAAATAATGATAAAATCAAATTGGGAAATACGACTTTGACTTTGCTTCATCATCCGGGACATACGAAAGGTTCGTGCAGTTTTATCTACCAAACGCAAGATGAAAATGGAAAATACAAGGTTTTGATTGCCAATATGCCTTCCATAATTATCGACCACAAATTCTCTGATGTCAAAGCTTATCCAACAATTCAGAAAGATTATGCCTACACTTTTGAAGCAATGAAAAAAGTGGATTTTGATGTCTGGGTGGCTTCTCACGCCAGTCAGTTTGATCTTCATAAAAAAAGAAAAGAAGGTGATGCTTACAATCCGAAACTGTTTATGGATAAAGAAAATTATTTTAAAAGGCTGAAGGATTTGGAGGATGATTATCTGGATAAAGTGAAGGAAGAATCAAAATAACTTCGAAAACTATCAACTGTAAACTATCAACTATCAACCAAAATGAAGATCCACCACATCGCCATCATCTGTTCAGATTATGAAGTTTCCAAGAAATTCTACACCGAAGTTTTAGGACTTAATATCATTCGTGAAATTTATCGTGAAGCGAGACAGTCTTACAAACTCGACTTAGCAATCGGAGAACATTACGTAATCGAGTTATTTTCGTTTCCTAATCCACCGGCACGCCCGTCCACACCAGAAAGCTGTGGCCTGCGTCATCTGGCTTTTTCTGTTGAAAATGTGGAAGTAAAACGAAATGAATTAATTGACAAAGGTTTGGATTGCGAAGACATCAGAATCGATGAATTTACGGACAAGAAATTCTTCTTCACAACAGATCCGGACAGATTACCTTTGGAGTTTTATGAGAATTAGACTTAGAGATAATAGACGAATAGAATATAGACTAAATTGACGGATTAATCAGTTATCAATATTCTCTTATCATTTATAATCAATGCGCGTATCCTGTCAGGAAACTTATGGTCATAATAGCGAGAACGATGAGAGAAATGACGACATACACGTAATCTTTCTCCTTCAGATAGCCAATCAGTGCAAAAATAATTCTGACTAATGGCGTCAAAATCAAAAATAAGATTCCCAGCTGGATAATTGCCATTCCTTCGCCTTTCATCAGCGATGTCCAGAATTGTCCCCATACTTTTTCTGAGGAGCTGCCCATATCAAGCAACTTATATTTTTTGGGCATTACGAAACCTTCCATAAACAGCTTTACGAATCCGACGATGGAAGTCAACACTGAAAGAAGAACGCCCAGCCTGAGAAGGTTGCCGACGGAACGGTTGAGATCGATATCTGTGAATGGCTTTGTTCTCATTAGTGGAAATTTTTGCTGATACCGTTGTACATCATATAAATTGAAAGCAAAGTGATCACGATTGCAAAAAACACTTTCAGCTTTTTAGTCTTGGAAACCATCAGTGTTTTGGAGCCTATAAAACTTCCTACAACCACGCCTATCAATACAGGAGCAGCAATCACAGGTATAATCTGTCCTCTCTGGAAGTAGATCATTGCGCCGGCAACAGCCGTCACGCCAATCATAAAATTGCTTGTCGTAGTAGAAACTTTGAACGGCAGTTTCATCATATTGTCCATCGCTAAAACTTTCAGCGCGCCGGAACCAATTCCCAGAAGTCCGGACATTGCACCAGCGAAGATCATCATCAGAAATCCCGGAATGGTGTTTCGGGAAGCATAATGTTTGATGCCGTCTTTATCGGGAAAAGTACCGTAGAGTTTCAGTTTGTCTGCCAGGCTTCCTTTTATAAGCGATTCCTGGTGGTCTGGCTTTCCTTTAAGATTCAATAAAACGGTAAGGATAAGAATGCTGGCGAAAATAATTCCAATAGTGTTCGGATTGAGAAACCCTGAAACCAGTGCGCCGCAAACGGCTCCTGCAGTGGTTGCAATTTCCAGAAACATTCCGATTCTCATATTGGTAAATCCTTCTTTTACAAAAGCTACAGCCGCACCGGAAGACGTTCCAATGACGGAGATCAAAGATGCACCAATCGCATAATGCATAGGGACGCCAAAACCGAGAGTAAGTAAGGGAATAATGATGACGCCGCCGCCCAATCCTGTAAGAGATCCCATCAATCCGGCAGCAATAGCTCCAATAAATAGAATTATGATTTCTGACATATCGCAAATATAAAAGTATTGATTTATCTGCACAAACATTATAAAATATTATTTTGATGTATTTTTGTCAGACAGTTTTTTCAGAATGAAGTTATTTTATGTGATATTGGGTGCCGAGCCCAAAGGTAGAAATATAGAGCAGCACGATGTTTTTTTTGGTATTGCAGAAAAGGTGCAAGATCTGTATCCGGAAATGAAAAATTTCTGGCATGGCGCGAAGATCCATATGGACTGTTATCAGGAAGTGAGATTTGTAGACGGATTCGAGATAAAGATCACAGAAAAAACCGACGCGACAGGTGATAATCAATTGTTTTTCCTCAATCTTGGCGGTTACAAGCCGGGCTGTTTTGACGAGTTTCACGAGCGCCATCTGATGGTGGGACCATCTATGGGTGACGTTGTAAAAAGGGTGAAAAAGACCAAGTTCTATAAAACAATGGGTTTTAAAAATGCACCCAGCCACATCGATGATAAACTGGGTGTTGCCGTGGATGATGTCTATAATGTAAATGAGATGCTGTCTCCCGAAACTAAGGAAAAATATTCTATTACACTTGAAAAATCCGAAATCGCAAATCAGGAGAATGTAATGGAAATCGGTTATTTTAAAATCAAATAATGATGAAAGTTCTAGCAGTCTTTTTAATACTGATGTCATCTTTTATACAGGCGCAAATATCGGAAGAAAATTTAATTAAAACGGCTGTAAACAGCCTTTTTGAAGGAATGAGAACATCCGATTCGGTAAAAATTAATCAGGTATTTTCCAAAACAGCAATTCTGCAGACGATCAGGAAAGATGGCGAGGTGAAAAATGAAAATGTTAAGGCGTTTATATCAAATATTTCCAAGGTTCAAAAAGGCGCTCTGGACGAAAGGATAACGTTCTCAAACATCCTGATAGACGGCAGTCTGGCTTCTGTGTGGACGCCTTATGAATTTTATTATCAAGGGAAATTTTCGCATTGTGGTGTCAATTCTTTTCAATTGGTGAAAACAGATAACGGCTGGAAAATTCAGTATATTATTGATACCAG